>Ga0265327_10000646_pt1 | contig 56310 bp, 53 predicted proteins | sample 41621metaG_FD_202089 | JGI IMG/M metagenome (GOLD analysis project Ga0265327, IMG submission 202089) | Rhizosphere microbial communities from Carex aquatilis grown in University of Washington, Seatle, WA, United States - 4-16-21 metaG | ecosystem: Host-associated > Plants > Roots > Rhizosphere... | reverse complement strand
AACTGGAAACCGTCGACGGTGGTCCGCACGGGCGCGTCGGGGGTGGTGGCCGCGCCCAGGGTGACGAAGAGGGGCACGAAGTGCTCGACGGTCGGGTGCGCGTAGGGCATGCCCGGTGCCGTCTCCTGGTAGGCGACGAGCGAGTCCAGGTCGCCGGTGTCGAGGGCCGCAGCCGCCCAGCGGTCGAATTCGGTGGACCACCCGGGCACACCGTCGCCCATGAACTGCTCACGGGTGAGGAAGGGGAGCCCGTGGGTCATGAAGCCCGACCCGACGATGAGGACGCCTTCGTCGCGCAGCGGGCGCAGCAGCCGTCCGAGCTCGAGCAGTCGGGCCGGGTCGTGGGACGGGATGCTGAGCTGCAGCACCGGGACGTCTGCGTAGGGATACATCACCTTGAGTGGGACCCAGGCCCCGTGGTCGAGGCCGCGGGCCTCGTCACGCCGGACGGGCTCGTGGTCGGCCAACAGGGCGGACACCCGGCCGGCCAGCACCCCGGCGTCGGGCGTGGGGTAGGTCATGGAGTAGTAGCGCGAGGCGAAGCCGCCGAAGTCGTAGACCAGCGGGGCGGAGGCGGCGGTGGCCGACAGGCGGATCGGCGTGGCCTCCCAGTGGGCGCTCACCATCAGGACGGCGGTGGGTGCCGGCAGCGCCTGCGACCAGTGGAACAGCTCGTCGATCCACACCGGGTCGTCGAACAGCGGCGGGGCGCCGTGGCTGAGGAAGAGGGCCGGCATCGGGCCCGTGTCCGGCGACCAGCGCGCATGGTCGAGCGAGGTCGGGGCAGTGTCCCGCAGGAAGGCGTCGAACGCGGCGCCGGGATCAGGGGCGAGCATCGGTGAGGCCATGGGTGGACGTCCTTCCTGCCTGCGGTTCCGGGCGGGTGATTGCGCCCGCAACTAAATACTAGCAGATTCAGTTGAACATTCAAGTAAATCGCCTAGGATACGGGATCATGACGCAGGTGGAGGACCGGATCGACAACGACGGGACAGACCGTGACGCACGCCCGGACCCCGGATGGCTCGACGCCACGGAGCGCGAGGCGTGGCTCGGTCTCCTGCGCCTCATCGCCCGGCTGCCGCCGTTGCTCGACGCGCAGTTGGAGCGCAGCGCCGGGCTGTCGCTGTTCGGCTACACGATCCTGGCCATGCTGTCCGAGCAGTCCGACGGGGCACTGCGCATGAACCGGCTGGCCACCCTCATCAGCGCCTCGCCCTCCCGGCTGTCCCACGCTGCCCGGCAGCTGGAGGAGCAGGGCCTGCTGGTCCGCTCGCCCGACCCCGACGACGGCCGCTGCATCCGGGCCGTGCTCACCTCCGACGGCCGGACCCTGGTGGACGCGGCCGCCCCCGGCCACGTCGCCACCGTGCGGGCGCTGGTCCTGGACCCGCTCGGGCCCGGACCGCTCGAGGCGATGGCCGAGGGCCACGAGCGGATCCTGCACCGCATCGACCCCGACCAGGTGACCCGCCCACCGTGGCTGGCGACGCCGGGGGCCGTTGGATGAGCACCGAGGTGACCGATCACCCGGACCGCGGCCGGTACGAGATCGCCGAGGACGGCGAGGTGGTGGGCCTCGCCACCTACCGGCTGGCCGACGGCGTCCTCGAGGTCGACCACACCGAGGTGGACCTGGCCCACCGCGGCCGGGGGGTGGCGGCCGAGCTGGTGGGCACCGTCCTGGACGACGCCCGGTCCCGGGGCCTGCAGGTGCTGCCCCACTGCCCCTACGTGGCCGACTTCATCGGGGCCCGTCGGGGCGAGTACCTCGACCTGGTGCCGGAGGGTCGGCGCGCCCAGTTCGGCCTCGACGGCTGAGCAGGGCGACGCCGGTCGGCCGGACGTAGTCTCGGGGGATGGCCGACCAGAAGCCGCCGCGGCTGTCCGTCGGCGAGCTCGACACGCTGCTGGCCCTGCTCCGCTACCAGCGGGAGTCGCTCGTCCGGAAGCTGGACGGCCTGACCGCCGAGCAGGCGGCCTGGAGCCCCGTCCCGTCGGGTACCTCGCTGCTGTGGCTGGTCGTCCACATGCGCGACGCCGAGGAGACCTGGATCGTGCGTCGCTTCGCCGGGCTGGCCACCGACGAGGTCGAGGTGCCCCCCGAGGGCCCGGCCGGCTCGGCGGTGGCCGACGCCGTCGCCCGCTACCGGGCCATGTGGGAGACGACGGACGCCCTGGTGACGGCGTCAGGGGACCCGGACGCACAGTGCCGGGGGGACGCCACGGAGCCGCCCGTCAACCTCCGGTGGGTGGTGGCCCACCTGCTCGAGGAGACGGCCCGCCACGCCGGGCACGCCGACATCCTACGCGAGTCCGTCGACGGCGAGGTCGGCCGGTAGGCACCACGCCCTGGACGAGACGCCGGTCCGGCCGGTCGTCGCAGCCCTCGGGTAGAACGGTGCCCATGGCCCTCCCCCTCCTCGGTCTGCGCACCGTGATCTATCCGGCACCGGATCTGGCCGAGGCCACCGCCTGGTGGTCCGACCTCCTCGGCGTCGGCCCCTACTTCGAGGAGCCCTTCTACGTCGGGTTCGACGTGGGCGGCTACGAGCTCGGCCTCCTGCCCGACGCCGAGCCGGCCGACGGCGCCCTCGCCTACTGGGGGGTCGACGACGTGGCCGGGGCGGTGGGGGAGGCGCTCGCCTCCGGGTGCACCGTCCACGTGCCGGCGTCCGACGTGGGGGACGGCATCGTGACCGCCACGGTGCGCCGGTCGGACGGGACCATCGTCGGGTTCATCCACAATCCCCACTTCTCGCCACACTGACCCCGCACCGCTCGCCGATCCCAGCGACGACCGGCCGCACCCACCCGCACCGCGACGACCCGCCCGCAGCGCCGTCCAGCACCGCGCCGTAGGGTGCAGGCATGGACCTCGACCGCGCACTCGCCTTCGCCGCCAGCCGTCGCAACGCCGTGCTCACGACGCTGCGCTCGGACGGTCGCCCCCAGCAGTCCGTCGTCTTCTTCGTGGCCGACGGCGACCGGCTCTCCATGTCGGTGACCGACGACCGGGCCAAGACCCGGAACCTCCGGCGAGACCCGCGGGCCGCCCTCTTCATCGCCGGCGACGACCCGTTCACGTGGGTGAGCCTGGACGGGACGGTGGACCTGAGCCCGGTGGCCGCCTCGCCGGACGACGCCACCGCCGACCGGCTGGTCGACTACTACCGGCGGGGCAACGGCGAGCACGAGGACTGGGACGACTACCGGCGGTCGATGGTGGAGGACCACCGACTGGTCGCCACCTTCGTGGCCACCTCGGCCACCGGCATCCTGCCGGACTGAGCCCGGCCGACATGGCGACCACCGCACTCCTGGTCATGGACGTCCAGAACGGCATCGTGGCGCGCGTGCCCGACGGGGCGGACCAGCTCCTCGACCGGGTGGCGGCCGCCGTCGACCACGCCCGGGCCACCGGGGTGCCGGTCGTCTACGTGCGGGTGGCGTTCCGACCCGGCACGCCCGAGATCAGCGCCCGGAACCGGTCGTTCTCCCTCCTGGCCGGCAACGACGGTATGGCCGTCGACGACCCGGCGACCCAGATCCACTCGGCCGTGGCCCCGGCGCCCGGCGAGCCGGTGGTGGTCAAGAAGCGGGTCAGCGCCTTCGCCGGGAGCGACCTCGACGTGGTGCTGCGGTCGCTCGAGGCCACCTCACTGGTGCTGGCCGGGATCTCGACCAGCGGCGTGGTGCTCTCCACGGTGCGTCAGGCCGCCGACCTCGACTTCGACCTGACGGTGCTGTCCGACGCCTGCGCCGACATGGACCCCGAGGTGCACCGGGTCCTGCTCGAGAAGGTCTTCCCCCGGCAGGCGGCGGTGGTCACCACGGCCGAGTGGTTGGCCGGCACCGCCTGACCGGCACGCCCGAAAGGCCCACCCACGCGACCCCTCCGGCCCACCCCTCAGGACGAGCCCCGCTGGAGCACCACCCGGCCGAGCCCGGCCTGGGCGTCGATCACCAGCTGGGGGCGGGCCGTCCCGAAGGCCGTGACCGGCAGGGCGAAGTCCTGGGGCCCGCCGGAGCCGTAGTCGACCGAGCCGAGACCGCTGTGGGCGTCGACGGCCACGACGGCCCCCCGGGGCACCTCGACCACCAGCTGGCCGACGGCCACGGAGGCGGTCACCGTACGGGGGACCGTGCCGAGCGGCACGTGGGTGAGGTCGACGGTCAGGTCGCCGGCGGCCAGGCGGTAGGTCGGCCGGAGCTCGGCCAGGGTGGTGGGCTGCACCACCCGTTGGCCGATCCCGCCGGTGAAGGGCACGCCCGTCATGGCCACGGCGGCGAAGAACGTGCCGACGGCCAGGATGACGACGCTGAGGACGATGAGGGCCAGGGTCAGGAAGGCCCGTCCCAGCGAGAAGCGTCGGGTAGGCCGGCGCAGGGCCACCACCACCACGGCGAACAGGACCAGCAGCCAGCTGAGGCCCAGCCCGCCGCCGAGCCGGGGCCCGCCCCACCAGGCGGAACTGATGACGACGCCGAGGAAGAGGGCGGCCGTCAGCAGGACGTAGGTGACCCAGGAGGTCCCTTCGGTCCCCTCCGGCACCGCCCCGGACACCACTCCGTCACCGGTGCCGTCGCCCGGGGCGCCCGCGCCCGCCGAGGCGGCCGAGGGCAGCAGCGCCCAGAGGGCCAGGTAGACGACCAGGCCGACGCCCCACAGGCAGGCGGCGACCACGAAGGCGACCCGGACGATGGTCACGTCGACCTCGAACCGCTCGGCGATGCCCCCGCACACCCCGCCCAGCATCTTCCGGGTGGCGCTGCGGTGGAACGGTGGCGGCTCGGAGGCGTCGGGGCCACCCGAGGCCCCGTCCGAGGGCCCGGAGGGACCGTACGTCCCGTGTGGTCCGGGAGGACCCGGCGGACCCGGCGGGCCCGGCGGACCCGGCGGCTCCTCGTCCGTGGGCCCGGGGGGCAGGTCGCCGGGGGGTCCGGTGGGCAGTTCCTCGGTGATGGTCATGGGAGCACTGTGCGCCTCGCGGGCCCGTCCGACAATCGGGGACATCCCCTGGTGGGCCGCCCGGCACCGGGGTCCGGTCAGGGTTGTCCCCCATCGCCACGACGGGGGTCCCGTGCAAGGATTGTGGGCATCGCACGCCGCCACAGCGCCCCCTCCACCGACAGCACCGCCGCCGGACCCGGATCCACGCCCGGGGCCCCACCCGACGCGTCCCGACCCGAAACCCAACTGCCGGCACTCCCGGAACCCGCCCGGACCCGTCGTCGCCGCCCGGTCCGGCCCTTCCTCCGCTCGGCCGACGACAGCATGCTGGGCGGTGTCTGCGCCGGCCTGGCCATCCGCTTGGGTCTCGGCACCACGCTGATCCGGGTGCTGAGCGTCATCTCCATCTTCCTCGGCGGCCTCGGCATCCTCGCCTACATGGCCATGTGGGTGTTCGTGCCGGTGCGGGGTGAGGACGAGTCGATCGCCAGCCGGGTGGTGGCCGACCGGCGGGAGCTGCAGATCGTGCTGGCCCTGTCCTCGGCCCTCTTCGCCGTATTGCTGGTGACCCGCAGCCTGGGGGTGTCCGACCTCGGTGTGCCCACGCTGACCCTGCTGGTCGGCGCCGTGGGCGCGTTGGTGGTGTGGCGGGGAGCGTCCCCGGCGGAGACGTCCCGCCTGCGCGAGCGCCTCAACGCCGCCCCCGGCGTGTCCGGCACCCGGACCGGCTGGCAGCGGGTGGCGGTGCGGGCCGTGGTCGGCCTGGCGCTGGTCCTGGTCGGGGTGGTCATCCTGTCCCGCACGGGCAGCTTCACCGGGGCGGCGCTCGGTGTGCTCATCGGCACGGCGCTGTTCCTCGGCGGCTTCCTGGTCCTGTTCGCCCCGTGGTGGGTCCGGACCCTGCGCGACCTGTCGACTGAGCGCCGCGAGCGGGTGCGGGCCCAGGAGCGGGCCGACATGGCCGCGCACGTGCACGACTCGGTGCTCCAGACGTTGTCGCTCATCCAGAAGGCGGCCGGTGACCCCCGTGAGGTGGTGCGTCTGGCCCGGCGCGAGGAGCGCGAGCTGCGGCACTGGCTGTTCGACCCCGAACGGCTCGGTCGACGTGGCGACCGCCCGGAGACGCTGACCGACGCCGTCGCCGCCATCGAGCGCGAGGTCGAGGACAGCTACGGCGTCGGCGTCGAGGCCATCGTGGTGGGGGACTGCCCCATGGACGACGGGATCGCCGCCCTGGTGGGCGCCTGCCGGGAGGCGACCGTGAACGCGGCCAAGTGGTCGGGCTGCGCCCAGGTGGCCGTGTTCGTGGAGGTCGAGCGGGCCACCGTGTCGGCCTTCGTGCGCGACCTCGGCGTCGGCTTCGAGCCCGACCAGGTGCCCGACGACCGGCAGGGGATCGCCTGCTCGATGGTCGAGCGCATGGCCCGGGTGGGCGGCGACGTGTCGGTCCACAGCACCCCGGGCACGGGCACCGAGGTGGAGCTGGTCCTGCCCCGTGCCACGCAGGACGCGTGAGCGCCGACCGCCGGCTCCGGGTGTTCGTGGTCGACGACCACGCCCTGGTGCGGTCCGGCATCCGGGCGGAGCTGGGCGATGCCGTCGAGGTGGTGGGGGAGGCCGACGAGGTGGCCGCCGCCGTCGAGCTGATCCTGGAGCGGCTCCCCGACGTGGTGCTCCTCGACGTGCACATGCCGGGCGGCGGCGGCCGGGCCGTGCTCGAGCAGGTGCTGGCCGTGGCCCCGCAGGTGTCCTTCCTGGCCCTGTCCATGTCCGACGCGGCCGAGGACGTCATCGACGTGATCCGGGCCGGCGCCCGCGGCTACGTGACCAAGCACATCTCCGGGCCCGACCTGGCCGACGCCATCGGCCGGGTGGCCGACGGGGACGCCGTGTTCTCCCCGCGCCTGGCGGGCTTCGTACTGGATGCCTTCGCCGATGCGGCGCAGGGGACGGCCCCGGCCCCGAGCTTCGACCCCGAGCTCGACCAGCTGACCCCGCGCGAGCGCCAGGTCCTCCGGCTCATCGCCCGGGGCTACGCCTACAAGGAGATCGCCCGCGAGCTCGGCATCTCGACCAAGACGGTGGAGAGCCACGTGTCGGCCGTGCTGCGCAAGCTGCAGCTGGCCAACCGCTACCAGCTGACCAACTGGGCCGCCGAGCGGCGGATGCTCTAGGGCGCCGTGCAACGCGTACCCGCCTTCGCGGTGACCGACCCGGGAGTCGTCGAACGGCTCGTGCACGACCTGGCCTTCGCCCAGGTCGTGACGGCCGACGGCGCCGGCGGCTTCCTGGCCTCGAGCGTGCCCCTGCTGCTCGACGTGCCCGACGACGGCCCGTGGCGGCTGCGCGGCCACCTGGCCCGGGGCAACCCGCAGACGGGGCTCGGCACTGACCCCGTTCCGGCCATGGCCCTGTTCGTCGGCCCGCACGCCTACGTGTCGCCCTCGTCGTACCCGTCGAAAGCGGAGACGGGGCGGGTGGTGCCGACCTGGAACTACGTCGAGGTCCACGTGCACGGGACGTTCCGCCTGACCGACGACGCCGACACCACCCGGGCCGTGGTCACCGACCTGACCGACGCCCACGAGTCCGGCCGGCCCGTGCCCTGGCGGGTGGACGACGCGCCCGAGGCGTACGTGTCGGGGCTGGTGCGGGCCATCGTCGGCTTCGAGCTGGTGGTCGAGCGGGTCGAGGCCAAGGCCAAGCTGAGCCAGAACAAGTCGGAGGCCGACCGCCGGGGTGCGCTGGAGGACCTCGCTGGCCGCCCGGATGGCGCCGCCGCCGTGGCCGACCTCATGGCGTCGGGGACGTTCGACCGGACCCCGCCCGACCCGGTCGTCTGACCCGACGAGGCGGGCGACGTCGCCCCTACGATGCGGACATGGACGTCGTCCTGGTCCCCGGATTCTGGCTCGGCGCCTCGTCGTGGGACGACGTGGTGCCGGTCCTCGAGGCGGCCGGGCACGTCGCCCACCCGCTGACCCTGCCCGGCCTGGAGTCGGCCGGGGCCGACCGCACCGGCATCGGCATGGCCGACCACGTGGCCGCGGTGGTGCGGGCGGTCGACGGGCTGGAGGGCCCGGTCGTGCTGGTCGGGCACTCGGGGGGCGGTCCGGTCGTCAACGGGGCGGCCGACGCCCGGCCGGACCGGGTGGCCCGCCTCGTCTACGTCGACACCGTGCCCCGGCCCGCCGGCCTCGGCGTCAACCCCGCACTGCCGGTGGTCGACGGGGAGATCCCGCTGCCCGAGTGGTCGTTCTTCGAGGACGAGGACCTGGTCGACCTCGACGACGACCTGCGCCGGAGGTTCCGGGACCGGGCCGTGCCCATGCCCGCCGCGGTCGCATCCGATCCCCAGGTGCTGCACGACGAGCGGCGGCTCGCCGTCCCGGCCACGGTGGTGTGCTGCGAGTTCACCGGGGCGCAGCTGCGGGGCTGGATGGCCGAGGGCGACGAGGACCTGGCCGAGCTGGCCGCGGTGGAGTCCGTGACCTACGTCGACCTGCCCACCGGGCACTGGCCCCAGTTCACCCGCCCGGCCGACCTTGGCGCGGTCCTGGTGGACGCTGTCGGCTGAGGTACGCCGCCGGCCGCCACCTCAACCGGGGGCTGCGAATGCCTGGCGGCGGAACGAGCCGGCCACGGTGAAGCCGAGCCGCTCGTAGACGGGGCGGCCCATGTCGCTGGCCTGCAGGGTCACCATCGAGGCGCCGTCGTCCAGCAGCCGGTTGGTGAGCCAGGCCGTGACGGCGGCGGCCGCGCCCCGGCCGCGGTGCTCTGGCGGGGTGGCCACGTAGTAGATGCCGCCGGTGGCGCCCTCGGCGTGGCTGCAGGCCACGCTCAGGTCGACCCCGTCGGCCGAGGCGATGGCCCACGTCGCCCCGGGGGCGTCGAAGCAGCCCTGGCTGTCGAGCAACCAGGCCAGGCCGGGCATGCCGTAGCCGTCCTCGCACAGCTGCGCGAAGACGGGCCGGTCGGCCGGGTCCACCACCGTCCGGACGTCGATCCCGGGCGTGACCGGGACGGGCACCGACACCACCATGGCCGGGGTGTCGGCGCCGTCCGGTGCCCCGCCGGCCCGGGTGCAGGCGGCCAGCAGCTCGTCGTCGGACGCCAGGGACCAGACCACGTAGGGATGCCCGACCTCGCCGAAGGTCGCCGTCACCCCGTCCAGGAAGGCGTCGGCGTCTACGGCCGGGTCGGTGCGGAAGGCGGCGTTGACGTAGCCGTTGGCCACGGCCACCGTCGCGGCAACGGCCAAGCCACCGTCCACCGGCCGCACCTGGCCCGGCCGGCCCACGGTGGCGGCCACGAAGGAGGCCAGGTTGTCGATGCCCAGCGTCGGGTCGGTGCCCATCAGGCGGTGTGGGAGGCGATGGCCCCTACGAGCGTGGGCCACAGCGGCCGGGGCCGGTCGTGGCCCATGTCGGGCACCAGCAGCAGCTCGGCCCCCGGCACCAGCTCGGCCGTCCGCCGGCCGCCCGAGGGCTCGATGAGGGTGTCGTCGAGGCCGTGGATGACGAGGGTGGGCACGGCCAGCGCCCGGAGGCCGTCGGCCCGGGACCCGCTGGCCGTGACCGCGGCCAACTGCCGACCGGTGCCAACGGGGTAGAAGCAGCGGTCGTAGGCGCGGGCGGCCAGGGCCCGCACCTCGTCGGGATCGGCGTAGCGCTTGGAGTGCCACACCAGGGCCCGGACCGAGTCCTCGATGTACTCGTCCCGGCCGGGACGAGCCGGGGTGAGCAGCACCTGGCGGGCCTCCCGGGTCGAGCGGCCGTACTCGGGTTCGCCGGTGGTGGACATGACCGAGGTCAGGGTGGCCACCCGGTCCGGATGGGCGATGGCCATGGTCTGGGCGATCATGCCGCCCATGGAGGCGCCGACCACGTGGGCCCGCCCGATGCCGAGGGCGTCGAGCAGCTCCACCGCGTCGAGGGCCATGTCGGACAGCGTGTAGGGGACGAGGGCCCGGGCCGCGTCCCCGTCGCCGGCGCCGGCCGCCGCGAACAGCGCGGGCAGGTCGACCGGGTCGTCGCCGAACTTGGTGGACAGGCCGACGTCCCGGTTGTCGAAGCGGACCACGTACCGGCCGGCCTCGGCCAGCAGGGCGCAGAGCCCGTCGTCCCAGGAGATGAGCTGGGAGCCGAGGCCCGACACGAGGAGCAGTGGCGGGTCGTTCGGGGAGCCGGTCACTTCGTAGGCGAGGGTGAGTCCGGACCGGGTGTCGGCGGTGGGCATGGACCCATCCTTGCCGCCGCCGCCAGTGGGCGCCCGACGGCGCCTCAGGCGGGACGTCGGAAGGTGTTGGTCGGGGTGCCGGCGCCGTCGCCGATGCGCTCCAGGGTGACCACCAGGCCGCCGCCGTCGGGCCGGGTCCAGACCATGTGGCCGTCGTCGTCGAGCCGGCGGGTGACCTCGATGCCGGGCAGGCCCACCGGGCGCAGTACGAATGCGCCGCCCTCGTAGGAGGCGACGACGTGGATGGGGGAGGTGAAGTCGAAGGCGGACACGTCGTGCACGCCGTGCTCCTCGGTGCCGTCGGCCCGGGCGTCGGCCACCGTGCCGCCACCCATGTCGACGATCCGGTCGCCCGCCTGCTCGACGCGCTCGACGTAGGTGAGGATCGGGTCGTCGGTGGCCACCGCCACCCCGCCCCGCTCGGCCCGGAGCGTCCGCCAGAGGCCGCGCAGGTCGGGCGCCCCCGGTGCCAGCGGCTCGGTGCAGCCGGCCAGCACGGGCTCGGGAAAGGTGTCGCCGAAGCCGCCGGGCGGCGTGTGGGCGACGGGGACGTCGTCGATGCTGCGGGCCGGTCGGGTGGTCACGGGGGCAGGCTAACGGGGCCGGGTCCCGGCGGGCGGCTCAGAAGGTGTAGCGGGTCTGGGCGAAGTCGCCCTTGGCGAAGGCGAGCACCTTGTCCGGCCGCACCGCGAACACGAGGACGTCGTCCTCGCCCTCGCCCCGGAAACAGCCCGGTCCGACGTCGTAGGTCCAGCGGCCGTCCCACTTGCCCGTCCACGCCTCGGCCAGCCGGGCGAGCTGGTCGGGGTCGGTGACCTGCACGGCCCGGCCCTCGACCACCACGTCGGTGCCGGTGTCCCATCCGTCCCGGCCGGTGAGCAGGAGGACCTCGGGATTGGTGCGCAGGTTGACCGCCTTCTGCTCGCTGCGCCCGGTACAGAAGTGCAGCGTGTCGTCGAGCCACACCGCCACCAGCGGGGTGAGGTGGGGTCGGCCGTCGGCCCGGACGGTGACGACCCACGAGAGCTCGGCCCGCTCCAGGGCGGTGCGGGCGTCGTCCCAGGAGGTGGGCGCGGCGTCCGGCGAGCTGAACTGCTGGACCAGGGTGGTGGTGGGCTCGGTCATGGTCTCGTCCTACGGCCTCCCCGGAGTCGGGTCAAGCGGACCTGCGCCCCGGTCTCAGAGCCAGTGGCCGAGGCGTCCCAGCACGAAGATGAGCCCGTAGGCGAGGAGCACGAGGCTGAAGAACATGAGCGGGACGCCGATCAGGACCAGGCTGATCAGGCCGACCAGCCGCGGTGCCCGACGCGGATCCCTCGAGCCGGGGTGGTCCGGAGGAGCGTCGGACCGACCGAGGCGGAGCGCCACCCAGGCCAGGACGGCGGCCACCACCAGCAACGGCACCGCCACCCCGAACAGCCAGGCCATGCGCGAGCCGTAGACGCCGTGGGTCCACACGGTGCCGAAGAGGACGACCTCGATACCGCCGACGAGGAACAGGGTCGCCACGACGGTCACGAGGGTGTTGAGGCCCGACCAGCCGGCACGGGCCGGGGCCACGGTGGTACCCATGTCGCCAGCTTCACAGGCCGTCCGGCGGCGGGCAATGGAGGGACCGGACGCCGGTCGGCTCCGCGCCGGGCCTAGGGTCACGGTCATGGCCACCGACGACGTCGACCTGCCCCGCATCGGGGCGCCCGCCACCCGGGCGCTGGTGGGGGCGGGCTACACCTCGGTGGGCCAGCTGGACGGCGTGCCGGCCGCCGAGCTGTCGGCGCTGCACGGGTTCGGGCCGAAGGCGCTCCGCATCCTCCAGGAGGCGCTGGAGGCCGAGGGCCGGTCGCTGGGCTGAGGCCCGCCCACGTCGCGGCTCACCCCACCGGCGCCTCCCAGGCGGTGTGGACGTGGCCGGCGATGGCGTCGAGCGACAGCTCGGCGGTGGCGTGGCCGCCGCACTGGGCGCAGTCGTCCACGTGGCGCCACGAGCTCAGCAGCCGGGTGCCTTCGGGATTGAGCAGCACCACGAACGACTCGGAGTGCGGGTCGAGCTCGAGGCCGAAGTAGCGCCGCCACGGGGTGACGATCTCGTGCGGGTCGGCGTCGACGCCCTTCAGCACCCGGCGGAAGCGCCCGCGTCCGGCATCGAAGGCCCACCGGCTGTTGCAGGACTCGATGACCAGCAGCTCCATGTGGGCACCCTGCCCCTGCGACCTTGGGGCCGGCTGGGAGGCGGGTGGCTCCGTCCTGGGGACGGGTGGTCGGCTCAGCTCAGAGGGTCACCCGGTACACGTTGGTGGTCCGCAGCTCGAAGCCCTTCCGCACGTAGAGCCGGTTGGCCGCCTCCCGGCTGGGGCGGGAGGTGAGGTCCACCGTCTTGGCCCCCGCCGCGCCGGCCTTGGCCACCGCCGCGTCGACCAGGGCGTCGCCCACGCCCTTGCCCCGTGCCCCGTCGTCGACCACCACGTCCTCGATCCAGGCCCGCACCCCGGTGGGGATGCGGAAGACGGCCAGGGTCAGCGTGCCCACGATGCGCCCCTGCTCGTCGCGGGCCACGAACAGGGTGTCCGCCTCGGACCCGATGATCGCGGCCAGCTCGTCGCGGCTGGTCGGCGGCGACGACGTGGACAGCTGGGGGATCAGGGCCACGAACGCCTCGACCAGCTCGTCGGTCACCTCGGTGGCCTCGGACACGGTCACGGCGGGGGGCTGGTCGGAGGAGGGCGTCACCGGCGCCGAGTGTAGCCACGGCCCGCCCGACGCCACTGCCGGGAGGGCCCCGGCGGCGCGGTCAGGCCTTGTCGGGGTCGCCCCGCCACACGGGCGAACGCACCGAGTCGTAGAGCACTTCGATGGGCTCGCCCCGCAGCGCGGCGAAGACGTGTTCACCCCACCGCTCGGCGCCGGCCAGCGGGAAGGGGAGGTCGTCGAGGGGGAACCAGCCGACGTCGGCGCACTCCAGGGGGTGCGCCTTGAGCTCGCCGCCGATGGGGCGGCACTGGAAGACGAGCGAGTAGAGGGGGATGCGGCTCATGCCCACGCGGAGGCCGTCGAGCACGGCGATGAGCCGGACCACCTCGACCTCGATGCCCGTCTCCTCCAGGACCTCCTTCACCACCACCTCGGGCGCGGAGTAGCCCACGTCGGCCCAGCCGGTGGGGTAGAGCCAGATGCCGGAGTCGGCCCGCTGCACCAGCAGGATCTCCCCCTGGTCGTTGCCCACGGCGGCGCCGACGGCCACCTTGGGGGTGACGTAGCCGGGCACGCCCTTGCCGACCGAGGCCAGCCAGTCGTGGACGATCCCGTCGACGTCCTCGGCACCCTCGTTGCCGTCGATGGCCGCCCGGATGTCGGCCGCCACGTGGAGCACCTCCTCGAAGCGCTCCTGCTCGTAGAGGGACTCCGTGAAGCCCAGTCCGGTGCGGGCGATCCCGGCCAGCGCCTCGCTCCAGCGGAGCAGCTGCTTGAGGGTCGGGACGGCGCCGTCGGCGGGGTCGGAGGAGGGTGTGGGATCCACGCGACCGACGCTACCCCACCGTCCCCGCTGGCCGTCCGGCTTCGGGCAGAATGTGGCGTGGCCGTACTCGCCGACTGTCGTCACTACATCATGCAGACCACCTCCCGGGAGGACAAGCTCGAGAAGTGCCGCATGGCCGCCAACGAGCAGCTCCCGTTCGCGTGCCCCGAGGGCTGCCTGTTCTACGAGCCCCGCAAGGTGTCGGGCGCCGGTTGGACGGTGCGCAACCCCGACGACCCGACCTGACCGACCCGAACTGACCCGCCCGAACTGAAGGACCGCCAGGGCCCCCTCAGGGGCGGCCGGCCACCAGGGTGAACGACAGCGGGACCCGGACGTGCCCCTCGGGGGTCCGGTAGGTCTCCTCGTCCGTCTCGACCAGCCAGGGGAAGCGGGCGAAGCTCGTCCAGTCGTGCTCCTCGAGTAGGTCGAGCCGCAGACCCTGGTCCAGCAGGGCCGTGACCGTCTCGCCCAGGCCGTGGTTCCACCCGTAGGTGGTGTCGCCCGGCAGCGCCTCGGTGGCGGTGGGGTCGGCGTAGGTGCCGGCCTGCGAGTCGGCGTACGGGTCGGGCACCTCGAACCAGGGGTAGACGAGGGTGAGGTCCTCGTCGGCGGCCGACCCGCTGAGCGGGTGCACCTCGTGGAGGAAGAGCCGCCCGCCCGGCCGCAGCAGGGCGGCCACCTGGGCAGCCCACGCTTCGATGCTGGGCAGCCAGCACAGGGCGCCGAGGCTGACGTAGACGATGTCGAAGGTGCGCCCGCCGAGGGCGGCGGCCGCCTCGTACACGGGTGCGCACACGAAGTCGGACCGGTCGGCCAGGCCGGCCCGTGCGGCCAGCGAGCGGGCCGCCTCGACGGCCGCCGGCGAGAAGTCGAGCCCGGTCACCCGGGCGCCGGCCCGGGCCCAGGACAGAGTGTCCTTGCCGAAGTGGCACTGCAGGTGGACGAGGTCGAGGCCGGTCACGTCGCCCAGCACCGCCGCCTCACGGGGCTTCGGGCCCTTTCCGCTGGCCAGCCAACCCTCCACGTCGTAGAAGTCGGAGCCCACGTGGACCGGCACCGCCGCGTCCCACCAGGCCCGGTTGGCGGCCAGCGCCTCGTCGGCCGACGGCCCCGGGAACCCGGACACGGTCAGCTCTCGACGACGTCGCCGAGGAGGTCCACCCGGACACCCTCGGTCCGCAGCCAGGCCAGCGCCTCGTCGACCACGCCGGCGTCACCGTCCAGCTCGCAGAGGATCCATCCGCCCTCGTCGCCCACGTCGGCCTTGCGGATGTTGGGGACCACGGCGAACTGCGCGGTCATGCGGGCCAGCACCGGCTCGCGCACCAGCTCCTCGGGAAAGGTCAGTCGCACCCGGACTCCGATCATGGCGTCTCCTCCGTCGTCGGGCGCACGCTTCCGGCGAGCGAGTCGTTGAGGTTCCCCGACCGAAACCCGTCGAGATCGAGGGTGACGTACCGGTAGCCGGCCCCGTGCACGGCCGCGGTCACCTCGGAACGCCGGGCCACCACGTCGACCAGGTCGGCCTCGGGTACCTCGATACGGGCGGTGTCGCCGTAGTGGCGGACCCGGAGCTGGCGGAAGCCGAGCGCACGCAGGCCCGACTCGGCCCGGGCCACGGCGTCGAGGGTGGTGAACGTCACCCGCGTACCGTACGGCACGCGGGAGGCGAGGCAGGCGGCGGCCGGCTTGTCCCACGTGCGCAGGCCGAGGCGGCGCGACCACTCCCGCACGTCGGCCTTGGTGAACCCGGCCTCGACCAGGGGGAAGAGCGCCCCCCGCTCGGTCGCGGCGGCCTGGCCGGGCCGGTGGTCGGACAGGTCGTCGAGGTTGACCCCCAGCACCACGGTGGCGCCCGGGCCGGCCGCGTCGGTGACGGGGCCGAGCGCGGCCATCAACGAGGCCTTGCAGTGGTAGCAGCGGCTGCCGTCGTTGGCGGCATAGGCGGGGTCGGCCAGCTCGTCGGTGACCACCTCGAGGTGGCGGAGGCCCCACTCGGCGGCCAGGGCCCGGCAGTCGGCCAGCTCCTCGGGGGCCAACGAGGGCGACACGGCCGTCACGCACAGCACGCGGTCGGGCCCGAGCGTGTCGGTGGCCACCGCGGCCACGAAGGCCGAGTCGGCGCCGCCGCTGAAGGCGACCACCACGTCGCCCAGGCCGACCAGCACCCGGCGCAGCGCGTCCAGATCGGCCGACACGGGCACGTCCGCCTCGGCCGCACCCGCGACCGTCACCGGGGCGGTCACGCCCCGGGTACGAGCTGGGCCAGGACCTCGTCGACCGGCGCCACCATGCCGGTCAGGAACGGGCCGAACTCGGCGAAGCGGGCCGAGCCCTCGTCGAAGCGCATGGTGTACACGCACTCCTTCAGGTCGTCCGGGTGCACGCCGAACAGCGTCACCCCCCACTCCCAGTCGTCGATGCCGGTGGAGCCGGTGATGACCTGGACGATGCGCCCGGCGAACTTCCGGCCGGCCGCCCCGTGGCCGTACATGAGCTCCTTGCGCTCTTCGAAGGGGAGGGAGAACCAGTTCGACCCCTCGACGTCGCCCCGACGCTTGGACATCGGGTAGAAGCAGAAGGCGGTCTTGCCCTCCGGGGGGAGCTGCGGGTACAGGCGCATCTGCTTCATCTCGCCGGGCACGCCGGCCGCGTACTCCGACACCTCGGTCAGCGACACGTAGGAGTCGACCACCACCAGGCCGGCGGCCTGCAGGTCGGACTGGAGCCGGCGCAGCCGCCACAGGTCGGCGCCCAGGGCCATCACGCACAGGTCGGACTTGTGGCCGAGCATGGCCACGGTCACCACCTGGACGTCGTCGCCCTCGGCGTCCTTGACGGCCTGCACGACGGCGGCGGGGTCGCAGCCGGTGCCGGTGCCGGTGCCGGGGGAGGGGGCGTCGGCCAGCTTGCAGAAGAGGTGGAGCACGCCGAGGCCGACGGTGGGGACGAGCGGTTCGGTCACGGGACCAGTCTACGGATACGGGAGGAGGGCGCCCCGAGGGGCGCCCTCCGTCCGGTACCGCTGGTGCTCGGGACGGCTCAGAAGTCGTCCATGCCTCCGGGCATCGCCGGTGCGCCCTCCTCGGGCTTGTCAACGATGACGGCCTCGGTGGTGAGGAACAGGGCGGCGATGGACGCCGCGTTCTGCAGGGCCGACCGGGTGACCTTGACGGCGTCGATCACGCCCTCCTTGACCAGGTCGACGTACTCACCGGTGGCGGCGTTGAGGCCCTCGGTGGGCTTCTTCAGGCTGCGCACCTTCTCGATGATGACGCCGCCCTCGAGGCCGGCGTTGACGGCGATCTGCTTCAGGGGCTCCTCGACGGCCCGGGCCACGATGCGGGCACCGGTGGCCTCGTCGCCCTCCAGCTTCTCGGCGGCGTCGAGCACGGCGGCCTGTGAGCGCAGCAGGGCCACGCCGCCGCCGGGCACCACGCCCTCCTCGATGGCGGCCTTGGTGGTGGAGACGGCGTCCTCGATGCGGTGCTTCTTCTCCTTGAGCTCCACCTCGGTGGCGGCGCCGACCTTGATGACGGCCACGCCGCCGGACAGCTTGGCCAGCCGCTCCTGCAGCTTCTCGCGGTCGTAGTCCGAGTCGGTGTTGTCGATCTCGGCCTTGATCTGGGCGATGCGGCCCTTCACCTCGTCGCTCGAGCCGCCGCCCTCGACGATGGTGGTCTCGTCCTTGGTGACGACCACCTTGCGGGCGGTGCCGAGTAGTTCGAGGCCGATGTTCTCGAGCTTCAGGCCCACCTCCTCGGTGACGACCTGGCCGCCGGTGAGGATGGCGATGTCCTGGAGCATGGCCTTGCGACGCTCGCCGAAGCCGGGGGCCTTGACCGAGACGCTGCGGAAGGTGCCGCGGATCTTGTTGACCACGAGGGTGGCCAGGGCCTCGCCCTCGATGTCCTCGGCCACGATGACGAGCGGCTTGCCCGACTGCATGACCTTCTCCAGCACGGGCAGCAGGTCGCGCACGGCCGTGATCTTCGAGCCCACCAGCAGGATGTAGGCGTCCTCCAGGACGGCCTCCATGCGCTCGGGGTCGGTCACGAAGTAGGGGGAGATGAAGCCCTTGTCGAAGCGCATGCCCTCGACCAGGTCCATGTCCATGCCGAAGGTCTGCGACTCCTCGACGGTGATGACGCCGTCCTTGCCGACCTTGTCGATGGCCTCGGAGATCATCTCGCCGATCTCGGTGTCGGCGGCGGAGATGGATGCCACCTGGGCGATCTGGCCCTTCGAATCGGTCTCCTTGGCGATGCCCCGGAGCGAGCCGACGGCGGCCTCCACGCCGGCCTCGATGCCCTTCTTGAGCGACATCGGGTTGGCGCCGGCGGCCACGTTGCGCAGGCCCTCGTGGACCATGGCCCAGGCCAGCACGGTGGCGGTGGTGGTGCCGTCACCGGCGACGTCGTCGGTCTTCTTGGCCACCTCCTTCACCAGCTCGGCGCCGATCTTCTCGAACGGGTCCTCGAGATCGATGTCCTTGGCGATGGACACACCGTCGTTGGTGATGGTGGGGGCGCCCCACTTCTTGTCCAGGACGACGTTGCGGCCCTTCGGGCCGAGGGTGACGCGCACTGCGTCGGCGAGCTTGTTCATGCCGCTCTCGAGGGACCGCCGGGCCTCCTCGTCGAACGTGATGAGCTTTGCCATCAGGTCTTCCTCCGTGATCGTTAGCACTCGTAGGTGTCGAGTGCTAACAGGTAACCACGTAGGCGGGGCGGGCGCAACCGCGCCCCCTCAGCCGGCGGCGTCCGCCCTGGTCAGGAAGGTGTCGACCACGCGGGCGGCCAGGTGGTCGGGACCCCGTCCGGTCGGGTCGAAGCCGCTCAGCAACGTGTCCACGTCCTCGTCGGACAGGTGGGCCCGCTCCCGGGCGTCGCCGATCCAGCCCTCCACCACCGGTCGGGTGACCTCCGGATGGAATTGGAGCCCGGTGTGGGGCCCCTCGACGAAGGCGTGGAGGGAGACGTCGGTGCGGGCCACCGACCTGGCCCCCGGTGGGCAGGTGAAGGCGTCCTCGTGCCAGTCGAGCCACGGGCCGGCCGGCACGGCCGCCTCGTCGTCGGACTCGAGCCGCACCCAGCCGATCTCCGGTCGCACCGCCCGGGCCACCGTGCCGCCCAGCACCTCGGCCAGCAGCTGACCGCCGAAGCAGACCCCCAGCACCGGCACCCCGGCCGCCACGGTGTCGGCCACCAGACGGCGTTCGGGGGCGATCCACCCGACCGAGGCGTCGGTCACCGACTCGATGGAGCCCAGCACCACCAGCAGGTCGAAGGCGCCCGGTTCGGGCAGCGACGGGGCGCCGTGGTCGGCGCGGTGGGTGGAGACGGTGAGGCCCAGGCCGTCGACGTACTCGCCCAGCACGCCGGGGACGTCGGTCGCGCTGTGCTGGAGGAAGGCGATGCGGTCGGCCACGCCCTGCATCCTGCCAGGCCCGCCGCAGGCGACAACCAGGCCCGCCGCAGGCGACCGCCCGCAGCAGCCCGACGCTTCAGCAGCTGCGGCGCCCCCGCCGGGTGGCCGGCTCCTGGAGGCGGGGCCACCGGGCCCGGGCCTCCTTCAGGTAGCGGCTGGCCAGCTGCCGCGAGAAGGAGAGGGCCACGCCGATCTCGGCGCCCGACATCCCGTTGTCGACCCCGACGGCCACCAGGGCCACCCGGAAGCGGTGGCGAGCGGCCTCGAAGTCGGCCACCGCCGCCGTCACGCCCCGGCGGGCCGCCCCGCCGACCGACTCGTCGAGGAACAGCACGGCCCGGCCGTCGCGCACGAGGGCGGCGCTGTCCTCGAACTGGGCGATGTCGTCGGCCAGCAGCGCCTGCAGCCGCACCGACGCGTCCCGGCGGTCGACCATGGCGTCGAGCAGCTCGGCCTCGTACTCGGTCAACTCGCGGGGGCAGCCGGCGGCCCGGGACCGGTCGAGGCCGTTCCACAGGGCGCCGAGCGCCTCCCGTAGGTCGTCGTCGAACCCGGTGGGCACGACACCCGTGGACAGCCGAAGCTGTCCGCGCGCCGGCGCGTAGCGGGGCGGCTCCTCCAGGTCGGGCAGGCCGTCGAGGGCGTTGAAGCCCCAGGACACGACCTCCCACTGGGCCGTCGGCGACGGCTCGTCGGACGGAGGACGATCCGTGCGGAGGGGGGTGGCGACGCGCTTCACCGCGCACCACCCGGCCGCGTCCCTCCGCCATGGGACGCTGGCCCTCGACCCGCTCTCGACCCCCGGCGCTCGACCGTCTGGTACATGGACCTTCCCTACCGATACGATCTGGATCCGTCAGTTGCAATCAAAACCCACGGCTGTTGCAGATCTGTTGCAGGCAACGCCAGGCGACCGGTTGGCGGGCCGGACGGGGGATCACAGGCGTGTTGCGGGGGGAATTCGACTCGCGGATAGGCGGGGCACGGTAGGCATGGGAACGACCGACTTCCGGCTGTTGGGGCCCTTCGAGGTGTGGCGCGACGGCGCGCCCCTGGCCCTCGGCGGCCGCCGCCAGCGGGCTGTCCTGGCCCTGCTGGCCCTCCATGCCGGCACGGTGGTGTCGACCGACCGCATCGTCGAGGAGATCTGGGCCGACGCACCGCCCCCCTCGGCCCTCCGGACCCTCCACTCCTATGTGTCGCGGCTGCGCTCCATCCTGCGCACCGACGGCCAGGACCCCCTGGTCCGGCGCGAGCCCGGCTACGTGCTGGAGATCGAGCCGTCCGACCTTGACACGGTGCGCTTCGAGCGCCTGGTGCTGGAGGCGGCGGCCGCCCTCGACGCCGACGACCCTGAGGCGGCCGACCGGGCGCTGGGGGTCGGCCTCGAGCTGTGGCGGGGCGAGGCGCTGGCCGACTTCGCCTACGAGCCGTTCGCCACCGCCGAGGCCCGCCGTCTGGAGGAGCGGCGCCTGGAGGCGCTCGAGCTGCGGGTGGACGTCGACCTGACCCTCGGCCGCCACGCCCAGGTGGTGTCCGAGCTCGAGGTCCTGGTCGCCGCCCATCCCTACCGGGAGCGGTTCTGGGCCCAGCTGATGGTGGCCCTCTACCGCTGCGGCCGCCAGGCCGACGCACTGGCCGCCTACGCCCGCATCCGGGAGATCCTGGTCGAGGAGCAGGGCATCGAGCCGGGCGACGAGCTCCGTCTGCTGGAGCGCCAGGTGCTCGAGCAGTCGACCGACCTGACGCTGCCCGGGGTGCCCCCGGGCGCCCGCCGACCGGGGGTGCCGTCGGCTCCCGCACCGACGGCCGCCCGGCGCATGCCCCTGCCGGAGCGCCTGCTGGTCCAGCCCGACATCGGGGTGATCGGCCGCACCGCCGAGATCGGCACCCTGGCCGCCGGCGTGGAGCGGGCCGACCGGGGGGCGGGCCGGGCCGTCCTGCTCATCTCGGGCGAGGCCGGCCAGGGCAAGAGCACGGTGGTGGCCGAGGTGGCCCGCCGGGCCTTCGACGACGGCGCCCAGGTGCTGTCCGGCCACTGCGAGCAGGACCTGTCGAGCCCGTACCAGCTCTTCGCCGAGTCGCTCGGCCACTACGTGCGCCACGCCCCCGAGGACGAGCTGGCCGAGGTGGTGGAGGAGCACGGCCCGGAGCTGGGTGCGCTGCTGCCCGGCCTGGCCGCCCGCCTGCCCGGTCTACCGCCGCTGCGGGCCGTCGACCCCGACTCCGAACGCGTGAAGCTGTTCGCCGCGGTGGTGGGGTTGCTGGCCCGCATCTCCCGGGACCGCACGGTGGTCCTGGTCCTCGACGATCTGCAGTGGGCCGACCACGGCAGCCTGCAGCTGCTGCGGCACCTGGCCGCCGACGACCGGCCGAAGCGCCTGGCCGTGGTGGGCACCTTCCGCGACAGCGAGCTGGCCGAGTCGGACCAGCTGATCGAGACGCTCGGTGCACTGCGCCGGCTCGACGGGGTGGACCGCATCGAGCTGCCCGGCTTCGAGCCGGTCGAGGTGGTGTCGGTCATGGGGGCCATCGCCGGGCGGCCCATGGACGAACGGGGCGAGGCGCTGGCCTCGGCGGTCCATGAGGAGACCGACGGCAACCCCTTCTTCGTGAGCGAGGTGACCCGCCACCTGCTGGAGGTGGGTGCCCTGCGCCACGACGCGTCGGAGGGGTGGGTGGCCCCGGCCGAGCTGGGCGAGGCCAGCCTGCCGGCCGGCGTGCGCGAGGTCATCGACGCACGCGTGGTCCGCCTGGGGAAGGAGGCGGCCGCGGCCCTGTCGCTGGCCGCCGTCATCGGCCGCGACTTCGACCTCGACCTCCTGCTGGCCACCACCACCCAGTCGCCCGACGACCTGCTCGACACGCTGGAAGGGGCCGCCACCGTGTCGCTGGTGCGGGAGCCGCTCGACCGGCCGGGCTGGTACACGTTCTCCCACGCCCTCATCCAGCGGACGCTGTACGAGGGGATGGGCGCCTCGCGCCGGGCCCTGCTGCACCGCAAGGTGTTCGACGTCCTGGAGGAGCGGGACGCCGCGGCCAGGGGCGCGGCCGGCCGGGTGCCCGGCGCCGAGATGGCCCGCCACCTGGTGGCCAGCGCCCGGCCCGACGACGCGGCGGCGGTGGTGCGCTACGCCCGGCGGGCCGCCGAGGAGGCGGAGGCCGCCCTCAACCCGGAGGAGGCCGTACGCTGGTACTCGGTGGCGCTCGACGCCCTGGGCGACGAGGTCGACGCCACCCGGGCCCAGGTGCTGAGCCGGCTGGGCGAGGTGCAGCGCCAGTCCGGCGACACCGCCTACCGGGCCACCCTGCTGGAGGCGGCCCGCCTGGCCCAGCAGTTCGACGACGTCGACACCCTGGTGTTCGCGGCGCTGGCCAACTCACGCCAGATCCAGAGCACCACCGGCACCATCGACCAGGAGCGGGTGGACGTGCTGGAGGCGTCGCTCGAGCGCATCGGCCCCGAGCCGACGGCCGAGCGGGCCCGGCTGCTGGCCCACCTGGCCTCCGACCGCTCCTACGACGGCGACCCGGAGCGCCGGGCCCGCCTGGTGGAGGAGGCGTTGGCCATCGCCCGGCAGGTCGATGACCCGGGCACCACCTTCGACGTGCTGCTGCGCCGGGTCGGCATCTGGATGCCGGCCGACGTGCACGAGCGCCTGGCCGAGTCGGCCGAGACCCTGGCCATCGCCGAGGCGCTGGCCGACCCGGTGGCCCGCTTCTGGGCGCTCTTCTACCGGGCCATCGTGGCCGCCGAGGCGGCCGACCGGGCCCTGTTGGAGGAGTGCCGGGCCCGGGTGCCCGAGGAGGCCCGCACCACCGGCCAGCCCATGCTGCTGTGGTCGACCACCTACACCCAGAGCTGCCACGCGCTGCTGGACGGGGCCATCGAGGAGGCCGAGGCCCTGGCCGCGGCCGCCCTGGAGCAGGGCATGGCCACCGGCCAGCCCGACGCGCTGGCCATCTACGGCGGCCAGATGGTCGACCTGCGCTGGCACCAGGGCCGTGACGCCGAACTGGTCGAGCTCATCGAGCAGATGGTGGAGGCCACCCCCGAGATCGACAGCTTCCAGGCCGCGCTGGCCCGGATCTACGCCGACATCGGGCGGGCCGACGACGCCCGACGGCTGCTGGCCGCCGGGGCGGCGGAGCGGTTCGCCCACCCGTTCGACCCGCTGGCCACCACCACCATCGCCCTCTGGAGCGAGACGGCCGTGCAGCTGGGCGACAGGGAGGCGGCCGCCGTCCTCATCGAGCGGCTCGACGACTTCGCCGACCAGGTGATCTGCAGCGGCGTCAACATCTTCGGCTCGCTCGACCACTACCGGGGCGCCCTGCACGCCGTGCTCGGCCGGTTCGACGACGCCGAGCGCCTGCTGACCCTGGGCCTGGCCACCCACGAGACGCTGGGGGCGCCGTTCTTCGAGGCCCGCTCGTGCCTCGAGCTGGCCCGCATGTACCGGGCCAGGGGCGGGGCGAGCGACGGCGACGCGGCCGAGCAGTTGGCCGGCCGGGCCCTCGAGGTGGCCCGCCGGTTCGGCTACGCCGGCGTCGAGCGCCGGGTGGTCGAGCTGGTCGACGCCTGAACCGGTAACGGCAGGCGGCCCTCGGGATTCACAGGTGGGCCAGGTCGAACGAGGACGTGACCTCGACCGCGCCGTCCACCGTCTGCGATTGCACGCCGAGCACCTTGCCGATGGGATGGCTCGGCACCGCGTCGAGCGTGAATTCGAACTTCCGGTTGAGCACCTTGATGCCGACCTGGCCGAACGTCGAGACCAGCTCGACCAGCTCGACCGGGGTGGCGTCGACGCCGTTGGCCCGGGCCTCGCGGAACTGTCGGGCCGCCACCTGGTGGAGCTGGCGGTGGTGGAGCGCGGACGCGGCCTCGGCCACCAGCTCCGCGTCCGGCACGGCCACGTCGCCCTTCAGCAGGCGCTCGAGCCCGTGCCACACGGTCCGGCCGGCCTCGATGACCACCTCCTCGACGATCTTGCCCGTCCCCACCTTGTCGCCCGGTGTCACCTCCAGCAGGCGGCGGTAACCGGAGGTCTGCCGCTGGCCGAAGGCGCCGCCGAACACCTGCAGCTCGCAGGACGGCTCGTCGCCCGGCTCGATGTCGAACTGGCCCCACTGCTTGGCCAGCCCGTAGATCTCGCGCCCGCCCACCAGCGACACCGGGTTGTCGACCCACATGGCCGGGACGAACATGGCGAACCGCTCGATGACGGTGGTGTGGTCCTTGCGGTGGCCGGCCGCGGTCGGCACCCAGAAGGCGACGTGCTGCTCCCTGGAGGTGCCCATGTCGGCGTAGGTGGTGCCGAACAGGGTCGAGTGGTCCGTGCACATGGACGCGACGTCCATGGTCCCGAAGGTGAGGATGACGAACTCGCCCAGAGGGGAGTACCCGAGCTCGCGGTCCCTGTCCCGGTCCCGGTCGGTCAGCACCTCGCCGCACAGCGTCTGCAGCGCGTCCTTGTCGGCTTTCAGGGCCAGGGCGTAGATCGTGGCGTCGGAGCACCGGAACGGGCCCGGTACCGAGGCCAGGCCGCCGTACTCGACGTAGGAGTGGGTGGTCACGGGACGACGCCCGTCATCCACGTCGAGTCCTCACCGGGAATCTCCTGCGGCGTCCCGCAGATGGCCCGCGCCGTCTGCATGGCCGACATGGTGGCGGCCTCGACGCACCCGCCGTTGATGCCGTTGCGGGTCCAGTCGCCCGCCAGGTAGAGGTTGGTGACGCCGGATCCCGGGACGCCCGGTCGGAACGCGGTCACCAGGTCGTCGCCCCGCAGCCGGAACCGGGTGGAGTCTTCGGTGGACAGCACGTAGCGCTCGGTGGGCTCGAAATTGGCCCGCAGGTACTGGGCCTGGATCCGTGTGTCGCCGGTCCGGCCCTGCGGGTCGTGGAGCACCGACCAGTCGAAGCCGCCACCGGCGTCCTCGGCCTGCGGCCACAGCACGGTGCCATGGTTCGCCAGCAGGGCGTGCACGGCCGAGCGCGCGGCGGCGTCGGCCGAGGCCTGGTCCTTGGTGTCGTCCATGACGCCGCAGACGTAGGCCAGACCCTGCGGCGCAGGCGCCGTCCACGTCTCACGGGGCAACAGGTGGCTCATGTCGCAGTAGGTGTCGATGGGCTCGACGAAGCTGGTGGCGATGGCCGTCACGCCGAACTCGGCGCCCAGCGCGGCGAGCGGCCTGGTGGTCCAGAACTGGGCGGCCTGGGTCATGGTGCTGTGGCAGTTGGCCAGCATCTGGGCGAAGGCGGGCACGTGCTTCGCCACCTCGGCGGCGATGGCGGCGAGCGCCGGTGCGGGGATGGCCAGGACCACCGTGTCGAAGTCGGTGCCGTGGCGCAGGACCTGGGTGGTGGCGTCCGCGGCGTGGCCGCCGTGCTCGAAGGAGACCCCGTCGGCCTGCAGCCGCGCGCCGTCCTGCAGCTGGGCCCAGTCGGGCTCGCTCGGCCAACACGGCAGGCCGCCCACGTCGACCAGCGGCTCGTAGCCGGTGGTGGCCGTGATCTCGGCCTGGTGCAGCACGCGGACGGCCTCGACCCGGGTGTGGTCGGCCGACAGCTCGAGCCCGGTCACCTGGCGGAAGAAGTCGAAGCGCACCCCGCGCTGGCGCAGCACCTCGTAGAGGGGGCCGAAGATGGTGTCGCCCATGCCGGCCCGCATCTTGTAGGCGACGTGGCCGCGGTAGCCGCCGATGAGCCGGAGGATGCCGTGGATGCCGGTGCCGGCGGCCAGGTCGGCCGTCTGTCTGCCGTTGACGAAGCGGAAGGCGAAGGCGGCGTCGTACCAGCCCCGCAGGAAGGGCGAGTGCGTCAGGTCGAGGGTGAACTGCTCGGCGCCATGACGTTCCAGGAACACCGACAGCTCGGTGTCGTCGATGGACTCGAGGCCGTGCTCCAGCGCGCCCGACTCGAGCAGACCGACCATGGCCGAGACGAAGGTGTCGAAGGTGGTGAAGAAGAGGCGAATGTCGGCGTTGTCGACGAGCTTCGGCTCGAGGTAGGCCCACAGGTCCTTCTTGAACTGGCGCAGGGGGCGCATGACGTGGTGGGCGAGCACGTGGGCCACCGCCCGCACACCGGTGTGGCCGCCCTGGTCGCCCATGTCGGCCGCCGCATGCTGGACGGCGGACTCGAGGCGCTTCCGGATGTCGGCGTCGTGGTCGTCGAGCTCCACCCCGAAGTGGTCGGCCCAGTGGAGGAAGCGCGAGATGGGCGCCTCGGGCGCCTCGTGGCCGGTCAGCTGCAGGTCGGCCCGCAGGCCGTTCCAGGTGTCGAGGAACCAGACCAGGCCGTGGGAGAGGACGTGCCACACCGAGGGGATGGTCCCGGGGAGGCCGGGCTCGGACGGCCGCGGTGGCGGCTCGAAGGAGTGGGCGATCAGCGCGCCCTTCCACTCCTCGTAGAGCCCGATGGTCGGGCTCGCGGTGAAGGCGTCGTCGAAGTCCCGGATGGGGCAGGCCTCGTCCCGCAGGAGGGGGCCGACCAGATCGCCGTAGCAGGCCCGCATGGTGGCGAAGGCGTTGTCGTAGAAGCCGAACCAGACGTGGAGGCCGTGCTCCTCGATGCGGCCGCCCTCGGCCAGGTTGCGCCCGCTGGCCCCCTTGCCACCCAGGCGCCAGCCCAGCTGGTGGACGGTCACGTCGTAGGTCGCACGGAGCTCCGGGGTGCTGGTCAGGTAGAAGGCGGTCACCATGCCGCCCACGCCGCCTCCGAGGACGGCGATCCTGGTCCGCCCGGCCTGCCGGCTCACCTCGTCCGCCATGTTCCGCCACTCCCGTGTCGCGACGGCGGGCCGTCGGCGGAGGAGCTCCGCCGGGCCCGGATCCTGGGCCGTCGGTGGCCGAGTATCGCGAGGGGGAGGGGCTACCGCAAGGGGAGGTGCATCACGTGTTGACAGTGGCTCCGGGGTCGTCGACGGCCGGCACCTGGCGCAGCTCGGGCCACCGGGTGCGGGCCTCCTTCAGGTAGCGACCGGCCAGCTGCCGCGAGAAGGCGAAGGCCTCGCCGATCTGGCCGGCGGTCATGCCGTTGTCGAGGGCCACGGCCACCAGGGCCAGCCGGAACCGGTGGCGGGCCACCTCCAGCTCGGCCATGGCGTCGCTCACGCACTGGCGGAAGGAGCCGCCGACCGAGGGGACGAGGATCTCCTTGGCCAGCCCGGCCCGGATGGCGGCCATGCCCCCTTCGTACTGGGCGATGTCCTCGGTCAGGACGGTCTTGAGGTGGAGGGCGGCGTCGCGCCGGGCGGTCATGGCCTCGGCCACCTCGAGCTCGTAGACGGACAGCTCGGGGTCGGCGGACTGGTGACGGGCGCGGCGGGTCTGCAGGGCGTCGAACTCGACGGAGCGTCGGCTGAGCTCGTCCTTGAGCTCGGGGGTGAGCCCGGAGGCCACGTCGCCCGTCGACAGGCGGGGGAGGGTGTAGCGGCACCCGGGGCAGCTGCAGCCGCCACCCTCCGCGTAGGGCAGCCCGTCGAGGGTGGGGACACCGGGGGAGGGGTCGTGCTCGTGGTCGTGTGACGGGTTGCGTCCGGCCAGCGTGCCCGACGCCCGCCTCATGCCCGCACCCGCCCTGTCGTCCGACCTGCGTTCCGCTGCGTGCCCCTGCCCCGTCCTCCAGGAGATGCCGCCCGGTCAGCCTCGTGCATCGGCCACCTCCACCTCCGTCAGCCCGTTCGGACTGGTGATCCTGACGGGCGCACTTTATCCCAGGCGCACCCGTGCGTAGCAACTATCGATTACGAGCATTGCATCACCATTCGACGGGCGGCACCACCCGACCGACGGGGCGCAACCCGAGGTGACCCGGTCAGGCGTTCAGGTCCGACGCGTCCCACCCCGGGACAGCAGGCGCTGGAGTGCCGCCAGCGCCGGCAGCCAGATGGCCTCGGCCTCCTCCTCGGTGTCGGCGTGCTCGGCCCGGTCGACCTGCAGGCGCACGATCGAACCTTCGGGGTGGGCGTCGAGGTGCCACGTCAGGTAGGTGCACGGATGGTGCGGCCCTGACGTCAGGACGTAGGACAGCCGGCGTTCCGGCTCGACGCAGAGCACCTCGCCCGTCAGCACCGGTGGGTCCACCTCGGGCGAGGTGCGGAAGCTGATCGGCGCCCCCGGACGCCACGTGGAGTCGGCGGCCAGCCCGTGGAGGAACTGGCGGGTGTGTCGACCGTCGGTCAGGGCGGTCCAGACGTCGACGGGACCGGCCGGCGTGAAGCACCGGAACCGGTGCGAGGCGCCCGTCGTCATCGCAGATCGGACCGCCCCGACCGGCGGGTCAGGCGGTCTCGTGGTGGACGACGTCGGCGGTGCGCTCCTCGGGTGCGCCCTCGAAGCCGCCCGCCACCGGCAGGGCCGGCAGGAGGGTGTCCCGCATGAACGCCTCCTTCTGCTCCTCCGAGTCCCAGAGGACCGAGATCAGATAGCCGCCCTCGGTGGGGCCGCTCGTGTGGGTGCGCTGGCCGGCCGGCAGCCCCGTGGCGGGGTGCAGGACCTCGAGCATCGCCTGGTACTGCGCCTCGGTGCCACCGGGCCAGAAATGCACTTGCAGGTAGGACATGTCGCTTCTCCTCAACTCGTTCCCGGGGCCGGCGGCCACCGGGCGTGGACTGACGGGGACCTCAGGCCTGGACCAGGGTGATGATGGTGTCGGGCCGGACGCCGTCGTGGGACATGGCGTCGGCCGCGCCCTGACCCTGCAGCGCCTCCTGGAACGCCTCGAGGCTCGGGCACTCGACGACCAGGCCCACCCGGTTCGACCCTTCGGGGTCGACGAATGTGCGGGCCGTGATGCCCAGCGGCCCGAAGAAGTCCTCGCGCGTGGTCGAGTTGCGCCAGTGGTCGACGTCGTCGACCTCGTGGGTGATGAGCAGTGTGGTCATGGTCACGCCCTCCTCGGTGCCGGCGACGGTCGCCTCGGCCTCGAGGTACAGGGTGCGGCCGGCAGCGCGTCATCCGCGCATCACCCGACGCCGGGGCAGGAGGGGGATCAGGAAGGCGGTGCAGCCGCGGGCAACGAGGCGGCCAGTGCGTCGATCCGGGGGATCCAGATCGAGAACCCGTGGCTCCGACACAGCTCGGACGCCTCGGCCAGCCAGGACCGGCCGTCGTCGTCGAGGTCGCCCGTCGCGAGGTGGCGGTTCTGGGCCAGGGCGAGCAGGGTGGTGGCCCGGTGGTAGGTCCAGCCGAAGGCGTCGGCCGTGGCCAGGGCCACCCGCAGGTGGCGCTCGGCCTCGTCGTGCCGGCCGAGCAGCGAGTCGAGCTTGCCGACGTAGGCGGCCACCGGCCCCTGGCTGGATACGCCGTTGAACGAGACCTCGTCGGCGTGGGGCTCGAGCAGCGGCACCAGTGCGGCGGCCGCGGCGCGGTCGTCGAGCTCGAGGGCGCAGATGGCGTAGCCGACCACCGTGGTCATCCAGATGAAGTCGACGGGCAGGTCGTCGAAGCCCCGCTCCATGCCCTCACGCAGGATGTCGGCGGTCTCGTCCTCCCGGTCCACGCTGGCGCAGATGATGCCGTAGGCCAGGCGGAACGGGAGGAGGCCGGGATTGGCCGCCTGCGCCTGTTCGACCAGGGGGAACAGCTCGGCGTGGCGTCCGCCGAAGGTGCCGATGGCGAAGTAGAGGACGGCGTACATCCCGAAGGCGTCGGCTGCGCCGATCTGGATCCCGAGCTCGAGCATCTCCGTGGCCAGCGCCTCGCCCTCGGCCAGCCGGCCCGCCATGGTCGCCTCGAAGGCGTCGCAGATGAGCATGATCCACCGCAGGTAGGGCTCGCCGATGTGGTCGGCATCGGCCCGCATCCGGGCCAGCGCATGGGCGGCCATGGCCGGATCGGCCGACTCGAGGGCGACCTGACGGACGGCAATGTTGACCCGGAAGCGCAGCAGCGGGTCACCCGACGCCTCGGCCGCGACCACGGCGGCGGCCGCCCACTCGGCCCGCTCGCGCTCGTTGCCGGGAGCCCACAGGGCGGCCAGCGCCGAGGGGGCCACCGCGGCGAGCACGGCGGGATCGTCCTCGTCGGCGGCCAGGCCCAGCGCCTCCCGGGCGAGCGCCATCCGTCGCTCCACCTCCGGGGTGAAGGTCAGGCAGCGGGCCAGGAGCGCCAGGAGCCGGGCGTAGGTGCCGGTGTCGGAGGACCCGGCCGCCACCACCGCCGCCTCCACGAAGTCCAGGTTGTCCTTGGCGAGCCGCTCGAGGCGGGGCACGCTCAGGTCGGTGACCAGGGCGGCCCGGACGAGCGCCCCGTCGTCGCCACAGGCGCGGGCCAGCTCGCCCCCGGCCAGGAGTGTGGCCTCCGCGGCCGGATCGCCCGCCCGGTGCTGGGCGTGACCGAGCCGCACCAGCAGGTCGGCCCGCTGCGCGTCGGGGCGGTGGAGGGCCTCGGCCGCGTCGAGGGCTACGCGGTAGTGGTGGGCCGCCTCGGTCGGGGCGAGGTGGGCGAAGGCGTGGTCGCCGGCCGCCGTCGACCAGGCGAGCGACGCGTCGGTCAGGCCGGCCAGCGCGCTGTGCCGGGCCAGCTGCAGGACCACCTCCGGGTGGAACGGCTCGCCCTCCTTGGACAGCGCCCGCACGACCCGCTCGTGGTGGCGGGCCCGACTGGACGGGCCGATCCCGGCGTACAGTGCGCTGCAGACGAGCCCGTGCACGAAGCGCAGCTCGCGACGGGCGGAACTGACGTCGACCAGGAGGCCGGCCGCCACGGCGGAGTCGAGCGCCTCCACCACGGCGGTCTCGGGCAGGTCGAGCGTCTCCTGGAGCACGTCCTCGCGGAACTCCGGACCGAGTACGGACGCCGCCGCCAGCACGGTCGACGCCTCACCACCGAGGGCCCGGACCCGGCTCCCGATCACCTCCCGGAGGCTGGGCGGCACCCCCTCGGGCGGGATCAGCGACGGGAGGCCGCCCGGGACGGCGGGAGCGCCAGCCGCGCCGCCCAGGTCGACCCAGTGGCGGACCAGCTGGGAGGCGTAGAGCGGGTTGCCGGCCGTGTCGTCCCGGAGCCGCCCGGTCAGCCGCTGCAGCTCGGCGTCGGCCACGCCCTCGGCCGCCGCTGCCACCAGGTGCGACAGCCCGGCCTCGTCCAGGCCCTCGAGGTGGAGGTGGCGGGACGCACCCCGGTCGAGCTCGGCCACCGCCGCCTGCAGGTGGTCGGACGTCGCCTCCCCCGGGGCACGCCGGCTCACCAGCACGAGGACCGGTGATGCCACCAGCTGCCGGGCCAGGTGACGCAGGAGGAGGAGCGCGGTGGGCTCCGCCCACTGCAGGTCGTCGAGGACGAGCACCAGGGGCCGGCGGGCGGCGATGCGTCGCAGTAGGTCGGCGGCGGCTTCGAAGGAGAGGAAGCGCTCGGTGGCGTCGTCCGAGCCGGTCGGGGCAGGGGTGGTCGGCACCCGCACGCCCAGCCGGGGGCAGATGCGCAGCAGCTCGCCGCCGCACGCAGCCACATGTGCGGTCAGGAGGTCCCGCGGTGCGAACTCGACGCACCGGTCGAGCAGCGACCGGAAGGGCTCGAGTGGCACGCCCGTCTGGTCGCACCGCCCGTAGAGGACGGTCGCACCGCCGGTCGAGGCCGACGCGGCGAACTGCGACAGCAGGGTGGTCTTGCCCATCCCCGCTTCGCCGCCGACCACCACGGTCCGGAGGCCGGACCCCTCCGCCGCGGCCAGCTCGGACCCGAGGACCTCCAGCTCGGCCGAGCGGCCGACGAACGCACCCGGCACGGAAGTCAACGCCGGGAGCGGGATGTCCAAGGCACCCGGGGGTGCCCCGTGTCCGTCATCGTCCACGCCGTTCCAGCCGGTGGCCACCCGGCCCTCGATGCGGGCCACCTCGGGCGACGGCTCGGTCCCGAACTCCTCGACCAGCAGCGACCGGTAGTCGTGGAAGGCCCGGAGGGCGTCGGCCTGGCGGCCGGCCAGGGCCAGGGCCCGGATGAGCAGGCCCCGGGACCGGTCGCGGTAGGGATGCCGCCCGATCTGGGCCTCGGCCTCGGCCACGGCGGCGGTGTCCCGGCGGGCCGTCAGCAGCCCGTCCACGTGGTCGTCGACGCAGGCGGCGTGGAGCTCGGTCAGGCGGGCCACCTCGCCCCGGGTCCACTCCTCACCCTGGAACTCCTCGAGGACGGGCCCCGTCCACCGGTCGAGTGCCGCCTCGAGGGCGGCCAACCGGTCGTCCGCCCGCTCGGCGTCGGCCACCGCCCGGGCGAACCCGGCGGCGTCGACGTCGGCCACCAGGGCGTAGCCGCTGCCCGACGTGCGCAGGGCCTCCGGCCCGATGGTCGTCCGCAGGCGCGCCACCGTGGTCCGGAGGGCACCCGGACTGACGTCCAGGACGTCGGCCAGCCACTCCGCCCGCAGTGCGCGCGGGGCGTGGATGGCCAGGAGCCCGAGCAGCCGGCGTTGGCTGGCGCTGGGCACGTCGATGACCGTCCCGTCGGACGCCACCCCGCAGACCGCGCCGAGTACGCGCACGGAGTCCGCCGCACCACCCCTGGAGCTCACCGCTGCATCCTCCCACCTGACACACGGGTGCGGCCGGGAGAAGCACCGCAAAGAGCCCGCCGGGGGCCAGTGGGGGACGGCAGGGAGCACAGCGGAGCCACCACCCACCCGGTGTCGACCGCTCCGACACTGTGGGCGGGCGGGGTGCTGCGAAGAGTGACGCACCCTTCACGGGGGCCGCAGCTGGACGTAGGATCCCATGTACCCGGCGGTAACAAATCACCGGGTTGCCGTGGAGGCGGGCCCGGGAGGTCCGTCCGGGGCACACACGAGCAACCGTCCGTCGGGGGCCCTGCGGGGTGACGGGCGCAACATCCGGGGGGGATCCATCATGTCGCGAGCAACAGCGCTCGGCCGTCGTCGCACCACGTTCTGGAGGCTGCCACTGGCGGTAGCACTCACCCTCGGCGCACTGGGCGGCTCGCTCGTCCTCGGGGGCGCGGCCCCGGCCGGCGCCGCCGGCTCGCCCACCCAGGTGGCCTTCACCACCAACCCCTCGGCGGTGGTGGCGGGCGCCACCATGACGGCGCCGGTCGTGCAGCTGCGCGACTCGGGCAACAACAACGTGGCCCAGGCCGGTGTGACCGTGAGCCTGGCGCTGAGCGCCGGCTCGTTCGATCCCTCGTCGACCACCTCCACCACGACCAACGCGTCGGGCCAGGCCGTGTTCAGCAACCTCGTGTTCGACACGGCCGGGAGCTTCACCATCACCGCGTCGAGCCCCGGGCTGACCAGCAAGACCAGCTCGTCCTTCACCGTGAGCGCCGGCGCGGTCAGCCAGATCGCCCTGTCGTCGGTGCCGGCCAGCGTGGTGTCCGGCGCGGCACTGGGCATCGTCGGCACGGCCCAGGACGCCTACGGCAACAAGGTGTCCACACTCAGTACCGGCACCGTGGCGCTGTCCGTGGCCACCGGACCCACCGGGGGTGCACTGGCCGGCACGACCTCACGGACCTTTTCGGGGGGTGTCGTGACCTTCTCGGCGGCCTCGCTCACCACCGTCGGCTCCTACACCCTGACCGCCTCCTACACCGATCCGACCGCCGGGCTCCTGACCGCCACCACGGGGCAGATCGCAGTGACCGTGGGGGCGGCCAAGAAGCTCGGCTTCACCCAGGGCCCGACCACGACCGTGGCCGGTGCCGTGATGTCGCCCGCCCCGACCGTCCAGGTCGAGGACGCCAACGGCAACGCCGTGGCCGACGCCGGCGTGTCCGTCACCCTGACCTCGACCGGGACGCTCACGTCCGGGTCGACCAAGATCGTCACCACCGATGCCAACGGCGTCGCCACCTTCTCCAACCTCGTCTGGAACACCGGCGGGTCCTACACGATCGCCGCCTCGGCCTCCGGGCTCACGGCCAGCGGCAACAGCGGCTCGTTCACCATCACGGCCGGCTCGCCGGTGACGCTCGCCTTCACCACCCAGCCCGTCACCACCAACGCCGGGTCGACCATCCCGACCACCGTGGTCAAGATCGAGGACTCCCTCGGCAACGTCGTCACCTCGTCGAGTGATCCGGTCACCCTCACCCCGAACGGGCCGGGCGGCTTCGACCCGGGCGCCACGTCGACGGTGTCGGCGGTCAACGGCGTCGCCACCTTCTCCAACCTGATCCTCGACCAGTCGGGGAGCTACACCCTGTCGGCCACCTCGACCGACGGCGCCGTCGGGACGAGCCACTCCTTCACCATCAGCGCCCTGGCGGCCACCCGCATCGTGTTCAGCCAGGGGCCGGTCAACGGCACGGCGGGGACGGTGCAGTCGCCCAACGTCGTGGTCCAGGCCCAGGACCAGTACGGCAACGTGGCCACCACGGCCACCGGCACGGTGACGCTGGCCGCCAGCCCGTCCGTCACCCTGACCTCCGGGACGAAGGCGCTGTCCAGCGGCGTCGCCACCTTCAGCGCCCTGGCCATCCAGACGGCCGGCACCTACACCCTGACGGCCAGCCTGCCCGGGTTCACGTCGGCCGTCAGCGGCTCGTTCACCATCGCCGCGAACGTCCCGTACCAGCTCGTCTACGGTACCCAGCCCACGTCGATCACGGCCGGCCAGCTCTTCTCGCCCAGCCCCACCGTCCTGGTGGAGGACCGCTACGGCAACGTCGAGACGACCGACAGCACGGACACCGTCACCCTGACCGGGTCGGTGGCCGCCGGCTCGACGGCCACCGAGACGGTGTCGTCCGGCATCGCCACGTTCGACAACCTGACCATCGACCTGGTCGGCAACGTCAACCACACCCTGGCCGCCTCCAGCGCCACCACGCCGGCCCTCCGGACGGCCACCAGCGCCTCGTTCGTGGTCAGCCCGGGCGCGCCCTACAGCCTCGACATCGCCCAGCCGCAGTTGGGCGGCCAGATCGGCACCGGCAACTCGGTGGGGGCCTTCTACCTCGAGCAGTTCGACCAGTACGGCAACAACACCTGGGGCACGAGCGGCACGCCGCTGACCTTCTCGTCGTCGTCGCCGGGGGGCACCTTCTCGCTGACCGACGGTGGGCCGTCGACCACCACGGCCAACTTCGTGTACCCGCCCAACAACAACACCCCGCCGAACAACCGGTACCTCTACTTCTATTACGGCGATACCAACGTGGGACTGCCCACGATCACCGTGTCGTCGCCCGGCGTCCTGAGCGGCACCCAGCAGGTGCAGATGATGGACGTCCAGAGCCCGGGTGACCAGACCGACCCGACCGGCTCGGCCATCACCCCGCTCACCATCACCGGGCAGGACTCCTCGCCGGCCAGCTCGTTCACCAGCTGGTCGGCCACCGGCCTGCCGCCGGGCCTCAGCATCGACAACACGGGCACGGTGACGGGCACGCCGACCGCCACCGGGTCGTACTCCGTCGAGGTCTACGGCTACGAGGGCGTCTACGCCTACGGCTACGCCGGCTTCACCTGGACGATCGGGAACACCGTCACGGTGGCCGACCCCGGCGCCCAGACCGACACCACCGGGAGCGCCATCAGCCCCGTCACGGTGACCGGCACCGACTCGGCTGGCGAGACGCTGAGCTACGCCGACAACGGCACCCTGCCGCCGGGCCTGTCGATCGACGCCTCGACCGGGGTGATCTCGGGCACGCCGACAGCGACGGGCACGACCTCGACCACGATCACGGCCACCGACACCGACGGCTTCACCGGGACGACGACGTTCAACTGGACGATCGGCAACACGGTGACGGTCGCGGGCCCCGGCGCCCAGACCGACGTGTCCGGGTCGCCCATCGGCACGGTCACGGTGACGGGCACCGACTCGGCCTCGGAGACGTTGACCTGGTCGGCCAACGGCACCCTGCCGGCCGGCCTGTCGATCAACGCCACCACCGGCGTGATCTCGGGCACGCCGACGACGGCGGGCACGACCTCGACGACCGTCACGGCGACGGACACCGACGGCTTCACCGGGTCGACCACGTTCGCCTGGACGATCCACAACGCCGTCACCGTGGCCAACCCCGGTACCCACAACGACGTGGTCGGCACGGCCGTCACCCCGTTCACGCCCTCGGCCACCGACTCGTCGTCGACCGCCACGATCTCCTCGTGGTCGGCCACCGGGCTGCCGGCCGGGCTGACGCTCACCCCGTCGACCGGACGGATCAGCGGCACGCCGACCACGGCGTGCGCCTGCTCGGTGGTGCTGTCCGCCACCGACAGCGCCGGGGCCAGCGGATCGGCCACCTTCACGTGGAACGTGACGGCCAATCCCAACGCTCCCACCATCACCGCCCTCAACCACACCAGCGGTCCCACCGCCGGCGGCGTCAAGGTGCGCATCACCGGGAGCCGGATGCAGGGGGCGACCCAGGTGCTGTTCGGCTCGGTGCCCGGCACCAACCTGCACTGGAACCGGAAGGGCACGAAGCTCATCGTGACCACGCCGGCCCAGGCGGCCGGCGTGGTGGACGTCATCGTCCGGACCCCGGGCGGGTCGAGCGTGCCGACGGCCGGGGACCGGTACACGTACGTCGCACCGACCATCACCAGCGTGTCGCCCCGGACCGGGCCGGCCGCCGGCGGGGGGAAGAAGATCCGGATCTACGGATCCGACCTGCAGGGGGCCACGGCCGTCCACTTCGGCCCGACGTCGGCTGCCTTCACGGTCAATCCGCGGGGCACGGTCATCGTCGCCACCCTGCCGCCGGGCACGGGCACCGTCGACATCACCGTGACCTGCCCGGGCGGCACGAGCGCCACCGGTCCGGCCGACCAGTTCAGCTACATCGGGTAGGGGGCGCACTCCGGCCCCTCCCGTCCTGATGGGATGATCGGGGGATGGCAGACCAGCAACGTCCCACTCCCGGGATCGGGTGCCTCGGCACCATCGTCGGGGTGCTGGTGCTGGTCGGTGTCGTCGTCCTGGTCGTCTTCGTCGGCGTGTTCGCACTGCTGGTGGTGGCCGGCCTGGTCGTGGTGGGGCTCGTCGTGTGGGCCGTGGACCGTCTGCTGCTGGCCCTCAGCCCCAAGCGCCGGGAGCGACGGGAGGCCGCCCAGCGGGCGTTCGTCTGGCGGTTCGGCGGGATCCCGACCGGGACCGACCCGTTCGGTGGGCCGGGTGCGGGGGACGTCATCGACACCACCGCCACCGAGGACGGCTGGTCGGACGGGGGCGACCCGGGCCAGCTGGGCCGGGGCTGAGCAAAGGCCCACCCGCCAGGTCCTCCTTACGTAGACGCGCCATCGCGCGGTACGTTCGATCGAGGATGACGACCACGTGGCAGGGGTGGACATCACGGTTGGCCGCGGCGCTGGCCGCTGCGGTGCTGGTCGGCGTGGGCCTCGTCACGGTCGGATCGGCGACGCCGGCGGATGCGGGCACGCCGGTCCCCGGTGCACCGAACTGCCCGATGTTCCCCTCGGACAACGTCTGGAACACCGACATCTCGAGCCTGCCCGTCGACCCGCACAGCGCAGCGTGGCTGTCGAGCATGCACAGCGCCACCACGAACCTGCACCCCGACTTCGGGCCCTCGGGCGACCCGTCCAACCCCTACGGCATGCCCTACGCGGTGGCGCCGCCGCTGACGCCGAAGATCTTCCTCACGTTCGACTACGCCGGCGAGAGCGATCCCGGCCCCTATCCCTTCACGGCCTCCACACCGATCGAGGGCGGATCGGCATCCACCGGTGACCGCCACGCCCTGATGGTCGACCCGTCCACGTGCGACCTCTACGAGCTCTACGACGCCCGGTACAGCCCGAGCGGGTCGACGGCGGGGTCGGGCGCCATCTGGAACCTCAACTCGAACGCCCTCCGGCCGGCGGGCTGGACGTCGGCCGACGCGGCGGGCCTGCCGATCCTGCCCGGGCTGCTCCGCTACGACGAGGTGCAGTCGGGCTCGATCACCCACGCCATCCGGATGACGGCCGAGCGGACGGACACGTCGTACCTGTGGCCGGCCCGGCACGAGGCCGGATCGGCCAGCGACCCGAACCTGCCGCCGATGGGCGCCCGGTTCCGGCTGAAGGCGAGCTTCGACATCTCGGGGTACTCGCCCCAGGCGCAGGTGGTGCTGCGGGCCATGCAGCACTACGGGCTGATCCTGGCCGACAACGGCTCCAACTGGTACTTCGGGGGGACGGCCGACACGGGGTGGCCCCAGTCGCTGGTGGACGAGCTCAAGCAGGTGCCGGCGAGCGCCTTCGATGCGGTCGACGAGTCGTCGTTGATGGTCAACCCCGACTCCGGACAGGCCCGGCAGCCGGGAGCCGTGAAGTGCTCGCCGGGGCCCGGGTACCGCCTGACCGCCTCGGACGGCGGGGTGTACTCGTTCTGCGAGCCCTTCTACGGCTCGATGGGCGGGACCCCGCTGAACCGTCCCATCGTGGGCATGGCGACCACGCCGGACGGCAAGGGGTACTGGCTGGTCGCCTCCGACGGCGGGATCTTCAGCTTCGGGGACGCCGTGTTCCATGGGTCGACCGGCTCGTTCCGTCTGAACGCACCGATCGTCGGCATGGCGTCAACGTCAGACGGCAAGGGCTACTGGCTGGTGGCGTCGGACGGCGGCATCTTCAGCTTCGGTCACGCCGTGTTCCACGGGTCCACGGGTGCGCTGCGGTTGAACGCACCCATCGTCGGGATGGCATCCACGCCCGACGGCAAGGGGTACTGGCTGGTCGCCTCCGACGGCGGGATCTTCGCCTTCGGTGACGCGGCGTTCCACGGATCGACGGGCAACCTCCCGCTCAACCGGCCGATCGTCGGCATGGCCTCCACCCCGGACGGCAGGGGCTACTGGCTGGTGGCGTCGGACGGCGGCATCTTCAGCTTCGGCGACGCCGGTTTCCACGGGTCCACGGGCGGCATCCCCCTGAACCGGCCGATCGTGGGGATGGAGTCCACCGCGGACGGTCGGGGCTACTGGCTGGTGGCGTCCGACGGTGGGATCTTCACCTTCGGCCAAGCCACCTTCCAGGGATCCGCCGGGGGGATCCCCCTCGTCGCCCCGGTCGTGGGCATGGGCGGCTGACGGCCACTCGCCGGACAGCACGTCGACCGGACTACCTCGAGGATGCGCCGGACTCCGTGCCCGCCTCGGCGGCGAGATCCTGTTCCAGGATGGACAGGAGAGTGCGGAGGTCCCCCGCCACCCGTCCGAGGAGGTCCCGGTCGACGCCATCGAAGATCGACTGCTCGGCCTGGGTCTTGAGGGTGATGATGTGGTCCGCCTGGGCCACTCCGTCCGGCGTGAGGAGCACCTGAACCTGGCGCCGGTCCTCGGGGTCCACGTCCCGGCGGACCCATCCGCGCTTCTCGAGCCGGCTGATCCGGTTGGTGACGGCACCTGAGGTCACCTGGCACTCGCGGCCGAGCTCGCCGGCGCTCAGGCGATGGTCCGGCGCCCGCCGCAGGGTGAGGAGCACCTCGAGTTCCCAGTACTCGTCGACGCCGGAGTCGGCCAGATTCGACCGGACCACACGCTCGAGGTGCTGTGAGCAGCGCCGGAGCCGCATGGCGATCGCCTTGGTCGTGGCATCGAGTTCCGGGTTCTGTTCCTTCCAGAACACCACCATTCGGTCGATCTCGTCTTCGGATGCACCGGTGGTCACGAGGGAACCGTACTTTCCTGAACGTTGAGAGAGTTGACAGATCTGTGAAGATCGAATATCTTCATATTAAGAGATAATCCTCCCTCCCACAAGGAGAACCACTCGTGGATCGCAATTCCCCATCCCCCCATCTGGCGACCAGGGCAATCCTGATCATCTGCTGCGCGGCCCAGTTCATGGTCGTGCTCGACGTGGCCATCGTCAACGTGGCGCTCCCGCAGATGCGGGAGAGCCTGGGGCTGTCCGTCGCCGGGCAGCAGTGGGTCGTCAACGCCTACACGCTGACGTTCGCCGGCTTCCTGATGCTGGGCGGCCGGGCGGCCGACCTCTTCGGCCGCCGCCGGGTGTTCCTCGTCGGCCTCACCGTGTTCACGGTGTGCAGCCTGATCGGAGGCCTCGCCCAGAGTGGCGGCTGGCTCATCGCCGCACGGGCGGCACAGGGCATCGGTGGTGCCATCCTCGCCCCGGCCACGCTGAGCATCCTGGTGACCACCTTCACCGACCCGGGTGACCGGCGACGGGCGCTGGGTGCCTGGTCGGCGACGGCGGCGAGTGGAGCTGCGGTGGGCGTCCTGGCCGGCGGGATCCTGACCAGCCTCCTCAACTGGCGGTGGGTGCTCTTCGTCAACGTCCCGGTGGGCATCGTGCTGATGATCGCCGCGTGGGTGTCGCTCCCCGCCGCCGAGGACCGTGGACCCCGCAAGTCACTCGATGTCTTCGGCGCCGTGACCGTCACGAGCGGGCTCGCCGTCGTCGTCTACGGCATCGTGAGCACCGATCAGCATCCCTGGGGATCGTCCCGGACGATCGGGACCCTGGCGGTCGGCCTGCTCCTGCTCGCACTGTTCGTCATCAACGAGGCCCGGTTCGCCACCGACCCGTTGGTGCCTCTGGGGATCTTCCGCCGCCGCTCCCTGTCGGTGGCGAACGGCATCGCCGTCACGATCGGCGCGGGACTGTTCGGGACCTACTTCTTCCTCTCCCTCTACCTGCAGGACGTCAACGGCTACTCGGCGCTGCGGACCGGGCTGGCCTTCCTGCCGGCGGGCCTCTGCACCCTCGCCGGGGCGCTCATCGGGACCCGGCTGGTGCAGGTCATCGGTGCCCGCTACCAGCTCGTGCTCGGGCCTGCGCTCGCCGCCGGAGGCCTGTTCTGGCTGTCGACCCTCACGGCCGGCGACCCGTACACGTCGGACGTCCTCGGACCGCTGGTGCTGATCGGCCTGGGCATCGGTATGTCGTTCGTGCCCATGACGCTGTCGGCCACCGTCGGGGTACCGCCCCACGAGGCGGGCCTGGCGTCGGGCCTCATCAACACCACACGTCAGATGGGTGGTGCGCTCGGGCTGGCCATCATGGCGACGGTGGCGACGACGATCGCCACCGACCAGCTGCGGAGTCACCACGGCCTGGCGGCGGGCATGACCGACGGCTACACGGCGGCCTTCACCATCGCCGGGGCGGGACTCGTCATCGGCGCCCTCCTGGCACTGGTTCTCCCGAAGGCGCCGCTGGCCGAGGCCGGCGCACCGGCCGGCACGATGGAGGAGACGACCGAGGTCGTCGGCGAGCCCACGGTCGCGTTCGAGGCCTGACAGGGACGCGGGTTCCGGCGGGCCCCGGACGGATCCCCGCGAGCTACATGGGGGGCTGAGCGGCACAGCGTGGGTCGGCGGCATCGCCGATCGGGATTCTCACTGCTCACGAGGGCCGAGCGTGGCGGGTGGAGGCCTCCGAGGTGTGCCGGACCGGCGGATTCCGATACTGGCTACCGCAGATCGACGGACCGGCGGGCCAGCCTGCCGGCGTCCCCACCCCGTTCCCGATTCTCCTGTGCTCCGGGGTGACGCGGGGGTGACGCGCACCCCGCTGCACCATGACCCCCGAGGTCGGGACCGCGCCGCGAGGCGGGAATCTCCCCTTCGGGGGGATGACGTCGACCGACCGTCGGTGACAGGGCCGCAGTGGAATGCAGGACTCCCGCCCGTAGGGGAGGGAGCTGGACGTCTGGTTGAAGGAGCGTGGTTCGATGTCCCGTCGTGGACTGCTCGCAGGAGTCGCCGCCGTGGCGGCCGCTGTGCTGGTGTTGTCCGGATCCGCGTCCGTCGCGGAGAGGGCGGGTGCGACGTCACCGGCGTACGGCCCGCAACGGACACTGATCGGGCCGAACGTGGGCCCGCTCAGCGGTATCGCGGTGGACGCGGCCGGCGATGTATTCGCGGCGGACCTCGACTACGGCCGGGTGATGGAGACCACTCCAGGGGGAGTGCAGTCGACCGTGCCGTTGACGGGGCTCTCCCGTCCGGCCGGGGTCGCGGTGGACGCATCCGGGGATCTGTTCGTCGTCGACCTATCGACCGACCGGGTCGTCGAACGGACTCCGAGCGGCACGCAGTCCACCCTGGGCTTCACCGGGCTGTCCGGGCCGTCCGGCATCGCCGTCGACAACGCGGGCGACGTGTTCGTGGCGGACACGCAGAACGACCGGGTGGTCGAGCTGACCTCCGGTGGGGTCCAGTCGACGCTGTCCGTGACCGGCCTGTCCGACCCGATGGGCGTCGCGGTGTACACGAACCCGTCGTTTCCCGCACTGCAGGAGGTGTACGTGGCCGACGCGCAGAACAACCACATCGTGGGAACCGTCCTGGAGTCCGGTGTCGTCGTCGGGCAGAGTTTCAACCTCGCCCTTCCCGGACTGAGTCACCCGAGCGGGGTGGCCGTGGACTACTTCGGAGACGTGTTCGCCTCGGACTTGAGCAACAACCGAGTGGTGGGATTGTCGACGTCCGGCGTGGAGACGGTCTACGGGTTCAGCCACCTCGACCTGCCGTGGGGGATCGCCGACTCGCCCGTCGGCCTGTACGTCGGCGACGCCGGTGACAGCCGGGTGGCCGAGTTGACGTGGGGAGGCGTCGAGACCGACGTCTCGTTCGCCGGGCTCTACCAGCCGCTCGCCCTGGCGGGCGATCCGGCGGGGGACGTGTACGTGACCGACGCCTGCTGCGGTGCCAACGCCGACACGTTCCTCGATCGGGTGGTTGAGCGGACGGCATCCGGGGCGCAGTCCACCCTCGGGTTCTCCGGCATCAGCCGACCATTCGGTGTCGCTGTGGACGGGTCCGGCGACGTGTACGTGTCCGACACCACCAATTACCGGGTCGAGAAGCTGACCCCCGGAGGCGTGCAGACCACACTCGGATTCACGGGCCTGGACAGTCCCTGGGGTCTGGCAGTGGACGCAGCGGGCGACGTGTACGTCGCCGACATCGCCGCCGACCGTGTCGTGGAGCTGACCCCCGGAGGGGTGCAGACCACGCTCGGTCTGACCGGCCTGAACCAGCCGACGGCGGTGGCGGTGGACGCCTCGGGAGACGTGTTCGTCGCTGATTCGATGAATCAGCGGGTCGTGGAGCTGACCCCGGCCGGCGTGCAGACCACGCTCGGCTTCACCGGTCTCTCCAGTGCGTTCGGACTGGCCGTGGACTCGGCCGGTGATGTGTACGTGTCCGACATGGTCGGCAAGCAGGTACTCCGCCTGACGCCCGGGGGTGTGCAGACGACGCTCGGCTTCACCGGCCTGTCCGCACCGCGGGGGGTAGCGGTGGACGCGGCGGGAGACGTGTTCGTGGCCGACGCTGACGGCGCACAGCTGGTGGAGCTACCGGCACAGCAGGTCGCACCGGCGTTCACCTCGCCGGCGGCTGCGACCTTCTTCGTCGGTCAGGCCGGATCGTTCGTGGCGACGGCCGACGGCATGCCGGCCCCGACGTTCACGGAGACGGGTGCCCTACCTGCCGGGCTCTCCCTGGCGACCACCGGGGTGCTGTCGGGTACGACGACCCGGGCGGGTACCTACCCGATCGCCATCACGGCCAGCAACGGGGTGGGCACGTCGGCGACGCAGCAGTTCGTCCTGACCGTGGACGCCATCAGGATCACCACGACGAGCCTGCCGAGCGGCTCCGTCTACTCCAAGTCGGTCAAGAACAAGTATTCGGTGACGTTGGCGGCATCAGGCGGCAATCCGCCCTACAAGTGGTCACTGGCTCCTGGGTCGACGCCGCTCCCGACAGGTCTGAAGCTCAACGCCAAGGGAGTGCTGTCGGGCAAGGCGACCACCCCCGGCACCTACACCTTCGTCGTCCAGGTGGTGGACACGAAGACCAAGACGAAGCCATCGACGCAGAGCAAGGCGAGCGCAACGCTGTCGATCACGATCACGCCCTGAGCGTTCGCCCTCAGCTGGTCCAGCTGAGGAGGGGTTCTCGATTCCAATGCCGCAATGAGTCACAAGGTCTAGCTTCGCGTGCGCAGCCGCTGGGTGACGTGGAACCAGTAGTCAGTTGCGTAGAACACCGCCGCTCCTCCGATGTGCCTCCGAAGCTTCCAAGTCTTCGTCTGGCGAGCCACCGAGGCCCCTAAGGCGTGCTGGACCGAGGCCCCAGGAAGCACCGCATTTCGAAATCCATGTCGACGTACGGCCAACCCGAGAGATACATCCTCGAAAAACATGAAGTACTTCTCATCCATCCCTCCGATGGAAGCCCACAGGTCATATCGAATCATCTGGCAGCTGCCAGATAGCCAATCAACATTGTCGGGAGGCTGAGGCCTGCGTTCGTTGTAGTAGTAGGTCGTAAAACGATTCCGAGGTCGCCGCTCCTCTAGGAACCAATGCAGGGCGAAAGTGATCGGTGAGACGCATCTGCGTCCACTCGGACACCTCTCGTGATCCGCAACAGAGCCGTTACTGTCGATGGAGCGTAGTGAAGGTCCAGTTGCGCCAACCATGTCATCATTCTTGAACGGCTCAAGGAGTTGCTGAACAGTGTTCTCATCCACAAGTACATCCGGGTTCATGAACAGAACGAAATCATGTCTGGCATTCTCCTCTACTCCGGCATTCACAGCTGCAGAATATCCAGAGTTCCTTCCCATTTGAACGACTCGAACTCCAAGTGACTCGGCGCGTTGAGCTGTCGAGTCGCCGGAGTCATTGTCGACCACACAAATCGTGATCGACAGTTCTGTAGCTGACGCCCTGAGGTGGTCGATACATTCTTCGATCCAACTCTCCGAGAAGTACGTGACGACTACTACGAGAACTGAACGAGGTTGTATCAGTTCAGACCTCCCCACGTCTTTGGTCAAGTTGCCTCCGTCGATGGATCGTAAGAACGTCGGCCGAACGTAGCCGCCCGCCTTCCCTTGACCACACCGCTTCCGTCCAAATACTGGGTGGCACCTGGTCGTCCCAAGTCTCGTGGTATCCAAGCAGGGACCTGCATCCCCCGATCAGAGATCTCGGAGCCCCCTAGGTCAGCCTGCGTGACCAGAGGCAGTGCGTTCTCAGTCCCGATCTCATTCGTCACGTACATCTTCTGCGCCCCTCTGTTTACGTTCATGCGCAAATGGGCCTCAAGACCCAGGAGGGTATCTCTCCGATTAATGTGAGCCAAACACCAAAGGAACGCGAGAAGTGCTCCACATGCCCCGAGTATCACGCCAGTTGTCAAGTTTGTAAGTCTTCCCGGCCTTCCAATGGCCACCACTGCAAATGAGACCACCCAAGATGTCCAACAAGCCGTCCTAACAACCCCCAAGGCATGGTAGATGTCCAGGGACTCGTCCATCGATTTCTGGATACGAGATTGGGGATCGATCCCATCTGGGTCATTAATTAATGCGGTGACGAGCGCCCAGCTCTGTCGAGTAAAATCACGGTATTCTCCTAGAGATGCACTCCTCTCGCGCCGCCGATCCTTCCGAGAAAGCTCGGTCACGTTCGCTGCAGTCGACTCTAGTGTCAACATGTGCAAAGGATTTAGAATGCGCCGCCAGTTGGAGAATTGAAGTTCGCGAACTGTGAAGAGCGGTGAGTCGCCTGTCTTCCTGAAGTAAGTAGGTTCGGGCTCTTGACGACCAGTCTCGACATCGCCGATGGCTTCCGAAGTCGGAATACTCATGTCCCAATACGAGATGATGTGACGTCTGCCACTTGACCATCGCGAATGGGCGGAAGCCTCTGTTGGCGAATCGCTCTCCGGCGTATCAGAATTGGTGGCGTCGCCTTGACCGTCTGTGGCCGGATCTTCATCTGCGGCCTGAGAGCGTGACCCGTCAGTAGCCGCCTCAATCCAGAAGCCCCAGCGAGTCGCTCCAAAGCTAGACGCCAGCCTAAAGAAGTCTTCAGAATTGGCGATAAGACCTGACAGCACGCGGCCCCCGCGGTCATCCGCCACGATGGGGTGACGGAGCCAGCAGTTCAGGAATCGCAGGCGAGTGGGTTGAAATCCAACGTAATAGACGATCCACAGCACGAAACCAACCGGAATCGACGCTACAGGCGATAGCGCGATGAGAACCGTCGGAATTTGCCCCGCACCAAGGAGCTGGCTCGCAGGTGTCCCCCAGGAGAGCTCCAGGCCAGCGATGATCGAAGCGACGACGATCATGCAGAGAAATCCGGGGATGCTCCACCGGATTACTTGGCGCGCACCGTCCACTTCAGATCTTCCTCCCCTGCGTTCGCCCGCCACATGTCGACGTGGACCGTCGTCGTCGAGGAGGATAACCGGCGCGTTCCCCGGACGCAGGAATCGTCAGACGGGAGGATGTTCGAGGCCTGTCGTTCCGGCGGAGCAAGGGTTCCTGCGAACCTCCGGCTGGTAATGAGATTATTGCACTGGCCGCCCTGCGTGCGTTCGAGGAATGTTGGTGCTCGAGATGGATTGCCTATTTATTCGAGGCAACGCCGAAGATCCACTCTCAAACCGCCGGGCAGGGCTCGCTGCAACCGACGAAGCCGGGCATGCGGACACTCAGCTGCCTGAGCTGTCAACACGGGACCCAATCCAAAGGTGTCGTCTAGAGGGGACCCGGAGCCGGCTATTCGAATGTGACTGATTGCGCGGTCGGCCGAAAGCATTGGAGAGGATCTGTCCTCGACGAAGTCGGTGACCCGAGGAGCGATTGGATGATTCGGTCCCAGTACAATCTCGCTTTGACCAGACTGGAGGCGTTCCAAGTATCCCGCCAGACGGGCAAGACGTTCGATCTCCCGTCTATTATCGCCGCATGACTAGTGGCGGATACAGCGAGATTCCAACCGGCAATTGGTTCACCAGACTGGTGGGCCATCGAACGAAGGCGGAGCGTGATACTGAGCAGGAGGTTGAGAAGCTACATGGCCTTCTCGGAGGTGAACTGACAAAAGACTCGGAAGCTGACAAGGAGTTCCTCGAATTCAGGTTCCGACGCCGATGCGCCAGCTATCTACGGCTCTGCCGCTATAACTCGGTGAGCAATACGCTGATTACGCTCGTGATTGTCGCCGGTGGCTTCGCGACCTCTGGGATAGCAGTTGCGACAGGTGGAGGTCGTGGATCAAAAGCGGGTTGGTTAGTCTTCGCAATTGGAATTGTCGTAGCCGTGGCCGGTGCACTTGCCAAGCTATTCAATCCCGAGACGCGAGCTCTTCAGCTGAAGGCCATCGTGGCGAGAATGATCGCTGAAGCATGGGATTTCGTCGAGTACAGAGGTGCCTATGTTCCCGTAGCATCGCAACCTCGGCGCTTCGCTCATTTTCGCGACACGATCGAATCGCTGAACCGTGAAGCGGATGGTTTGCCGGACCAAGCCCCCAAAGGTGGTCGCGGACGGCGCAAGCCGGACACGGCGCCATCCAGCTAGGCCCACGCTCGAAATTCTTGCAGTCGAACAGGGAAGCGTGCGACTTCTCGAGGACCTGGGCCGTCCCTTGGCGACTCAGCTTGATTGCCGATGAGCAAACTCTCCAGCTCACCCAGGTTTGCGTCGGCTTCAGCGGCCGGGCAGCAGCTCTGAATCAGTTGACCCAAACCCACGGCTGATAAGCGTGCTTGGACGTCCGCGCTGCAAGCCAACGCCACAGGTGAGTATCGAACTGAGCTTCGTCCTCAGCTTCGTAGGCTGAGGCCGGTGGTATCTACGCGATCGGGGCGTCTTGTGCCCCAGTCGTGCGCTCGGAGCCTGCCCCACCGCTGGCCAGGAGAATTCAGTCTAAGGGCGGTTCAGGCCAATCCTGGGGGTCGCAGCTAGCTGCGACGCATTCGATCATTGGTTCACCAATACGAGCGCGCCAATCGATCACTGCTGGTTGCTGCCTGCAGACACCCGAGCCTCCTTGTGAGGCTCTGCCGCTACACCCTCCGAGTAGGAATCCTGTTTGGAGTTCGCCTTCGGGGTCGCCTCAAGGCGGTAGTTTTCAGGAGATCACGTGAATCAGAGTTGGGACAGAGATTCGATGGACACGGCGGACCTGCGCAAGGCGAGGGGGGCATTCTTCACGCCGGCGCCGGTCTGTAAGTTTATGGCGGAGTGGGCCCTACGCTCTGCGGAGGATTCGGTGCTTGAGCCAGCCTGCGGGGAGGCTGCCTTCATGGAGGCCTCTCTTCGACGGCTGGCGGCCCTCGGGGCGAGTCCGTCGAAGATGCACATTTCCGGGATCGAAATCCACGAACCTTCGGCTCGGATGGCTCGCCGTCTGCTCAAGACGCACGGAGTGAAGGCGCAAGTGAGGGTCGGCGACTTTCTAGCTTCAAAGCCCGCGGCCTCCTACGACGCTGTGATTGGGAACCCTCCCTACATTCGCTACCATGGTCACACTGGCGTTGCTCGCTCCGTCGCTATTGGAGCCGCATTGGCTCAGGGGGTACGACTGAGTAAGTTGGCTAGTTCCTGGGCCGCGTTTGTCGTTCATTCGGCTGCTTTCCTAAAGCCAGGCGGGCGATTGGCCTTCGTTCTTCCCGCGGAGCTGTTGGCCGCCAACTACGCTGGCAGCGTCCGCCGGTTCCTCTTGGAGCGTTTTAGGTCTGTTGACCTCGTTCTCTTTGAGGAGCATGTGTTTCCTGGTGTATCAACCGAGGCCCTATTGCTGCTGTGTGAGGGCAATGGTGGGACAGACCACTTCACCGTTAGACAGCTGCACTCAGTTTCCGACCTAAACAATCCGGCTCAGGCCCGCAAATTCCGTCCTGCATCCATGTCTGACAAGTGGACTGGCGCGCTTCTCTCGGGTCTCTCAGGCCCGTCTCTCCTCACCGAGATGCGAGACGATGGGTCGTTATCTGATCTGGCCGAATGGGGCCACATCTCGCTCGGGGCGGTAACCGGCAACAACGGCTTCTTCGCCCTCTCGCCTCAGAGGGCGGCTGAACTCGGAATTGGCATGGACGAACTAGTCCGAATCTCGCCGCCCGGGAGCCGTCACCTGCGAGGCATCCGGTTCACCGCATCTGCTCTAACGAATCTTGGCCGCAGCGGGGCCCAGTCGCTGTTGTTTCGGCCTCCAGCCAGCCCCTCGAGAGCAGCCGCCGCCTACATCAGGTTGGGCGAACGCTCAGGAGTACCAGAAGCCTACAAGTGTCGGATGCGCTCGCCTTGGTGGAGGGTGCCTCAGGTACCGGTGGCTGATCTGTTAGTTACCTGTATGAATGCAGACACGCCTCGCCTGGCGGTAAACGAGGCGAAAGCGCATCACCTCAATTCGATACACGGTCTCTACCTTTCTGTGGAACATAGGGGCAGGGCGTCAGAATTGGCAGTTGCTAGCTTGAATAGCGCAACGCTCCTCGGTGCAGAGCTTGTTGGCCGGGCATATGGAGGCGGCATCTTGAAGTTGGAACCGAGTGAGGCCCTGAAGTTGCCGCTCCCCAGTCCCGAGCTGGTGCGTGAGGCATCCAGCGAGCTCGTGGCGATGATTCCGACACTCCGCAAACTGATCGCGAATGGCCTGCTTCTCGACGCCGTGGGACTGGTCGATGCCGTGATCCTCGAACGCCACAGCGCTTTGGACCACGCCGGACTTCTAGATCTTCGGGAAGCTCGGGCTCACCTGGCACGGCGTCGGGTGACTAGAGGAGCCAAGGCGGTGGAGTTCTAAGTGGCTCGTAAGCCAGGCAAATCACTTCTCACTGGCGCGGCGTGTGCGCCGCTCCGAGACCACCTTGCCGCTGTTCGTGCGTCATCGCCGCTGCCAACGTCGTGGAACCAGGTTGAGCAGGGTTTTCTGGCTGCAATGGCAGAATTCGATGCCAGCGTGGCAGCTGGGAATGTCTCTGAGGGCGAGAGACAGAACGGAAAGGGCGACTACTTCAACGATCTGCTGGCCATTGTCTTGGAAGCTGCCTCGGACAAGTTGCTGACAACTCGCGGACTCGTCGCTGGGATGATCTTCCCGAAGCACAACCTTGATGTGACCTACCCAGCTTCTGGCATCGCGGAAATCCTGGTTGAAGCCAAGATGCTCGGCACGCCCAAGCATCCCGGTAGCCCATCAGAAGATGACACCGGCCGCCGTGCCAGTGCGGACCTATTGAAGCGGGCCAAGGAACTGGCATTCAAGGCTATTGATCTGAAGGCAGGCTTTGGCTTGATGATTTCCCAGCAGGGAGGTCATCAGGACGCCCCGGCGGGTGACCTCGCAACCTGGAGCAAGAACAGCAGGCCGAAGACCTACTTCCTTATGGCCGTAAGGGTAACGGGATCGGCAGATCTGTTCGCCTGCATCAAGACCTCGGACAATGTGGCGCAGCTGCTCGACGGGGTCGGTATTTACGCCTACACGAATGATCATCTCTCTGAGCCCGCTCACAGCTACTCCGCAGCTGCGTACCCTGGACTCTCGATTCCCCGCTCACTACAACTCGAGGCGACGCTCCATACCATCTCGAACATCCTTCACGGTCTGCCAGCGTCCACGGGCGCCGAAGAATCGAACTCAACGACACTACCGGTGACAGTCGAACCTCCTCCGGATGCGCAATAGCTCAAATGGGGAGTGGACGGACCGCGAGCCAGGTGCCCCCGGCTCGAACTCTGTGAAGAGCCTTGTCGTCTTCGACGCTGATCACCTGGCCGCGATTGGAGCCTCGCTCGGCAAGCGACATCCCGACCAGCAGCATGTGCTGGCCCTGACCCAGGCGAACTACCAAGCCCTCGTCGCCGATCCGCGCCGGTTCGTCTCCCTGGGCGTGCGACTCTTCCCTATGGATGACGGCTACGGCACACGGGAGACACCGTTATGACGAATCCACTGTTCTCCACCTATCGGGGCGGCGAGAACCGGGTGACGTCCTCCATGATGGCGGTGTTCGAGCGCATCGATCTCGCCCTTGTACGCCGCCTCTTGGCTGCAGCTGCGGGTGCCGGCGACGAGCTAAGCGCAGTGACCTTCCAGAATCAGGTGGCTTCCGGTCCCTCGGTGCCCGACGCCCGCATCGCTGGACACTTCACGTGGTGGTTCGAGACTAAGACCGTGCGAGGGGCCTACGCGACCCCGGGACACGGCACAGAGCAGCTTGAGGGCCATGCGTCACTGCTGCGGGACGATAGCGAGGCCCTCCTCTTCGTGCTCACACCCGACGCCGAGGCTCCAGCAGCCGTGGCCGCCATGTCGACTGTCCTCAACGGTCGGATCGTTTGGTTGTCGTTTGCCAACCTGGCCGCTGCGATCGAAGAGGTCTCAGACGATCGCGTCAGTGAACAGACCAGGTTCCTACTGTCCGAGCTAGTGGCACTGTTCGAGGTAGACGGTCTCCTGAGCACTGACGACACCGTCATCGTGGCAGCACGGACGGCGTGGCCGGAGTACCAAACGATCGGGGCCTACATCTGCCAGCCGGATCGCTCGTTCCGGGAGGATGTCATTCATCTGGGCTTTTATGCCGAAGGAGCCATCCAGCCACTCGTAGCCAAGATCCTCGGCCGCCATGCGAATGTCGTGCTCTCCTCGAATGAAGCGGCTAATCGGCGGGCAGCGGGCGACGCGGCGCTGGCTGCCGTAATCGAGGAGGTACTTCGAGCCGATGTCCGCACCGAAGGACAGTCGTACGGGGTCTTCGTGCTGAGCGGACCGGGCGAAGACCAGACCGTGGACCTCGGGCACACGATCCTCAACGACACGACCGCCGAGTCCGGACGGGTCTGGGCGTGGACTCTCTCCCAGCGCTACACCAGGCTAACGAAGCTGAGGTCTGGGGCGATTTACACCAGCCAGCTCTAGTCGCCGAACGGGCCCCTGCGCGGCGAGAATCGGGGGAATTCTCATCAGCTGCTTGAGCTGAGTGGTGCCGGTTCAATGGGACCGACTCCGTGTTCATCGACCCGAGGTCACCGTGGCAGAACGCCTGGATCGAGAGTTTCAACGCCCGACTCCGGGACGAGTACCTGAACAGCCAGCTATTCGACAGCCTGCTCGAGGCGAAGGTGCTCCTCGGGGACTGGCGGATCGACTACAACAACTCGCATAGCGGGTGGTTCAACTATCGGGATCTGGCCAGGATGGTCACCATTTGGAGGCAGCCCAAGAGTTGCTTGGTATTGAGGGTCTGCCCTTGTTCGGTCGACACCGGTCATCGTTGATCATGCAGCGTGAGAAGCGGCGAGGGCCAGTTCGGACTTGACCGGCGTGAGCTTCCCGGGTTGACGCTGCCGTCGACGGCGGTTCTCCATGCCCGAAGAACCAGTAGAGGGTAGCCAAAAGTCGAGCGCTCACGGTGTCAATCATCGACATCTAGTTTCAAAAAGTTACGCGCGGGCGGAATCAGCCCCAGAGGTGAGTCTGCCGTTGAGTAGTTAGGCAGGGAATTGCATCACCTATGCCTTTTGGTCTGGCTCCTTCTCCTGAGAAGGTTGGGCAAGCTTCCCCAATGTGGTGACAAGGAGAGCAGATGCCGATGTGGCGACCCCCATTGCAATCCAAAGCGCCATCAAGTCGCCTGAATTGAAGCTCGGATTCGCCAGGTACTTCGACCGCACGACTGCATAGCCAGCGGAGGCCGTGGCCATGGCCACCGTTACCCATTGAGCCTTCATCCACCTCAAGAACAGGAGCAGATTCGGAATGTTGGTTCCAGTTGGCTTGTTGATTAGGATCATCCACCACTTTACAAAGACGCCAATCAGAGCAGCCAGAAGCAACCCAAGCACAATCCACAAATAGTTCAAGCCTCCGGCGTAACGAACGTTGATGGTGAGAGGAAGTTGAACAGGCTTCATCGCGCCGCCGGCGAATGCGAGTGTGCCCACATAGCTTCCCGGATTCACACCGCCGGCGGTTGCGCACAGCCGGACCTCGAAACCGTCCAGGTTGTCAGTAAAACTAGGATATAGATCGCGCGCCGGGAAGGATGAATTGCCGTCTATCAAAGAGACTTCCCAGGCAATTGCCCGAGTGTCTGGAGTCCCTCCTGCAACGGTGTATGTATAGGGAGCCGTCGATACTTGCCCAGAATTTCCTGAGAAATTGATCGGCGGAGGTGTACTGGTCCGTTGATTGGCCGGAGTAAGTATCGTTGTCAGTACTTTGGCCGGGGAATATTGTGGAGTAGTCATTGGTTTACACCCGGAAGTCGCAGCTCCAATGGGTTGCGCGAGTCCAAACCAAACTCCACACCCTAAGATGAGGAGAGATCCGATAGTTAGGATCCGAACTTGCATTCCGCCGTCCTCCTCAGTCTCAATTCAGCGCATCCGCCTACAGGCACCCGACGCATGGGACCCAGTCGCCTGATTCGATGCTATCGGAACTAGTTCCGGTTCGCTCTGCGATGCCAAGTGCCGATACTGGCGACAACGCAAATCGAAGGCTCGTTGCTGGACCGTGCCTGGTGACGCGCCGTCACACCCATCAATGGCGCGATGCGAGAACGCAGCCATGCAAGTCGCTGATTGCATCCACCCCGATGGGCTCGAGAACGGTACCGCCGTCGAGACTCAACGGACGGGTGGAATTCATGGGTATGACGGCAGACGCTCTGTTACCGATTGTCACTACATGGGGAGTCTCTGACCTAGGAGTAGCGCAGACCACTCTCTGTGTCTGCTGAGCCTATGGAATCAGACCGGGAAATAGGCGGCACCTACGAGGATTGATCTGATCCACCTAGATTCACTCTCGTTCGGATCGCCTCCGGCATGACGCGTCGAGAACTCGCGACTCAGCTAGAGCCGGTGAATACTGTTGTTAGAAGTCAGGCTCGCCGCACCCCTCACACCGCCGATAGCTTTGGATCACGTTGGAATCGGGAGTCCGAGACGGAGTCGACGCAAGCAGCACGATCTCCAATTCCGTACCATGGGTGGATGGAACATGATGATGCAGCGCGACGTGTGGAACATCAAAGGCGCTGGTGCAAGGGCCTCAAGCACTTCTCCAAGGTATTGTTGGGGGAATGGCCGACTTGGATAGGTATCGGCGCGGCGCTGGCATTGGCTTGGGTGCTGATTGATCCGACGGGCGGTGGCTTTCGAGGTGCGGCAATCCTCATCGAGGTGGGACTAGCAGTTGTCGCGACATTGGTGTGTGTTGCCATACCTCGGACAGCCTGGCTAGGGATAGTCGAGCGACACTTTGTCTGGATTCCCGCTGCTTTCGGATTCCTCAGCTTCTTCTTCTGGCATTGGTACGCAGCTGGACACGGAATCGACCTGAGCTTCTTCGATGTCGGGGCGCATGTGCTGGCGATCATCGCACTTGCCGCGGTAGTTGACGTTCGTCGCAGCAATCGATTGAGGACTGCGCATTTAGTTCCGTCGCTATTGATAATTGTGGTTGGTGAGGTGGCGGCATTGAGTGTGACATCGGGAACCGATGCTTCAAATCCATACAACTTCGCTATCGTGTGTGCGTCGTTCGTTACTGCAGGAGTGGCGTTGATGCTCCTGCTCTTGGCTGATGTGAATGAGGTGGCAGCCCTTCAATCGTCCGATCAGTAGTCGCGTTTGTGGCTTACGCAAGGGGCTTGTGACTAACCTTTGAATGTCTGGCAGTTCTGGGGGCGATAGCGCTCAGCTGCGTCGAGACCGTTGCCAGCACGGGAGGTGGGCACTCAGTCGCCCTGACAGCGATCGCCGGTCGTATGAGCGACCCGACGGCCCGCAGCCGTAGCGTCTGCTCGAATTGACCGAAGGTCGACCGGCAAATCCTCGGACCTCTAGTTGATTGCTTGGCAGCCAGCAGTTCGGAGCTGGGCTCAGGTTCCACATAGCCACTGCCGAAGCTCTTACGGTGCGGAATCGCCCAGGAGATCGTCTGCGGCGCGAACTTGGTCGCTCGTGGAGAGCGACGGCGGCGCGCAGCTGGCCGTTGGTGCCGGTGCTGGTGGCCGTCGTGGCGCTCTACGTCTTGTTCATGGCGCTGCTCCCGACCCCTTCATGGTGGCGCGGATTCTGCGTGGGCGTCCTCGTCGGCTCCCTTGCCGTTGCCGTCACGTGGCTGATCCATCTGTTCTCGGGTTCGTCCAACGCACTGTTTGGAACGCTGGGCGAGACAGCGACGGCGGAAGAGCTTCAGTCGCGGCGTATGAAGCGGTCGGGTTGGCATCTCGTCAACGGCCTCACCTTCGCCGGTCATGGCGACGTTGATCACTCCCTGGTCGGGCCTGGTGGGATCTTCGCCGTTGAGTCGAAATGGACGAACCAGGAATGGGAGATCGGCTCCCCACGCCGTTCTCGCGCGCTCAGTGACGCACTCGTCCAAGCGCGACTCGGAGCCTCCAAGATCGCCAGCACGCTACGAGCCCACCACCTTGCTTCGGATCACACGGTCCACCCGGTAGTCGTGATCTGGGGTCCGGGTGCGCCGATCATTCCCGGCGGCCGCATCAATCTTGACGGCGTCGAGGTCGTCGAAGGTCGCCATCTTCGCTCCTGGGCCAGGAGCCTCGGCGAGCTCGAGATGTCCCGGAACGAATGCAATGACGTCAACCTCGCGCTGCGCAAGGAACTCGGCGGTCGAAGCGAGCCGGGTGGCACTCGGGGCGTTTCGGCAAGAATTTGACGGAGCCTTCTCTGGGCAGGGTCCAGTCGCCCGGTTACGCGGAGCCGAGCGAGCACGTGGCGGGCGCCGCTGCACTGGGTTCGTGCCGGCGGCATGTATAGGGGGAGGCTCATAGAAATGCATAGATCGGCTCGGGGCGAGGATGCATGGCCCGCTACCACGGCCAATAGGGCAGAGCACCAGTTGAATCCTCAGCCCCTGTAGCTGAGGCCAGCCGAGCAGGTGATCTCTGGGACAGTCGAGCTCTGCTAGTCGTTCGATATCTATAGGGGAATCTGCATAGAAGTGCATACACCGGCGGCTGGCCCCCAACACGAAACGGAAGGATCCTGTCCGCATTACGGGTGCACCGTCCGGTAGACCCATGCGGACACCGTCAGCAGTTCAACTGGCTCAGCAGCCGAGGCATCGAGTCCGAGCGGGCACGGCTCTCTCGCCGATGCAGGGAGCTACCCCCGATGCCCGCCCGAGAAGTAGGGGGCCGGCTGGACCAGTTCAGGCCCACCCCTGTGTGGCACATCGACACCGCCACAGCGCGCAGGGACCAGATGATCCGCCGGCTCGCGATGGAGTGTGCCGATGCAATCGTCCGAGCATGCGTGGACGAGGAGTGGAAGGACGTCTCGCGCAACCCAGAGGGAGAACCACATCTGGATCGGCCCGGCGTCCGAGAAGGGTCCGTTGCAGATACTGCAGGTCTTAGGCACCGAGCCGCTGGGTACGACGCTGAGGAGTTCCGGAAAGGGCATGCGGTGCTTGAAGTT
>Ga0265327_10000645_pt1 | contig 56357 bp, 48 predicted proteins | sample 41621metaG_FD_202089 | JGI IMG/M metagenome (GOLD analysis project Ga0265327, IMG submission 202089) | Rhizosphere microbial communities from Carex aquatilis grown in University of Washington, Seatle, WA, United States - 4-16-21 metaG | ecosystem: Host-associated > Plants > Roots > Rhizosphere... | reverse complement strand
GTTGCCGTTATCTCTCTAAACGGGGTGGAAATGAATGCCATGGACTGCCTAGGGTATGGTGGCGCTGACGCTCCGTACCCGAAGATTGGAGACCAATTTCGTCCCAAATTCTCCTGCCTTTTCGATGACGACGAAACATGGGGCTCTGTATTTGAAGGCAATCCAAACCAAGAGCAAAAACTAGAGCCTACCGGTCTCTGGTCATACAAAGCTTTTGGAAAGATAGTTGCTGTTGATGGCTCGGGGTTAGAAGCCCAAGCAGACTGTGGCGGTTGTTTAATCCCGCTGCCAATTGAAGTGTCGAGTGACGAATACTTAGGACATTTCATTGCGTTTAGCATTCAAAGGCTCGATGTATGGCGCGATTAATGTCTAACCCATCATTCAAGCGGGACGCCTAACGGCGCCCCTTAACTCAAACGTTAGCCGTCATATGGAAACCGCCGCCAAAGAGATACTCGCCAAGCTCGAACAGCATCTACGGCACGTTGACGAAAGTGCCCTTGTGATTCTGAGGGGACACCTTGTAGTTGAGGAGGCGCTGAGCGAAATCATTGGAACGTTCGTGTTCCACAGTGAACAGCTAGAGAGTGCGCGCATCACGTTTGCCCAGAAGGTCGCCATCGCTCGCTCAATGTCACTCGATGAGCACAACAACGAAATGTGGCAGCTCGTCCTCGCAGTAAATAGCTTACGCAACGAGCTTGCCCATGCACTGGATTCGCCCAAACGAGTGAACAAGACGAAGGCACTTATTGATCTTCACAAGAAACTTGGCGGCGCAATGACTATTGCCGATGGCAGCGAGGTTCCAGAACACGTGCTGCTGTCATTTGCTGTGTCGTATTCACTCGGGTTTCTCTCTGGCTTCATCGAGGAGGTTCGGCGCCTTCGCTCCATGCTCGATGAAATGGACAAATTCGTTAACCCTCATCGCCACAAATGACGGCTAACCTCTCGGTCAACACGGACCTCGCGCAAAGGGCGCGCGAGGCCGGTTACCTCAAACGTTAGGCAATCAATGGAAAACTTCTTATTGTTTCCGCTTAAAATTCTTCTAGGTGTCATCGCGGGAATAATTGGCTACAATTTCTTCCGATGTTTAGTAGATAAAGTTAGCTTTGGTAAAGCTACTGGAAAGTTTGATGCAAGCAAGAAACACTGGATGCTTGGTCAATTTGGACAGCTCATATTAATGGTAGGCTTCCTCGCACTAATTAACCTTATTGCTTACTTTTCAAGGCAGCTATGAGCGTTTCCTTTACATCTATTGCTGGGCATTGCCTAACCCATCCATCAAGCGGGACGTCAAACGTTAGCCCTTATCAGCCCATCTCACGAAGCCATATGTCAGAAAAGCCAAATCTAATCGCCATCGTTGCTGCCGAAGTACCGGCCCGGAGCAAGCCGTCCGTCTATCCTGAGCCATTCGCATCACGTATGGTGGGCAGAGAGAAGAGCCAGCTTGGCGAAGTCTTCGGCCTTACAAACTTCGGCGTAAACCTTAAGCGTTTAGCTCCCAATCCAGTTTCAGCCCTTCGCCACGCCCACTCCAAGCAGGACGAGTTTGTCTACATACTTCAAGGGCGGCCTACGCTTCACACTGACGAAGGTCGAAGCCAACTCTCTCCAGGAATGTGCGCAGGTTTTAAGGCAGGCACAGGCAACGGACATCACTTGATAAACGAAACCGCAGAGGATGTTGTCTACCTCGAAGTCGGCGACAGATTGCCAGGAGACGAAGGCACCTATCCAGATGACGATCTCAAGGCTGTATTCGTGGAAGGCAGATGGAAGTTTGTGCACAAAGACGGCAAGCCGTATGTGTGAGAGTGCCGCCAATTATCGGATGAGGGTTAACCCTTCATCGAGACAACGCTCGCCGGTAAGCGGGCCATCCCTTTCATGTCAAACGTTAGGTAACCAGTGAAAACCCTATTCCCATCATTTGAGCATCATACTCAGCCCTTAATATCTCCGTTCCAGTTCATTATTCGACTGGCGCATAGCAGTATCATCGCACTCGTACTCATAGCCATTTCGCTGTTCATCGGGATGGTCGGGTATCGGCTCCTTGAGGGTCTAAGTTGGATTGACGCATTCCTAAACGCGTCAATGCTGCTTGGTGGAATGGGTCCTGTGAATACGCCGACCACTTTTGGCGGCAAGCTCTTTGCGGGCCTGTATGCACTTTATTGCGGCTTGGTTGTGATCGCCGTGGCTGGCATTATTCTGGCGCCGGTGGCACATCGAATTCTCCACAGGTTTCACGTTGAAGGTCGCAATCAGTGAGTATCGCCTGCAAGTGCATATACTAGAACACGGCCAATATATGGGCCAAGCGGGACGCGCCAAAAATGGCGCATCCCCTACATGTACACTTTTTTATCCACAAGGAGCCATCACGTGAAAATCACCGTTGAAGCCATCGTCAAAGCCCCCATCGCTCAGGTATGGAACGCCTACATAACGCCAGACAATATCAAACAGTGGAATACTGCTTCTGATGATTGGCACACCACCAAATCCACTGTCGATTTGCGCGTGGGCGGAACATTTATATCACGCATGGAGGCAAAAGACGGTAGCTTCGGCTTTGACTTCGCCGGAACGTACACCAAGATCGTGCCTAACGAATTGATTGAGTACTCTTTCGGAGACCGCACTGCTGCTGTCGAATTCGTAACTGGCGCAAACACCGTTACTGTGCGCGTCACGTTTGATGCTGAAGCCGAAAACCCTGCAGAACAGCAGCGTCAGGGATGGCAAGCCATCCTGAATAATTTTGCAAGGCACGTTGAATCACTTCACTGAATTAGTTGTGTCGGCAGTAGTAACTATACTTAATACAGGACTCTGGGCTTGCCCTAAGAAAATAGACGCATACTCTCAACTTTGTTAGTTTCCCCACCCTTGCGGACGCTTAGCCTTGCTTGCTGACGTTAAAAATTCGCTTAACCTAGAATATTTAGGTTTTTCTAAAATGCTTAGGTTTTTAGAGCATAGATGGCAGGCAAATTGCGCCACCAGCCGTAGACATCCATACCACAGCCAAACACGTAGCGATTTGGGAGATTCAAACCAACGAAATCAGCCGAGATTGGTTTGGCGTGATCCAGCGTTTTTTCGGTTAGGACTGCAATAATGACTTCAGCCGCCCCCTGCGAGAGGCATTTTTGTTTGATGGCCTGTAGGGTATGGCCCTCATCGAGAATGTCATCCAGCAACAAGACCGTACGCCCCTGCACATTTTCTCGTGGCTCCACTTTCCAGACCAAATGCTGGCCGCTAGTCTGATTGTGATAGCGGCTAGCCTGCACATAATCAAACTCTAGCGGGAATTTCAGCTTGGGCAGTAGCTGACCGGCGAAGAAGACAGCGCCGCCCATCACGCACATGACCAGCGGTTTTGTATTGCCTAGCTTTGCTGTAATGTCAGCTGCCAGAGTATCAATCGACTGAGTGACCAGATCAGCGCTGTAGATCAGCTCTGAGTTGCTGAATATCTGATCTGGGTCTTGTTGCATCAGGCTTGCGTGAGTGATTGTTTGACGGTACGCAGGTAATCGAGAAACTCTCCACCGATCTCGGGGTGGCGCATGGCGAATTCGACGTTTGCTTTCATGTAGCCTAACTTGCTACCGCAGTCATAACGTACGCCTTCAAAACGGTAGGCGAGTACTTTTTCATATGCCATCAAGGCGGCAATGCCATCCGTGAGCTGTATCTCGCCACCCTTGCCTGGTTTGACGTTTTCGAGACATTCAAAAATCTTCGGTGTAAGAATATAGCGTCCAACAACTGCCAGAGTTGAAGGTGCATCCGCTGGTTGAGGCTTTTCCACAATGCCTTTTAGTTGTAAAAGGTTTGGTCCAATAGGCTCGGCATCGACAATGCCATAGCTTGCTGTTTCTGATGGCAGTACGTCTTCCACACCGAGAATTGAGCAATTTTGTTGTGAAAACATTTCTGCCATCTGCTGCATCGCCGGCACTTTGCCATCGATCAGATCATCTGCAAGGATAACGGAAAATGGCTCATTACCAACCACTGGTTTTGCACACAAAACGGCGTGACCCAAACCCAGTGCCTCAGCCTGACGAATAAAGATGCAGGAAACTCCTTTGGGCAAAATACCGCGCAAAGACTCCAGAACCTTTTTCTTACCGCTGGCTTCCAGCGCGGCTTCGAGTTCAAAAGCTTTATCGAAGTGATCAGGAATTGCGCGCTTGTTGCGACCGATGATAAAAATCAGCTCGGTAGCACCCGCTGCGATGGCTTCTTCAGCCGCATACTGTACGAGTGGCTTATCGACAATCGGCAACATCTCTTTGGGGCTGGCTTTGGTAGCGGGTAGAAATCGGGTGCCAAGGCCGGCAACGGGGAAAACTGCTTTGGTAATTTTTTTATTCACTTTGTTAACCTTTAATCAATGTATTGTTGATGTTCTCAACGTGTATGTTGTCTGGCCGCTTTGGGCTCCATCTGCATTCACATCGCCTACGTATTCCTCTACCCACATTTTCAGCTCTTGCTTGGTGGTATCTTCATCCGCTGTTTGTATCGCATCTATCCACTTAAGTAATGCCTTTACCCAGGATTTGTCTGCAGTTCTGGCTACTGCAATCCGTAGCTTAGGATGTGGTGTGGGTAAGGTATGTTCATCATCGGCGAGCAGTTCTTCGTATAGCTTCTCGCCGGGCCTGAGGCCTGTAAACTCAATTTGCACATCAGCCTCTTGCAAGCCGGATAGCCTGATCATATCGCGGGCAAGATCAGCTATTTTGACCGGTACGCCCATATCCAGCACGAATATCTCAGCGCCTGAGCCCATAAGCCCCGCCTGCATCACCAGCTGCGTGGCTTCGGGAATAGACATGAAATAGCGTGTAATTTCCGGGTGCGTCACTGTCACAGGACCGCCCTTAGCGATTTGCTCACGGAATTTTGGTATCACACTGCCGCTACTGCCCAACACATTGCCGAAACGTACGATCACGAATCGTGTGCTATTGGCTTTGACTGATGTATTGTCTTGCATGCCTTGGCAAACCATTTCAGCAAGCCGTTTGCTGGCACCCATCACGTTGGTAGGATTAACCGCTTTATCAGTTGAAATGAGGACGAATTTCTCGACTCCATTTTCTTTGCAAACCTTGGCAAGCGTATATGTACCTATTACGTTGTTACTCAGCGCTTCGGCGACATTTTCCTTTTCCATCAAGGGCACATGTTTGTATGCTGCGGCGTGGAATACGATAGTTGGTTGATGTTTCTGAATAATCGACTTGAGCCTTTTTTCATTTTTTACATCACCGGTGACGCAGATAATTTTCGTCGCTGGATGGTGTATAGAAAACTCTTGTTCTAGCTGATAAAGCGCAAATTCAGAAAGCTCATAGAAAACGATGGTGCGTGGTTCAAATTTGGCAATCTGCCGACAGAGCTCAGACCCTATAGACCCCCCTGCCCCTGTCACCATCACTACCCGGTCTTCAAGCAGGTGTTGCAAACCGTCACTATCCAGCTCTACTGGCTCACGCCCAAGCAAATCCTCGACCTCGACACGTCGTATTTGCGAGACATTGACCTTGCCATCCATCAGATCTTCAAATGAAGGCACAGTGAGCACAACAAGCCCGCTCTGATTAGCAATCTCAACCGCTCTGCGCCTCGATTGATGCGTTGCATACGGCATGGCAACAATGACATGCCGAACACCAAGTTTTTGCGCTTGATCATGCAAATGCGCTATACCCCCAAGTACTTTGATGCCCTGCAAATGGCGTCCTTGTATCGCCAAATCATCATCCAGCAAACCGATAACGCGCCACTCAGCACTGCGGGCTAGGTCTTTAACCAGCGCAATTGCAGCATCCCCAGAACCCAAAATCAACACAGGTTCGCCATGCATTTGTGTGAGGCCATAGAGCTTATGCTCTTTCCATGCGCGGTATGCAAAGCGGCTGCCGCCCATGGCTAATAAAAGCAATATAGGATCGAGAATCAGTACTGAACGGGGAACAACGCCGGACGGCTTGAACATGAATAGAATCGCGCTGGCAGCAAGCGTGGCAACTGAGACAGCAATCAGTATTCTTTTTAAATCGGGGATACTGGCGAAGCGCCAAACCCCTTGATACAAACCAAAGCCAACGAACATGGCAGCTTGCAGCGGAACCACCCAGAAAAGGGTTTCCAACAATGGGGAGATGAACTCAGTTGGGATCTCAAAATTGAATCTCAATAAATATGCAAAAACCCAGGCGCAAGTCGCCATTAAGACATCGTGCGTAAATGCAAACAAGATACGCCAGTTATTGATTTTAAAATTGATCACTCAAACTTCTTTCTAAATATCTTAGGCACGTAATAGTCATCCATTTTACCTAAAAGGATGTGACCGTTTGCTGAAATTTATGCCAACGCTTATCTAACCACAACATTAATATGCCGTATGCCAGTGCATAGAATAATAGCGCAATTAAAACCGTTGTCTGTTGTGCATTGATCAGAGTAATTGCCAAGGCACCAGCCGTGACCATGATAGCGTATTCTGCCAGAGCGGTTTTCTGATGGCCCCAGCCCATTTGTACCAGCCGCTGATAATAGTGACTACGGTGTGCCTGCCAGATTTTTTCACCGCGCAGAGCGCGTTTTAACAAAGTCACGCTGGCATCCGCAATAAAGGGAGAAAATACCAGCAGTGGAAACCACCAGCTCCAGAGCTGATAGGTATAGCCATACAGACCAATTGAGCCAGCCAGAAAACCAAGCGGGACTGAACCGGCATCTCCCATAAAAATACGGGCCGGATGAAAATTAAAGAATAAAAACGCCAGACTGGCCGCGGCAACAGTGGCCGACATCAGCGCCAACTGCGAATCTTGAGCTAGGTACGCTGCTATCGCGTAGGTAGAAAACCCAAAGAACGCCATTCCGCCAGCCAAACCATCTGAACCATCCATAAAGTTGTAGAGATTCACCATCCAGGTCAGCGCTAGAACCAAGGCTAGCATTAGCCATAAGTGTGGTTGACTTGCATATCCCCAGATAAAGAGGCTACTCACCAGAAGTTGGGCCAGCAGCCGCCATGATGCGGCAAGATCAAAAATATCATCCAGCAGGGAAATCATAATCAGGCCAACAATCAATGCCAGCCAGAGGCTTGCCTCGGCAGTCATCAGCCAGCTTGCTAGCACCCCAGCCATGATAGCTAGACCGCCAGTTCTCGGTACAACATTGGTATGTAGTGACCGTTGATTAGGTTGATCCAGCACTAAACGACCAAGTCGTGTTTTAACCAACAAGACCAGAGTAAATAGTGTAAGCAGAAATGATAGTGCCAGATATTGCATGTAAACCCTAACGACCTTTGGACTCTAAATAAGACGCTATTGTATGCTGCAAGCCTTCGTCCAGTCTGTACGGAGGCACCCAGCCAAGTATATGGCGCACTTTACTACTATCTACTACCAGCGAGCCTGTTAATCGCTGATATGCAGAATATTTGCCCATGCATCTTGCCACAGCAGCCATGATACAAAGTGGGAATTGATACAAGGCAAAGTGCCTGTGCATTAAGCGGGCAATCTTGCTGATCAGCTCAGGTGTTGAAACATCCTCACCATCACTCAGCAGAAATGTCTGCCCGACCGCTTGCGGATGAATCGCGCAGACTTTCAGTGCATCAACAAGGTTGCCCAGATAAATCAGACTTCTTTTATTGGAGATGCTGCCCAGCGGTAGCGGTATGCCTTTGTCGATCACTTTCATCATGCTTAGAAAGTTTGCTTTGACGCCAGGGCCATAGATCAACGGAGGACGCACGATCACAAGCTCAAGGCCTGTCTCACCAGCCAAGTTTTTCAATGCATCTTCGGCTTGCAGCTTGGAGATTGCATAAGGATCATCTGGCTTGCAGGTGTCATTTTCCGTATAAGCCTTGGCGCTACCTTCTCCATTGACCTTAATGGTACTGACATAGACAAACCGGCGCACGCCAGCTGCAACGGCTGCTCTGGCAAGCGCCATGGTGCCATGCAAGTTCACGGCAATGTATTCGTCTAGCGGATTTGATGCTTGGTCGTTCATCACATGCACGCGCGCAGCAAGATGAATCACAACCCGACAACCCTGCAACGCAGATTGCCATGCAGCTTCATCAGTAAAATCGGGGATGATGACCGAATTGGCCAAGCCTGCATCTGCACGATGTGTAACGCTGACAACCTCTGTATTGCCCTGCGCAAACTGACGAACCAGTTCCCAACCGACAAAGCCACTCGCCCCGGTGACCAGCACTTTATTACCGCTCATAAATCAGGCCTAGAATATGAATAAAACAATACTGATTGCGAGAAAAAATCGATCCCGCCAGCGACGGCGAGCCTGACCAATATAACCTAGTAATTTAAGACGTGACATGCAGCCAAAATTAGCCAAAAGCTGGGACACTATTCTTATTTCATCATGCTCGGTAATGGCAGCGCAAACCCGGCTGACTTTAGCCACCTCAGCCCTATACCAGCCTTGCCTGAGTCGATTCAGCCTCACCAGTTTTGCCTTGAACCCAGCATTCGCCCCCACCACATTTGATTCGTGCTGCCGATATCTGACGCTGGGGAATGGATCAATCACCCATTTGCGTCCACCAGCCCGGCATACTGCATAAGTTAACCAATCATGCAGTGCAACTTCCCTTGCCGGGGAGTTTTCATCCTGCAGACACAGCTTCACCTGATTAACCAGCCAGGGTGTCATCAAAAAAGTACAGCCAGGACCTGCAGATTCAAACATAAAATCCAGGTCGCGCTGCGGCTGGGCTTTCTGTATCAGTTTTTCACGACCATCCGCCCAGAAAGCGATCACATTGGAGGACACACCGTCCGCATGCTGCTCGCGACATATGCGGATATGCCGAATCAGTTTATTGGTATCCCAGATATCATCCTGGTCCGCATAGGCGATATAGTTAAACTCGCTCAAATCGGTATTTAGCAAAAGATGATAGAAGTTCTTGCCGGCAGAACCTTTTACCTCGTGATCAAGCAGATGAATGCGATCATCCTTCGCCGAAAGCTCATTTACATAAGCATCCGTGCCATCAGAAGAGGCATCATCAGACACAAAGACAGTGACATTGACGCCAGCCTGACTCAATATGGATTCAATCTGCGAACCTATCCATGGTTTACCGTTATGGCATGCCAACAAGACAGCAACACGATAGTTTTCTTTGGTCTCTATATCTGGCATCAATAAACTCAGTCCCGGCTAAAGAGCAGAACCATATCTCTGGCGAACGTAATAAAACCCCTCGAATAGCGGTGATAGCGCCCCTTCAGCAGCTCCAGAAATAACTGGAGTATGGTAGAGCAATGCTTGTCCGCAATTTTCGACCGGACATCAAGATGTGCAATATGCGCCCTGAACAAGCTTGCCAGCTGACTATCAGGAAACTCCGGCATAGCCTCTTGCATCCGGCTATAGGCATCGCGATAACCCTGCAGTTGCAACAGGTAATAGCCTGACCCCACCCTTCGTACAAATTGCATAGCCCCGGCTATGCTGAATTTCCGGGCTCCAATCTGGTTTTTACTATGTTGTCTGTAGAGAAACAGCGGTTCCTCTAACATCGCTACCGCTGCCTGCGTGCTAATCAACAAGGCAATCCACCCATCATGTACCCAGTTGTCCGAAACAGGTAGTACCAGTGGTTTGAATTTGCTTAAAAATGCCATGCCTGCGCCAGTCACCAGATTTCTTCGCAGCAGCACCTCGGCCGACTTACCTGATCGCATCAGATCGCATTCTGCTTTTCGTACGGCCAGCGAATCAAATAATGTAAACCCTTTGCTATCGAGTTGTTCATCCACCACTAAAGCGTTTGAAAATACCAGCCCCACGCCATCACCAAATGCCGCCAACAATTTCTCCAGCTTCGTCGGCATCCAGACATCATCCTGGTCAGCAAGCGCAATAATCTCATGTGAGCAGAGCGTAATCGCTTTTTCAAAATTCTTGCTGGAACCAAGTGGCTTAGATTCGTTCCTGAATACTTTGACCGCAAATGGCGCCTGTTTTGCAAAGGCTTCCACTATCGCGACCGTGTTATCTGTGGAGCCATCATCACAGACAATCACTTCGTCAGGCGATCTGGTCTGGGCCTGCATGCTCTCCAGCTGAGCAGCAATGTATTGCTCGCCATTATAGGTGCAACAGGCTACGGATATTTTCAGGTTGTCCACAGATATCATGCTTTGCGATGCAGGTAGAGGTGACGAATTCCGTGAAGCCATGAAACCAGCGCCCAGATAACGCCAAAGTTCCGCATCACTATCTCAACCAATTCCTTGAGATACAACCTTGCACTCACACCCTCCGGCAAGGCGTATGCAATGAAATCTTCAGAAAATACGAAGTCGTGTCCGGCCTTCAGAAGGCGCTGATTAAAATCAAAGTCAGCGTATACCTTGTACTGCAGGTTAAATGGTGAATCCGGTGCAAATTTCTTAGGAACCAGCAGCGCCTGATGATGCAGCGTGTTGGCGATCTTCAGCAATTTTCTGTGCGCCCCGACAAAATCAGGCTTGTTATCCCCCAGCCGGACAGTGCCGTAAACAATTTGGTCTGTATTAAACCCGGAAGGCAATTTTTCAATCGTATCCCCACTGCCCAGAAACAATATCGAAGTTGCCGGGTCCGCCTTGTTCCATCCCTTGTTCATGGCATCGTAGATACCTTTATCCGGCTCGCTTACCCAGTCATCAATAGCATGCTGATAGCGCTTGATCACATCCACCGTACCATCCTTTGAGCCGCCATCAATCACAATGTATCTGACATCTTCACGTCCAAGATTAATCACACTCTGAATCGTTGACTCGAGCGTCTCGGCACCATTGAATACAACAGTAATAATGGTAATTGCTGCTTGCTTAGGTTGCGTCATACGTATTCCAGAAACTGCCCATGTGTTTAAGCTATTCCCTGCCAGAGTTTAAGCAACCCGGCATGCATACTGGTAGCGGGCTCCCAGCCCAGGCTATCTCTGATTAAGCCAATATCAAGTACATTGACTGGAACATCAACTTTCCTAACGGGCTTATGTTCTACCGTGATTTTCTGACCCGCAACTTCTTCAAGTAGCTGATGCAACTGATTCAGTGAATATCCCTGCCCTGCCCCAACGTTCAGTGTTTTCACTTCAGTGGTCACTAGCGATGCGCGTTTAATGGCATCCACTGCGTCATCAATGTAGATGTAGTCGCGCACGATCTCGCCATCACCCCAGATTTCAATTGGGCGGCCACTGTTCAATTGGTGTACCCAGGATGCCAGAACACCCTGCCCTGTATGTGGATTCTGTCTGATTCCATAGGGATTGGATAATCGCAAAACCGTGTAATCCAGGCCATAGTGATAGTGATATAGAGCGAGATATTTCTCTATTGCCAGCTTGGATACACCGTAGGGAGTAATCGGGTTTAAAGCAGCGTTTTCGTGGATTGGAATAGCATGGGGGATGCCATAAACTGTTCCACCAGATGAGATAAACACGACTTTACCAACCTTGTGCTTAACACATGCAGCGAATAACTTTAAGGAACCGACAATATTGGTTTCTGCATCAAAAACTGGCTCCTGCAATGCAGTACTCGGCAGTGTGGTGCTGATGCAATGAAAGACAATATCAGCCCCGGAAAGTATCACATCCCAGTCTTGCTGATTGACGAAATCGCCAGTCTCAAAATGAATTTTTTCACGAACAGCGCTCAGATTATCGATATTTGCATCCGGTCGATCATAGACCGTCACCTGATAACCATCCATCGCCATTCTTTCGGCTATAGCCGAACCAATAAATCCGCACCCACCGAGTACAGTTATTTTCATTTGAGGATATCTTGATATAGGTTTTGATAACTGGCGGCTACCTTGCTCACCGCATACTGATTAACCGCAGACTCTCTTGCAGTCTGAGAAAGCTGAGGATATAGAACATCATTATTCAGTACAAAACTGATCCCGTTTGCCAGATCACCCACCTCAAATGGTTTGGCAAGATAGCCACTCTTTTGGTGTGTAATCATGTCGGGCATCCCGCCAATATCAAATGCGACGACCGGAGCACCACAGGCCATAGCCTCAACCACCGTATTCGCCAGATTCTCCTGCATGGATGGCGCGACCAGCACATCCACAGCCGAATAAAGCAGCACTTGGCTGATCTCGTCATGCAGGCGATTAATGTAGTGGATATGCATGTTGAGATTAGCCGGTTTGGCAGAAGATCCTGCGCCAAGCACCACCAACTCAACATTTTTCCCTCGCGCATCCTGCGACAGCTGTTCCAGTGCTGGCATCAGGAAATGTAAGCCTTTACGGGGATCATCCACCACACCGAAAGCCGATACCAGAATCAGCTTTTTATCCTGAGGGAGATTGAACGCCTGACGTGCTGCAGCCTTATCAATAGGCTTGTATTTGTCCATATCAAGGCCATTCGGCAACACCTCTATTCTCTGATGCGAAAAGAGGGAGCTCGCCTGGGCGCAGTTAGCCAGCCACTTGCTGGTAGCAACAACCGTAATCGGCACATGCTTCCAGGCTTCGAGTTTCCTCTGCCATAACCTTCTGGATAAGTCCTCGGCTTTTTCAGAACCAAGCAGCGGACACATGCCACAATTCTGTTGATACCGTCCGCACTCCTCATCGTAGTGGCAGCCACCTGTAAAAGCCCACATATCATGCAGTGTCCAGACGATGGGTTTATTCAGCTTCGCTAGCGTTTCCGGTTTTAAAAAACCGGCAGTCACCCAGAACAAGTGAACAATATCGGGATCAATCGCCTTGATCTGGCCTGCCAGTTGCTCAGGGAAAATGGCTGGAGAAAATGGTCGATGCCGATAATTCTTATAAAACCTGAGTGGGAATTTATCGAGATTAGGTGCAAGTTGCATCAGTGCTGGATGCCAGTTTTTCGCTTGCAACACATGCGGGTCGCTCGTCGATTTTGTCTGAACCAGCAGCTCCGAATCAACCCCAATATTGCGCAAACCTTGATGCAGCCTGTAAGTGGCTATCGCAGCACCACCATTAGCATCAAAAGTGTTTAATAAAAGTGGCTTCATTCGCCTGATTCTTTCACGGCAAATATATTCAACTGCAAATCAAATCCGCTTGATTCCTGAAGCTGCACAAACGGTTTGCTGCTATGGAAAACTGGCTGAATATTAAGTCTGAACCCGGCATCCTTGAGCAAGCTTAACAATTCCGGCAGGCACTGCTGTTGTCCAACTCTTGAGTGATATTCAACGAAGATATATCGAAAACTCTTCAGGTATCCAGCACAGGCAGGAAGTACTACCTCCTCTGCTCCCTCAATATCCATCTTGAGGAAATCATATTGGTTTTCAGCCAGATGGCTACGAATATCAATGGCACGAACGGCGATCATATCGCCTTCGTCAACCGCTGAAACCCGGCCGCCATCGGCACCCTCAGAGAAAAACTTCAGTGTTGTTTCTTCATTCCATGCAGCCTGATTTATCAGGGTGACATCCCGATAGTTGTTGCCGTACACATTGTGTTGCAGATATTCAAAAATACGCGGATCAGCCTCAAAGGCTGTCACGCTGGATTCAGGAAAATGTTTTTTAAAGAAGAGCACGCTCAAGCCAATATTTGCACCCAGATCCAGTATTCTGGGAGGATGGCTAAACGCCTTGAAATCATAAATTTCGTTAATAAAGATTTCATTGTATGCAGACAGAAAAGATGCGACATCCGGCACCTTGAGTTGCCAGCCATCAACGTTAATATCCGTCTCAACAAAGCGAGGGATATTTGCCAGTTTGGCATTGAGCAAATTCCATTGACGGTACTTCTGGCTCTTCACAAGCCTGGATAAATGCCGTCTGGGCCCTTCAAAAAATGTTCTGAATATCATATTCACTCAATAACCTAAAAGTGCTTTTAAATTTCGCAGTCTGCGTGTAACGCCTGCTCGCAGTCGCTGTGATGTGGATGGCATTAGTGACAGGTTAAATTTCCTGATAGCCTGCAGGGCATCCTTATTCTCTTCAGCTGGGCTGATTCGGCTAATTTTAACTGGCGCATCCTGCCGACTCACGCTGTAAGTATCACTGATATCACAGTGAGAGCCACTTCCATCATGCCCGATGTTCTCTACAAGCGAATTGCGGGGATGCAGACACATTCCATTTGCAAGAAAGACACTTGCATACCAGCGCACAGCCCAGGAATCGAGTTTGCCAGCAGCCTGCTGTCTGAGCATCTCTGTATAGGGGCGAGTATCATCTATATCGAACTGTCGACAAAGATTTTTTGTTTCTATTGCTTCAAGCAGCTGATCAGCATCAGGTCTGAACTGCTGCCAGGCCCTTTGCCAAGTCGCCCACCCCCAGCAGGAAGTCGCTCTGTAAAAGAAAGTTTCAGGGATGTGTTTTGTTGGCTTGATCGGAAAAATATAGCCTGAAATGTGCATGACCTTCTCATCGTTCACATACAGATCAAGCGCCTCATTCATGAATGTCAGGAAATTGGGGGTGGTCACGATATCATCCTCAACCACAATCACCCGACCATATTCATCACAAAGCCTGCTTACCCCATCAATGATGGAATTGGCGAGCCCCCAGTTATGCTCTCGCTCAACAATGGTTATAGCCTTAAAGCCTGAGACCGATTTGATATAAGTACGAACAGACTCAACAGCCTCAGCTAATTCCGGCTTTCTGGCAGCATCAGAAAAAATAAATAAATCGCTCTCTGCAGCAAGAACATTCTTCTGTAGTGCCTCTATAGTCAGGCGCGCATGATCGGGGCGCGCATACACAAACAATGCAATAGGTGCGAGATTCATTTACTTTAATGCCAGTTGTAAAATGTTTTCAGTAATTCTTGTCATGGCCTTGCCATCTCTTGGCCCAAAAAAGTAATCGGCAAATTTATCCATATTTTGCCGCAGTGTTAATTTGTAGGCAGCGTCATGCAATATCTTATGAATCACGTCCAATGCTGAGCGAACATCATGTACGGCTATCGCAGCGCCATACCTTTCCGGATAAGGGAAAACCACATGCTCTGCTCGTAGCTGCATCAACACGGCAGGCACCCCATAAGCAGCGGATTCGGACAAGGTCGTCGAATAGAACCCCAGCACAAGGTCACTTGCATGTATCACAGCCTGCAAATCCAGATCTTTGGATAAGCTAATTTTAAGTCGTGATTTGTGCTTTGGCGCAATCTGCTCAAAACCCAGACAGGAATCAACCGGATGCTTTCGTACCAGCACACATAATGATTGATTCTGCTCCAGCAACTGATCAACCAGCTGAATCATCAAGTCGTAATCTGTCGATGACAGATATGGATTGATGGGTTGTGTGAATACGGTAAGTAGCTGACTACCCGCAGCAAACATGGACTTAACAGATTGCTCATGCGCCCCAGCCGCTGGCTGAATATCAGGATTGCCAGTTAAAACATAATTGGCATCGGGCGTATATTGCTTCAATCGCTCAGCCATGCCCTGCCCCCACACCAGCATCGTATCAAATGGCATGTTTCTATAAGCAGAGTGCAGCACACCCGCTCTGCCGCTCTGTATCCTTAACGTAGGCACACCAAGTTGCTTTGCTGCCATTGCAAGCACGGTATCCTGCACTGAAGTGCCTTCAGCAAAAACCACAGCACCGGCATTCACCGCCCGTAGCGAACCAATAGCAAGTAAAAACTGATTCAGGATGGTAAGGTAATCGATATAAAGTGGATGCAGCGCTGATAGCTTGATATTGCTCAGACAAACTTTATCACTTGCATCTGGAGCAACCGCATACTTGGCCAACTCGGCTACCCGTCTAGCTTCAGCATTACCCAAAGGAATAAAGACAGACTTTTGCTCACCTGTCATTGCGATGATTTTACTGAAAAAACTGACGTATCTTTCATTCAGCCCGAAGTAAGCAATCGGCCGTTCCGCCGCTGGTGGCTTAGTGGTTTGAGTACCGGTTCCTGAGGTAATCTTGCTTTTATACAGACTAAGCAACGCACGAATCGCCTTCATTTTTCTAAGGGAAAAGTGCTTGTACTTACCTTGCGATTTCCGAGAAACATCATCAAAGAGCTCTTGCAGGGCTTCTGTATCAGGGTGTTTTACTGTGGATTTTCTCCATCCAGACGCAGCCTCGAGCAAGGGAAGTAGGGACGATGGCTGATTAACTGCAAGAAAATAATAATGGCATTCCAGAGCGTGTCTAAAACTTACGCTGCCATAACTCAGAATGCCAGGGTTGGTCGACTCTATCCAGTCAAACAGAACTTCAATCAGTGCGGTCATGTTTAACTGTAATGAATCTTGGCCTGATTCAGTAATAGCTAGCTGACTCTTTAGCATCAGGCCGCCACCTTCAAAGCTTTTAATTCTTTTCTGGTTAACTTCTTGCCCAATTCTATAAATGGCTTTTCGATACCGAGATACAGCAGGCTGGATAGCACTGCACAGCCCAGGAAACTGGAAACAAACCTTAAGGGTGGGGTGGAAATATAAAGATTCACCATTTGTATAACGAACAGATGAATCAGGTACCAACTGAAGCCAACCGTACCTAAAAACCTCAAACCCTTAAATTCGAATATGCGACGAGTCAGGCCACTGACGGATGTCGCAAGTATGATCATGGTAAAAACCACACCATATCCCAGAGAAAACCATCTGAAATTGAAAAATGGCCGGTGGAATCCCATAAAACTGAATGCCACCATGGCACAGCTAATGATTAATGTAACAAACAATAAGACAGTAGCTGTATTGCTGATCCGTTTGGCATGGCTTGAGATAAACGCGCCTGCCGACTGATTTTTATGAATAAAAGCGCCAAGCACCCCACATAGAAAAACATCAAGGTATTGCGAAACATGATTGATTTCAACAACTTTCAATGCCCATGAAGCAGGTATCTGTTTTAACAAAATCAGCACAAACCAGACAAAATACAAACAGGCAGCAACACATACCAGACGAAAACCCGTCCGGGATGTGCTGAGCAAAAAGATCACGACGAATGGCAAGCCCAGATAAAAAACAAACTCAGTAGGTACAGTCCAGAATACGCCATCACCTTTGATAAACAGTAGATGCCTGAAATAACTGGACCAGCTATCTGTGATATGAAGAAAAGCCGGATACTGCTGCCCCGTGTATTGCTGGTACAAAAACACGAGTGAAATCACAAGATAATAAAGCGGGGCAATTCTCAGGAAACGCCTGATGAGAAAATTCTTGACTGAAATATGTCCATATTTTCTGGACTCATCAATCAGGTTACTGGCTAACAGATAACCACTCAGCACAAAAAACAGATATACCCCGATCAAGCCAATACCCTGAAATTGCAGAAAAGGCGTTAACGCTTGCTGCCTGCCTGCAGTATGGCTAAGGAACACGGTAAGCACCGCAAGGCCACGGACTCCGTCCATGGCCGCACTGCGATGCATGTTACTGGCTTTCTCTAGGGTCATGGCTCTGACTGCTTATTTTGCCAACCCGGCATTTGCCATCGCTGTTGCGACAACAAAATCAGCTTCATTATCAATATCAACCGAATGGTTTCTATCCATAAAATATGGCACGGCTGAATGATAGAGCGTGTTGGTTTCCGGATTGTCAAAATCCTTGATTGCTCTTACATAAATCGCGCCATTAGGATGATAGGCAGTCTTTTGATCCTGACTACGCGTATTCCCTGTGATCATCGGACTATGCTCGAAAGCTGGCACCCATCCCTTGTCTGCATCTTCATAAAATGCAAATGAAATGGGAAAACCATACTCGGTTGCAGAGAATACGGGTTGGCCTTTGGTCTCGAACAACTCAATTGCCTCAGCCACATGCCTGCTATTCCTGAATGGTACAGTAGGCAGCCCCATGACAAAGTTTTGCCAGTTACCCTGAAAGATTTTTTGATGGTTATCTTTTATGTAATCAAACACCTTAACCTTGTCACCGGCTTCTTCTGGCGACCTGAAATCCAGCTGCAATTTATCGGTTTTCAGATACTGCTGGGCAAGTTCCCAGTACTCCATTGAATCGGTAGAGAAAATCACTTTCTCGACTTTCTCTACCTTAGCAAAGGCTTCCAGCGTCCAGATAACAAGCGGCTTGTCAGCAAGCAACTTGATATTTTTGCCTGGAACACGCTTTGAACCAGATCGTGCAGGCACAAATGCAACGTAACTCATGAGCCAAAGAATTCCTTAATCGCTTTATCAGTCTCAACAAATACATCTCTGATTTCTTCAAACTCAGTATCATTGAGCGCCTTGAGTGGCATGCGGTCGCGTCTGTGCATGAACCCTGCGGCCTGCAATAAAGCCTTGTTTGTCCTGTGCCAGCCATATTTGGCAGCACACTTGGTGAAAAATGGTGCTTCAAGCTTATCCAGAATAAACTGAATAGTTGCCTGATCATCTTTATTCCATGCTTCCCAGAAAGCCTCACCGATACGTGCATCAAGCATGGAGATGCCATTCAGATAGGATTTAGCGCCGTAAGGACGGTATTGCATCAAGCTGGATTTCTTGCCTGCAATCACTACGCGGATTCTTGGTTCGAGTTCAAGCGCTATACAGGTCGTCTCAAAATCCTTGGCATCCTCTTTCAATGCAACGATTTCAGGGATGCTTGGAAGCTTTCTGAACAGGGAGTGTGGCCAGTGCATCTGGGTGCCATCATAACCAGACAGAAATGGCATTTCATGCACCAGAATTGGCATTTTTGTCGCGCGACCAACTTCAGCATAATGATCAAGAATCTGGTCATCGGTAAAGTACTTTTCGCGCACGATCAATGAAACCAAATCAGCGCCATGATCTTTGGCATGCTGTGTAAATTCGATGGTTTCCTTTGTAGAACAATGAATCGGATCACCTACTACGATCAGGTTTTCAGGATTCAACTTCTTCACGGTCTTGATACAGAAAGCATTCAGATCCATGATTTCATGGTGTTTAAGTTGTGAATACCTTGAGTTATAAGCCATCACGTAGAATTTTCTGGCGCCCTGATGGTAAAGGGTAGTCAGATACTTCTCGAGAGACTCGTAGTCCACATTCTCGTTCTCATCAAAAGGTGTAAACACTGTGTAAACACAGCCTTCAAGACGTTGCTTCAAATTTTCATACATTGGTAATCCCTTTCTTCCATCTCTCAATATCGACTTTTATCATTTCTGCTACTAGTTTCTCTATCGTCCTAGACCCGGCCCATCCAGTTGCCTGCTTCAGCCTGGATGAATCACCGACTCTGGCGGTGGTGTCAAACGGCCTGAAATAACGCTCGGAAACATGGGCAAGCTGCTTGCCGGTTTTACTATCCAGACAAACTTCCGATGAACCCTGTCCTTCAAAAACCGGGCTGAACCCGGCTGACTCAGCAGCAATTCTAAGGAAATCCCGCACCGATGTTAGTCGGCCGGTCGCAAATACAAAATCCTGCGCTTGATCAAGATTCAACACCGCCACCATTGCTTGCGTGTAGTCTTCAGCCGAGCCCCAGTCACGAGCGGAGTCAAATGCGCCCAACTCAATCGGCTCTCCACCCTGGACAGCCAGCCTGGCAAGGTTATAGGTGATTTTCCGTGTGACAAAACTCCGGGTACGCAACGGCCCCTCGTGATTAAACAGCAGGCCGGTACAGGCAAAAATACCATAGCGCTCACGATACATGCGAACCAAGTGCTGCGCCGTCATTTTCGAGATGGCATATGGGTTGGATGGCAGACACTCGCTCTGCTCATCCAGCAATGCCCCAGCTGTGGCATTCCCGAACACTTCGGAACTGGATGCAAAGAATATCCTGGCCTGCGGAGCTTCCAGCCTGATCGCCTCGAGAACATTCAGCGTGCCTATGGTATTGGCTTCTATGGTGGTTAGAGGGTGGCTGAAAGAATCCGCAACAAAGCTCTCGCCAGCCAGATGGAAAACATAATCAGGCTTGAGCTCCCTGAAGGTCTCAATCAGGTGATATGGCTCATCAATATTGATATTCAGCAGCTTGACGGATTTTTCAATGCCCAGATGCTCCAGGCGCCATGTCTTGCTAGCAGAACCTCGACGGAATCCACCGTAGACATGGCATCCTTCTGCAAGCAGATGAGATGCAATATGGGCGCCATCTTGGCCGGTCACCCCAAGAATGAGTGCTGTTTTATTTTTCATGATTAAACAGCCGGTTCAAGGATGAAATTGCCTTTGCAAACCCGGCACCTTCATCAAGATGACCCTGCCATACTTCAATGACTTTCATACAGTCCATCTCCATTGCAGCAGCGATAGCTGGCATGTTTTTCGGGTCACCTTCTCCAAAGTGCAGACCTTCGCCATCGATACCTTCTGCATCGGCAATGTGAATATGTTCAATATTGGGACGCAACACAGTCATCATGCGGGCTGCATCAAACTCAAACAGGCTATCTCCCATGCATAAGTGACAAACATCCATACAGATAGGCAATTGATGCTGCTGTATCAGCGCAACGTCCCTCAGCTCATTCATGGCATTCAGCTTGACCGACCCCCCAAAGTACCAGGCAATTGGTGGCAGCCACTGCGGAAGAATTGAAACTCCCTCCGCTCTGTATCGTGACAACAGGGCGGCATGCTGCTCAAAAAACTGTTCAAGATTTTTGTGCACCACGGAGAAACTGCCGACGATAGGTACTTTAGTGCCGGTTAAATCCTGTAATGCATTAGCAAAATCTACTGTACGCTGCAATATATCCAGACTGCCTCTGACTTGCGCTTCATCACTGGAAAACGGATCCATCAATGCTGTAGAGCTAATGTAATCAGGCAGATGGATACTGTAATGATTGCTTGCCTTATATGGTTTGGCACTCAACCCTGACAGCACTTCTCCAAACGAGAGATGGAATTCATAAGTGCCAACAGGAAACTTGTTCTCGATATTGGCCAGATCATGCAGACGAACCGGGATTGAAAGCTGCTTTCTGCGAGCAAATTCTAGCGCTTCCTCGCTAACAACTTCGGGGGCGACAAAGACCGAGCGGCTGATTACGTCCCCTGCATCGAGCTCACGTAACGAGGTTGCACCGATATACTCAGCAATCTCAGCTCGGCCCAAGCCGATTCTAGGCGACCTAAAAACCAGCTGACCTTCATTTACCGCTTCGCCTGCATGTATGGGCGCTTTCGCATAGTAAGAACGACCCAGATTCTGCAAATTGAGCAATTCACCCTGATTCGGCACCCGCTTGCTGTTGCCCGCCATCAGCAAATCCATATTTTCAGCAAATTGCGCCATACGTCTGAATTCATCAGGGGTTGAACTTGTTGAGTGGTCCAGTCCTTCAGCCTTTTTATCAAAGGTAATATGCCGCTCAATGACTGAAGCTCCCATACTCATTGCGATCAGGCATGCTTCCCAGTTTTCATCATGACTGGAATAACCAAATGGTCGCGCCCATTTGTCGCGCATATGACTGAGATAGCCAAGGCGTGAGTTGGCAAGCGATACCGGGTAATTGGAAACACAGTGCATTGCCAACCAATTATCCCGTTCAAATGCGGCAAAAGCCTGATCAATTTCCGCTTCATGATGACAGCCAAGAGAAACATAGACAGGCTTTTCATATGCCAGCATGCTGTTGATCAAGGAAGCATTTGTCAACTCGACAGAAGGGGATTTGAAGAAATCAAATCGAGTCATTTCTGTACCAAAGTCTGCCAGATCAGCTGCATCAAAGAAGCTGATCCCCGCATGCATGCCAAGTGCGTGGCTGGCATCAACAAGTTTCAATATATCGACAGGCGACAGGTAGTTTTTGGTAATTTCCTTAAGCAGGATTTCGTCGCCAATTTGCCTTGCTCCATCTGCGTAGGCATTTGCAAGGTTTCTGTACTGAAACTTGATGCCATTCACACCGGCCTCGGCAGCTGCCTTGATCAGATCAAACGCGACAGCGTACTGCCCGCCATGGTTGATGCCGATTTCGGCAATAATATAAATTGATTGTTTTGTTTGGTTCATGGTGTCGAAAATTGATTGTTAGTCCCGAGCCTGTTACTTAATCCGGCTCATATTTTGAAATGTCATGCTTCTTGCGGTTAACAGTACGCTCCTGAATACGGTCGCCCAAGATGCGAGTAGTCGCAGATTTAAACCAGCGGTTGATATTTAATGGGCTTCTCACCCACCAGCCCTCAGAAAATAGCTTGTCGCCATAACGCCTACCCTTGGGGTATGTGTGTGCACGTAATACCCTGCGCTCACCACCTGTATCAACGACGCCACCTCTGTGGAATCCGTCAGCATCAAATATCACCAAGTCTCCGGCATTTACTTCCAGAGGCACGGGGTTGCGGATTAAATCGTCTTCGATATCATTGGGAATATCTTCAATTCCAACGCCCTGAGAAAGATAATATCCAGCTCTGTAGCGTCCTTCCCAGTGAGTGCCGGGACAGTATTCAAATGCACCATTGCTCTTGGTGGTTTCAGTCAAATTGAACCAGAATTTGAGAGACTGCACGCGATCAAAATGCCACGGCAGTATCTGAACTTCACATGGAAACTCATTAGTGATAAAAACTGCCTCATTAAAACTGTATGGATGTGGAGCATAGTAAGCATCTGCAATTTTTTGCATAAACTCATCATGAAAAACCGAAGCAATCACTGGAAACTCATTTTTCGCTTCCGGGTGCCATGGGTTCAGCCGTGCAGCCTTGCCATCCACGTTGGTGGGATGCTTGCTATGCGCATAAGTTGACTGCGCATCCTCTACCAGAGATTTCTCAAATTCCACATTCAGCTTTTGTACAACGTCATCAGCAAGGTAGCCTGGCACAACAGCAATACCGTATTTTTTCAGATTAAAAATAACTGAATCTACAGTCTTATCTGCGACAAAATCAAATTTGATATCCATATTCATCCTTTGTTTAGAAGTACTCAGACAAAATCACCTATCCACCCAAGCCTCGCCAAACATGAGGAATGTATTCTGTTTTTTTCTTTTTAAAGACAAAAATCTTGCGCATTACTTTTTTCGTGTATTCCAGATCACCCTCGGGTAATTCCCGTGGTGCCTGTGGTGCAGCATTAGTTGATGCTCTGCCAGTCAATTTAAGGAAAAGCTGCTTGATGGCATGTCTGCCAATGACAGAGCGCAGCTTTTGCAATAAATGATTCCAGCCATTTTTCTGCTCCAGCTTGGCAAAGTCCTCATACAAGACTAAATCCAGCCCGGCAAATGCAGCAGCAGTAATGTATTCGGCTTCCCGGAAGAAGTTGTCATTACGATCTCCATTACGAATTTTCATACCAAACATTTTTTCGATAATGTTGTATTTGTTTATATAGTCCTGATTTGAAGTGGTGTTCGGCATCACCGGCTCTTGCGCGATCAGATAGCCGCCATCTTTTAATGATTTCCCTATGGATTTCATTGTGGAAAACAGACATATCGAGTGATGCAATGCGCCAAAGCTCACAACAAAATCCAGTGATTCATCAAATGGCAAAGCATCAAAACTGCCTTGCAATGGCTCAACAATTCCAGACACATGATGATGCGCAATGTTACGTGGCAACAGCTGCTCTACAGCTGCCTGCGACGCCTCCTGAGCATAAATCTTTGTGATTGGCTTGTTCTTGGCAAGCCAGATTGAGGCGTAGCCACTGCCACAGCCGATATCCAGACCTGTGCCTGTCACTGAGTAACCGAGCTGCTGTTCAACATAATCAAAAACTTTAACCCGACTTGAGAAAATATTGTCAGGATGAATATTCATCATGAACTGGTGAATTTCACGGTGTAGCTGCTGATCGATTTCATTCATATTTTTTGCTCATCATTAAACTATGTATTGGCTGCGTAACTTGCCAAGACTTCTCTGGCTCGCCCGGTTGAAACAATATGTCCCTTATCCATCTGAAATATACGGTCGCACTGTTCAACAGTACTTAACCTGTGAGCCACAATCAGAATGGTCTTGCTACCGTGCAAGGCAGTAATCGCACGCATCACTTCATGCTCGGTATCGTTATCCAGTGCACTGGTCGCCTCATCCAGCACTAGCACTTCTGGATCATGATAGAGGGCTCTGGCAATACCGATACGCTGCCTTTGGCCGCCAGAAAGCCTTACACCACGCTCACCCACCATGGTGCTGACGCCATCAGCGAGGCTGCTTACAAACTCATCCAACTGAGCCGCTTTGATTGCGCGATCAACTGCATGGTCATCAATCTGCTCATCCGCAAGGCCAAATGCCACGTTACGACGCAAGGTGTCATCAGTCAGATAGATCGTCTGTGGTACATATCCAATGCGATCCTGCCATGCCCTCAGGTTCTGGCAGATATTGACACCATCGACCATCACCGCGCCTTGATTTGGGGCAAGCAAGCCCAGGATCAGATCAATCAGGCTGCTCTTGCCCGAACCGCTAGCGCCAACAAAGCCTACCGTTTCACCCTTCTGAATATCCAGTGATATTGAATTCAATGCCGGCTTGGATGCCTTTGGATAGGTGAATGAAACTGAATCCAGACCAATCTGCTGCTTGAAGTTGAATTGACTGCTTCGTTCATCTTTCTGAGGTTGATCTTCTGTCAGATTCAGTTCGTGATTTAACAAATTCACTGCGGGCAGGCCAAATCGGAATTGTTGCAATGCGGCCATGATTCGGTTCATGGATGGCATCAGCCTGAATGCAACCGCTGCAAACAAAGCCAATGTTGGAATAATGCTGGCAACATCCCTGCCCTGCCAAACCAGTGTAATCATCAAACTGGACAGCGCAAAAATCGCAAGCAGTTCCAGAAAAAGCCTAGGCATCTGCTGCAGCGCAGTTTGTCGCTGATTCATGCGTGTGCTTTGCTCCGTGTGCGTCGAATACAAATCAATAAAATCAGCTTCCCGACCCAGCAACTTAACATCTTTGACCCCGCCAAGCCCCTGCTGCAACTGACGTATTCTCACACCTTCGTGATAGAGGCGAGCCTGTCCCCAGGCAGAGATATAGTTTTTGGTCATTTTCTGAAATTGTCTGGCGAAAAGACCTATCAGGAAAAACACAACGATCGTTCCCATGGGCGCCACATACAGTAATAACAGACAAAGCCCGAATACAACCAGCCCCTCTGCACAGATCTGTATCAGAGGACTAAAGGCACTGTTAATCAGCATGCTCATTTCCCCCTGTATGTTCCTGATCAAAAGCGCTGAGTTACGCTGCAAATGAAACACATAAGGCTGGCGAAGATAGAGGGTAAACAATCGTTTGGACAACTCGGCCTGCAAGCCATAGATAAAGCGGCTCTGCTGCCAGGTCAAGAATGCAAGATAAGAATTTTTAAGCAGGTAAACAACAAACATTCCCAGCATCACCACTGTTACCTGATGCAAGCGATCAGGGGAGCCGGCCAGCTCCATCACATGCGCCCATGCTGGATAACGCAAGGCAAGATCAGGCTGCAGGAGAACCGCAATGACTGGCACAACCAGGCCTACACCCAGCAGTTCAAACAACATGCCCACCACCATCAACATCCACAGGCGGATAGCACCACGCTTACGTGCCGCCGGCAACAAAAGCCATATTTTCTTTGCAACGGCAAACATGGTTTCTGTGAGCTTAGGATTTTGTTTGGGATTGGTCACTGTATGGATTTTATTCAGCTGATAGGAAGAGCCGCTCAAAGACTCTCAGGATGTTCGTTCTTGTTAAGGTCATTGCGGGTGGCTTCCTGGCGCAGCTCACTAATTTCCGCCTGCAGTGCTTCGTATTCTTGCACCTTGATTTTGAGGAAGCGCATGGTGATGCTGGCTTTTTCTTCGATACCGCTTGGGGTTAGCAGATACATGTATGCCAGCTTGTTTTTGTTATTACGAAAATTCGAGGCCTTGAGCAGGCCTTTTTCTATGAGGGCTTTAAGACAAAAATTGACTTTGCCTAGGCTAATCCCAAGCTGGCTCGCCAGTTCGCGCTGGCTGATAGATGGATTGGCTTCTACCTGCTTGAGAATTTTGTAGCGGTACTCGTCAGTCAGCATAAAATTGATCTCAGCATACTGCGTTCATTAGTTGAACGCAGTGTACCAACGAGTGTAATTCAGTTCAAGCTTTTTAAGCTTGCTATAAATAATCAGCCAGTTCTCATACAGATATAACTATTACGAGAGGATTACCAACTGCCGGTAAATTTGCGTATATCTCGCAACTGACGCTTGGTTGGTCTCCCTAAGCCCCTGTCACGTTGACCATGTTCATTCTCACGGGTTAGTTTGGCATTTTCGCGCTTAGCTATACTTTCAGGCGTCTCCAAGTAGAGCAACGCAGCTTCCGGCGCGCCTTTTCGCTGTATGGAAAGGCCCTGAACCACAACAACCACTTCTTCCTGCCCCCTGCGGATTCGTATTGTCATGCCTAGCCGCACTTCTTTGGCTGGCTTGGCGCGTTCATCATCTACATGGATTTTGCCTCCATCGACCGCATCGGATGCCAAACTGCGCGTCTTATAGAAACGTGCAGCCCAGAGCCATTTATCGAGACGGCATTTATGATCTTCCATAATTCAGCGTCCGATTGCTATCGTGCAATTTACGGAATTGTTCCAGAGTCTGTTGCACTCGGCCCATCACGGTTTCAGATTGATAGAAGCCGTCATCCCCGGTTGCATCGACTTGGGCGCCAGTCAGGATAGCAATACCTTCAAGAACATGCTCTATAGCGTATATGTGGAACTGACCATGCTCAACCGCCTTAATGACTTCATCAGCCAGCATCAGGTGAGGAATATTTCGAGTCGGGATAATCACGCCTTGTGTACCATCCAGCCCGATTTCCTTACAGATGCGGAAATAGCCTTCGATCTTCTCGTTGACCCCTCCTATCGGCATGACTTCACCATGCTGATTCAGTGCCCCTGTCACAGCGATGCCTTGCTTCAGTGGCAAGCTGGATAAAGTAGAAAGCAATGCATAAAGCTCGGCGCAAGAAGCTGAATCGCCCTCTACGCCATGATATTCCTGCTCAAACACGATCGAAGCGCTCAGTGATAGTGGTGTTAAATGAACAAAATTGGCCGATAGCCAGCTTTTTAAGATCAGCAGGCCTTTATCATGATTGGGCCCTGTCATTTCAACTTCGCGGTCAATGTTGATCACACCCTGGTCACCAGCATAACTACGTGCGGTAATTCTCACCGGCGAACCGAAACTAGCTTCACCCAAGTCGATATGAGTCAGGCCATTCACCTGACCAACTGCACTGCCCCGTACACTGACGAGCACTTCACCATCGACGACCGCCTCTAGCATTTGGCGCTCAGGGCCATGGTGTCTTTTGTATCTGGCGGCCAGTACCGCTTGCACATCATCCAGCAGAATCAGTAACCCATCGCGTTTTACGCATTCCGTCGCGCATTCCAGCAATATGCTTTGCAGGAATTTGAAATTGGCGCCTATACGCCTCTGGTCCTCGATCTGACGTTTCATCACGGCGATCAGCTTTGCTACTGCAGCGGCATCCAGATGCGGCAAATGCAAACGATGGCACTCGCGCGCAATAAACAAGGCCATCATGTTGTAGTTATCAGGATTGGCGTCAAAACGCTCGGAGAACTCTACCTTGATAGGAAAATGCGCAGCAAAATCCGGCATTTCATCCTGCAAAAGATAGAAGTCTTCAGCACTGGCGATCAACACCAACTTGATCTCAACTGGCAAGGATTCAGGCGCAAAATGGCTGGCAGAGTTCTGGCTGGAGCCACCAGACGATTCTTCAATCTGCACACTGTGATTGCGTAGCACACGATAGAGCTTCTCAAGTATCTGTGGGCCATTATTCTGATCAGCCTGTATATCGCGTAGCTGCAACATCAACATGCCGCCATGGGCACGTAGCACATTACCTGCACGCAAGCGCAGGAAGTCTCCACCAGTATTGTTGCTATCCGCACTCCCTTCATATCCGCCAAACAAGGACTGAAACGTTGGGTCTGCATCATAGATCACTGGCGCCGAGCTCAACCCACGGTTATCTACCATCAGGTTCAGGCGATAACGCGCAAGCAGGCTATCAAGCAGATTGTCTGCTTCGGGATTGGGAATAAAAAGCTCAAGATTCTCCAGCACGTCCTTTTTCAATACGATCAGATATGCGCTAAAACTGTCTGCATCAAGAACCAGATCATTACCCAGCCCTTGCAATTTCTGCAGTTGTGCATCCAAGTTTTGCTCAATCAACTTTCTGGCCTCAACCGAGATCGTTTTATCGAGGATGGGCTCGGCACTCGCCTGCCCCTGATTTAATGCTTCTTGCAGCATTACAGGCAGATGGCGTGCCAGCCAGCGTATCCATTGGTCAACCGCATTGCGCAAATCAGCGCCACGACCTGATTTGATGTGGATGGCCAGAGGCTTGTCAGGGAATTCAAAATCATGCAGCAGCGCCAGATCAGGTGAGGGCGGCCTGCTCAAAGCAGCCTCTTTCATGGCAGACATCATCAGCGTGGTACGACCACTGCCCTGTGTGCCAAGTACGATCAGATTGAAACCCGGATGCAACACCGACAAACCAAACTTGGCAGCTTGTTCAGCATCAGCTTGTCCTATCCAGCCCGACAAGCCATCTACTGGTAGTTGAGAAGTATCAGTAAAACCGAGTGTTTCCGGGTCAATCTGAGCACATAGTTGTTGTGGAGACAGGCTTGTTAACATATTGATATCAGTTCATTTTCCAGCGATTGCGAGCAGCATCGTCACTATCTTTAGCATCCACCCAGCGCTCTCCTTCATGGGTAGATTCTTTTTTCCAGAATGGCGCTTCGGTTTTCAGGTAATCCATGATGAATTCACAAGCATCAAATGCAGCACCACGATGTGCGCCGGTGACAACCACCAGCACGATCTGGTCACGCGCCTGCAAACGGCCGATACGGTGTATGACCAAAGCATCGAAAATATCCCAGCGATCTTTTGCCGTATCGACGATGGTTTCCAGGCATTTTTCTGTCATGCCGGGATAATGCTCCAGCGTCATAGCCTCGACGCTGGCGCCCTCGTTCAAATCACGTACCTGACCTATAAATACGGCTACTGCACCTGTATCTGCGCGGGCAAGACGCATCTGGGTGATTTCAGCACCTGCATCAAAATCTTCCGCCTGCACACGCACTGGCATGTTTAGCCCCCAGTAACCGGTGGGAAAAATGCCACTTCATCGCCATCGTTAATGATGGCGAAATTCTCGACCAGTGCATGGTTAATTGCCGCACGAACTGGCTGTTTTCCCGAAAACACTTCCGCCCATTTACCGCCTCTGGCTGCCAGTTGTGACATCAGCATGCCAATGGTAAGTTGCTCTGCTGGCAACTCCATTTCTTCAGTTGAGTAGCTCAGAGATTCTTTCAATCTTGCAAAATAAAATACTGTAATCATTAATCCACCAGATCATCATCGCCAAGCACATCAGCATCAGTAAACGCACCGCGCTTGCCAGAAATTGCTTCAGACATCAGCTTCATCAGTTTAGCCTTACGTGCCGGGTTATCCATCAGGTGTGAGCTGAAAGTGATCCCGAACCTGGATGAATATTGCTGTATCAGCATGATCAAGCCCATTTCATCGTCGTCTGCTTCTATATTTGCCATCTTATTTCCTTTTACTCCTCATCATCCACTATGTTCACATCAGGCAAGGCCAGGCCATCCTCGGCTTCTCTAGCCAGTTCAACACGTTCGATCTGGGCAAAACGCTGTGTGATCTTGCGGCTTGAAATATGGACTTTCTCTGCATCTTCATGCGCCTGGCGGATATGGTCAGCCAGTTTCTTCATGCGGCCATCGAACAGCTGGAAGTCCTTGCTTAACTTGCCCAGCTCTTCTTTGATGATATGTACCTGCTTGCGGGTTTCTGTATCTTTCAGCACAGCTCTGGCCGTATTCAGTACCGCCATCAATGTGGTGGGTGAGACTATCCAAACGCGTTTCTTCTGCGCGTAATCAACCAGATCACGATGATAAGCATGGATCTCGGCAAACACGGCCTCAGCCGGGATAAACATCACTGCGCCATCACTGGTTTCACCAGCAATGATGTATTTGCTGGAAATATCATCCACATGCTTTTTAACATCCAGTTTGAATAAAGCGGACGATGCACGCTCAGCCCCTTCGGCAAACATGCGCTGATAATTTTCCAGCGGGAACTTGGAGTCGACAGCGACCAGCCCGGTAGGCTCAGGTAATTTGAGAATGCAATCCACTCTCGAACCATTGCTCAGCACATACTGGAATTCAAAAGCATCTTCTGGCAACAGGTTGCGCACCAAGCCTTCCAGCTGCACCTCACCAAATGCGCCTCGGGAGCGCTTATCGCCCAGCAGTTCCTGCAGGCTGACCATATTGGTGGTCAGGCCATCAATCTTCTTCTGCGCCTCATCAATGGTGGCAAGACGCGCCATCACATCGGTAAAGGTCTGGTTAGTCTTTTTGAAGCCTTCATCCAAACGCTCGGAAACTTTTCCACCAATCAATTCCAGCCTGCCATCTACCGTTTTGGTCAATGTTTCAATGCTGGCCGTCAACTGAGTAGTCGCTTTAAGCATGGTGTCCTGTATCAATGACTGCTCGGCCTTGCCTTGTTCTGCCAATGTCGTATGCAGTTTCTCAAGGATAGTTTCTCTGGTCTGAGCAAGGCTGCTGGTCTGTGCCAGTTGCAGATTCTGCATGGCATCGCGCGTATCCTTGAGCTCCTGAGCAACGGCAAGGCGTAAACGCTCACCACTTTCGATGGATGAAGCCTGTAACCTGTCGCCCAGCTTGTTGAGACCATCATTGAGATCAAGCAACATGGCCCTGTGCTTTTCTTCCAGCCGGGACAAGAGTAGAGCGTTTTGATCCGGGCTTTGTTTGGCACGCAATAGCTGCCATATCTGCAGGATCAGGATTATTGCCAAGATGATAAGTATGATGATTTCTGTCATATAACAGCAATTATAACCTCAGGCATAAACCCGGCGCGCCAAATCTTCAAAATGCCCAGACCTTATGCCACACTTTCACTTACAAGCACCACAGTCCTGATTTGGTTTCAAAGGCTTAAGCTTGTACAATTATAAGTTCTAAAAATGAGGAGTTATGCATGAACGTACAAAGCCATATCGTAGACTTGCCCACCCCCACTGGCGTGATGCGCACCTACGTACATCGCCCTGTAGGCGACGGCAAGCATCCCGCTATTCTTTTCTACTCCGAGATTTTCCAGCAAACTGGTCCGATTGAACGTGCCGCCAAAATTATGGCAAGCCATGGCTATGCAGTTCTGGTGCCGGAAGTATTTCACGAGCTAAATCCCATCGGTACTGTGCTGGGTTACGACGATGCAGGCCGCGACAAAGGCAATGCCGACAAGGCTGCCAAGGATGCACAAGTCTATGACACAGACAATCGTGCCATGATTGAATATGTAAAACAGCAGGCTTGGTGTACTGGCGACATAGGCGCGATGGGCTTCTGTATTGGCGGCCATCTGGCTTTCCGTGCTGCCCTGCAACCTGAAATCAAGGGCACAGCCTGTTTCTATGCCACCGATTTACACACAAACACGATCCCAAACAAACCAGGCCAACACTCAATGGACAAACTGGCAGACATCAAAGGCGAACTGCTGATGATCTGGGGTAAGCAGGACCCACATATCCCAGCCGCAGGCCGTGCTGAGGTCTACAGCAAACTGAGCGCGACTGATATCAAATTCACCTGGCATGAGTTCAATGGCCAGCACGCCTTTATGCGTGACGAAGGTGAGCGTTATGACGCACAATTGGCAATGCTAGGGTATCAACTTGCACTGTCCATGTTTAGCAGAACAATTCGCTAAACAAAACTGCTGACAATAAAAAAGCCCGGTAATCCGGGCTTTTTTATTGAACTGAAGACTTAGTCTTTAGAAGCACGCTTGCGTTCATGCTCAAGCAAATAACGCTTACGGATACGAATCGACTTAGGAGTCAATTCGACCAATTCATCATCATCAATAAACTCAACAGCTGATTCCAGTGTCAGTTGTACAGCAGGTACCAGACGCACCGCTTCGTCAGTGCCTGAAGCACGCACGTTGGTCAGTTGCTTACCCTTGACCGGGTTCACGATTAAATCGTTATCACGACTGTGGATACCAATCACCATACCTTCGTACAGTTTATCGCCTGGAACTGCGAACATGCGACCACGGTCTTGCAACTTCCACAAGGCATAAGCCACGGCTTCGCCGTGTTCAGCTGAAATCAGCACGCCATTACGACGGCCTGGCATATCTGGCTTAACTGGTGCGTATTCATCAAAAATGTGCGCCATCAAACCTGTACCACGGGTCAATGTCAGGAATTCATTCTGGAAACCGATCAGACCACGCGCTGGGATCTTGTATTCCAGACGGGTACGACCATTGCCGTCAGATTCCATATTCTGCAGCTCACCACGACGGCGACCCAATTCTTCCATCACTGCACCCTGGGTATCATCTTCCAGATCTACGGTCAGGATTTCGTAAGGCTCACACTTCTGGCCATCGATTTCGCGGTAAACCACACGTGGCTTACCGACAGCGATTTCAAAACCTTCACGACGCATGTTTTCCAGCAGAATCGTCAGGTGTAGTTCACCACGACCTGAAACGCGGAATACATCAGCATCCTGTGTATCTTCAACACGCAGCGCTACGTTAACCAGCAGCTCTTTGGTCAAGCGGTCACGAATCTGACGAGAAGTCACAAACTTACCTTCAGTACCGGCCAATGGCGAAGTATTTACCATAAAGTCCATGGTCAGGGTTGGTTCGTCCACACCCAGAATAGGCAAGCCAACTGGATTTTCACGGTCAGCAATCGTTACGCCGATACCAATTTCATCGATGCCGGAAATAATCACGATGTCGCCTGCTTCAGCTTCCTCAACTGGCACGCGCTCCAAGCCCTGGAAACCCAGCACCTGATTGATACGGCCTTGGCCAGTTTGTTTATCACCATTCATTACAACGACAGATTGACCAGGCTTGATACGGCCATTACGCACACGACCAACACCAAGGCGGCCGGTATAGGTAGAGTAATCCAGTGCGGAGATTTGCAATTGCAGTGGCGCATCGCTGTCACCTTCAGGCGGTTGCACATGGCTCAGTACGGTTTCAAACAAAGGACGCATATTGTCTGAAGGTACTTTTAAATCCAGTGTTGCATAACCATTCAGTGCCGAAGCAAAAACCACCGGAAAATCCAGCTGCTCATCAGTTGCACCGAGATTAGCAAATAGATCAAAGGTCTGATTGATTACCCAGTCAGTACGTGCACCTGGACGGTCAACTTTATTAATTACAACAATTGGCTTCAAGCCAAGTGCAAGTGCCTTCTTTGTCACAAAGCGGGTTTGCGGCATTGGGCCTTCCACTGCATCTACCAACAGTACAACGCCATCAACCATACCCAGTACGCGTTCAACTTCACCACCGAAGTCAGCATGGCCCGGGGTATCTACGATATTGATATGTGTACCTTCGTAGTCAACAGCAGTGTTCTTGGCAAGAATCGTGATGCCGCGTTCTTTTTCCAGATCATTGGAATCCATCACACGTTCGGTGACTTGTTGGTGTGATGCGAAAGTACCCGATTGCTGTAAGAGCTTGTCAACCATGGTGGTTTTACCGTGGTCAACGTGGGCGATAATGGCGATGTTTCTGAGATTACGCGACATGTGATTGAGAGCCGATTCATTGAAAGGGCGCGATTTTAGCACAATGTTGGTTAAACCTTCGCATAAAAGCTTTGACATATTTAAAACTATCTATATACTGCGCGCTTCGATGGGAAACCCAGAACAATCTGGGATTTTAAATATCCATCTGAATTCATCGCCCTAGCCTCTCGAAGCCCGCGAATTATTGTGGCTTTCTTGTTTCTGTTACCGGTTAGTGGCTATGCCCGTGCGCCGGTAAAGAAATACTTATATCTCTATTTAGTATTTGCGCATCTTGTCTAATGAAATTGGACACGAATGCGTCTGCTTGCGTCTTTTTGCTATGATCCTTGAAAGGGATTTTTGTGACTTTTGAAGAATTTAATCTACACCCTACCATCCTGCGTGCTCTTGCTGAGGCTGGCTATACCGAACCTACACCAATTCAAGCTCAGGCTATTCCTGAAGCGATGGCTGGCCATGACCTCATGGCTTCAGCTCAAACAGGCACCGGCAAGACCGCTGCCTTTACCCTGCCAGCGTTAAACTTGCTGGCTACACCACACCCATCCAAGAGCCGCGGTCCGCGTATTCTGGTTCTGACTCCAACTCGCGAACTGGCTGCTCAAGTCAATGAAGCAGCGCGCAAGTATGGTAAATACATACGCGCTCGTACTGTCAGTATCGTTGGTGGTATGCCTTACCCACTACAAAACAAGCTGCTGTCACAACCACTGGATATTCTGGTTGCGACACCCGGCCGCTTGCTTGATCACATGGAACGTGGTCGTATTGATTTGTCCCGCCTGCAAATGCTGGTACTGGACGAAGCAGACCGCATGCTGGACATGGGTTTCATGCCAGACGTAGAACGCATCTGTAACGCACTGAGTGCTGATCGTCAGACACTGCTGTTCTCTGCAACACTGGATGGCAACATTGGTACGATTGCACGTCAAATCCTGCGCAACCCTAAGACTATTCAGGTTGCCGCACAAAAAGAAAAACATGCCAACATTGAACAACGCCTGCACTTTGTTGATGACATGAACCACAAGAACAAACTGCTTGAACATCTGTTGATTGGCGCTGAAGTGAATCAAGCCATCGTATTCACCTCAACCAAGCGTCATGCTGATTTATTGGCAGAAGACTTATACGCTGCTGGCCACAAGACAGCTGCACTTCATGGCGACATGACCCAAGGCGCACGTAACCGTACCCTGACTAAACTCCGCCACGGTGATGTCAAGGTACTGGTAGCGACTGATGTAGCTGCCCGCGGTATTGACGTGCAAGGTATCACCCATGTAATCAATTACGATCTGCCAAAATTTGCTGAAGATTATGTACACCGTATCGGTCGTACTGGTCGTGCTGGCAACTCTGGCGTTGCTGTTTCATTCGCATCGCACGCAGACCGTCATCAATTACGCAAAATTGAACAATTCACTGGCCATCGCCTTGATGTTTCAGTGATTGAAGGCTTTGAACCAAAGCGTCCAGCACCTAAGACAGATCGCCCTGGCGAACGCCCAAGCCACCGTGGTGGCCAAAAACCAAGCGGCAAGCCAAGTGGCTACAAAGGTCGTTCATCATTTGAAGGTAATGGTAATCGTCCGCAAAACGGTGACAGATCAAATCGCAACGACGCGCCTCGTTCATTTGGCGAGCGTGCTGCTAGTGACCGTGGTCCTAGTGACCGCCCAACTGGTGATCGTCCAGCCCGCGAACGCAGCTTTGGTGATCGCGCAGCAGGCAATGGTAATGCAAACTGGGGTGGCAAACGTGAAGGTCAACCTAGCAGAGGCAATAGCAATAGTGACCGTTATGCCAACAGCGAAAAGAAGCCATCTTTTAACCGTGACCAAAGACCACAAAGAGGCTTCTAAGATTTGACTACCGACGCCGTCAATTTTGAATCTCTCGGTTTAGCGCCTGAACTCTTGAAGGCGCTTACTGAGTTTGGTTACACCCAGCCCACACCTATCCAGATCAAGGCAATACCGCTTGCGATGGAAGGTAAGGATTTGATGGCTGGTGCGCAAACTGGCACAGGCAAGACAGCGGCATTTTCGTTGCCGTTGCTGCAAAAACTGCTGCCATTAGCCAGCACCAGCGCTTCCCCTGCCCGCCACCCTGTCAGAGCGCTGATATTAGCGCCAACACGGGAATTGGCGATTCAGGTTGAAGAAAGCGTGAAAGTGTATGCCAAGCATACCAATCTGCGCTCATTGGTGGTATTTGGTGGTGTCGATATCAAAACACAAACCCCTAGCCTGATGCGTGGTGTCGAAGTTCTCGTCGCCACGCCTGGCAGGTTACTGGATCATGTAGAACAGCGCACGGTACAACTCAATCAGGTACAGATACTGGTACTTGATGAAGCTGACCGCATGCTGGATATGGGCTTTATGCCCGACCTTAAGCGCATTTTGGCTTTACTGCCAAAACAGCGTCAGAATTTAATGTTCTCAGCCACTTTCTCCAATGAAATCAAGAAACTGGCTGATGACTTCTTGACCAACCCAACGCTGGTGGAAGTCGCAAGAAGTAATGCCACCAACGACAACGTTACCCAAAAAGCCTATCTGGTGAAGCAGGAGGACAAGCACAACCTGCTTGCCAATTTGCTACGTGGTGAAGATGCCAAACAAGTATTGGTTTTTACTAAGACAAAACTGACAGCAAGCCGCCTTGCCCGCCAATTGGTGCGCGAAGGTATATCTGCTGACGCGATTCATGGCGACAAAAGCCAACTGGAACGCATGCAGGCGCTGGATGCTTTCAAGCAAGGTAAAGTCGCAGCCCTGATTGCAACCGACGTTGCAGCGCGTGGTCTGGATATTGACCAGCTACCACTGGTCATCAATTATGAAATTCCATCAGCACCTGAAGATTATGTGCATCGCATAGGCCGTACTGGCCGTGCTGGCGCTTTGGGGATTGCGATCTCACTGGTTTCCCCTGACGAAGAAAAATACTTCAAGGAAATCGAGAAGCTGATCAAGCGTGAAATCCCTAAGGAAAACGCAACAGTTGCTGCCAAGGCAGATAGAAGTCACTCTGAACGCAGCCATGCAACGACGGAAAACCCCAGGAAATCAGCAACGCCCGCAAGAAAGCCGAAGGAAGACGAGTGGTTCAGCAAGCCTTACGAACCAACTGGCAGTAAAGCAGAACTTCCATTGATGAATCGCAACCCATCCAAACCCAAAGGTGAGGTAGCCGCCTTGCTGGGTGGTCTGATTCGCAAAGACTAAAAACCAGGCCTGTTAATCAGGCCTGTTTCTCATAAAATCCGCAACGCCCCATAAGGCCTCAGCCAGTTTCACAACCACTGGTTCCTCAACACCAATATCATGCATGGCGCGTATCATGCAGTACATCCACTGATCACGCTCAGAACTACCTATTGCAAATGGCAAGTGGCGTGCACGCAACCTTGGATGGCCATAGCGCTCGATATAAAGCTGTGGCCCACCAGTCCAGCCTGTCAGGAACATAAACAATTTTTCACGCGCCTCAGTCAGGTCAGGCTGATGCAAGGCACGAATACCAATAGCTTTAGGATCGCTATCCATCACATCATAAAAACGCTCTACAAGTGCCCGAACCTGCTCAGTGCCACCTAATACTTCAAAAAAAGTAAGTGTGCTGGAACCAACTTCCTCTATCTTATCTATCATGATTCAGAAACCGGTTTCACCAGACTTGCTGCCAGCTTGGCGCGTTGTCTTGCTTCTTCAGTATTTGCCCCTGAAGCCAAAACCACACCCATGCGGCGGCGCAAAAATGACTCTGGTTTGCCAAACAAACGAATATCAGACTCAGGCACTGCAAGAGCTTTCTCAATACCTTCATAGCTGAGATTCGTACTTTCAACCCCACCGTATATCACTGCGCTGGCAGCAGGTGCGCGCATGGTGACATCAACAGGTAGGCCGAGTATGGCACGTGCATGCAAATCAAACTCGCTAAAGCGCTGGCTAGCCATGGTGACCATGCCAGTATCATGCGGACGTGGGCTTACTTCGGAGAACCAGACTTTTTCGCCCTTGATAAACAGCTCAACTCCAAACAGGCCAAGTCCACCCAGACTGTCAGTGACTGCTTTTGCGATGCGTTGAGACTCTTTCAGCGCAACAGGATTCATCTGCTGCGGTTGCCAGCTTTCTACATAATCGCCTTTTTCCTGAACATGCCCGATGGGTTCACAGAAATGGGTAACAATCTCACCTTGAGCATTTTTTGCACGGATGGTCAGCAAGGTAATTTCATAATCAAAATCGATCTGCCCTTCCACAATCACCACGCCCTGATTCACGCGCCCTGCACTCGCTGCGTAATCCCAAGCTGGCCCAACCTCTGCAGGCTCGGTAATGCGAGATTGACCTTTGCCAGAAGAAGACATAGTGGGTTTAACGAAACAGGGATAGCCAATGCCATCATCGATCGCATTTTGTAAGTCGGTTTGTGATCTTGCAAAAGCATAAGGTGAAGTAGGTAAAGCCAATTCCTCGGCTGCGAGCCTGCGTATACCTTCGCGATTCATTGTCAATTGAACGGCCTTGACCGTGGGAATCACTGTCGCCAAGCCTTGGGCTTCTATCTCTGCCAGTAACTGCGTATTGAGGGCCTCAATCTCTGGCACGATCAGATGTGGACGCTCTTCCTCTATTAATTTGCGCAGAACTACGGCATCTGTCATATCGATGACATGAGCACGATGCGCGACTTGGTGGCCAGGTGCATTGGCATAGCGGTCTACAGCGATCACTTCAACACCTAAGCGCTGCAAGGCAATGATGACCTCCTTACCTAATTCACCGCTACCCAGTAGCATTACACGGGTAGCACTAGGGCTAAGAGGGGTACCGATTTTCATGAGGGGCTCCGAGGATTTTCGACTGTCTAAAAACCCCGAAATGATACCACGAAGGGCATCTGGTCGATTGACTGACATCAATCAGCTGCGAATGCCGTGCTTTTCCATTCGGTAACGCATAGCCATTCGAGTAATACCAAGCTTACGAGCAGCCTCAGACACATTACCACTGGTTTGCCTAAGTGCATTGTCGATGAGCATTTTTTCTGCCGAATCCAGCGTGACATGTCCTGTAGGCTCCACCATTGCCGCATCGCGTGCTAGCTGAACTGGTAATGCCAGATCCTGAGACGTAATCTGGCTACTCTGGCTGAGCAGGACCGCACGGCTAATTTGATGCCTGAGTTCACGGACGTTGCCGGGCCATGTGTAGCGCATCAGCATGGCGACCGCATCTGAGCTAAAACTATGGGTTTGCAGCCCGTAACGTCGCTCTGTCTGCACTACAAAGTTTTTGGCAAGTAACAGAATATCGTCATCCCGCTCGCGCAAAGGCGGCATGTGAATAGTCAGCACATTCAATCGGTAATAAAGATCTGAACGAAAGCGCCCCTCTATGACCATCTGATGCAAATCACGATTGGTCGCGGCGACAAATCTGGCCGGAACGGGACGTTCTTTTGTCGATCCCAAGCGCCTGACCATACGCCGCTCCAGAACATTCAGCAGCTTGGCCTGCAACGTTAATGGCAGCTCCCCTATTTCATCCAAAAACAAGGTGCCATCTTCTGCAGCCTCAATCAGTCCGGCACGGGCGCCTTGCGCACTGGTATAAGCGCCTTTCTCATTGCCAAATAACTCACTCTCGATTAAATCGCCAGGTAAGGATGCACAATCCACGTGAACGAATGGCCTGTCACTATTGACGCAAGAATGATGCAGCAAGCGCGCAGCAACATCTTTACCAGTGCCAGTTTCTCCAGCGATTAATACGGTTGGCGGGGTCGCGCCGGAAATCTCGACTAGCTGAGAAATACGCTCAATCTGTGATTTAACACTTTTAATCGCCGGGCTTTCACCCAGAAATTCAACTTCGGTTGCGTGAGAATTACGTTGCCTTGAATAGTCGAGGTTCTGCTTAAGCTTGCTTGCACTTTCGGCCTTGCCGACAACCAATAACAGTTCTTCAAGATCTACCGGTTTCTTGAGATAGTCAGTGGCTCCCAGCTTCATGGCGTTCACAGCATCATTCACTTCACCATAAGCCGTCATGACGATCACTGCGATATTCTTGCTTGCAAAGTCTGGCAATAAATCCAGGCCATTACCATCGGGCAGGCGCATATCCAACAGCACAATATCTGGCAGAAACTGTTTGGCAATGGCGCGGCCTTGCTGGATGCAATCAGCATGCTCGCAATCGTATCCGGCTTTTTGCAGGCGCTTGACTATAGCCCTTGCAAATAGAGCCTCATCCTCAATCAGCAGTACACGCAAATTTTGTTTCAACAATTAAAGCCTTAACTTTCTACCATGATTCATTTCTAGAAAATTGCCTATTTGCAGGCTCAATCAGCGTCTTTGCTCGCAGTTTTGCCAGTACCAAACTCGTAAGTCACACCAACCCAGGCTGCTCTTGGCGCAGAAGGTGAACGGAATTGTTCGTTTAGACCATTGAAAATGTTCTCTCCCAGAACCCCGAAAGTCGCATATCTGGTATCGAAGACATTGTTTACTTTGGCAAATACCTTCCATGATTGGTTGAGACTGTAATGCGTATCCAGATGCATCACGGCATAGCCAGGCACACGACCATTTGCGTCCTGATTATTTTCATCACCACGCGCATACTGGCCGCTGGCAAAAATAATGTTGGTGCCCATATTCCACGCGGACGTGATGTCGTAGGCAGCACGTATTTTCAAGGTCTGTCTGGCAATATTAGGGATTCTGTCACCCTTGTTGACTTGAATCTGCCCAGCCACTGCCGTTGTATTGGCAACCGAACCCACTACAAAATCAGATTGATAAGTCGCATCTACAAAGCCATAGTTGGCAGCAAGACGCAGCCTGTCGAACTTGCCGTTCAGCCCAAGCTCCACACCCCTGCGACGGGTCTGCCCTACGTTTTTGAAATATCCAAAACCTGTGGCATTGCTGGCAATAAACTGAATATCGTCACTGTTCTCTGTACTATAAACACCAGCGTTCCAGCTCACGCTTGGGGTCAACTTACCGCGCACACCACCTTCCCAGGTTTTAGCCACCACTTTATTCAAGTGAGGGTCAGCTGCAAATGCGTTTGGTAAGGCACACGGACGGGTCTCATCTGCACAGGAAAGCTCTACCGGAGTAGCAGCACGCATGCCTTCGTTATACCCACCATAAAAGCCCAGATTCTTGCTTGGGTTATAGTTAAGACCAACCGCCGGGTTAAAACGATTGTATTGATGATCACCGTTCAGGTTGCCTAACGAACCCACATCATCGACGCTGAAACCTGAAAGTCTAATCTTAGCCAAGTTATAACGGCCTGAGAGCGTCATGCTCCATTGGTCATTGAAAGAAAAGTTATCAGTGGCATAGAGTCCGTAATAATCATTACGGGTTTTCAACCTCACCATGCCTACTGAAGTTTTAGGAAAATCATCGACAGTCTCATTACCAATAACAGTGGCTTGGATGGAGTCACTGGTAAAATCTGTACGCCCCATATCAACACTGGCACCCATGGTGAACTGGTTGTGATGGCCCATCAGATCATCTAGCAAGCTTAGTTGCAAAGCACCACCAAAGCCATCCTGGTCTGTCAGTGTAGAGATATTGACTGAATCACCAACTGCAAGGCTCTCAGCGTTACTGTTAAAACCATCTGTCTTATTTTTACGGTAATAAACATTACCCGCGACCAGCTTGTCATCAGAAATAAAATGGCTGCCTTTAAGAGTGATCATGGCCATATTGTTCTTGATCGAATCCGGATAGGTATAAGCCTGTTTGGGATTGTTATATCTGGACAATGGCACAGCCTGTGTGCCTTCCATGGATGTATCTGCAAGAGCTATGGATAGATCAAGGTCGCTGGTATCGTTTTGCCAGCCGACCTTGCTGAATAACTGATTCACTTCACTGCTTGAGTGTTCACGCCAGCCGTTCTCCTTGAATGTGTTACCGGCGACATAATAATCAAGATTCTTTTCCATATCTTCACCACCAGCCTCAAATTCGAAGGCCCGACGCCCCCAAGAACCCGCATAGCTAGTTGCCTTGATACCAGGAAAATCAGAGCCGCTCTTGGTATGTACGGCCAATGCACCACCTAGTGTATTAAGGCCAAATAAGGGATTGGAACCTGGGATTAGATTAATGTTGGCAATAGCATTCGCAGGAATCAGATCCCAGTTCACAATATCGCCAAATGCTTCATTGACACGTACACCATCAAGATAGACAGAAAGCCCTTGTGGCGTACCCAGCAAAGGTGAAGCTGTAAAACCTCGGAAAGACACATCAGCCTGATAAGGGTTTGCCACTGAGTTGCTGGTGTTCACCGAGCCTAGGTTGTTATCCAGAAATTCAGACAAATCCAGCGATTGCTGCTGACTAATTTCCTTGGATGATGCCGTTTGCACATTGGTTGGCACCTGATTGACTGGCGTACCGATGCTAGGTAAGGGTGTTGTGCCCACAACATCAATAGTTTCAGTCTCCAGCACCTCGGCTTTATTGGCGGCCATGGTTTGGCTTGGCACAATCACGATACCTGCGAACAAGGCTGCGACAGCCCTGAGTCTGAATATTGTTATTACCTGCATAATCTCCTCGAAAATTGCTTAGTTATTTATTGTATGAATAAACTTAACTACACAATTTCCATGCCATTGCGCAACGAGGGCGAAAATTCATCTAGATTAAATAGTTAGCGATTCAACCATATTATTAAACCACAATATTGGTTATATATAGCCAATTTTCAGGTTAATAACAACCAATATTGTGGCTATTAACAACCACATTAGGTACATCTAGATCGCAGAGATTAACTTTTCACGAGTATCCCAGTTTATTTATTTGCAACGCCAAACTCATACCGGACACCAAGCCATGCCGCTCTTGGCGCTCCTGGCGCCAGAAAGCGTGTATTACTATCGGCATTATTGGGATCAAACACACCGGAAGCTGTGAACTGGCTTTCTGCGATCAGGCCACCGTTGTAATACTCACGATCAAATATATTGATCGCTTTGGCGAATACCTGCCAGCCGGATTGGCTAAAGTTATAGCGTGTATCAAGGTTAACCACAGTATAGCCCCCAACCTTGCCTGCTGGGTCAGCATTGTTTTCGTTGCCTCGCATGAACTGATCCGAATAAGAAACTACATTGCTACCGACTACCCAATTAGGCAAAACGCTGTACTCCAGACGCAGTTTGATTTGATGCTGAGGAATCCCTGGCAAATGATCACCCTTGCTCACCTGAATATTGCCACTGCCATCGGCACTCGAATTTGCTTCAGATACCACAGTAAAGTCTGATTCATAGGTCGCTCTGATATAGCTATAACCAGCCAACCAACGTAGCGCCCCTACCTTTCCATCAACACCAAAATCCATCCCTACACGTTTGGTTCTGCCTACATTATCAAAGTAACCTGCACCACCTCCTGTCACGGCAATAAACTGTATATCGTCGTAATTCTGTGTTCGATATACCCCTACCGTCCATTTTGTATCAGCATTCAGCTTACCCCTGACGCCAGCCTCCCAGGTTTTAGCAACTACTTGTTTGAGTGTTGGTGGGTCGCCCGCCATAGAGTTTGGCAACTTGCATGGAACAGCCGGATCAGAGCAGCCAATCTCAATCGCTGAAGGTGCGCGATTACCCTCGTTGTACCCACCGTAAAGGTTGATGCTTTGAATGGGGCTGTAGGTCAAACCAATCGCCGGATTAAATCTATTGAAAGTCTGACTGCCTGTCAGTGAGCCGGGGCCAGATGCAATCAACTGATCCTGATTATCAACCTTAGTGGTGTTGTACCTTCCAGATGCTGTCAACGCGATTTGATTGCTCAACTTGTATGTATTAGTCGCAAACAGACTCCATGTATGACTGCGTCCATTGAGGTCCACATCATTCTCCAGCGTATCAAACGTTCCTGCCAGTCCGCGAGACGGACTAAACACCGTGAACTCCTGACTGTTCTGGGTATATTTAATCTTGGATCTGTCATACCCGGCACCGACTACGAGATTATGTTTGTCCGCTGTATAGCTGAACTGCCCGGTTAGCCCATAGTTATCTTGGTGCGACTTGCCCCGTGTAATCAACCCCTGATTCGTATTGGTGACACCATCAAAATCATCGTTTGCATCGGCGTTATAACTATTGGTTCTAGTCACTCGATAATAGGCAACACTGTTAAAAACCAAATTGTCATTAAACCAGTGATTGTACTGGCCAGTGAATGCAGTCTGCTTGTTGCGAGTAATGTCCGGTTGCGTATAGAGTGAATCCTGACCAAAGTTGCGCAGGAATGTTTGAGGTGCATAGCCGTTGCCATAAAGTTCGTTATCAGCGCCCGCAAGACTGATGGTGAAATCATCGTGATCGCCCTTCCACCCCATTTTGCCAAATAGCTGCCTGACGTCAGACTGCGAGTTCTTGCGCCAACCATCCTCGGTAAAGTAGTTACCTGAAAAGAAGTAATGCGCGCCATTATCCAGCTTGCCACCAATCTCAGCCTCACCCGTCTTACGCCCCCAGGAACCAAATCCAGCCTGCACAGCCGCACCGGGGTTGGTTTCGCCGCTCTTGGTTTGCATTGATAAAGCACCGCCTAGTGTATTTAAACCGAATAAAGGATTAGAGCCTGGCATTAAGGCAATACTGGAAATCGCATTCTGCGGAATCAGATCCCAATTTACCGTATCACCAAAGGGCTGATTGACGCGAACACCATCCATGTAAACAGACAATCCTTGAGCCGCACCAGCCAATGGTGTGGCAGTAAATCCATGAAAGTTAATATCCGGCTGAAAGGGATTGTTCTGGGTGTCATTAGCGTTAACGCCCAGCATATTGTTGCTAATGTAGTCGGCAATACTGGCGCCCTTTTGATTCTGGATTTCGATACCTTTCACTGTTTGCACGTTGGAAGGCACATCTTCAATCGGCAAACCCAATGATGGTAGCGGCGTAGTGCTGATGATGTTTATTTGTTCTGTGGTCAGCGTTTCTGCTGCATTAATAGTAATTGGAAAATACAGAACGCTCATTACAAGCAAAGTGATGGGCTTAAAATTGAATTTGTATGAAGCCTGCATAAATCCCTCGGTTAATATCCAATGTAAATTGGAATTAACTAAGTCAAGACTTATGCCAAAAGTTAGAACAAAAAATAATTATTTTTAAATCATAAGCTTAAAATACAAGCATCAGGAATTTTAAAGATTTAGGAAGCTTTACACGGCTGTTTATAACCATCATGGTGGCTTTCTGCAACCATGATAAAGATAGAGATCAGATGCTTTGTAGCAGAGTCTTTGGTGGCAAATTAATCAGCTTGCGCAAACTTAACCAGGCAGCAAATGGTACCAATGTCGCTGCAACAACTGTCATGGCTATCGCTAGCAGCATGTTGAAATGGTAAGCAATCGACAACAGTTTAATGCTAACCACATAAGCTAGCAGATTTGCAATTAGGATCGCGACCAGACTCGCCAATATGCCGACCAGAAAAAATTCTGCCAGAGTTGCCATTCTCAATTGCTGATATGAGGCTCCAAGCACTCTGAGCAAAGCAGCCTCTCTCACACGTACATCCCGGCTCGCGAGCAACGCTGCATATAAAATGGCAAACCCCGCGAGCACTGTAAATCCAAAGACATAGCTGACTGCGGCAATCATCTTGTTCATGACGCCTCGCACTTCCTGCATCAAAGCCGCAATATCAATGACTGTCAGATTAGGAAACTGTTTTAACAGTCTGTTCAGGACATCTTCATGCCCAAGCGGCAGATAGAGGCTGGTAATAAAACTGGCAGGGAAAGTATCAAGCACACCCGGTGGTGTAACGGCAAAGAAATTTGGGCGCATACTATCCCACTCCACCTTGCGCAGGCTAGTGACTGTCAGAACAAGCGGCTTGCCTGCTACATCATAAGTGAACGTATCACCCAGCTTGATATTCAGCGTTTCTGCCAGACCCTGCTCCAGGGATAACATCGGCTTACCAGCATCAGTGTCCCGCCACCAGCTACCAGCAAGTAGCTTGTTATCTGACTGCATTTTACTGGCCCATGATAAATTGAACTCTCGTTCGGCTAATCGTTGTGCACGTTCGTCTTTGTATTTACTCGTATCAAGAGGCAGATGATTAATCGCAGTGAGGCGCGCCCTAACCATAGGGAAAATCTCCGGTTTTTGCATGGATTCTTCTGCAAAAAAAGTGGCTACAGGCTTAATTTGCTCAGGCTGGATGTTGATCACAAATCGATTCGGCGCATTGTCCGGCAAGGAGGCCTGCCAGTTGTGCAACAAATCGACTCTAACTAATGCTAATAACATCATAGCCATGAGCCCCAGACTAAATCCCAAGACCTGGATCAAACCTAAAGCATTTCTGCGACGCAGGTTTGCTATACCAAGTTTCCATGCGTGAAATTTGCCAGCTTCAATATTTTTTGATGCTTTGCTTAGTAAGTAATAGAGAGTAGAGATAGTTACAAACAAAGCAGACAATGAAAGCAGTGTATAAAGTGCCAGCTTAGGGCTTTGTGCCTGCCAGAAAATCAATAACGCCATCACAACAAGTGCGGGGGCAAACAGCAAGTAGCGATTGCTATTGCTAGCCCCTATATCCCGACGCAATACGCGTAGCGCAGAAACAGAGCGCAATTGGATTAATGCTGGCCATATAGCAGCAAGCAGAATAGCCATGCCCGTCACCAAGCCGAAAAACAAAGGCAAAAGGCTAGGCGGTGGCAATGATTGCAGAAACAAAGTGCCAGCGAGTTTAGCTAACCCAGCCTGAGCGACATAAGCCAAGACACAACCGAGTGAACTACCAACAAGACCTATCAGCAGCGTTTGCGTTATCAGAATCAGATGAATAGTGTTGCTTGAAGCGCCAAAGCATCGCATCAAGGCAAAGGTATCCAGACTTTTTTCCATGAATGGCAGGCTGGCGAGATATATTGCAACCATACTGAGGATCACACCAACCAGCGCCGCCAAGCCCAGAAACTGCTCCGATTTCTCCAGGGCTACCCGCATCTCAGGTCTCGCATTACTAACATCCTGCACTTTCTCTCCACGCTGAAGAAGCGGTTTAAGCCAGGACGCGTATGTTTTAATCTCGGGGAGGTCGGCAGCTATCATCAATTGATAATTAATCCGACTACCATACTGAATCAATCCTGTTGCGGCTACATCCAGTTTGTTCATCAACAATCTGGGGGCAATGCTGAACATATCGCCCCCTCTTGAAGTTTCGCGTTGAAGTATCGCCCCAACCTTGAATGTTGACTGTCCAAGTTCTAGCACATCACCCACATTAAGCTGTAAAGCAGTCGCCAGCCTGGGCTCAATCCAGACTTCTCCCTGAGCCGGAATTGTTGATGCTGGCTTCGATAAGCCATGCAGGCTCTGGCTGACACTTAGATCGCCACGCAAAGGAAAACCCTGCTCAACTGCCTTGATCTCCGCTAACTGATTTTTCTCGTCTTTGATCACCATGCTGGGAAATTCCAGCGTCTCGATTACCTGCAACTTGCGCGCGATTGCAGTATCTCGATATTGGTCTGGAATCAGATGATCTGAGCTCAACACCAGATCTGCCCCTAGCAGTATATTGCCCTGAGTCAGCAAGCTGGAATTAACACGATCAGTAAAAAAACTGACTGTCGTGGTCGCCGCCACAGCCAATGCCAATGCTGCTAACAACATATTTAATTCGCCAGCAAACCAGAGGCTTAGAAACTGGCGCCAGGCTAGTCTAAGTGTCAGCATCTACTTAAGCTGCCCGTTTTGTAGCTCTAGCACTCGCTGGCAACGGCTTGCCAGCTGCATGTCATGGGTCACTAGTACCAATGTCGTACCTGACTCGGCATTGAGCTTGAAAAGGAGATCAATAATGCTTTTCCCGGTTGCTGAATCAAGATTGCCAGTTGGCTCATCGGCAAACAGTATCGAAGGTTGGGTAGCAAATGCTCTGGCGATAGCTACCCGCTGCTGCTCACCACCAGATAAATGTTTTGGGTAATGCGTGGTACGCTCTGCCAATCCAACGCGTTCAAGCGCCGATCTGGCGATCTCCAATGCATCAGTATTGCCTGCAAGCTGCAAAGGCATCGCTACATTCTCTAACGCTGTCAGTCCCTGCAAAAGCTGAAAAGACTGGAAAACAAACCCCATGTAGCGCCCACGAACCGCAGCTCTGCCATCCTCGTCAAGACTACCAATATCTTCACCCCGAATAAGAATGCGACCTGTCGAAGGTCTATCAAGCCCTGCAAGTAAGCCCAAAAGTGTAGACTTACCGGAACCAGAGCTGCCAACAATTGCCAAAGATTCACCGCGAGTAATTTGTAAATCAAGGTTCTGCAAAATAGTAAGCTCAGCACCATTGCTGATAACATGCTTTGCCAGTGCTTGCGCTTCTACATCAAAAGGACTCTGCATCAATGTTTTTCCGTTTATTCTTAATCGTCAATGTGCTTGTTAGTGTCTTATATTCCACACTGGTTCATGCGGAGCCTCCAACCATCCTCGTCTTTGGTGACAGCCTGTCCGCAGCTTATGGCATACCTAAAGACCAGGGTTGGGTCAATCTCATGCAATCCAGACTCAAAGCCAATAGCTATCCCCACCAAGTCATCAATGCCAGCATCAGCGGCGAAACCACCAGCGGCGGCTTGAGTCGATTCCCTGCCATCTTGAGTGAATACAAACCATCTATCGTCATGATAGAGCTAGGTGCAAATGATGGTCTGCGAGGCTTGCCGATTAGTGACATGCAGAAAAACCTGGAACAGATGATACAAGCTAGCCTGCAGATGCATGCAAAAGTCATACTGCTTGGAATGATGATTCCACCTAACTATGGACAAAAATACACACAGGAATTCAGCAACACCTACCAGCTACTAGCCACAAAATACAAACTTGGGCTGGTTCCATTCTTTCTGGACAAAGTCGCTGGCAAGCCAGAACTAATTCAGGATGACGGCCTGCATCCCAAGACTATTGCCCAAATGATGTTGCTGGATAATATCTGGCCATCTGTAGCCAATGAAATTAAATTGCCTGCTGCCAAGTAATCACAACACCCGGCTCTCCAGCCTTAGCCTGCATTTCACAGTGGACGCCTAAGCCAGGTACGGCAACCAGCGTTTCATCATTGTACAAAAGTGGCAAACGTTCGCGTAGCCAGGGAGGAATGCCCGCCTCCTGCAGCAGATGCTTGAGGCTGCGGGTTGGTCTAGCCAGATGTGGCTTAAAATGCTCGCCACCATTACGGTAGCAAATATTCAGCTCACGAATACCCAAACGATTAACCGCCAGACCTTGACCTGTGACATTCTCAAAAACCAGGCGGCTACCATCAGTGAGACTCAAGCTAGACTCTCCCCGCCAAAGCATGGGCTCCGGCTTGATATAGCGCATATCAATATAAGCTAGGCCTTTATAACGCCTAAGCCAGACGTTCTTGCTCGCGTCAATCGCGATTTTAAGATTGGCATCAGCTTTTGCTGTCAGCAATTGCTTGAGCATTTCATGCAGTCGCGCTGAGCCGGGCATAGTCTGCTGGTTTTGTTTTAACCACCAACGCAAAATATTGCGAGAACGAGATTCTGATAAATCCGCAAGCGCTGTTAGGTCGACCTGCCCATCTTTGATCACTTGCACTGCGTCAAGTGTAGCTAGGTCGTCCAGCAAAGCAGCAGCATCAGCCAAATTCTCCGAGGCTCTTGCAATGGTTTTCTTGCAGGCCGGGAAGCGGCTTTCAAGGACGGGTATGACTTGATGCCGGATATAGTTTCTGTCGTAATCAATATCCTGATTACTTTCATCTTCTATCCAGCGCAGGCCATGTTGTAATGCATATTGCTCTAGCTCGGCCTTACTCACACCAAGCAAAGGACGTAATAACTTGCGTTCAGCCTGCTGCGCCGCCATGGCGGCAAGGCCTTTAGTGCCAGACCCTCGTAAAAGCTGTAGTAATAAGGTTTCTGCCTGATCATCCTGATGATGTGCCAGTGCGACAAAGTCTGTATCACCATTAAGCAAAGCCGCATAGCGTTCTTTTCTTGCTGTTGCCTCAATCCCTAGACCTGAGTTTCTGTCTATGGTCACTTTGACCAGATCGAACGTGACCCCCCAGGTTTTGCAGACATCCCCACAAAAATCGGCCCAGCTGTCTGCATTTTGGCTCAAGCCATGATGCACATGGCGAGCAGAAAGCTGGAATTTGAGTTGTTCACGCAGTTTCGCGAGGATATGGAGAAGTACGATAGAGTCTAGGCCCCCACTGAGCGCGAGTAAAATAACCTGATCAGGCTGCACATAATCACGCAGAAAATTCAGGACTAGCGTTTGTAAAGAATCATCCGCTGCCAAATCTTTACTTTTGGTCTTTGGGGACTTAGTGGTTTTATCTGGATGTTCTATTTGACTACTGTTTCTTTATATTTACCGTAACTCATCAAGCGATCAAAACGCTGTTCGAGCAATTGCTCAGTTGGCTTCACTTGCAATCTTGATAGCTCATCTACCAAGGCTCGGCGCAGGGTTTGCATCATTAGCTCCGGATCACGATGCGCACCACCCATAGGCTCTGCAACGATACGATCAACCAGCCCTAGCGTTTTCAAGCGATTCGCAGTAATACCCAGCGTTTCAGCGGCCTCCGAGGCTTTGTCTGCACTCTTCCATAGAATGGAGGCGCAACCTTCGGGAGAAATGACGGAATAAGTAGAATATTGCAGCATCAGCAACTGATCGACCACACCAAGTGCCAATGCACCACCGGAACCACCTTCACCGATGATCACCCCGATAATTGGTGTTTTCAGCTCTGCCATCACATATAAGTTACGTGCAATCGCTTCAGATTGGCCACGTTCTTCTGCACCGATACCAGGATACGCGCCCGGAGTATCGATCAAGGTAATAATGGGTAATCCGAATTTCTCAGCCATGCGGTAAAGGCGCAACGCCTTGCGATAGCCTTCCGGACGAGGCATGCCGAAATTGCGATACTGACGCTCTTTGACGTCACGGCCTTTCTGGTGGCCAATGACAATAACTGGCTGACCTTCAAACCGAGCCAGGCCGCCTACAATGGCTGGGTCATCAGAGAATGCACGGTCACCATGCAACTCTTCAAAATCCGTGAATAAACCCTGAATATAATCCAGCGTGTATGGACGCTGCGGATGACGGGCAACTTGGGAAATCTGCCAAGCAGTTAGCTTGCTGTAGATTTCCTTGGTCATCGTCTGATTTTTCTTTTGCAGTCGGTCTATCTCTTCTGAGATATCTAGCGCTGAATCGTCCTGCACATAGCGCAGTTCTTCGATCTTGGATTCCAGCTCGGCTATTGGTTGTTCAAAATCCAGAAAACTTGTTTTCATACATTCATCACCTAAAAATGGACTGCCGCTTTCGCGGCTATATCAATTTAATTATAGAGGATTTTAACATTCTCTTCGCTAAGCCAGCTTTTTAATCCTGCCAGCAACTCATCATGCAGTTCTACACGCCACTGGTCGCTCAGCATCAACTCAACCTTGGCGCTATCATTGTGGTATTCAACCTTGACTGCGCAACCCCGTTTATCTTCTCTTGCACTGCGGCAATAAGGTGCCAGGAGCTCGCGTAACTTCACGGCATCAGCCTGGCCATTACACGAGATCTTGAGCATATTGGCATGCGCACTTCTAGCCGCTGCCAGATCGTAAAGCTTTCTGGCATTAACGCGTAAGCCACCACTAAAGTCATCATTGCTGACACGGCCTTCAACAATTAGTAGCTGATCTTCCTTGATCAGATGCGTATTTTCATTAAGCAAATCGTTGCCAACAACGATTTCAATTCTGGAGATGGCATCATCCAGCGTCACAATCGCCATTTTCCCACGCGCTGTCATGCGGATTCTAACCCCCATCACCACACCAGCAAGCAGTTGCGGCTGGTCTTGTGGCTTCAGGCTTCCCAAGCTGGTACGCACAAACGTAGCAACCTCTTTCTGGAAACCAAAATAGGGATGACCGCTAAAATAAAAACCCATTGCAGCTTTTTCATTCTGCAGCTTATCTTGATCTGACCAAGGATGAACTGAGGGCAATGTATGGCTGACACTTTCACTCAAATCACCAAACAGATTATTTTGTCCGGCGGCACTACCACTCTGCTCTGCTGCACTAATTGCGATACCCACGCCAGCCAGTAAAGCTGCCCGGTTCGGTTCCAGCTTATCAAACGCTCCAGCCCGGATCAGTGATTCAATCACGCGACGATTGACTTTACGTAAATCCAGTCTGCGACAGAAATCAAATAAATCCTTGAATGGGCCATCTGCTTTACGAGCCGCCAGTATAACTTCGATTGCGGCCCAGCCAGTGCCCTTGATGGCACCCAGCCCATAAAGCATCTGACGTTCGTCGATTGGCCGGAAACGGAATTCGCTCTGATTGATATCTGGCGGCAAAACCTCCACCTTATTGGCCAGACAATCATCATAAAAAATATGAACGCTGTCTGTATTGTTCATATCTGCAGACATGGTAGCAGCGAGGAAAGCCGCCGGATAATGTGTCTTCAAATATGCAGTATGGTATGCCACCAGTGCATAAGCGGCAGCATGAGATTTGTTGAAGCCATAGCTGGCAAACTTTTCCATCAAATCAAACAAATCTGCTGCTTGCCGCTCTGGCGTGCCATTCTTCATGGCACCTTCAACGAACACAGCGCGTTGGGCATCCATTTCTTCTTTTTTCTTTTTACCCATGGCGCGGCGCAGCAAATCCGCACCACCAAGGCTGTAGCCAGCAACCACCTGGGCAATTTGCATGACCTGCTCCTGGTAAACCATGATGCCGTAGGTTTCCTTGAGGATAGGCTCGACTGCTGGATGCGGATATTCGACACGCTGCAAGCCATGTTTACGGCGGCAGAAATCAGGTATCAGGTCCATGGGACCAGGACGATAAAGGGCTACCAGCGCGATAATATCTTCGAAACAGTCAGGCTTGGCCTGCTTCAGCATGTCCTTCATGCCACGCGACTCTAGCTGGAATACAGCAGTAGTATTAGCCGACTTCAGCAAGTTATAGGTAGGTGCATCATCTATGGGCAAGGTCTCAAGAGATAGAGGTGGCAAACCTTTTTCAGCACGCTGTAGATTGGCATTTTCTACAGCCATATCCAGTATGGTCAATGTTCTTAAGCCAAGAAAGTCGAACTTGACCAAACCTACAGCTTCTACGTCATCCTTATCATACTGGCTGACCAAACTGTCGCCATTAGCTTGACAATAAATAGGTGAAAAATCGGAAATCTTGCCAGGGGAAATCAACACTCCACCTGCATGCATGCCTACATTTCGGGTCAGGCCTTCCAGCCTTAGAGCCAACTCCAGTAGCTCTCTGACCTCTTCTTCGCTCTCACGCCGTTCTTTGAGTTGTGGTTCTTTTTCCAGGGCATCAGAAAGCGTAATGCCAAGCTCCAGTGGGATTAACTTGGCTATACCGTCAACAAAATTGAATGGTAGATCGAGCACTCGCCCGACATCGCGAATCACGGCCTTGGCCGCCATGGTACCGAAGGTGGCAATTTGAGACACGGAGCCCAAGCCGTATTTGTGTTTTACATAGTCGATGACACGATCACGACCTTCCTGACAAAAATCGATATCGAAGTCAGGCATGGAAACACGGTCTGGGTTCAGGAAGCGTTCAAACAGCAATGCGTATTGCAAGGGATCAAGGTCAGTAATACCCAGGCTGTAAGCAACCACAGAGCCTGCACCAGAGCCACGACCAGGGCCGACTGGCACGCCATTATTCTTGGCCCAGTTAATGAAATCAGCCACGATCAGGAAATATCCAGGGAAACCCATCTGGATAATAATACTGGTCTCAAATATCAGCCTATCTTCATATTCTGCGCGCTTTGATTCCCTGACATTCTCATCTGGATATAGGACTTGCAGTCGCTTATTGAGCCCCAATTTGGCCTGCTCAACCAGATACTCATCCAGACTTTCGCCATTGGGCGTAGGGAATTGAGGTAGATAATTTTTGCCTAGCGTCAGGGTCAGATTACAGCGTTTGGCAATCTCCACACTGTTAGCAAGAGCTTCAGGAATATCTGAAAACAAGGCTTCCATTTCAGCCTGAGTTTTGAAGTATTGCTCAGGTGTGAAGCTTTTAGGTCTGCGACCGTCAGCTAATACATAACCTTCAGCAATACAAACACGGGCTTCATGCGCTTTGAAATCATCTGTTTCCATGAACTGAACAGGGTGCGTGGCAACCACTGGCAAACCCAACAAACTGGCAAGGCCCAATGTTCGAGAAATATAAGCTTCCTGCTGTACGTGCCCAGCACGCTGCAATTCAAGATAGAAGCGTTGAGGGAACAGAACTGACCATTCAGCTGCAGCTTCACGAGCCTGGCTGAGATTGTCTTGCAATAATGCCTGACCAACATCCCCCAGCATTGCACCTGAAAGCAAAATTAGCCCTTCTGTTCCATGCTGTTTGAACCAGGATTTTTTGATCTCAGCTCGACCTCTATACTGATTTTCCAGATACGCACGACTCAGCAATTCACAAAGGGTGAGATAGCCCTGATGAGTCTGGCAAAGTAGTAACAAACGTGAGGCCTGATCCCGATTGGACTCATTCTCAAGCCAGAGATCGCAACCCAACAGTGGCTTAACACCCTTGCCACGAGCGGCTTTGTAGAATTTGACTGCGCCAAACAGATTGGAAAGATCAGTCAACGCAAGTGCAGGCATCTGGTCGGATACTGCACGTTTGATGTAGTCATCAATGCGCACAGTGCCATCCACAATGGAATACTCACTGTGACATCGTAAATGAATAAATGAAGGCTGCTGCATACAGCTGGATTTTAACCGATTAAGAGATTTTGCAGAGACTATACTGACTCAAGAAGTCATAAAATTTTCTTGAGTCATACAGTTGCAGCTGGTGCAGATTGCCCCAATAACAAGTTAACCTGATGAATTAATTCATCATCTTGAACTGGCTTACCCAAGTAGGCATTAATACCAATTTCATCAGCCAGCTTACGGTGTTTTTCAGCTGTTCTTGAACTAATCACCACAATTGGAATATTGGCGGTTTTACTATCAGCCCTGACATTTCTGGAGAACTCAAAACCATCCATACGTGGCATTTCAATGTCCGTGAGTATGACGTCTGGCTGGTTATCCTGCAGTAGTTGCAGCGCATCCATACCGTCCTTGGCGACCAGTACAGTATATCCTTCACGCTCAAGCAATCTGCTCAATACCTTACGCATCGTGAGTGAATCATCGACTACCATGATCACTGGCGCAACATCTTCAACAACAATCTCGGCAGGTGTGTGACTGATCTTGACGCTACCAACAGAGAGGAACTCACGGTTAGCAAGCTGAACTGCATTAATCATCAACACAATATTACCGTCACCCAAGACCGTTGCCCCTATCATCCCGGGAACACGTGCGAGCTGGGGACCGATTGGCTTCATTACAACTTCCTGGTTACCAACGATTTCATCTACATGTAGCGCTATCTGATAGGTACCACTTCTTAATAGAAGCACTGGAGAATATGGTTGTGGCTCTGGCACATGAACTGAGTCACCAATCAGTCTACTGAGGAAGTGTATTGGGTATGTACGTCCAGACCACAGTACACCTTGATTTTCATATGCTGCAGTTAAAGCAAGCGGCTTGAGTTTTTGCACCTGCTCAACCATCACGGAAGGCAAGGCAAATACATTGGTGCCGACACGCACAGTCACTACTTGAGCGACTGACAATGTAACCGGCAGGTAGATGCTGAATACGGCACCGTGCCCTGATGCATTATTAACATCAATACGACCACCTAGGGCAGTAATATCACTACGCACAGAATCCAAGCCTACACCACGGCCAGCAATTTGGGTCACTTCAGTCGCTGTGGAAAAACCAGGTTCAAAAATCACTGAAAGTAACTCTTGCTCAGTTAACTGTTGGTCAACAGAGAATAAGCCATTCTGGACCGCCTTTTCTCTTACGCGATCCAGATTAATACCACCGCCATCATCAGTGACAGTTAGAACAATTTCATCACTTTCATGACGAACTTTAAGGGTGATGCTGCCTTGAACAGACTTGCCTGATTTTTTACGTTGTGCCTGCGACTCAATACCATGGGCTACTGCGTTACGCAGTAAGTGCTCCAAAGGTGCACCTATCTTATCCAGTACACTACGGTCAATCTCAACATCTTCACCATCAATCACCATCTCTACAGGCTTATCCAGCTCTCTTGAGGTCTGGCGCACGATACGTTGCAAACGCTCAGAAACCATAGAGAACGGCACCATACGCACATTCATCAGGCCGTGTTGCAATTCACGATTCATGCGGTTCTGCTGTTGCAATGCCGCGTCAGTCTCATCAAGATTGGTGAGCAAACCCATTTGAATGGTGGAAACGTCATTCACGCTCTCCG
>Ga0265327_10000644_pt1 | contig 56620 bp, 42 predicted proteins | sample 41621metaG_FD_202089 | JGI IMG/M metagenome (GOLD analysis project Ga0265327, IMG submission 202089) | Rhizosphere microbial communities from Carex aquatilis grown in University of Washington, Seatle, WA, United States - 4-16-21 metaG | ecosystem: Host-associated > Plants > Roots > Rhizosphere... | reverse complement strand
TGAATGTGCAGTTCTCAATTAAAAAATCGGCTACTACACCTTTGGTATAACTGCCAATAGATAATCCATGACCATAACCATATTTACAATTGATGATATGCACATTGGTAGTGCCGCCGCCGCAAGTAAAATTATCATCGCCGGTACTGATATCACAATCTTTAATCAAGATATTATTGCCTGCTACATCGCAGGCATCAGTATTATGACTGGGGTTTACCGGATCGTCCGAGGCAGGCGCCCTAACGGTGATGCCACTAACGGTGATATTAGACGATTTACCACCAATGGCAATATGGAACATCGGGGCGTTCACCAAGGTTACAGCTTCTATCAAAACCTTATCACATTCTTTTAATGCAATCATACGAGGCCGCTTAGCCGCTTTGTCTTTTGCAAATGGCCACCATGGGCTGCCCTGTCCATCAATGGCGCCTTTTCCTGTAATAGCTACATCGTGCAATTTATTGCCGCTGATAAAATCTGTGCCCAGCGAGGTGCCGCCGGGGTATTTGTCTATAGGTAAAAAACGAAGTACAGCGCCTGAATCAATTTGCAGATCAAGATTACTGTAGAATTGTAATGGGCCACATAAAAATTCACCCGGTGGAATTATTACTTTGCCTCCTCCATTGGCATTTGCGGCATTGATGGCATTTTGAATGGCAGTAGTATTATCCTGTACATTGTTGCCCACAGCACCATAGTCTTTAATGCTGAATAGCTTACTTGATATTACAGGCAGGGAAGGTGTAAGAAATTTTTTTTGAGCTGTTAGTACCTGCAATGAAAAGAGACCAATGCAAGTGAAAAACACATACGGTATTTTCATTTGATAAAATTTACAAGATACAATGATACCAATTTTATACACACCAATTTAAATGCTCCGAATAAGAGGGATAGGAAAATTGTTAATGGCTAGTTATGGCAATAGGCAATTTCCTTTTGCACATTATGATAAATAAGACTATTTCGACTACGTAACACGCAATCTACGCCTCAATAAAAGCTCATTAATGATATGGCGTTGAAGAGTGCGACCCACCAACTCGTTGGGGGCAAGCTGCCAATGAAGCCCCATAGTATTCCAGTGTTGGTTACAAAAGCAATAAAAGCGGAACGCTTTTATCACCTACGCAGTTAATTCCCCACAAAAAAAACTTTCTTTCAATTCAACCCGCATTCGACAAGCTCAGGCTGACATCTCACGTAAGAACCCTCACAAAAAAAGCCCCAATCAAGCATGATCAGGGCAATGTATTTATTCACTTTTAAAAAAGAGGTTATTAGTATTTGTACCGTTAAATGGGCAAGGTTTTTAATTCTTGCAATCATCTTTAGAGCTTTATAAACTTAAAGTAACCAGTTTCACCATCTTTGTTTTTAAGTACTGCAATGTATATTCCTGAAGGTAAGTTACTCACATCAAATACCGTTTTTGTTTGGCCGGTAATATTTTGAACAACACTTGTTTTTGTACCATCGCTATTGATAATAATGGCGCTTTCCCAATGCATACCTGGCAACAGGCTATCGATAGTAAGTTTTGTATGTGCAGGATTAGGGTAATAGAGTATCCTGCCGCTAAAATTATGCGCCGTATCAACAGTAAACTGTAATGCATTACTGGTAGTGTTAGTAATTGCACCACAGGAATTGGTACCAGTTACCATGCAGCGTAATTTATTGCCGGTAAGCAAGGGTAGGTAGTTGATACTGGATGTACTTACACCGGTAACAATTTGCCAGTTGTGTAGGTTGGTACTGTCTCGCCACTCGTAAATATTATTAGTACCGGCGTTGATTAATACGGCGTTGATATTAGTACCATTGCCTAAATGTACCTGTGTATTGCCAATGATAGTAACACCTGCTGCAGCTGGTAGGGGGTTAACCGTTACAGTTATGTTATTGCTATTTACACTAGCTGGGCTAACACATGGCGCATTGCTGGTAAGTGTAACTGTTATAATATCGCCATTTACCAAAGTATTGCTACTGTAGGTATTACTATTGGTGCCTATAGCAACACCATTCTTTTTCCATTGATAAAGAGGAGCAGCGCCGCCATTGGTAGGAGTAGCTGTAAAAGTGATATTGTTGCCTGTGCAAATAGTGGTAGCACTTGCGGCAATACTTACTGTTGCCGCCACAGGATTGCCGGTTACCATCGTAAGTATATTACTGGTAACTGTTGGCTGTATTACGCAGGCTTCTGAACTTGTAAGGGTTACTTTAACCTGGTCGCCACTATTTAAAGAGGATGTTGTAAAAATGTTGCTATTGGTACCGGTAGCGGTACCGTTTACCAGCCATTGGTATACAGGAGCCGTGCCTCCAAAGTCGGGAGTAGCCGTAAAGGTTACCTGTGTTCCATTACATACACCTAAGCTGGGGGTATTTATCCTTACAGAAGAAGGTAATAAGGGGTCAATTATAATAGTGATGGTATTACTTAATGCCGGCACAAGCGTATTGCAAGCCGTGTTTACTGTGGCAATTACTTTTACATTGTTGGCCGATGAAGATATATTGGTGGTAAAGCTAGGGCTGTTGGTACCTACAGGATTATTATTTACACGCCATTCGTAACTGGTGGCTGTGCCCTGGGTAACAGTGGCGTTAAAGGTAACAGGCCGGCCGTTACAAACTTCTGCAACCGAACTGGTAATAGTGGCAGTAGGTAATGTACCTGTAATGGTCATAGTAATTACATTACTGGTATCTACAGGAAAGTTTTGACAGGCATCACTGCTAGACACGATGGCTCTTACCTGGTCATTATTTTTTAAGTTATTAATTAAAAATGTAGGGCCGTTACTGCTTCCATTATCAATACCATTCACCTGCCACCTGTAAGATGGGTTAGTACCAACATTGATGCCTGTAGCGGTAAAAGTAACTAGCGACCCGGCACAAGTAGTAGTGGTGGGGGTAGTAATGCTTACATCTGGCGATACTAGTGGGGCTAGCTGCAATACATACGGACTGGAGTAATAAATGCCGTCTACCAAACAGCGGTATTTATAGCCATTCCAGGCATAAGGTACATTGGTAAAGCCAATACTGCTGGTTTGTGCGCCCGATATATTGGGTCCGTTAACTACGTCCACAAAGCCTGAACCGGTATTTTGTTGCCATTGATAAGTAGTACCGCTAATATCTCCGGTGAGGTATGCAGGCGATGATGATAAAATACAAAAGGAGTAGGGTAATGCAACGCCTATATTATTCTTAAAAATGTTCATTATGTTATCATTGCTGCTGCTGGTAACAATATCCAGTTTACCATCATTATCAAAATCGGCAGAGCTGGTAAAATAGGGATAGCGGGCATCATATTGGGTAATATTTTGATTGACCAGGTTACCCGGTGTTGATATATTTCTTATCAGGTAGAGATAGGTATAATTCCAGTTTCCGGTAGCGATATCCGGTTTTGCATCGCCACTAAAATTAGCAACATGCCCGCCTTGCGGACCACTCATAGCTCCCGAAATTACAGGTGCAAACGCAATATTGCCTACAGTACTGATGTTGCGGTACATATTCAAACTAGCATCATTAATAATGATCACATCCAGTTTATTATCATTGTCATAATCTACCAGTTCAATTACTTTTCCATTTGAGGTATAACCTGGCACAGTAATATCTACCTTAGTGGCAAATGAAATATTGCCGGGAGTACTATTGTTTTTATAATAAGACATGACAGAGGCTGTAGTTGAGTTAGGTAAAGAACTGTACGCTACAATATCTTTTTTACCATCACCATCAATATCGCCTATGGCTAATTTTCGTGTAAGGCCTCCCGAGGTTAAAAGAATCGTTTGGGCAAAAGATATTGCCCCGGGCACACTGGTATTGGGGATAATGGCTACCGTTTGGTTGCCATAAGAAGCTATTACAACATCGTTTTTACCATCGTTATCTAAGTCTGCAATTACCAAATCTTCGTTGCCATAAGCATCTGGTGCAATATAGGGAGCGTCAAAAGTTATCGTACCTGGTACACTTGTATTTCTCTCCACAGAAACTCCGGCACCATTAGAAGCACTTACAATATCAGGTTTTCCATCTCCATCAATATCATTTATATCAAATGCTCCGCCAATACGGGCAATGCCTTTTCTAGGTTCAAATGACAGGATACTACCTGTAGTATTATTTCGGAAAACATCAACAGAATCGGAGCCATATTTTTGAACATGGCAAATCATGTCGGTAAGGCCATCACCATCAATATCTTTACACTTTACGTCGTAATTATAGGCATTATTGACGTTATCGAACTGGTACACATTGGCAAAAGAGTGGGGCGTAAAATTGCTACTATCAGCAAAGGTTACATTAAAGGGTTTAAATGATTGACAGGTTTGGTTATCGCTTCTGTTTAAAACAGAAATGGGCTTGTAAGTAGCCCCATAAGGCACCGTACATGTAAGTTGCGTGGCTGATGCATTTGTTATTACAGCTTTAACGGCACCAAAATATACGGTGTTACTGGCAGGAGTGGTACCAAAATTATTGCCATCAATAGTTACTGTAGTACCAACTGGCCCTGATGGCGGTGTGAAAGAAGTTATTACCGGCGCCTGTGTACTGGGAGGTGCATAATACGTAAAACCAGCCAACGCAAAAGTACCGTGAATATCTGTTACCGATACCGGGCCCGTAGCGCCGGCACCTACAATGGCTTTTATAGTGTTATCAGATATAACTGCAAATGATGCAGCAGGGATACCTCCAAACTTTACAACATTTACGTTGGCAAAGCCACTACCCGTAATGGTTACCCACGTACCTGTGCTACCGCTTGTGGGTGTAAAGGCAGTGATGACAGGCAGGTTAGGTACTTCAAAATATTGGTATTGTACCAGTGTATCAGATAAGGCGCCATTGATAACAATTAATTTTACGGTATCAGCCTGGCGGGAAATTATGTGCGTATAAGAAGTATTGTAACTGGTACTTACCTGCACATTATTCACCAACCATTTATATTGGTAAGTAGTTTTTGAATAATTATTCAGTTTTACTATGCCTGTGTTATTTACACCAGTAGTATCAATTGCAAAAAAAGCTTTTGGCAAAGGGCTGCCGCCTGCATTGGTGTTAATCTCTAAAAAGCCATGGCCACCGCCAGCCCAGCATTGCGTGTTATTGATAAATTGCAAGTCATTATGCCCATTATAATTGTATGCATAATTATTATCTCTTGGCAAGGGTTCCCATACTTTGCCCGAGTCGGTAGTTTTGTAAGTAGTAAAACCTGCCAGCGCAAAGCCGGTGCTATCATTAATAAAATGAATTTTGTTTGATAAAAAAGGAGTAGCGTTGTCGTTATTTTTTTGCACCCAATTTGTACCACCGTTAGCGGTATAAAATACTTTGCCTAATTGGCTATTATTATCTTCCGCTACAAGCCAGCCTTTATTGGCAGCAATAAACTGGGCATAAAAAATAGAAGTGTTTGAGGGGATGGTAATATTTTGCCAGGTAGCACCTGCATCGCTTGTTTTGATAAGCCTGCTGGTATTGTAGCCAGTACTGAATGCAAATAAATTATTATTGTCAACAGCTTCCAAATGACTAAAATTGCTGCTGGCTTCCGTTCTGATAACGCTCCAGGTATGCCCCTGGTCGGTGGTTTTTAATATGCGATCTACGTCTATGGCGTAACCAATGGTATTGTTTTCAGGGAAAACCATATCATAAACAGTACTATTGGGTACAAAAGAAAACTGATTGTGAAATACAAGAGTATAGCTGGTGCCTCCATTGGAAGAATATAATATTGCCGGTACATAGGCATAATCCCCATACACTACAATATTGTTTTGGTCAAAGGCTTTTACCCCATTTATAGTAAAGCCAAAAGTGAGGTTTACACTGTAAGTGCCGTAGTTTACATTACTGTTGGTGATATACTTTTTGGTAAAAGTTCGTCCGCTATCTTGCGTGTAGCCTACCCAGTCACGAAAAGCAACATAACCTTGAGAAGGGCTGTAAAAACTTAACTTGTAAATTTGATTGCCCTCTACCGCATCGGTATATACTTGACGCATTTGTCCTTGAGCTGAATTATTGCAGCAAAACAATAAACTTGTAACAAATACAAAATATACGAAAGCCTTGGTTATTCTGGTTAAGGTCATCAGCTTGTATGTTTTGGTACGTAGATTAAATAAATCTTATTGTAAAGATCAAATTTAACCGGTGTTAATAGACGAGATTAAAGATATTGAATTTTTTTGTAGTATTCTAGAGGGAACAAAGATTTTTTATTATAGTAATGCCATTAGCCAAACAATTGTTTTTGTAATAATTGTTGTTGCTATTTATAATCATGTCATAATAAGACAGTTCGATATTTAAAAACTGATTTTGAAAATAAAAAAGCCCCAATCAAGAATGATCAGGGCTATGTATTTATTCACCTTTAAAAAAGAGATAATTAATATCTGTATGCTTCAGGTTTGAATGGGCCTTCTTTTGAAATGCCTAAGTATTCAGCCTGGGTACCAGTTAATTCATCTAATACAACACCAATTTTAGCTAAGTGTAAACGGGCTACTTTTTCATCCAAAATTTTTGGCAATACGTACACTTCGTTTTTATATTGGTTGCCCTTGGTCCACAATTCAATTTGCGCTAAAGTTTGGTTGCTGAAAGAGTTGCTCATTACAAAACTTGGGTGGCCTGTTGCACAACCTAAGTTTACTAAACGGCCTTCTGCTAAAACAATAACATCTTTACCTTCGATGGTGTACATGTCAACCTGAGGCTTGATGGTATTTTTTGTTGATCCGTAGTTAGCGTTTAACCAAGCCATATCAATTTCAATATCAAAGTGGCCGATGTTACAAACGATAGCTTTATCTTTCATTGCACGGAAGTGTGCTTCAGTGATCAAATCACGACAACCGCTAGCAGTAACGATGATATCAGCTTCTTTAACTGCATCAATCATACGCTTAACTTCAAAGCCATCCATTGCAGCTTGCAAAGCACAAATTGGGTCAATTTCGGTAACGATTACACGGCAACCAGCACCTTTCAATGAAGCGGCAGAACCTTTACCCACATCACCGTAAGAACCAACAACGGCAACTTTACCAGCCATCATAACATCAGTGGCACGGCGGATAGCATCTACCAAAGATTCTTTACAACCGTATTTGTTATCAAATTTAGATTTGGTAACTGAATCATTTACGTTGAATGCAGGAACTGGTAAAGTACCTTTCGCCATTCTTTCGTACAAGCGGTGAACACCAGTTGTGGTTTCTTCGCTCAATCCTTTTACGTGTTGTATCAATTCTGGGTAAGTATCAAAAACCATGTTGGTCAAATCACCACCATCATCCAATATCATGTTCAAGGGACGGTCAGCACCACCAAACCAAAGGGTTTGTTCAATACACCAGTCAGCTTCTGCCTGTGTTTGTCCTTTCCATGCAAATACACCAATACCGGCAGCAGCAATTGCAGCAGCAGCCTGGTCTTGGGTAGAGAATATATTACAAGAGCTCCATTTAACTTCTGCACCTAAAGCGGTTAAAGTTTCGATTAATACGGCAGTTTGAATGGTCATGTGTAAGCAACCTGCAATACGTGCGCCTTTCAATGGTTGAGAAGGACCGTATTCTTCACGGATAGCCATTAAGCCCGGCATTTCTGCTTCAGCCAATTTAATTTCTTTACGGCCCCATTCTGCAAGGCTCATATCTGCAACCTTATTTTTAAGGCTGAAATCGATGGAAGTTTTTGTTATTGACATATTTAATGTTTTAAGGCACAAAAATAAACTTATCAGGATAATATTCTATGGATTTATGTAAATTTGGGAGATAATCATTTTAATAGTCTTTTAAAAGGATAAAAACCTATTTAAGTATGGCAAAAGCGGCTAAAACAGAACAACCAGCTACCGGCAATTTTGTACTGGACGCAAAAGACCTTTCTATACTGCACCTGCTGCAGCAAAATGCACGTATGACGGTGAAGGAAATTGCGGATAAAATTCACCTGAGCACCACGCCGGTTCATGAACGCATCAAACGCATGGAAGCCAGTGGTGTAATAAAACAATATGCTACTTTGGTTGACCACACCAAAGTTAAGAAGGGGTTGATTGCTATTTGCTATGTTTCGCTTAAAGAACATAACAAAACTGCTGGTACCAAGTTTGTAAAAGCTATTTTATCTATGCCTGATGTGGTGGAGTGCTACACCATAAGCGGGGAGTTTGATTTTATGCTTAAAGTGATGTGTGAGGATATGAATGCCTACCACGATTTTCATGTGAACAAGCTGAGTAATATTGAAAATATGGGGCATGTGCAGAGTGTATTTGTGATGGGGGTGATAAAGGATACGCACCAGTTGGTGCATGGGTGAGGAAATACAGGAACACAGATGACACAGATTAGATGGAATTTTTTATATTCAAACAGTTTGCCGGATAAAAAACTCTTTAAAAGAGGGGTAAGAATGGGAGTTTTATTCTGCTATCCAGAATGTAGGTTACGAAGTGATCCAGACTTTTCTGCTTGCGGAAAAAAATCCCTTTTTCATCCGTCCAACCCGTTCAATCTGTGTTCAAAAAGATAATTCCATGATATAGTCCTTCATCCAATACCCATTCCCAATATCAAAATCGGCAGTCTCAATAATTTTAAACCCAAGCTTTGAATAAAAATGTTGCGCAGGATTATCACGCTTTACCTGCAATTGTAATGCAGTAGCATGTTGCTTTTTTATTTCAGCAACAATATAATTGATAATGAACTTGCCCGTTCCTTTACCTTGCTGCGAAGACAGGATATAAATTTTATGCAGTTTCCATATTGAAGGTTTGGTTTCGCTGTCCGCAGGATGCTGTGCATAAGATGCAAATGCAACAGGTGTTTCATCATCATAAATGATGATGAAAGTACAACCACCAATCGTTATTTGTTTATGAAGGGAAGCTTCGCTGTAAATCAGCTCCAGCATGTAATCAATCTGGTCCTGCGTTAAAAGGTATTGATAAGTTTGCGGCCAGATGGCAAAAGTAAGTTGCCTTATTAAAGGAATATCAGCAATGGTAGCTTGCTTAACAATCAGCATTATTTCACAATCAATTTAATCGAAGGGGCAAACATTAAACGGCCTTGAGCATCTTTAACTACTACATCTAAAAAAGTAATCTCTTCGCCGGCCTTTAATTCTTCCGTAATGGTTTTCTTCCAGATTTCGGAAAGGGGAGTGGTCTTGAATACCTGGGCAACAATATTACTCATAGGAGATACTTTGCCACTTTCTTCATCTTCGGTAACACCTCTTTTTTTATAGATACATTGGTAAGAAGCAATGGTATAAACTGCTTTTTTATCGTCGGTAACTGTAAGGGGTAGGGTAATTAAGTTGGTAGCTTCGTCAACTGATACTGTTACTAAAGAATCGGAACGACTGCCTAAAGAAGTTTTTAATTTAGGTGGCTTGAATTTTACAACTGGTCCTGTTTTAGCCGCAGGTTTTGTTATTTGCGCTGCAACAAATGTTGATGCAACTAACAAGCAAAATATGACAACCGCGTTTTTAAATACTACCATTGGAGTTTTTTTGTAACAACGAATTTACGCTTGTAAAAGTATACGAAGAACAATTTTAACTTAATGTTTGGCTCTAAGTAATTGATAAATAGGAATTGGAGATTCGTTAACCACCAGCCCCCTGCTGAATTCCCAATCCCCAATTCCCTACAAAGCTGCCAAACTCTCCTCGATTGCCTTTATCCTCGACAGCGCATCCGCTTTTTTCTTTTGCTCCATCGCCAATACTTCAGGCTTTGCATTTTGTACAAAGCGTTCGTTGCCCAATTTTTTTTCTACCGTTAATAAAAACGCTTTTTGATGTTCCAGGTCTTTTATCAAATCTTCTTTTTGATTGCCCACACTCATTGGCTGTTCTGTTGCCACATAAAATTTATCGTTGCCAATAAGAGTAGCAATGGTGCCGTCAACTTTATCAGTTACATAAAAAATAGCTCTTGCATTTAACTGCTTGGCCAAAATACTTTCAATGGATTGATAAGTAGTTTGTATGGTAGTTTGAATATGCAATTCAATTTGTTCTTTAGGCTTAATTTGATTTTTATTTCTTACATCACGTATACCAGTGATAACATCTTTTAATAAATTGCCCTGTTGCAAAATTGCAGCATCAGCATTTTTAAATGCATCCAACTGTTTTACACACAAATCTTCATTTCTTTCTTGCAGCAAATGATAAATCTCTTCTGTAACAAAAGGCATATAAGGGTGCAGCAACTGCATTAGTTCAGTAAAAAATTCAATCGTCTTGTGATAAACCAAAGCTGCAATAGGTTGTTCAAATCCCGGTTTTACCCATTCCAAATACCAACTGCAAAAATCATCCCATATCAAACTGTAAATAACTTTCAACGCTTCACTCAAACGGAATTGTTTCATCAAATCATTGACATCAGCTTTCACTTGGTTCAACCTACTCTCAAACCAATTAATCGCAAAGGCTTCTGTGGTCAGTTGTACGTCGTCCCTGGTCTGCCTTCCTTCCCACATCTTCACCAACTTCAGCGCATTCCACAATTTATTATTGAAATTTCTTCCCTGTTCCAAACTGCTTTCATCAAACAATAAATCATTTCCTGCAGGTGAAGCAATCATAATTCCAAAACGGGTTGCATCGGCGCCGTATTTTTCAATCAGGCCTAACAGGTCGGGAGAGTTGCCCAATTGCTTGCTCATTTTTCGGCCTTGTTTATCCCTTACCATGCCGGTAAAATAAACATCCTTAAATGGTATTTCTTTTTTGTATTCGTAACCCGCCATTATCATTCTTGCTACCCAAAAGAAAATAATATCCTGTCCCGTAACCAATGTGGTTGTTGGATAATAATATTCCACTTCTTTATTACCAGGGTTGCTGATGCCTTTAAAAACTTCCATCGGCCATAACCACGAAGAGAACCAGGTATCCAACACATCTTCGTCCTGCTTTAATTGGGCATTGGGTATTGAAAATTGAGCATTGAACATTTCCTTCGCTTGGGTTTCTGTAGCTGCTACTACAAAACGTCCTTCTTCATCATACCATGCTGGTATTTGCTGTCCCCACCAAAGCTGGCGGCTGATACACCAATCTTTTATATTGCCCAGCCAATGGCTGTAGGTGTTTTTTAATTTTGCAGGATGAAATGTAATGGTATCATCCATCACAGATGATAATGCTTCAGGATTTTTATCCATGAATTTTTGCATATCAATAAACCACTGCATAGAAAGGCGGCTTTCAATTACAGCGCCGGTTCTTTCACTAGTGCCTACCTGCCCTTTATAATCTTCTACCTTTACAATTTGCCCTATAGCAGTAATATCTTCGGCAATTTTTTTACGCAAAGCAAAACGATCAACACCAACATAAGCCAATACCTGCTCCGAAGGATTGTCATCCGTCAATTCAACAGCAGTGAATTTGCCTGTTGCATCTAAAGTATCAATCGCTTTTAAATTATGCGTAAGGCCTAGCATATTATCATTCTTATCATGCGCCGGAGTAACTTTTAATGCGCCTGTGCCAAAATCTGCCGTTACATATTCGTCGGCAATTACAGGCACTTTTCTGTTGATGATGGGTACAATTACTTCACGGCCTATCATCTTTGTATAACGTTTATCAGCAGGGTTTACAAAAATGGCCACATCGCCCAAGATAGTTTCTGGTCGGGTAGTGGCAACAGTTATGCCGCCGGTGCCATCCGCAAATTTGTAAGTAACATAATACAATTTGCTGTCAACATCTTTAAAAATAACTTCTTCGTCGCTCAAAGCAGTTTGGCTTACCGGATCCCAGTTTACCATTCTTTTACCACGATAAATCAATCCCTTGCCATATAAATCGATGAACACTTTTATTACAGCATCGTAATAGTCTTTGTCCATAGTAAAAGATGTCCTGTTCCAATCCAAACTACAGCCCAATTTTTTCAATTGCTGCAAAATGATGCCGCCATATTTTTCTTTCCATTCCCAGGCGTAGGCTAAAAACTCTTCTCTTGTTAAAGATGATTTGGTAATACCTCTTTCACGCAACATGGCCACCACTTTTGCTTCAGTAGCAATAGAAGCATGATCTGTACCAGGCACCCAGCAGGCATTTTTGCCTTCCATTCTGGCACGGCGCACCAAAATATCCTGTATGGTATTGTTTAGGCAATGGCCCATGTGCAACACACCGGTTACATTAGGTGGAGGTATCACAACGGTATAGGCTTCCCTATCATCAGGAATGCTGTTGAAATATCCTTTATCCAAACTGTGTTGGTACCATTTAGCGTCAATAGCGGAGGGCTCAAAATTCTTGGTCAATTCCATGTTGTTGCTTCTTTTCAGTTCCTTTTATTTATCAGGACTGCAAAAGTACAAAAAAGAGAGGAGGGGAAAAAGACTTAAACTGTGGTGTAGCTGGGCATTTTGAAATTTTGTCGATTTTATTGTCTTCTAAATCCGAATGTGAATACATAAACAATGAATAATATTATAAGGATGACTGCTACTATTGCAATAAGACAGCCGAGATTTATTTTCTTATTTTCCTTGTCCATATCTCTGTTTATTCTGCTATTTAATGAAGCGGCATATCTATTCGCTATAATTTTGATCAATATCCCCCAAACCAAATTTGTTGCCTATTTTTAAAAATGCCATGGCCAATTTTTTTTCGGCACCATCAACTTTACAAGATACTACCAATACATTCCAAACGCCTTCTGATTCTTTTTCAGTGAAATATTTAATGATCTTATAATTATCATCTGTAGCTATGGTTCGGCTTATTCTTTTACAAATACCATCAGTTTCATCTTTCTCATCCTTATCTGCATAGTTCACAAAATCTTTCCAGGCTCTTTTTTTGTCATTACCACGATAGACGATATATGGTGCGGCTTTATAAAACCGGCCCTCGGTTTTTAATTTTGGGTCGTTGGTATTTTCATCTTTGCATGCGGCCAGTATAGTCTTTAAAGTTTTAACTATCATTAAAGAATCTGCTTTTTTATTTTGCGCTTTTGCAAAAGTTAATAAAACAAAAGAAACAGTAAATAGTATCCAACGTTTTGATGCCATGGTTTACATTTTCTCAAATCTACAAAAATGAAACGGGAACGGTTTACCTTTGTGGCCTAAACGATTAGTTTTTATGAAGGAAGTGTATATTATCTCTGCTGTCCGCACTCCAATGGGCAGTTTTGGCGGCTCTTTAAAAGATTTTTCTGCTACTAAATTAGGTGCCGTTGCCATTAAGGGCGCTTTGGAAAAAGCCGGTATAAAACCCGAATTGGTAAACGATGTATTGATGGGCTGTGTAATTCAAGCCAACCTTGGCCAGGCACCTGCAAGGCAGGCTGCAAAATTTGCAGGTTTGCCCAACGAAGTAAATTGTACCACTATAAATAAAGTTTGCGCCAGCGGTATGAAAGCTATTGCACAAGCAGCACAAAGTATTTTATTGGGAGATGCTGATATAGTTGTTGCCGGTGGCATGGAAAGTATGAGTAACGTACCTTTCTACAGTGAGAATATGCGCTGGGGAAATAAATATGGTAATGTTACTTTTATTGATGGCCTTGCAAAAGACGGATTAACAGATGTGTATGATGGCAAGGCAATGGGTAACGCCGCTGAACTTTGTGCTACAACTTGTGGTGTAAGCAGAAAAGATCAAGATGCATTTGCAATTGAAAGTTATAAACGCAGCCAGGCGGCGGTTAATGGCGGTAAGTTTGACAATGAAATTGTATCTGTATCTATTCCACAGCGCAAGGGCGACCCCATTTTGTTTAGTAAAGATGAAGAACCATTTAATGTAAAGTTTGATAAGATACCAGAGTTGAAAGGTGCTTTTGTAAAAGACGGCACCGTTACTGCAGCTAATGCAAGTACCATGAATGATGGTGCTGCGGCTTTAGTATTGATGAGCAAAGAAAAAGCGGACGAGTTAGGATTAAAACCTATTGCTAAAATATTATCTTATGCCGATGCAGAACAGGCTCCGGAATGGTTTACCACAACACCATCTATTGCGGTACCAAAAGCTGTTGCCAAAGCTGGTTTAAAAATGGAAGACATTAGTTTTTGGGAATTGAATGAAGCTTTTGCAGTAGTGGGTATTGAAAATGCCAAACGCATGAAATTAGATCCTGCAACGGTCAATGTAAATGGCGGTGCAGTTTCATTAGGCCATCCTTTGGGGTGCAGCGGCGCAAGAATAATTGTTACGCTAATTAATGTATTAAAACAAAACAATGCAAAGTATGGTGCAGCTGGTATTTGTAATGGCGGCGGCGGTGCCAGTGCAATGGTGATTGAAAATGTATAATTAGAAAGAAACGTATTATTAAAAAGGCTGTTCCCGGCAAATTGGTAACAGCCTTTTTTAATGCACAAATTATTGTTTGCTCCTTTTATACTTCAAATAAAATAAATAAATGAAAACGATGCCAATGGCAAGGCATATTGCAATAACCCGGGCACTTTCAAATAATTGTGGAAAAAAGATAAAAGTGAATATTGCGAGCGCAAGGTACAGCACACCAAAATCTGCTATTCGTTTTCTCATATTCTCTAAGTAGATTTTTTATGCCGAAAGGTTGCAAAGGAATGAACCTAACATACGAATATTTTTATTTACTGGATTTAGTGGCAATCAATCCATGATTTTACATAAGTGGTCCCATTTATTTTTTGAAGATGCCCTATCTTTAAGGCTTAAATTTTAAAATGAAAAAAATAATCTTCTCTTTTGTTGTGTTTGCAAGTGCCCACGCAATGGCGCAAACTGATTCCAGTTATACTATTAACGGAAGTTTAAATAAAGTAAAAACCGGTACCATTTACCTTACAGTGTATGGTGATGCTGCTCCTAAAAAGGATAGCGCAACCCTTACCGGCGGTAATTTTAGTTTTAAAGGTTTTGCTTCAAAAATTGGTACAGGTATTTTGAGTATTAAGGGCCAAAAAGATGATTACCTGCAATTTTATGTAGAACCCAGCCAGATGAAAATTACCGGCGATGGTGATAAATTAAAGGAATTGGTGGTAAATGGCAGCAAATTAAACGACGATGATAAAAAATACAAAGCTGTGATGAAGCCTGCTAAAGATGCAGAGAAAGTTTTTGATGATGCGTATGAAAAAGCAGATAACGAAAAAAATATTAGAGTAACCGATAGCCTTGATGAAGCAGAAGAAGGCATTACGTCATTAAAAAGAAAATATGCCGCTGAATACATTAAAGCCAACAAGTCAGCTGTAAGAAGTGCAATGGCGATAAGCGAAAATTTTGGTTACTATGCAGATGCAAATGATGTAGCGCCCTTATACAAAATACTGGATGAAAAAGTAAAAAATTCACCAAGCGGTATAGCAGTTAAAAAAATGCTGGATGCTTATCAAACAGTTGCAGTTGGAAAAATGATGCCCGACATCAAACAAAAAGATACGCTGGACAACGATCTTAATTTATCTTCTCTTAAAGGAAAATATGTGTTGGTAGATTTTTGGGCAAGCTGGTGTGGCCCATGCCGCAAAGAAAATCCCAATATTGTAAAAGCATACAATCAATACAAGGATAAAGGCTTTGAAATTTTTGGTGTGTCATACGATAATGAAAAGGGTAAGGAAAAATGGAAGAAAGCTATTGTAAAAGATGGCCTGGTTTGGAAACAAGTGAGTGATTTAAAAGGTTGGCAAAACGCCACTTCGGATCAATTTTATATAAAAGCTATTCCAGCCAATATGTTATTGGATAAAGAAGGGCATATCATTGCTAAAAACTTATTTGGTAAAAAATTGCAGGCTAAGCTAGCCGAAGTAATGCCGTGATAAGGTGTAAAGTAAAATAAAGTAAATAGGGTAAATAGAGTATTGAGGGCTTCCTTTACAAACTTTATTTACCCTATTTACTTTTTGTTTTTCACTGCAAATACAATTTGTTCATCTGCCCATGATAGAATAAATTTGCACACTTTAAAAGAGCAATACGAATTAACTAATCAACTAATTAACCAATATTTATGCGTCAGATAGCATTAAGGGAAGCTTTAAGAGAAGCCATGCAGGAAGAAATGAGAAGGGATGAAAGGGTGTTTTTAATGGGAGAGGAAGTAGCGGAATATAATGGCGCTTATAAAGTGAGCCAGGGTATGCTGGATGAATTTGGCGAAAAACGTATTATTGATACACCAATTGCTGAATTAGGTTTCTCTGCCATTGCAGTGGGAGCAGCGCAAAATGGCCTTCGCCCTATTGTAGAATTCATGACCTGGAACTTTGCAGTTTTACCTTTAGATCAAATATTAAATACTGCTTCTAAAATGCTGGCAATGAGTGGTGGGCAGGTTGGTTGCCCGATAGTTTTTAGAGGCGCTAATGGTAGTGCAGGTCAATTGGGAGCACAGCATTCTACAGCTTTTGAATCAATGTATGCCAACATACCTGGTTTAAAAGTAATCAGCACTTCAACTCCTTACGAAGCAAAGGGTTTATTAAAAGCCGCCATTCGTGATGATGATCCTGTAATGTTTATGGAAAGTGAAGTAGCTTATGGTGATAAAGGCGAGGTACCTGAAGAAGAATACATTTTACCAATTGGCAAAGCATTTATAAAAAGAGAAGGAAAAGATGTTACCATCGTTTCTTTTAATAAGATGATGAAAGTGGCGATGGCCACTGCTGAAGAATTAGCAAAAGAAGGGATTGAAGCAGAAGTTATTGATTTGGCAACTATTCGTCCGCTGGACTGGTTCACTATTTTAGAAAGCGTTAAAAAAACAAACCGCCTTGTAATTGTGGAAGAACAATGGCCGTTTGCGTCAGTATCATCTGAAATTGCTTACCGCATTCAAAAAGAAGGATTTGATTATTTAGATGCTCCAATCCGCAGAATTACGTCTGCAGATGCACCAATGCACTACGCTCCAAACCTGGTAGCTGCATACTTGCCAGATGTACCTCGTACGGTTAAATTGGTAAAGGAAGTGATGTACATGAAGAAATAAACAACGTATTATTTTGGTATGATATTGGCAGGGTAAACGCAAAACGTTTACCCTTCTTTATTTTATGAAAAGAAAATTTTTATTTTTAGCTTTATTATTTTCCGTGGCTGCAAACGCACAAAAATTACACCTTACTTTATTTGGCGGCTTTAGTAATTACCAGGGCGACTTGCAGGATAAGAGGTTTACGCTTGATCAGGGGCATGTCGCTTTTGGAGCTGGTGGTTTATACGAACTATCGGATAAATTTTATGTAAGGGGAAATGTAACTTTTGGAAAAATTGGCGCCTCTGATAGGTATAACACACGAAATGTAGCCCGCAACTTAAGTTTCACTTCTCCTATAACGGATATTCATCTTGGTCTTGAATATTGTTTGCTCAATCCCTATGAACATACTTTAGTGCCTTATATTTTTGCAGGCATCAGTCATTTCAATTTTAAGCCTTATGCATTTGATACTACGGGCCGCAAAGTGTATTTAAAACCATTAAGCACAGAAGGGGAAGGTTTTTATCAAGGTAGAAGCAATTATAGTCTAAGCCAATTCGCCATCCCTTTTGGTGGCGGTGTAAAATATTCACTGAGTGATAATGTGAGGGTTGGTTTTGAGATAGGTTTACGTAAGACGAATACTGATTATCTTGATGATGTGAGTACTAATTATGTTGACCAGGCTATTTTATTAGCAAATCGTGGGCAACAAGCTGTTGATATGGCTTATAGGGGAGATGAATTGAAAGGTGGCGCTGGATATCCTATAGATGGCAGCCAAAGAGGCAGCGCTAAAAATAAGGACTGGTACTATTTTTCTGGCCTTACCCTTCAAATTAGGTTGAATGGAAATAGCTCCGGTGGCAGCGGGAGCAAATCCAAAACAGGTTGCCCTGCCAACATATACTAATTCCTTTAGGTAAATTTTAACAAGACTCGTTGAAACAGTCTTATGTAATTTTATTTCATTTACATCCTTTATCTTGTTGTAAAAAATAAAATTATGAGATTTTTCATTTTACCACTAGCCATTTTTTTGATTTTCTCATCGTGTTCTTCCAGTAAAAAAACAAACGCAACTGCAGGTAGTACAACCAGCAGTATTTCAACAAGAAGTTCAGGTGAGGCAGACGGTTCTTCATTTGAAAAAGCCATTGTTATTGATGAAAAATCAGAAACAAAAGGGGTGAACGCAGAATATGCCTGGCTCAAAAAGAACTATCCCGGCTATAGCTTCAAATCTCAGTCATTAAATCACAAAGGGAAAGTCCCATATGATATAATAACCATAAAAACGGCTGATGGCGAAACGAAAAATATTTACTTCGACATTTCCAGGTTTTTCGGCAAATTTTAGCAGCTGTTTAAATAGTTATCTCAATCATATTTGGTAGGTGCAATTTTGCAAAAAAATGATACATTTGAATATGCCTTACACTAAACTGATAAAATCCGGCAGTTACATGCTTGTAATTTGCCTGTTATGTTCCTGTATTGGTTTAAAGACCGGACAGATAAACGCAGTAGAAAAATATACCACAGTTACTAAGGGAATTTCAGCTATTCCACCTGATGTGTACAACAGGGTATATCAATTACGTTCCCAAACACAAACTTTGCAGTTGAGTGCTGTGGTAGCCACTAATGAATCGGCACAGGAAAGTGTAGATGCACTTCAGGTTGACCTTGGGGATAAACTGAAGTTTTTAGACATGGTGGATTCCTTCGCCTATGCGTACAGGATAGTAGGAAAGTATGCTGACCTTGTGCATTGCCTTATCAGCCAAACTTATTTAACCGATTTTAAAAAGAATAAAACACAATGGCAATCTTCTTTTGATGGGTTGGTAACTACTTATAATGCTTCATGTGCAAGCCGTATTCCACAACCCACCACCATACCATCATCAGTAGGCAGTGTAGCAGCAAATATTATTAGTGAGATGGGGTCGGCAAAAATTAAAGCATTGCAAAAGAAATATTTAAAACTTGCCATAAGCACTGCACGTAAACCATTTGAAGGGATCTGCGATGATTTTTTAAATACCGATATTCCAAAAATACAGAAGGAGTTGGTAGAACTGCCATCATTCATCAATGAGAACTATAAAGATTTTTTGAATAATGTAAAATCTTACGAAACCAAACAAGGCAACAGCCCTTATAATTATTATAAATTTTATCTGCCCATTTATTTAAACTGGCAGGTGCAATTGCGGGAATTGAATACGTTGATCAATCAATTGCATGTATGCATACTAAGCTTACGTGAGTCGTATGGTGTGCTGGATGATTATGTTAGTGCTGCCAATGCATCCAATAGAGTTCCTAATGAAATCAATCATCTCGAAAGCGACTATAACAATTTACTCAGCACTATTGCCAAATTTTCGGAAGCAAAAGACAGGTTATTTAAAATAACTTACTAATATCAATTTAAAAATATCAACCATGATACAACATCAATTTAAATCGCGGTATTGGCCTACACGTTTTTTTTTGTTATGTTTTTTTATTGTACAATCCTGTAATAACGGAGAAAATAAAGTAACTATTGGTGATGCCAACAAAAAAGATTCTGTTGGCGGATACGATACTTCCACAACTGCTCAGGCAACTACAAGGCCGGAAGATCTTGCAGTTAATAAATTTAAAAGTGCAGCCGAAGCAGAAAAAGAAGAGCGTCAAAAAATGATTTTGATGCAGATTGATTCTACCTATAATGCCATTAGTTTATTGGATGATGCAAAAAACGAAATGACATCTACTTCACCTGCTGAATTAACTACTGTAGAGCGGAATAAAAAATCGAAAGCAATCTTTAATATCAATATTTTAGAAAATGAATTAACCAGGTCGTTGGATGCTTCCATTTTGGCTAACCTACGATTAAGAACAAATGAACTGGAAGGCATAACCGCAGAACTATCGAAGAACGTAGCCCATTTGCAGGTAGTTACACAAAAATTAAATAAAGCTACAGCCTGCATTGGCAGACTTACCAATATTTTGGCATTAGGATTAAGCCATGGCATTATTAAACCATTTACTCCAAAAGGGGCATCTGTTGCAGATGTAAAAGCAACTGCAACTGCAGCGGCTAATTAGTTTTTTTTCCGTGGTCTGTGTAGTCCGACCTCCGGAAAAAGTATTTTAAAACTTGACCTCCTTTTTTAGGAGAATGACTTATTTCATCTGAGATTTTTCTGCATTTATTTTTTGTATCAGCCCGGCCAGCTCAGGATGTGTATCCAATCTTTTATTAATAGCATCCAATACATATTTTGAAATCACCCAACTCATGGTATAACTCATCGGATCATTTTTTTGATAGAGAGACAACCTGGTGTAGTGCTGGGTATCGTTGTAATAATCATTGATATGGTTTTTAAGCCGAAGGTCATTTACAGAAGTTTGTGTTTCGTAAGCGCCCAGTAAGGTTTTAAAAGGAGCAGCAAGGTCATTTGTTAAAGGGTTCACTGCTTTAAATGTAAAATCATCCAGATTATCATTGGTAACATGAATGATATTGAACTCCAACTTGTATTTATTTTTAATGCTGGTATCGGCTGCAATGATTTTTTGCAGTGCGGTGATCATTTCCAATACTACACCAGATCCTGAGTTATCAAAATAGCCGCCATCAACAAAATAGTTGGGTTCTTCTTTGCAGGTATCACATTTTTTAAAATCGATTCTTCCTGCAGGGCTTAAGTAGGGGAAGCTGGCGCCTAATACAATGCCTGTGCTCAGCTTCATATCCTGTTGGTCATTAAGTTTACCTAACAAATCAATGCGGCCGTTAAAAACTGAATCGGTAATTTTTATATTGCTGATTACACCGGGGTTGCCGTCCTGCATTCTAGTGGTATTGATGCAAAGTATGGGTAAATTATAGGGCATACCTTCTTGGGTCATGATACGGGAAAAAGGTACGCTTAGGCTATCGTACAAAAAATTGCTTTTTCCGGCGGCCTGCTCAATGGAAAGAGAAAGGGCAGAGGCCCGGTCATTTACATTGTACAAGGTTACCAGGTTTCTGAAAACATCGGGACCCAAAGTGCGTGCAAGCGTATAAGTTAAAAAATCGGAACGTAAAAAACTGGAAGTGGCCTGCAGGAATGGTTTAGGAGAAGTGCTGGTTTTTAATAATTTCTCTCTTGCCCTTAATGCCGAAAAAAATGTAGCATTGCCCACACTGCCACCTGAAGCGCCACTCATGCAAAATAAATGTTTGGAAAATTCACCCTGTGTTTCATCTTCCATTTTCGACAATGCCGATGCCGTCCAGTAACCCGAACGTGAAGCGCCGCCATTGGCCAGTACAAAATACATGGCCACTTTTTTAACGCTGGTATCTTCCAGCATTTTTTTTCGTGCCGGATCGTTTACCCATTGGTAAAAGAATTCTTTCAGGTCTTCCCGTTGTTCAAATTTATAACCACTTTCATTATTAATTAAACGGGTATAATGCGGCTCTACAAAATAGCCAATGATAAATGAAAAGGTTAACAGTGCCAGGTGAATATTAAATCGTACCAGTATGGAAATGATGGTGATGATATTTCCTATGGCCATCAAAATACCAAAAGCCAAAAACACAAAGGGAAAAGTACCCATCCATGTAGAAAATTGTACTGATACAACGGTAGTGATATATATTATACTTGCTACAATACCTATAGATGCAAAAGCCTGGAAATACCGTTTATCTTCATTATCGGTTACCAGGCGCCATAATTTTTTCCAAACGCTTACTTCCTTGCTTTTAAACTGGTACTTGTCGTAATCCAAATAAGAATAATGCCCTTTGGCATCAATGATATTCCTTCGGGTAAGTATAAATATCATAAGGCCGATCTGGTAAAACAGCAATAAGATGATCATGCCCCAAATCCAGCGGGTAACGATAACGAATAACGTAAGTGAGATAAGTGTTCCGTAAGTTATAAATCTTACACGGTGCCAGTAACGCAATCTTTTTTCGGTAGTTAAATTGGTTTTCTCTAAAAACTTATTCCAAAATTGGTAGATGACAAAGTACCAGCTGAAACTGAGGAATAATAAAAGATTACAAACCCAGCGGGAAAGTTTTGGTGTTTCGGGGTAGGGTAGTTGAAAAAAAGCAAGGATAATGATAGTGATACAGGTAAAGGCTAAAATTCTGGGGCCCTGCACACGTAATGTTTGCCACATCAAATGATTGTCGCTATCCTGCAACTCCTTTGCTTTTGCCACCAGCCGGGATGAATACCAGGTAGTAACCACCCAAAACACCAGTGCCAGTAAAAACAAGCCAAACACTTTACTGTTTTCCAGTGTAATGATCATTACATCTTTACCCTGGTTTAAATGCCAGAAGGCCATATAGGTAAACAGAAGAAAGAGTATAGCTGGAAAAAAAAGCCATGCTGCTCTTACAAAATATCTCCAGAAGTCGCCTACAAAAAGATCTCTGTAGCGGAGTACTTTCTTGCCTTTATCAGGAACCATGATCTAACAGTTTTAAATTATTGCAGATTGTTATTCCTGATTTGCTTCCAGGTCGTTATTAGTTGTTTTTGCAGGTTCAGCAATTATTGGCGCAGGCGTGGGGACCACTACTGCATCATCAATATTTTTTGTTTGAGGATAACTGATCTTTTTAGTTTTTGCATCTTTTACAAATACCGTATTCAATCCACGATTTTTAAAGAAGAGAAAAATGCCACCTGCAATTACTGCAAAGCCCAGGTATTTGATAGCATTGCCGATACCGCCGCCTGGCATTGGCGCTGTATAAGTAAGCACTGCTTTTCCAAAAGCATCGTTCTCTACTTTTGCGCCTGAAGCCGATTTGGGTAAATTTATTTTTAAGGTTTGTGCTGTAGCCTCATCCACCAACATAAACTGGTTGTCAGAAATTTTAGTGATATCTGGGCTTTTCTGATCGAGGCTGGCAATCCATTTTCCGTTTGCATCAACTTTAAGCATCCCTAAAATTTTAAACTTACTGGTGCTGGTTCTTTCCATATCATCGGTCTTAATATCAAACTCTGTAAGCTGGTATTTTGGAAATTCTTTCTTCCAGATGTTTTTCAACACCGAAGCATCAGTACCGTGATTAGATTTTACAACATCCCAATTTTGGGCATTGTATTTAATAACAACATTGATAGCAGCATCGCCTTTTTCATCAGTGGTCATCTCCATATTTATTTTGTACCCTTTATCCTGTGCGTTGCTTTTAATGGCCACACAAAAAATAAAAAGCAAAATGACAAGCTGTTTTATATTTATTAATTTCATGATAGTTAGGTTAAGGTTAACAGTTATAGTTTACTGTAATGAACTAATGATATTCGTAATAGTTTGCTGGTATTTAGTGCCGGTACTCGTATTTGCTCCCGATGCAATACCAATTACTCCGGCACTGGTAGCCTTAAATGCCGCTACCCACCATATGCTACCCCGTGCACCTTTGGTTTGCCCTGCAAAAATGGTATAACCATTTGCCTGACCGGTCACCTTGTACTGAAGCGCATAGCCAAATTTATTTACCCATTGGTTGATGGATATCAGCGCCTGCTCAGGGTTTGTATAACCGGGGTAACTATAAATTTCAACATCGGCAGTATTGCTTGCATTGGCAAAAACGTACCTGCTTTGTGGTACTGTGTATTGCGACCTTGGAAGTGCGTGCCACGATGCCGGCATTGCAAATGTTACTACATCCTGTACCATTCTGTAACCGCTCGGTAAAGCACCGCCGCCGCCGCCATTTCCTCCTCCACCGTTTCCACCACTGCCATCACCAGCATTTTCATCTACGCCGGAATTAGCCTGCACGTTATTGGTTATTTGTGCAGTTGTAGGGTCAAATGACCTTGCAATTTCATCTATCTTTTGTCTTAAAAAGGCATCATCTTTTAATTCCATTGCTACAGCACCATCCTTAATCGCTTTTCTTATATCAATGATTGAATAGCGGTCATCGCCACCATTGAATTTCTGCCATGCATCGTTCAGGTTTTTCATCCCCACTTCATAAGCTTGCTGCGGTGTACTTCTGCCGCCGATACCTTCACCACCTATAGCAGTACTTTCAATGGCATAATAATGGCCATTCATTCTAAAACCAGGGTAGGCATGACCGGGAACAAGATAAACGATAGGATCCATTCCGGCACAGGCCATGATGCTGGCATAGGTCAATGAAAGTTCTATACAAAGCCCCGTTTTACCAGTAATTACTTCACGTGGTAAACGGATGTTCTGTACAATGGAACTTACATCACTGATTGTTTCTGGTACACCACTGGTGCCACTATATACCATATGGCTTTGCAGCGTCGCATAATATATGCCCTCCATAACCCGTACACCTTCCTGTTCCTTATTTTCTACCGAAGCGGTTTCACCTTTCAATACTTTTTCCTGTATCTGTTGGGTTAAATATTTTATGATGGGGTCATCTGGCGTAACCAGGCAAGAAAGCAGAGGCATATTGTCAAAGTATTCACCTGCAGTTCTTATTTCATCAGTGGGTAAAAAATTATACATGAATTGATTCCTTCCTTTTACCGCTATGGTAAAATCTTCTTCAATGGTTTTGATGTTGCCACCCTTTACCGCTATGTTAACGGTTTCTTTTGAATCGGTGGTTTTCTCAACAATTTTTTCGGGAAAGCTGGGATAACAATTAACCACAATGGTTTGCCCGGGTTCTATAAGTGGAATTTTTTCAGCCACAGTCCAGTCTATATAATTACTTACCTTATAAGATACTTCCACGTTTCTGGCTGGAGCATCGCTGGTATTGGTAAGTACCATTTTAAACAAACTGTATTTACCATTTAGTGCATCCGCATTTTCATACACTTTATAAATGGATGACATTATTACCGGGGGCTTTTCTATTTTTACATCCAGCGTGACAGGTGCAATAAGTCCTGTTATGGGTCTGTTAAATGCCATCAGCAAACCTGCGACAACTAAAATTATCGGGAGAAACTTCTTCATGAAATAAGGTTTAGGTTTATGAAAGTAAAGGCAAATCGTAAGTGAATATAAAATAAAAACAGCACTTATCAAATACTACGTTTGTAGTAGGGCTGCTTTTTTTTCCACAAAAAACAAGGGTTATAACCATTTTAAAATGGCGAATCTTATTTTAACAAATCGAAATTTACTTTATATTTATATTTGTTATGCTAAAAAACCTTAAAATGAAAGCCTTCCTATTCACCTCAGTATTGGCTGTTTTTTTATTGACGGGTTGTAAAGATGCTTCTGATTCAACTGCACATAATACAAGCAATGGAAATATTGGTGAAGCCACTTTGCCAAAAGGAAAATATATCATGGAAGAAGATGATGCCATTATGAAAAGGGCCGGTGTAAATGAACCCAAAAAAATAAGTGGCCTTGGTGATAATCCAGTAGATCAAAATCCTAATACTACCATACTAAGTGATCCAAAACTTGTAAAGCAATTAGATTTAAAACGCCGCTACAAAAACCTGTTGGTATTTCATGCAGACGATACCATGAAGATTAAAAAATCTTACATCGCAACATTGGTATTGGGAAAAGATCAGAAACTTGGAGATTTAAAAATAGAAGCACTCGAAAGTTCTAATTCAAAAAAGGATGATATTAAAGTAGATACCACCCTTGAAATAGGTACAACCATGAGCGCCAAATTAACAGATTTGGGCAGTGCAACAGATAAAGGATTCGATATTGAATACATCAGTGCAGGATCAGGTGAGCAGATTATTACTGAAAAACACCCAAAAGTTACCTGGAGCTGGAAACTGACTCCGCAAAGCCCAGGTGAACAAAACTTATTGTTGACAGTTGCAGTAAAAGAAAACGATGGAGCTACCATTAATTTACCTACACGCAATATCCCTGTAATCATCTTTGCAGAAAAAGAAAGCATTTGGGCCATGATTGGTAATTTCTTCAGCGACCCCAATGGAAAATGGCTTTTCACTGCTATACTGATCCCCATACTAATTGCTTGGTTTACTACCAGGATGAAACATAAACATGAAGCTGCCAGCAGGCTGGCACATGCTCAGCAAGATGCAAATGCTGCTCATGGAAATGCAGCCCAGCCCAATACTGCAGCACTGAATACTTCATTTCGCAAAAATGCTAACCGGCGATCGAGATAAAGTATAGGTTATGTAATGCTCAAGTTGTCAGGTTGAGCTTGTCGAAACCGGGTTAAAAAAGAAAAGAAGTTGCATTGGATTGAACCTGACTTTTGAAACTTATGGTATGGCTTCTTTTATAATAAAAGCATCGCTATTACTTCAATTCGACTTCCACAAGCTCCCCGAATTGTCGGGACAGGTATGCTGAAAACTTTTCAAATTCACACACTATAGAATTTTTTGTTTAAAATGATTTACTCCAAATCTGTTTTACCTTTGCATAAATACACCAGATGGGATATAAATCATTAGAGCAATGTTTAGTAGATTTAGAAAAGCACGGACACCTTATCCGTATAAAAGAAAACGTTGATCCATATTTAGAAATGGCGGCGATACATTTACGGGTGCATGAAGCTGGCGGACCGGCTTTATTATTTGAAAATGTAAAGGGAAGTAACTACAGAACAGCCTCAAATATTTTTGGCACATTAGAAAGAAGCAAATTTATTTTCAGAGATACTTTACCGGTAGTACAACAATTAATTGAATTAAAAGATGATCCAGTAAATGCCTTAAAACATCCCATAAAAAATTTTAGCGCAGGAATGGCCGCATTAAAAGCATTGCCGTTAAAAAATCCCATTAACAAACCTGTTCTCTATAGCGAAATAAAAATTTCGGACATTCCGCAAATACAACACTGGAAAATGGATGGCGGCGCATTTGTTACATTGCCGCAAGTGTACACAGAAGATATTGATAAACCCGGCATTATGAATGCCAACCTGGGCATGTACCGCATACAGCTTTCGGGCAATGAATATGTAATGGATAAAGAAGTGGGATTGCATTACCAGTTGCTCCGTGGGATTGGTGTGCATCAAACCAAGGCCAATAATAAAGGGCAGCCATTAAAAGTGAGCGTATTTGTTGGCGGACCGCCATCGCACAGCGTAGCTGCGGTAATGCCCTTACCCGAAGGTATAAGCGAAATGACTTTTGCCGGTGTTTTAGGAGATCGCAGGTTTCGATACAGTTATAAAGATGGCTTTTGCATAAGTACCGACGCAGATTTTGTAATAACAGGACAGGTGTTTCCCAATGAAAATAAGCCCGAAGGCCCTTTCGGAGATCATTTGGGTTACTACAGTTTGAAACATGATTTTCCCGTAATGAAAGTGCATAAAGTGTATGCTAAAAAAAATGCCATCTGGCCGTTTACCGTGGTAGGAAGGCCGCCACAGGAAGATACCAGTTTTGGCCAACTGATACATGAAATAACAGGAAGCGCATTACAGCAGGAAATTCCGGGTTTAAAAGAAGTGCATGCTGTAGATGCAGCGGGAGTACACCCTTTATTGCTAGCCATCGGCAGCGAACGTTACACGCCTTATGCGCCAGCAAAACAACCGGCAGAAATTTTAACCATAGCCAATCATATTTTAGGAACGGGGCAACTGAGCCTTGCAAAATTTTTATTTATTACTGCCGATGACAGCAATAAATTAATCACTACTAAAATTGAAGATTACCTGCAATTTATTTTGGAGAGAATAAACCTTGCAAGAGATGTTCATTTTTACACCAACACTACCATTGATACGCTGGATTATTCCGGCACAGGGTTAAATAGCGGCAGCAAAGTAGTATTTGCAGCTTATGGAGAAAAGTTACGTGAGCTGGCAAATTCAGTTCCTGACTGCCTGAATAATTTACAGGGATTTGAAAATGCACGGCTGGTAATGCCTGGAGTGGTGGCGGTGCAGACGAAGCAGTTTAGTGATTATGTTGATGCTCTAAACCAAATACAAATGCTCAATAATCAATGCTCAATGTTCAAAGTTCAATTGAAAGGCATTGCAGTTATTGTAGTGTCAGACGATGCTGGGTTTGTAGCCGAAAAATTAAATAATTTTTTATGGGCAACTTTTACACGCTGCAATCCATCGCATGATATTTATGGTATTGATAGTTTTACTGTTAACAAACACTGGGGTTGCAATGGGCCATTGGTTTTTGATGCCAGGATAAAGCCTCATCATGCTCCGGCATTGGAAAAAGATGCAGCAACAGAAAAAAATATTGACAAGCTTTTTGAAAAGGGAGGAAGCTTGTACGATGTTTTATGATTTTTTAATTACAATTTTTTCCGTGTATTCTTCTAAAACTTCATTAAAGAAATTTTTTGTAGCTAAAAATTTTGCAGCAGGAATTTTATATTCATTCAGCTGTAACTGCAGTGTTGTAATTATCGTTTTCTGCACTTCATCATATTTATAAGTGCTTTTTAAACTGCCGTATTCGAAATTGATGTTTTTTGGTTTAGGCAGTGTTTCCAATGTAAATCCTTCAGGCAGTTTATAAATAGTAGTATCTGTTTTAATAAACGGTGTGTTAAAATAAAAATCCTGTGTACGGCCTTCGGCTTTTGGCAAAGCATAACTCCATATTTTGTAAATACGCGGGTTTAAAAACAATTTATTACCCGATGAAAATTCCGGCACTTTTTCAATAGCCATTTCAATTTTTACTGGTGCTTTATTATCTGCTTTATCATAAGTAATTTCAAAATCATCAGGCTGAATAAATCCTATATAATTCACCAGATATTTTTTTTGGTCGTCTTTCTTCTGTTCAAAAACATAATTCTTAATATCATCTATATATTCTCCGGTGGTTTTTAATTCAACAGAGGCGGAACCTTCACCATCTGCATTAAGTTTGATAGTAGTATTGCTCGTAAAACGATTACTCTCTGCTTTGCTTTTGGGGGTGTTTAACAATACACCGCCATTTTCGGTAAGCAATAATGCCTGCCTGTTTTCAGTAAAACTTCCCAATACACCAAACTCAGCGGTATTGCTGGTGCACTCCAGCCAAATGGTATCCCCTTTTAGCGGTACACAAAGTATTTGATGGTTAAAAGGATCGTCAGGAAAATCCGGGTCAATAATATTAGGGTAATTGTCTCCACGTATCCATGCTGAATAACCTTTGATGTTTACAGCATTAAGACATGCCTGCATATAATTGCTCAGCGCTTTACAATCGCCATATTTATTTTTGTGTACAAAATCGGCAGAAAAAGGTTTCATACCGCCTATGCCTAGTTGAATACTTACATACCTGAAGTTTTTTTGTAAATAGTTATAAATCAATTCTACTTTATCTCTCTCATTTGTTGCATTGCTGGTTAATCTTTTTATTTCTTCAGAAAATTTCGGATCAAGTACATTATCATTTTTAACCAATGTATTATACCACAAGCCCATATTCTTCCAGCTATTCATTTCTCCGGGATAGCCATCCAGTTCAAATTTATTGGCGCCTAACATTACCCGTGGATAACTATTGGAATAATCGCCGCTTCCAATTTCATATTTTTTGGCAGGTAAACCACTAATATTCCAGCTGTATGTTTTTACTGATTTATCCGTTTCATCAATTACAGGTGCAAACTGATGGTTCATTAATTTAAAACGCAAATCCAAATCTTTGGGCACCCTTGCAGTAAAAATGGATCTTTCAATTGATTGTTCGGGTGTTTGAATAATGTAATCAGGGTAATGGAAAATACCATGAAAAATAATAGTATAATCAAATTCCACAGTTACCGGGTATTTGTTCGCCTGTACTTCGTAATAGTACACTTTGCCATCGGGTACAAGGCCAGAACCTGAGCTTTGTGAAGAAAGATCTTTCTTTTTTAATTTGTCAAGTACTTTTCCAGAAGCATCATAAACTTTAATGTCTACATCCTCCAATGAATGAAAATTATCTGTAAATTGCTGAAATACCAATTCATTGCTTGCAGAAGCATCTAAAACAGTGGTAACTTCCTGCACTCTCAAATACGCTTTGTCAATATCTTTTACTTCAAAATCAATTTTTTCAAAACGTTTAACTGTGCTGGCATCTTTTTTTAATGCATCGGGTATAGCGGCAATATCGTAAGATGCCGGTTGAGCAAATAATACATTGCTGTACAACAATAAAAAAAGTAAAGTGTATTTCATCATGGGGTATCTTTCTTTTTAATAACGATTTGCTCGTTTAGTTTGGCAAATAGTTTCTTATAAAATTCTTTAAACTCCGGGTAGTTTGCTGCGCTATAAACAGTCTGTTTAAATTCGAGTGATATTTTTACATTCAATAAATTGTCATCTGCCTGCAGCAGGCGTGTAAAGATAATGCTGGTGTCTGGCATTATCATATAAATATTTTCGGGCAATGTGTCAAATTCATAGTTTTCGGGTATGGTATAGTTGCCAAATAAAGTGTACTCTTGTTTAAAAGCAAAATCAATATCAGCAACACGTTCATCCGCTACAAAAGGATTCCTGTCCAGGTCGCTAAAAAGATTGATATTGAAATATTTATAATTACCCGAACTGTTAAGCAAAGAATTGAATCTTATTTTTTGCTCTAATGGCAGTGAATCTGCATCAACGTTATTAACGATAATATCTTCAATTCTTAATGGTGCATTGGGGTTGCTGAAATATGTTTCTTTAAATTTATCTTTATTCTGCATCCATAACAAGCAGCGTTGTTTGCGGGAGTAACCCATAGAGTTTACTAGGCAGTCGCCTCTCATATTTCCGGCATCATCTATTTCGCCATGGGTAGCTACCACTACTTTGTATTTATTTTGTCCGGCCAATATATTTTCCCATCGGCCATTTTCTCCTGTTACAATAAAACCTTGCGTATTCACAATTTTTTCGGGCACAAGTTTATAATTAGACATTTTATCTGTGGCATCCAGTATTATTTTTTTTCCATCAATGGTTACATAAGCCATTACAGTATTAAACTGGTTAAGATAAGTGTAGTAGGGGGTTACAGAGCCATGGTCTCTTGTACTAAATAAGATAGGTGATGCCTGCAGCCCGGCATCCAGTAAAAGTTTTACTAGCAATAAATTAATATCTGCGGCATTACCGCTTTTTGTTTGCCAGGTTTTATTTACTCCGTTATCAGTATAAATATCTTCAACATCATTCCACGAAATATTTTTACGCAGGTAATCAAAAATAAATTTCATTCGCGTTATGGAGTCTTTAATTTGAATGGCCTGTTGGATAAGTATAGTTGCATCAGGCACTTCCTTGTCCAATTGCCCGCCAAAATCTTCGTTGTTTGCAAGGTCGGCAACAACATCACTCCATTTTAATAAAAAATCAACCACATTGCCATTACCATAGTTTACCTGCTTTAACTGAAACTCCAATCGTTGCACATAATCTTTTGGCGAACCCATAAATGGTTCTTCTTTTATGCCGGGCAGGTTACGCATTACATAATTGCTCTTTAATGCTTTGGTACTAATGAGGCCCTTATCCGAAGAGATAAATTCATTTACCACTTTTTGTTTTTCTTCTACAGGATCAACTACCGAAGGTTTGACAGAAAAAAGGAATATAGTTGGAATAGTAAGCTGGTACTCGCTGTACTTAACCGGAATATTTTCCTGGAAGAACCAGTCACGCAATTGCCCCATTGTTTCTCTTTCCATAGCGTACTTGTATTCTATAATGCTGCCAACTTTTACATCAGGAAAAGCAATGATCATCTCTCCGTAATACCCATCAATTTTTTTTGTGTAGATAGATGATTTTTTTACTTCGGTTGCCTGAACATTTCCTGCCGCATCAAGGTTGTACGTATAGGCGCTTAACCTTAAAATTTTTTCTTCGTTATTGTGATTGTAAAAGGGGATTCGGATATCGGCTTCATTCAATCCTTCTTCTTTTAATATTTTTATACGGGTACGCCTTTCAAAAACAGTTTTGTATAATGAAACTTCATTAGAGGCTTTGTCATAATAAGTGTTTCCCCAATCAATCAGTTTTACAGCATTTGCACCTTTATCAAAATCACAATCCTGCATCTCCAAATCGGCCTTGTCAATTTTTCCAAACTGGGGAAGATCTTTTTGTGCAACGCAGGTTGCGGTAAAAAAAAGGAGTACAATAAAAATGCTTTGCTTCATATTTTAAACCGGTATACAGCTACTATTTTTTCTTGAATACAAATTGTTCATTTAAAAATTCAAACATTTTTTTATAAAATTCTTTAAAGTAATCGTAGTCTTCATTCATGTAATATGGCCGTGTAAATTCCAGTGAAACTCTTACAGAAAGTACACCTTCAGAAGCACTTGCCATTCTGGAAAAAACGATACTGGTATCGGGCATAATCATTTTTACATTTTTAGGTAAAGCATCAAACTGGTAATTGGCCGGAATAGCAAAACTACCTGTAATAATATATTTTTGATTGGCACCAAAAAAGATATCCGAAAAACGGGTGTCAGCAATAAAAGGATTTTTATCAAGCCCCGAAAAAAGATTAACTGAAAAATAATTGTATTCTCCTGACGTACTAATTTTTTTTTCGAATTTAAAATCTTGTATCAGCGGTAAAGTATCTACATCTTCATTTACAAAAGTGAGGCTATCTATTTTTATATCCTGCTTGTTTTGGTTTAACCAGGCTTCAGTAAATTTTTCTTTACCTTCTTTTAATTTACTAACACGCATATAGCGGCTGTAATCAGTAGAAGTAATATCTGCACTGCCAATCATCTTGCCTTTATCATCAATAGAGGCCTGCAAAAAAGTAACGTTATTAAAAGACTGATCTTTATTCCACAAAGTTTTCCATCCCCATGGTGGCATTTTATCTGGGCCAAGCTCCATTTTTATAAAATCGCCGTTGCCATTATTAACTACATCAAATTTACTAATCACCAAGCCATCACTATTTAAAACATCATAAGGAATAAGATTAGCAGGTGAGTATTTATCTGTGGCATCGAGCACATATACATCATTGCCAATTTTTACGTATGCCATTACTTTATCAAACTGGTCGTAACCAGGCATTCTTGTATTAACCCTTCCATTTTCTCTTGTACTGACTAATACCGGGCTTGCATTTAAATCGGCATCTTTTAAAAGGTTTACGAGTATAAGATTTATTTCACCTGATGTTCCCTTTTTATCTTTCCATGCCGATTTAACACCATTGAGTGCCCAAATACCATAAGTGCCATCCCATTGCATATTTTTCTTTACATAATTATGAATGATCACCATTTTTTGATATGGATCTTTAAGGTTGGCAAGCATGGCATCCAAATCACTTGTACGTGGAATATTTTTTTTAAGCTGCACCCCAAAGTCATCATCTTCCATCAATTCTTTTATGATACCCGGCCAGGTACGAGTCATATTTTTGCGTGGTACACCAGGAAATTCAAGCGCTACCAGCATTGGTGAAATCTGTTGCAGGTAATCTTCAGGCGAGCTGATGTAGGCTTCATCACGTAAAGCAGGCACATTGTTTATGCTAAATGTTTTAACCACATGTAAAGCTTTAGTAGTTTCATTTGCCACAATATTAAAAGCGCCTTTGGGCACAGCAGATACGACCAGCTCTTGCGGAAAATCAAGTATGTAGCGGCTATATACAACCGGAATTGATTTTTGAAAATACCAGTCTTTTACAGCGTACATACTATTGGCATCATCTTTATATTTATATTCTATGATGCTGCCCGCTTTTACATCAGGAAAAGTAAAGATCACTTCGGAGTATCTTTTGTTTATTTTTTTGCGGTAGATAGCGTCTTTTTCTACTTTGGTAAAAACAATATTGCCCGATGCATCTAAGTTGGCGGTTTGTGCAGAAATATTTCTGATATCTTCGGCACCGGAAAGGTTTAAATAACGAATATGGATATTTGCCTGATCAGTGCCTTTGCTTGTTAATATTTTTATTCTCACATGGCGATCAAATTGAGAGCGCAATGGACTTATATCATTGTTCATGTTGATGTCGCAATACACGTTTCCTTCATCAAAAAGTACCACCGCTTCTGCGTCTTTATCAAAGTCGCAATCTTTCATTTCCATTTCGCCCTTGGTTATTTTACCATAGGCGGGAATTTCTTTTTGTGCAAATGTTGTTAAGGAGAAAAGAGTATAAAGCAGAAGCAATAATTTCGGTTTCATATTTACAGTTAGTTTTTTATGTAAAATAAATATTTTTAAACAAACTAATTCATCTTATTGTACTTTTATTTTAAATATTGCATAATGAGAATTATAATGTTGGTTATCATACTGATAATCCCTGTTTTTTGCAAAGCGCAAAACCATACTGTCAAGCTAAAAACAAACCGCAACGATAATACGCTGCTATGGGAAATAAGCGGCAAAAAATTAACTGCGCCAAGTTACCTGTTCGGCACTTTCCATCTTATATGTAAAGATGATATTCCTTTTGGGCCACAATTAAAAAAGGCTTTGCAATCAGCAAAGGAAATTTATATGGAGCTTGATATGGATGATCCTGCAACAATGATGGGAAGCTTAAAGTTAATGAGTATGCGAAATGATACTACACTTAAAAAATTGTTTACCGAGGAAGAATACAAAAGGGTGGAATCATTTTTCAATGATTCATTAAAGATGCCAATCAGTATGTTTCAACACATGAAACCGTTTTTTTTAGAAGCGATGCTATATCCAAAAATGTTGCCTTGCAAAACAATGGGCGGGGTAGAAGAGGAATTGATGAAGATGGCCAAAGAAAACAAAAAAGAAATCCAGGGGTTGGAAACAATGGCTTTTCAGGCTGCTGTATTCGACAGTATTCCTTACAACGAGCAGGCAAAAGAATTATTGAAAGGTGTTGACAGCATGGAAACGTACAGAAAATATTTTACTGCTACGGTTAAAGTTTATAAAAGCCAGCAATTAAATAAGCTGGCGGAATTTCTTACAGATAATGAATTTGGCATCAATGACAACCAGGATATTCTATTAGATAAACGTAATAAAGACTGGGTTATAAAACTAAATACAATAATGAAGAAAGAGCCTGTGTTTATTGCCGTTGGCGCCGGGCATTTGGTGGGGGATATGGGGTTGATTAATTTATTGCGGAAGGAAGGGTATACGGTGAGGGCTATTGAGAATTAGTTTACTAGTTTATTGGTTAACTGGTTTATTAGGGGTTGAATATGCTTAAAACTCATTAACCAATCAACTTATTTAATCACCACATCCTTCACTACCTTTTCTCCCATAGCCGCATTCACCCTTTCTATGATTTTTTCTTTTTGATAAAGCAATTCATTTTTTAGTGGTGCAACAGATGAAGTGATGTATAAAGTATGGTTGATGATCTGAATTTTATCGGTGTACTTGGCAATAGTTTTTCCCATCAATTCTTCCCAAACTTCTTCAATACGCAAAGCCTGTATACCGCTTTTTAAACGGCTCTTTTGTAAAAACTGCTGAATAGCATCTTGTAAAGAAATTTCTCCCATAATTATTTTAAATATAGTTTGTACGAACCGGTAATTTCGTTAGCTGTATTTTTTTTATCCCATACTTTAAAAGAAACAGTAAACCAATCCCGTTTATCATTTACTTCTGTTATAACAGCTTTTAAAACAATGGCATTGGCATATACTTTATTTACGCCAGTAGAATCATAGGCTTTAAATACATCTCCCGATTCTAATAATTGTTCACCATTGCTCCATAATATTTTTTCGCTGCCACCAGGAAAAACCTTGCCATTGATAGCTTTAAAACCCGAGCCAATCACCAAAGTTAAATTAACCTGCTGTTTTAAATTTACTGAATCATTTTCTGGCACCAGTGTGCGATCATTAAAAACAAGATACGCATCCTTTACATCAAAACCTTTTGCAATTACGCTTATTCCGTTATTAAATTTTTGTTCGGCTGTATAAGAAAAATCAGGTATTTTTTGTACTGCGGGCTTTTGTACCGCTGGTTTTGGCACAACAGCTTTTTTTACAACAGGTTTTTGTGCAATGGCATGGGTACAAAATACCATAATGCCCATTAATAATACCAGGTTGTAAAATACTCTCATACTTTTTTTTAATGGCGGTAAAAGTAAAACTATTAGGTTGCAATTAACAGCCAGTATCTTAAATTAACACTATTAAAACTTTTCTACAATTCAATTACCTGGTATTTTACTTGTAAAGATTGAAAAGCTACTTCCAACCTTTCTTTGTGTGTGTCCGTAATAAAAACCTGCCCTCTATTTTCATTACATACCCAATGCAATAAATGTTGCATTCGCTTATCGTCTAATTTCTCAAATACATCATCTAAAAATAATAGCGGGGCAAAGCCTTTATTTATTTTTAATAATTCAAATTCCGCCAGTTTTAATGCAAACAATAAACTTTTGCGCTGCCCTTGAGATGCTGTGTTTTTAAATGGTTGCCCATTCAGCTGCATCACAATATCATCTTTATGAACGCCGCCATTGGTGCGTTGCAATAAAAAATCTTTTTGCCTAAATTCATTTATTACCGATTCAAAACTGGCAACATTCAATTGGCTTTCATATTGTAGTGACACGGTTTCGGCATTATCAGCAATTTGGTGATAGAATTTTTGTACCAGGGGAATTAGTGCGGTAGTAAATTCCTTACGCTTGGCATAAATGAAATTGCCGGGTTTAATCAATTGTTCATCCAACACTTCTAACAATGGCCAATCTGTTTTAGCCTGCTCGGCAAAACGTTTTAATAAACTATTGCGCTGTTGCAATACTTTGCTGTATTGAATCAATTGCAACAGGTACTCCGCATCCATCTGGCTGATGACAGTATCAATAAATCGTCTCCTTTCTTCACTTCCGCCTGTTATTAATTCAATATCATCCGGAGCCACCATTACTGCAGGAAATTTACCGATATGCTCAGATAGTTTGGTATAAGGTACCCCATCTAATAAAAATTCTTTTTTTCCAATACCTCTATAGATGCAAATTATTTCATGTTGTTTTTCACTGGTTGCATCATTATCATCTATAGCTGTAGCCTGAATTCTAAATCCATCTCTGTCAAATTGCACATTTAAGCCATCGGTTTTGCTAAAATAGCTTTTGGTAAAACAACAGTAATAAATAGCATCCAGCAAATTGGTCTTGCCCATACCATTCAAGCCGCAAATGCCAATCACCCTTTCAGTAAGATTGAAAGAGGTGAGTTGGTAATTCTTATATTGGGTGATGGTTATTTTAGTAATGTGGAGCATTGAGGTTGCAAGATAATTGAAATTTAGCCCGCAGATGTCGCAGAAAAGGCTGAACCTTTTAACTTTTTCGAACTACGGGTTACGCCAATTGTCATAAATAGAATACAAAATGTTTTGCCCATGTAAATCTGTGTACTATATGGCTAAATGTATTTCTCCGGCATCGCCGGAATCTACGGGACTTTTTTCTGCACCAAACTATAAACTGAAAACTGAAAACCCCTATCTTTGCCGCCTAAAATTTAAATACCTTGGCAACAAAGTTTTCTAAAGAAACTTATTTATACTGGTACGAACTGATGCTGCTTTTGCGCAGGTTCGAAGAAAAGACCGGTCAATTGTATGGGATGCAGAAAATAAGGGGCTTTTGCCACTTGTATATTGGACAAGAAGCTGTAGCAGCGGGTTGTATGACCGCTACTAACCCTGATGATAAATTTATAACCGCCTATCGTTGCCATGCTTTGGCAATTGCCAAAGGAGTTACGCCTAAAGCAAGTATGGCAGAGTTGTATGGTAAATCCACGGGTTGCAGTAAAGGAAAAGGCGGAAGTATGCACCTTTTTGGTGTAGATGTTGGCTTTTTTGGTGGTCACGGTATTGTAGGTGCGCAAATTGGTACTGGTGCTGGTTTGGCTTTTGCAGAAAAATATCGTGGTACTAACAATGTGGCACTTTGCTTTTTTGGCGATGGCGCTGCACGCCAGGGCATGTTGCATGAAACCTTTAACATGGCAATGCTTTGGAGCCTGCCGGTGGTATTTATTTGCGAAAATAACCATTACGCTATGGGTACTTCTGTAGCACGTACCAGCAAAACTTTGGATATTTATAAAATAGCAGATGCTTATGAAATGCCAGGCGATACAGTTGATGGCATGAGCCCGGAAGATGTACATAATGCTGTACTTAGGGCTGCTAACAGGGCAAGGGAAAAAGGTGGTCCTACTTTATTAGAAATTAAAACATACCGTTATAAAGGACACAGTATGAGTGATCCACAGAAATACAGGAGTAAGGAAGAAGTGGAGGAATATAAAGAAAAAGATCCCATTGACCATGTACTGACTGTATTGAAAGAACAGTATAAAGTTGCTGATGCTGATATTGAAGTAATAAACGACAGGGTGAAGAAAGAAGTAGAAGAAGCAGTAGCATTTGCAGAAGAGAGCCCATGGCCAAGTGATGATGAATTGTTGAAAGATGTATATGTACAGGAAGATTATCCTTTTATTGTGGATTAATTTTTATAAAACCAATAAATATTTTAAATAATAAAAAATAAAAATGGCAGAGACGAAAGTAAAAGTAGAAAATGTGGAAGTGAACCCAGCTCTTGAAAGAGCTAAAGGATTTTGGGCAAAATTCAGCAAGCCCATTATATATGTAGGCAGTGCAATCATACTGTTGATAGGAGGGTATTATGCTTATGTGAATTTTATTAAGTTACCCAACCAGCAAAAGGCAAACGATGCTATTTTTCCAGCGGAGAACTTATTTGGTAAAATGGCTGCTATATCAAGTTTTTCAAAAGATTCGGTTAATATAGTTTTAAACGGTGGCGTTATAGATGGCCAAAAAGTAACTGGATTACTTAATGTAATTAAGAATTATGGCGGTACACCAGCAGGTAACCGTGCTCAATACATTACCGGTGCCTGCTATCTGCAATTAAAAGATTTTGATAAAGCTATTAAGTATTTAAAAGAATTTGATGGCAATGGCGCTAACCAAATTCAAAGCAAAGCTTATCTCTTATTGGGAGATGCTTATGCCGAAGAAAAGAAAACCGATGATGCATTGAGCTATTATAAAAAAGCAGGTAGTGTGTTAAGCAATGATGATGCTAGTCAAAAAGTATTGGCAATGTTTACAGCTGCCAGGTATGCAGCATATATTGGCAAATCTAAAGATGCTATTGACATTTTGCAGGATATTAAAGACAACCACGAGGACGGATTGGTTAAGAAAAACCCGGGTAACTACCAAGAACCACCTCCACCGGTAACTATGAGTGATATTGATAAATACCTTTCTAAATTGGGGGTTGTTAAATAGTTAACTGGTTCCCTTCGCCTTCGCTTAGGGTGACAATTAATTTGGCATAAAAAGTTTAAAGGATTGAGTGCTTACTCATTACTGACGATTCACAACTCACAATATGTCCACAAACTCTTCTAACTTATATAATACTACAGGCATCCAACTACCAAAGGATGCCTGTGTTGTAATCGTACGCACCGAATGGAATGCCGCTACCATTGATAAACTGGAAACGGGCTGCAATACCATATTGGATGAAAATAAAGTAGCACATAAAACCATATTGGTACCCGGTGCATTTGAAATTGCATTTGCCATAAAAAATTACTGGGAAGCACATAAATACAAAGAAGATAAACCCTGTGCTTTTATAGCATTAGGTTGTGTGTTAAGAGGTGATACGCCGCATTTTGATTACGTTTGTAAAGCAGTAACAGATGGAGTAGTGCAATTGAATTTATCATTGCCCGTACCTACTATTTTTGGAGTGCTTACAGTAGATACACAAGAACAAATTGATGAAAGAACTGGCGGCAAACACGGGCATAAGGGAGAAGAAGCTGCAGTAACTGCATTAAAAATGATTGCGCTGAAAAATTCTTTTAAATGATAGGTATAAAAATAAAATACACACTGTTTATATTGAGCATTGTTTGCTTTACAGCATGCAATAACAATGATAAAAACAATAGCCCGGTAACCGATACCCTAAATAAGCAAGTAATAGATAGTGCAAAATTTGCACCGCTTGCAAAAGGAAATGTATTTGATACGTTGTACACATTGTCATTTGTAAAAGAAAGTAACAGGTACCTCGATTCGCTAACAAAGCATAAACATAGTATTGCTTTTATAGTAGATACAACTGCTAATAGCTTCAAGATTACTGCAGGATATAATGGCGACCAAAGGTTTGAAACTTATTATACTTTTACGATTGATAAAAAAACGAAAGCAATAAAAGTACAGGATGTGATTACTGGCGAAATGGTAACGCCGGCCGAATTCGAAAAAAGGCAAAAGACCAATCACTAATAACCAATCTTATCAATGAAAGTTCAATTATTTATACCTTGTTTTGTTGACCAGCTTTATCCGCAAACAGCTTTTAATATGATAAAGGTTTTGGAAAAAGCTACCTGCGAAGTTAGCTACAATACCAATCAAACCTGTTGCGGCCAGCCTGCTTTTAATGCTGGATTTTGGGATGAAGCAAGAACAGTGTGCAGTAAATTCATTAAAGATTTTGAAGGTGCCGATTATATTGTTGCGCCAAGCGCAAGTTGTGTTGGTTTTGTAAGAAATTATTATGCAAAATTATTTGAGAATTCTTCTCAGCATAACCAGGTAAAAGACTTAAGTAAACGCATATACGAATTTACCGAGTTTTTAACCGATGTATTGAAGATTGAAAATTATGGCGCGGAATTAAACGTAAAAGCAACTTACCACGACAGTTGTGCTGCATTGCGTGAATGTAAAATAAAAGATGCACCACGAAAACTATTATCGCATGTAAAAGGTTTGCAACTTACAGAGATGAATGATGTAGAAACCTGCTGTGGATTTGGAGGCAGCTTTGCTGTAAAATTTGAAGCTATCTCTATTGGCATGGCCGATCAAAAGGTAAGGAATGCCGGTGATACCAAGGCCGAAGTAATCATATCTACCGATCTTAGTTGCTTGATGCATCTTGATGGTTATATCAAAGGGAAAAATTTACCATTAAAAACCATGCATATTGCCGATGTATTGGCAAGCGGGTGGGAGTAACGTCTACTTAAAGAAATAAGTAAAGCCTAATTTAAATGCAAACGGTGTTCCTGGTGTAAAGCAAACTTCATCTACAGGTTGCGTTTCTCCTTTCAATCTTGTTTCGGTATCAAATTGTGTTTCTTTCCATTTAGTGTTGAACACATTGTTTACTACAAGCCCAATTTCATATTTTGGCTGCGTATAATTAAGGACTGCATCGGTAATAAAATATCCTTTTGCAGTTAAGCTGTAATTTTCATTGGCAGATCGGTTGCCAACAAAACGATAACGGAAACTTCCATTAAACCCTTTCTTGTTATTGTAAGTAATTCCGGCACTGCTTGTCCAAACCGGTGCTAAAGGAATATAATTTTCACCTTTAGGATTACCAACTGCCCTGCCATGTGCATAATTTACATCAACATCAAAGTATAAAGATTTAACTGGCTCGTATCTTCCTGAAAAATCGAAACCGACGCGTTTTGTTTTACCATTAAAGTCTACAAGACCTCCATCGCCGCTGTACACAAATTCTTGTTGTAAATAAATATACCATATTGCTGCATTGATGATGATATTTGACGCAGGCTTAAATACTGTACCAAGGTCGGCACTGGCGCAAGAAGGCAAAACCATATCAGCTTTTTCTACCACAACGCTTCTTGTATCATTGGAATGAAAACCTTTGCCTGTTGTTAAGTAAAACTGCAAAGCTTCGTTGGCATGATAATAAAAATTAAGTTTTGGGCTTAATTTGTTTGCATTTGCCTTGTAAGTATCAATAGCTGGAAATGTACTATCGCTTGCTAATTTATTTTTGTATTGATGAAAATATTGATCAAAACGCAAGCCTGCATTGATACTAAAGTGTTCATTAAATTTAAATGTTTCACTAGCATAAGGCGATAATGATAGCTCTGAAATATCACCGAGTTTTATTTGGTTCAATGTTATGAAACGGTCTTTAGTATGCGATAATCCAGAATTATCCGTAAGGTCATTTCTTATTTGCAAACCAATTTCGGTATTAAGCCTTGTGTTACCGATGAATGATGAACGTATGTAACTCCCGTTATACCCCATCAAATTTCTTGCTTCCTGTTGCCTTATCTCGTCTCCATTCACAGTATCTACTAAAAAGAAAGTAAAATTGGTATGCAAATCAAAATTCGAATTGGAATAGTATAATTGGTTTTTTATTATTCCTCCATTACGTAACGATGTAAGCAGTTGTGCATTAATATTTGTACGATACGTTATGCCGCCTTCATAAGGGTCAATGGCGCCATAAAAACCAATCAATCCGTCTGCCACTGCACGGTCGGGTATTTGCCCCGACGCATCCCACTTGCTCCAAAAAGTAGTTGCAGATAAAGTAAGGTTACTGTGTTTTGATATTCTGCCATTATATTTTGTAAATAAATTAAAGCGTTTAAAATGTTGCGGCGCATCAAAATAAGCATCTGAATAACGGTATTCGGATGCAACATACCACGACTGTTGTTTTTCTTTAGCTTTTTCACTTAACAAGTTAAACATACCGAGTACACGAAAAGTATTAAACTGGCCGCCTTCTAATTTTATTTCATTGGCCTTAAGGGTATTCTTCGTATTAAAATCAACAAAACCTGTGGTGGCAAAATCACCTTTACTGGCAGTATAGGGCCCTTTTTTAAAATCTACATTCTCTATTGTTTCAGGAATAATAAAATGGCTGTCAGCAAAACCTTGTCCGTGTGCATGCGAAACCATATTAATAGGCAAACCATCAACATCAAGCCTGAAGTCGGTACCATGGTCTGCATCAAAACCACGTAAAAAAATTTGCTCTGCTTTACCGCCGCCCTGGTGCTGGCCAATAACAATGCCGGGAATAATGCGCAACACTTCCTGCGAATTATTTACGCCACGCATGGCTATATCAGCTTTGCTGATGGCTTTGTATTGTTCACCGGCATGTGCAGAAAGCACAATATCCTTTAAAGAAATAGATTGTGCAACAAGGCTTACAATTGCTTTGTTACTATTAAAATCTTGAACTGAAATTAATAACGGCGTATAACCAACCGATGTAATCAATATACTACTGCCATCAGTTTTATTTTTCTTAATAGAAAAATTGCCCAGTGCATTGGTTATTGCTGTTGATTTGGAGGGCAGTAATAAAACAGAAGCGCCTTCAATGGGGCTCTTGGTGTTGCTGTCAATAATTTTACCGCTCAATACATTTTGACCCACTGCTTGTGCGCAAAAGCTTATAAAAAATATAGTAAAAAGTAAATTGTTATAACGATTACGCAGCATAACAAAAAATTGACTGGAAAATATAATTTTTCATTTTAAGGGCTTAATGTCTCTTTTTAAGAGGCTCTTCTGTTATTTTTTACTCAATTACGACAAAAGGACTCCTTTGGTTCTACTATGAAATAAAACTGGTAAAAGAGTTATAAAATGAACTCTTTTACCATTCTTCTCGTAAATATAATCAAACCTTTAAAACATGACACGAATTATCATTTCGCTTTTTATTACTATTAGCTTTTTCTCTTGTAAAAATGCTAATACGCCTGTTGTTTCTACAACATTTACAGACAGCCTGATGAACAACTATTCTACACCATTGGCTATAAAAAACAATGAAGCAGATTTACAATTTTGGAAAAACAGGATAGTTGCCAACACACCAGACTATTCCAATACCTTAAAGTATGCTGCTACTTTAGTCAGGCGCTTCAATTTATTGGGGAACATAAAAGATGTAAAACTTGCCGATAGTTTGCTTTTAAAAACAGCACAAGATTATAACGGCAAAGAAGCTGGGCCGTATTTTTCTCTGGTAAGCCATTATATTTTAGAACATCGTTTTAAAGATGCCGATTCCATATTTGACAAAGCTGCAGCTATCGGTATAAAAAAATACGAAACAGATGCTGTATCATTTGATATTGATTTTGAATTGGGCAGAATGCAACTGGCTAAACTATTTTTAAAAAATATGCAAATTGAAAATGATTATGGTTATCAATTTAGAAAAAGCAAATGGATGCATTACAATGGTGAATTGGATTCTTCAATTGCAGCTATGCAAAAAGCGGTAACAAATGCAGGAAAAGATGATGCTTTGCGTTTGGCTGCGCTTTCAAATGTGGGCGACTTATACATACATGCTTCTAAATTGGATAAAGCTTACGATTGCTTTGTGCAATGTGTAAAAGCAAATGCCGCAGATATGCACAGCATTATGGGCATTGGATGGATAGCATTGGCAAAAGATAAAAATGATTCTCTTGCACAAAAATTATTTGAATTTGTTGCTGGCAAAACACAATCACCCGAGCCATTGTTTAAATTGGTTGCTGTTGGTGAGCAAAGAGGCGATAGCGCATTACAAGTAAAATATGCTAAAGCTTTTGAAGCAAAAGCAATAGACAGCTTAAATGGAAATATGTACAATAAATATTTGATTCAGTTATATACAGGCATTTTGCACCAGCCTGCAAAAGCAGAAGCTGTTGCGAAAAAAGAATTGGATAACCGTACCACACCACAAACCTATGCCTGGTACGCTTGGGCCTTGCTCAACAATAATAAAGCCGATGAAGCTTATAAAGTGTATGAAAAAAATGTTTCTGGAAAACCATTGGAAGGATTAGAATTATACTGGATGGGAAAGCTGATGCAATTATTTAATAAAGGCTACAACGCAAATCAATTTTTTAAAGCAGCCACTATTAACCTTTACGACCTTAGTCCTGCGGTGCAAGCAGATCTTAAAAAGAGTATGGAGTAGTTGTAGTTGGAGGCTCCGGTTGCCAGTGCTAATAAAAGACAAATGCTTAATTTTCAATGCTCAATAAAAACGCAGTTCCTTGTTCTTTTAACACTCAGCACTATCTTAAAAGTATTATGCAATACGTTTTCATTGAATATTGAGTGTTGAACATTGAATATATTTCAAGTTGTTTCATCCACTTTCTGCTGCTAATTCTTAAAAGAATTAAAAGAAGGAACTATACTAAAAAAATATCCTTTGTACCACCCAATAAGCCGCAATAGCACTAATGATAATTGATAATGGTATCACAATATATTTTCTATAATAAGGCTTATTGCCAAACCACTTGGCTAATAAAAAGTAGGCAGCTAATATCACCGAAATTTGCCCCAATTCAACACCAAGGTTAAACATCAGCAAAGAAGTAAGGTAAGCGTTTTGAGGTAGGCCCAATTGCCCCAATGCACTGGCGAAGCCCATGCCGTGTATCAACCCAAATAAAAATACAACACCAATACGGGTAGCTTTTAATTTAGTAGAAAAAATATTTTCCAATGCAACAAATAAAATTGATAAAGCTATCAGCGGCTCTACAATATTGGATGGCGGCTTGATTATTTTATACATTGATAAACCCAGGGTAACGGTATGCGCTACCGTAAAAGCAGTAGCTTGCCATAAGATAGGCTTTAATTTAGGGTTCAATAAAAATAAGCTCAATACAAAAAGAATATGATCTAACCCAAGCGGAAGAATATGCGTATAGCCCAATTGAACATATAAGAATGCCGCATCTGTCTTGCTCATTTTTTCAAGATCAATTACAGCAGTATGGGCCAATAAAGATTGAGTAACTACAAAGCTCAGCAACAAGCAGCCAAGAGCTTTTAAATGAAGTTTATTAACAGTAATGGCCATCATTGGTTGTTTAAGTTAAATGATTTACGAAAGCATTAAGCAAATGGATTGAGTAGTCAAAACAAAAAACCATCCGCCGAGGCGGATGGTTTCATTTTATATATTGCTTGAACGATTACCAGGGAGCAGCTTCGTAGGGAAAGGTTGATAAAAATGCTTTATCATTTGCATCTACATGGTCATTAGTTAAAGTAGGATTGCTTGCGCCCGTAGGACCGCCAAATATCAATAACAGTTCTGTGTTGATTACATCATCGCTTAAATTTCTTCCGGTTAATACATTGGTACCATCAAAAAATGTAGTAGGTGTTGTATTTGATGTAGTAACATTTAAAACATCAGTTGATAATAAGCCGGTAAAAACTGCCGCATTTTGCCCTAAAGCATTGGTGGTAAAACCAGCATTCAAACCCAATAACCTTGTTTGAAATTTAGCCTGGAATAAGGCATTCATTGCAGAAGGTGCCGTTGTATTAAAGGCATCTTTATCCGCAGCGGCAGTTACAAAAACGGTATTGATTGCGGGCCTTCCAAATTGATCTTGCTGATCGTAATACACAGTAGCGGCAGGAGTGGTATCATCATTCTTTTTGCAGGAGGTAACAACCGTACTTGCTGCAAGTACAAAGGCTAATAATTTTATTGTTGCTTTCATTTTATTTTAATTTAAAGAGATGATTTAATTATATTTTCTTTTTGGTTTCAAGCCATACGTTAATAGTGCCGGTAGTGCTGATCAATGATTTAGGAACTTCTACTACCACACTCATTACATTGGTGCCTGCAAAGGTATCTGTACCAGGGTTTGCAAAGCCAGGTGCTGTACCAGCAAGTATTGCTTTATAACGGTTAAGGTCGAAATAGAAAGGGTCATCTCTTGGCCCAGCAAAAACTTTTATTCCTGTGCTGCCTGTTGCAATAACAGGAGCGGAACCATAAGCAGTAACTGCTACTTCTGCAGAAACACTACCTTCTAATTTACTTCTTGTGCCTGTAGCAGACGGGGTAACAGGGCCGTATACCTGCATTTTGCCTGATGCAGCATCATACTTACATTGAATAACAAGGTCTTCTACATTATCGCCTGTTTTATCAATATTAAATTCTAATACGGTGTTTTCATCAAACTTTGCAGTAGCTGATGCAGCAGGAGTTAATAATCCTTGTGTATTGGCAACAAATACAAGGTTGTTGGCATCAGCACCTCTAAATACATACATGTCAGTAATATCTACTGGTTGATTGGTTACGGCTGGAGTATCAATATGGTCGGCTGCATAGATAATTCCACCAGTAACAAGTAACGCTGCAACTAATGTTGTGAGCAAAATTTTTTTACGTTTCATTGTTAATAGTTTTTTAATTAATAAGATTGAAAAAATTGGTTGTTTGCTAAAGCTTAACATTTACACATACGGCATAAGTTTTAACTTGGTTTTACATTTTATTTATTTTTTTATTTTGCAGCAAGAGTTGCCAACCTTTTTGGAAATTACTTTGCTTCAAAAAGTATTCGGAAAGGTTGGCAACTCTATTCAGATAACTTTGAGCAAATAAATTATATCCTTACTTTTGGGTACATTATCAATTATCCCTTAATTAATTAATTATTCATTATCATGTCTTATTGGTTAGTAAAATCAGAACCTTCAGTTTATAGTTGGGATCAGTTTGTAAAGGACAAACAAACTTTTTGGAGCGGCGTTCGCAATTATGCAGCCCGTATTAATTTACGTGCCATGAAAAAAGGCGATGAAGTATTATATTACCACAGCAACGAAGGTGTAGAAATTGTAGGCATTGCAAAAGTGATAAAGGAAGCTTATCAAGACCCAACCACAGAAGATGACAGGTGGGTAGCAGTTGATTTAAAGCCTGTGCGAAAATTAAAAAAATCTGTTCCGTTAGATATCATTAAAAAAGATAGCCGCCTTACCAATATGGATTTAGTAAGATTGGGCAGGTTGAGTGTACAAACTGTTAAGCCGGAAGAGTGGGAGATAATTATGAAGATAGCAGGGGAGTGATGTAAAAATATTTCTTCTTTATTAATTGCAAAAATTACTTTAACAATTTTATTGGGTTACTTATTCATAGGTTGAAGCATTATGTGTAGGATGCATCCGTATTGCTATTATTAATTTCAAAAATCAATTTTATGTCTAAGTTAAATGCCTTTTACAGGGGTGTACTCCTATTGCTATTGTTTGCTTCTTGTCATAATTTAAATCAAAAAACTAGCACTGTTGAAACAGAGCAATTAGATCGAACAGCAACTGCCGACTCAATGTCTTCAATTAAAACTGAGGAAGAAAAAATTGCTAACACAGAGGATTACAATAACATTGTTGAAAATACCTTCTTATCCGCTAAACAAAATCCTTTATCTACTTTTTCTATAGATGTTGATGAAGCAGCTTACAGCAATGTAAGGCGCTTTTTACAAAGTGGTACCATGCCGCCAAAAGGTGCAGTAAGGCTGGAAGAAATGATCAACTATTTTGATTATAATTATGCACCTCCAAAAAATGATGATCCGTTTGCAGTAAATACAGAGATTGCTGCTTGTCCATGGAACGAAAAACACAAACTGGTTCACATTGGTATAAAAGGAAAAGAAATTTCAAATGATAATCTTCCTCCCGCAAACCTTGTTTTTTTAATTGATGTTTCTGGTTCTATGGACGAACCCAATAAATTGCCGCTGGTACAATCTTCTTTAAAATTATTAACGGATCAGTTGAGGGAAAATGATAGAGTTGCAATTGTAGTATATGCAGGTGCAGCCGGTTTGGTCTTGCCTTCCACTTCGGGCAGCAATAAAGTAAAAATAAAAGAAGCCATTGATAATTTACAAGCAGGTGGTTCTACTGCTGGTGCAGAAGGTATTAAACTGGCTTATAAAATTGCAAAAGAAAATTTTTCAAAAAATGGCAACAACAGGGTAATTCTTGCTACTGATGGCGACTTTAATGTTGGTGTAAGCAGTGATGATGAACTGGTGAATTTAATTACAGAAGAAAAAAAGAGCAATATCTTTTTAACGGTGCTGGGCTTTGGTATGGGTAATTATAAAGATAATAAAATGCAGGAGTTGGCCGATAAAGGTAATGGTAACCATGCTTATATCGATAACCTTAACGAAGCAAAAAAAGTATTGGTAAAAGAATTCGGCAGCACATTATTTACTATTGCTAAAGATGTAAAAATACAAGTAGAATTCAATCCTGCTAAAGTACAATCTTACCGGTTGATTGGTTATGAAAACCGAATGTTGCAAAAAGAAGATTTTAATGATGATAAAAAAGATGCAGGAGAATTAGGTGCCGGGCATACAGTAACTGCATTGTATGAAATTATTCCTTTGGGAGTAAAAGATGAATTTACGGCTAAAGTGGATAATTTAAAATATCAAAATGCAGCAATCGTTAATAATGATTTTACCAATGAAATGCTGACTATCAAATTACGTTACAAAAAACCTGATGGAAATGAAAGCAAATTAATTGTACAACCTGTAACAGATGAAAATATAGCGATTGAAAATACTTCTGATAATTTTAGGTTTTCAGCTGCGGTAGCTTCCTTTGGTATGTTGTTGAGAAATTCTGAATACAAGCAAAATGCAACTTATGAAGATGTAATAGACTTAGCTAAAAGCGCCAAAGGAAAAGATGTAAATGGTTATAGAAATGAATTTATTGATTTGGTAAAAATTGCAAATAATTTAGCAGTAGCTAAAAAATAATCTCAACGATTGCCCGCCATTATTTTAAGAGATTGTAAATTAGCTGATGGATAAAAAACGTATTGTAGTACTTTCCGGCGCTGGCATCAGCGCCGAAAGTGGTTTAAAAACTTTTAGGGATAGCGATGGATTATGGATGGGTTATAATGTAGAAGATGTAGCAACGCCCAGGGCATTTAAAAAAGATCCGCAACTGGTTTTAAATTTTTATAACGAAAGAAGGAGAGATGTAGCAGCTGCAAAGCCAAACGCAGCACATATTTGCTTAGCGGAGTTAGAAAAAGATTTTGATGTGGTTATAGTTACGCAAAACATTGATGATTTGCATGAACGTGGTGGCAGCACCAATGTGTTGCATTTGCACGGGCAAATTTTTCAAATGCGAAGCGTTGCCAATATCAGTACCATTTATGAAATAAAAGGCGATATCAATGTAGGCGACATGGCGCCTGATGGTTTTCAATTGCGCCCTAATATTGTGTGGTTTGAAGAAGCAGTACCCATGATGGAAAAAGCGGCAGCACTATTGCACGATTGTGACTATTTTGTAGTTGTGGGAACATCATTGCAAGTATATCCTGCGGCTTCCTTGTTACATTATGCGCCAGCATATTTGCCTAAGTTTATCATCGATAAAAAAATACCTTCGGTAAATAATTATCCAAATCTGCATTTGATCGAAAAACCTGCAACGGAAGGAGTGGAGGAATTGAGTAAAATATTGTTAAGCAAATAAATGTTATTTCATTCTGATAAATAGATTTAGCTAAAGCAAGGCAAACATATCTTTAACCTAGATATGCTACTATTGGAGAAAATTTGGTTAAACATTTCTCTCCTCAAAACTTATCCCTGCTAATTTCAACTCTTCCAGCACTGGTTCATAAATTACTGCGCTTGTCGGTATTTGCAATCCAGTCAGTTTTATAGTACCGTTTAAAATTAATTTAGCGGCTATTCCTAGTGGTAAGCCCACCGTTTTAGCCATCGCCGTACGCACACTATCTTCTCCAATAACTTTTAAAGAACTCTGTACCTTATACTTTGTACCTGATTTGCTGTATTCAATTTCATGCAGCATCAAAATCATGTCTTTATCCTGCGGTTGTATGGCCAGTTTTGCTTCGGCGTTAAACTGCAAAATATCTGCAGAGCATTGTGCCGCTTTAGGCAATTTATTGGTAGATGTCAGACCTAAAAACTCAAACTGTGTTTTAATTTCGGTTTCAAATTCTTCCTGCACATACAAGGATATATATTCATCCAGTTCCATTTCCCGGTCTTCTACCAAATACAATTTTCTTTCCAGCCAATCGATATACGTTTCACAATCCATAATATTATCATGGTCTTCGGTATCGGTTAGCCCAAGATTAACAATATAATCCCAGCCACGGCAAAAGGCAGGGTAACGCAAAGTGGTTCTTATAAAAGTAGTAGCATCTTCCAGTTTATAAACAGGCATATAACTCAACGAATCCCTGTTGGCATACCAGGCCAGTTCTTTCAAATCAGGAAAAGCGATAGTGGGACAATTTTCAAAAACAGAATAGTATTCTTTTTCAATGATAACATTATCTTCTTTGTAAGTTGCGCCGGCATTGCCAGCTAAAATAATATTGCGGGGGTTCCAGCTAATTTTATATTGCCATGGATTGTTATCGCTTTCCGGCGCTACCAAACCACCGCAATGGCTTTTAAAGGAAGTTATATTACCGCCATCTGCTTTTATGGCATCAATCATTTTCATGGCACTCATGTGGTCAATACCTGGGTCAAGGCCCATTTCGCAAAGAAACAGCAGGCCACGATTTTCAATTTCAGATTGCAGATTTTTGATTTGTTCGTCCACATAAGAAGCCGTCAACAAATTTTTACCTTCTGTTACACAATCCTGTGCCACCAGTACATGCAAGGCATGCGGCATCATGGAAATGACGATATCTGCCCGTTTTATCAATTCAACCCTTTGCTCGCCTTTGGTAATATCAATTTGTACGGTTTCTACAGCGGGAGCATTATTGGTTTTGGAAAGTATTTGATTCTTATCGGCATCGGCAATAATAATTGCCCAATCATTAGCTGCAGCGTTTGCAATTAAATAGTCAATCAGTACCGTGGCAGATTTGCCTGCGCCAAACAAAAGAATAGTTTTCAATCAGTAATTTTTTTTGCAATTTAACTTATTTATCGAGTTAAAAAATACAGGAACACGGATAATCGGGATTGGATGGATCTTTATTTTGATAAGTTTATGCTCTTAATCAAAGACTATCTAAAAAGGAATAAATGCGGATTATCCTGCTTTGTACAATGACAGATTACCGCGTAATCCAACCTTTCTGTTTTGCAGAACTAGAATCCTTTTTATCCGTCCAACCCATCCAATCCGTGTTCTAAAAATCACTCCAAAATCTTGTCCACAACGTCAAAATAAATGTGTAAAACTAACCCCATAAAACACCATTTTTTAAGTGGAAAAACGCTCAAAAATCGTTACTTTCGCCAACCCTTGATAAGGGCTAAAATTATATGGAAAATAACGAAGAATTAAAAGATGGGAATCTCAATAACCGGGGCAAAATTATACCGGTAAATATTGAGGAACAAATGAAGACTTCTTACATCGATTACAGCATGAGTGTAATCGTTGGCCGTGCCCTGCCAGATGTAAGGGATGGTTTTAAACCCGTTCACCGCCGCGTCTTATATGGCATGAGCGAATTAGGCAATTACAGCAACAAACCTTATAAAAAATCGGCCCGTATTGTGGGAGAGGTGATGGGTAAATATCACCCACATGGTGATACCGCCATTTACGATACCATAGTGCGTTTGGCGCAACCCTGGAATTTACGTTACCCACTGGTGGATATGCAGGGAAACAAAGGTAGCCAGGGCGATGATCCGCCAGCTGCTATGCGTTATACCGAAGTACGTATGGAAAAACTGGCCGAGGCCATGCTGGATGATATTGAAAAGGAAACAGTGGATTTTCAGCTGAACTTTGATGACAGTTTGAAGGAACCAACAGTGGTGCCTACACGTATTCCGCAATTGTTGGTTAATGGAAGCAGTGGTATTGCCGTAGGCATGGCCACTAATATGATGCCCCATAACTTAAGCGAAGTTATTGATGGCTGTATTGCTTATATCGACAACAACGAAATCACCATTGATGAGTTGATAAAATTTGTAAAAGCACCTGATTTTCCTACCGGCGGTACTATATTTGGTTTCCAAGGGGTGAAAGCTGGTTTTCATACTGGAAGGGGCAGGGTAGTGTTGAGAGGAAAAGTAAACATTGAAACCGCTGCCAACGGCAGAGAAAAATTGGTTTTTTATGAAGTGCCTTACCAGGTAAATATCGATAATCTTGCCATTAAGATAGGAGAGATAGTTGCCGATAAAATCATTGACGGTATTGCAAACGTAAATGACGAAAGTAATAATAAAGAAGGTATACGTATAGTAGTTGATCTTAAAAAAGATGCTGTGGCGCAGGTAGTCATCAATCAATTGTACAAACATACCGATCTGCAGACATCTTACGGTATTAATAATGTAGCTATCGTTAAGGGAAGACCGCAAATCTTAAACCTTAAGGACCTGATAAAAGAATTTGTTGAATTCAGGCATGAGGTAGTTATCAGAAGAACAAAATATGAATTGCGTAAGGCAGAAGAGCGTGCACATATTTTAGAAGGTTATATCATTGCGTTGGATAACCTGGATGCAGTAATTAAACTAATCCGTGAATCATCTACACCAAATATTGCACAGGAAGGCTTGATGACCAGCTTTGGCATGAGCGAAATACAAGCCAAAGCTGTACTGGAACTGCGTTTACAACGCCTTACCGGTATGGAAATAGATAAGATACGTGAAGAGCATGCAGAAATAATGAAGTTGATTGAGCGTTTGAAAGAAATATTGGCTAATGAAGGTTTACGTTTTGAAATCATCAAGACCGAACTTTTAGAAGTAAAGCAGAAATTTGGTGACGAGCGCAAGACTGAAATCACTTATCTGGATGATGAAATTGGTATGTTGGATTTGATTGAAGAAGAAGATATGGTGGTTACCATTTCGCACTTGGGGTATATCAAACGTACATCGGTAAGCGAATACCGCCAGCAGCGCAGGGGCGGTCGTGGTGCAAAAGGCAGCAGCACCAGGCAGGAAGATTATATCGAACATCTTTTTGTAGCCAGTACGCATCATACATTATTATTCTTTACCGAAAAAGGAAGATGTTTCTGGTTGCCGGTATATCAAATTCCCGAAGGCGATAAAACCAGCAAAGGCAGAGCCATACAAAATATGGTGCAAATTCCGCAAGATGATAAAGTAAGGGCAATCATTGATGTTAAGGATTTTAAAGATGAAGCGTATGTGAAGAGCCATTACATTGTTTTGTGTACCAAGAAAGGTATCATCAAAAAAACTGATCTGGAAGATTTCAGCCGCCCACGCCAGAGCGGTATCAACGCTATAAATATTTTAGAAGGCGATCAATTGCTGGCTGCAAGGCTTACCGATGGCAACTGCGAAATAATGATGGCAGTAAAAAGCGGCCGAGCTATTCGTTTTCCCGAGGAAAAAGTGCGTAGCACCGGCCGCGGCGGTATTGGAGTAGCAGGTATTGAAGTAGACGATGAAAAAGATGAAGTGGTTGGGCTTGTATGTGTAAACAGGGAAGATAAGAGCAAAACCATTTTGGTGGTGAGTGAAAAAGGTTACGGCAAACGAACATCTTTGGATGATGCAGAAACTGGCGAAGCCAATTACCGTGTTACCAACCGTGGTGGCAAGGGCGTCAAAACCATTAATGTTACAGAAAAAACCGGCGGTCTGGTTGGTTTGCTGGATGTAACCGAAAAGGAGGATTTGATGATAACTTGCGTTAGCGGTATCACCATACGCATGAGCGTTAACAGTGTAAGCGAACAGGGCCGTGCCACGCAAGGTGTGAAATTGATACGTGTTGATGAAGGCGATGCCATTGCAGCCATTACCCAGTTAGACGAAAAAGAGGAGGATATTGAAGAAGCGGCAGAAGCTGTTACAACTGAAACTGGAGATGCAACTGCACCAACAGAAACACCGGGAACGCCTAAAGAAAGTGCCGATACAGATTCAGCTGAATCAAATGATAATCAATAAATTAATATATATATAATAAAAAGTCAATAATTTATTTTATTGGCTTTTTATTTTTTGTGTCTTATTGTAAAGCACAGCTGTCTGCTGGAGCCAGCTTTTATTTTGCCCAAAAGCAGTGGGCAAATGCTAAGGAATCCATCGACAGTTTTATATTGAGCAAAACTTTAAATGTCGAAGGCTGGTTGCTGAAAGCCAAAATATAATGGGCTTAAAAGTTACCACCTTTTATTTCTTTTATTAGCCACCATAACCAAAACAGCTATTAATATTATAGTAACTACTGCTATAATTATTAAAAATGTAGGCAAAACATTTGGAGACATATTATTAAACCCTAGTAAAATCATTCCCCAATATAAAACATAATCTCCTCAAATTTCTCCGTTGTAATGTGGGAGGGCTTTTTTTCTTTGTATCGACACGGTTGGCTGTAGCGGCTATTTAACATAAAAATTAGTTATAAGCAACTGCGTGTATAGCGGAGCGTTAGTAGCTGTGTTTTGTCGGCTGTTTCCGGTGATTTGTGTTGCGATTTTTTTAACCATTTTATCAATGGTTATTATAAAAAAATCGCAACACAAATCACCGGTTACGGAGGGTGGCGCACGCAGTTCGATTATAACTCAATATTATGTTAACGCAGATAGGGTTTTGTGGCGGAGGTTCGTAAGTTTTTTTACACGAACCGAGGCAAGAAAGCTCGGAACAAAAAATAAAAAGAAAGCTGCGGAGCATTTTCTATCCCAGCCGATGACCTTGCGTAGCTTGGGAGATTGGATGGGTAGGAAAAAGTATTAAAAGATGGTAAAGTGTTGAGTAAGAACGTTTTACTTTATTACTATTTTATATTTTGCAAAATGTGTAATTTTTTACACCAATTTTGCTGATTGACAAAATAAAAATGTTTACATTTGTTTACAGACTTTACTTTATAAAGTAAAAAAAAACCTGCACTTTCACGGTTGCAGGGGAAAACACGATGTTTTAATTTTACAAGATGGAGCGTGTCGGAATCGAACCGACCTAGCTAGAATGAGAAGTCCTGATAGGTCACCAGAGCACGCCCCGAATTACTTAAAAAGCTACTTGTTAAAAGTAGCTTTTATTTTTTACATATCCGCCTTTTTACTACAACATATTCTATAATATCAATCCTCGCTCTAATGTGGGAGAGCCTTTTTATTTTTTGTTCCGTGTGCGTCTGCTTAACATAATATTAATTATAGGCTTTTTTCATTTTTGAGTTATTTTTATTACTGATTTTTCTTACGAAAAATATCGGGCTGTTTAGTTGCGATTTTTGCCGTAACTTTATGTTACGGGCGGCAAAAATCGCAACTAAACAGCCAAGGAAACTCAAAAATAAAAAAAGCCTATAATTAGCGTTATATTAAACAGCCGCTACACAGCTTTCCCTTCCTTGACCGATTTTTTTACCTTTTGTTTTTGCCCTCCCACAATCACAGCGAAGATTGAGTTTAGAAGATTATGAATATGCCTTTAACCTACCAACAGATTACCCATAGACAAGAAGTTTTATTACGTGGCACGTATTTATCAATGGCAGCAGATGTTGAATGGGTAATGATGATGATTATAACACAAGTATTCAAAGGGCATGAAGTCGATATTGATGTATTATCAAACCTCCATGGACACACTCTTAATCGATTTACTTTAAATGAAAAATTATTAGCTGTTGAACTGGGTTTTTTAAGGTACAAGCCTCAATTATACTTTGATAATAGAGATAATTTCAAACGCTTAAATGAAATGAGGGATATGAGGAATAAGTTTGGACACGGTAAAATTGACTTCGTCAATCAAAGTCACGACGATATAACAATAACCCTATTATGTGAAACTGGCTTAGATACT
>Ga0265327_10000643_pt1 | contig 56654 bp, 45 predicted proteins | sample 41621metaG_FD_202089 | JGI IMG/M metagenome (GOLD analysis project Ga0265327, IMG submission 202089) | Rhizosphere microbial communities from Carex aquatilis grown in University of Washington, Seatle, WA, United States - 4-16-21 metaG | ecosystem: Host-associated > Plants > Roots > Rhizosphere... | reverse complement strand
TGGCGCGGTTCCTCGGGCTGTCGCTGAACGACAACGCAGTCTCAATTCTCAACCTGGCGACCCGGGTGATGGAACTGCCCATCGGAATTTTCACCGCGGCCATCGCCACCGTCGTGTTCCCACTCATCGCCCGGCATGCGGCGCGGTCGGATTGGGCCGCCCTCACCGCCGATTACCACAAGGGCATGCGCCTGGTGCTCGTGGTCAACGTGCCGGCGGCGGCCGGCCTGGCGCTGCTCAGCGAGCCGATCATCCGCCTCCTGTTCCAGCGCGGGGCGTTCCACGCCAGCGACACCCAGCTGATGACCCCGATCCTCGCCGTGTACGCGCTCGGCCTGCCTTTCCTTTCGTTTACGAGCCTGACGCTCCGCGGATTCTACGCGCTGCGCGACACGTGGACGCCGGTTCGCGCGGCCGGGTTGAGTTTTGCCACCAACGTCGTGCTCAGCCTGAGCCTGATGCACTGGCTATCCACGACCGGTCTGGCGGTGGCCGGCAACCTGGCGGTCGTGGTGCAGGCGTGGTACCTCCACACGCGGCTTGCGAAGAAGCGCGAGGGCTTCGGGCTGGCTCCCCAGCTCCCGAATCTCGGGAAGATCGTGGTGGCCACGCTGCTCATGGGCGTCGCTGTGGTCGGCGGCGAGCACCTGATCGGCTTCCTGCCGTTCGCCCAGAAGGCGCGCGACCTCGTGATGGCGCTGGCGCTGATTCCCTGCGCCGGCGCGCTTTACGGCCTGCTCCTTTGGCTGATGCGGATCGAGGGCCGCGAGGAGCTCGAGCACCTTGTCGCGCGATTCCGCGCAAGAACTCGGCCCTAGCGGAGCGGCTCCGGGTGGAGCCGGCGTCGGCGTTTCTGCCGGCTTGTCTGGCCGGTCTGCTTTCCCTCGTTTTGCGTTTTGCAGCCATCTGTATTCATCTGGCATTCGTTTCGCATGAACCCGGCACCTCCCGTCCTGCACAACCCGGCCGAACATCGCTACGAGGTTGAAGTCGACGGATTCCTCGCGGTCGCCGACTATGAGTTCCGCGATGGCCGACAGGTGTTCACCCACACGTTTGTGCCGCCGGAGCTGCGCGGACGCGGGCTGGCCGAGGCGCTGGTGCGGACGGCACTGGACGACGCAATGGCGGCGGGACGGAAGGTCGTGCCGGCCTGCTCGTACGTCGCGAAGTACATCGAACGCCACCGCCACTATCGGCCGCTCCTGGCGGAGTGAAACCGGACGGGTTAGGAGCGGGGCCTCGGGATGCGCTCCTCCCAATTGGAGCTGGTTAAGCGATAGGGTGGGCGGGATCGCCGACCCCGGTTCGAAATTCCCCATGCGAAAGCCCAGGCTCCGGGGTCAATGAGGCCGGCCAAACCTCAGCCTCATGCTCTCTAGTCGGCCCTCGGACCGCCCAAACAAAAACCCGCGGCGGGTGGCCGCGGGTCGGAAAGGGGCAAGCCCCGGACTCAGGCCTTTTCGACGAGGCCGGCCTTGATGGCCTTGACGGCCACCCACAGGCGCTTGGTGCCGCCGTTGGGCATCTTGACGCGAATGCGCTGCAGGTTCGGGCGGAACTTACGGCGCGTCTTGCTCGTGACGTGCGTGCCGATGCCGCCGCTCTTCTTGGACTGACCCTTGCGGTTGATGATGTTGCCCTTGACGGGGCGTCTTCCAGTGATTGCGCAAATTCGTGCCATGGTGTTTGTCGAGTTAAAAGGTCGTGAGTAAAGGCCCGTGAAACCGCTAGGCAAGGGAAATCTCCGCCGCGTCGCGAATGAGCGCATCACATGCGTAAAGCATGGAGCACCTGAAACTTCTGGCCCATGTGGGCGGGATGAAGGAGATGCATGAGTGCCTGCTTTCGTTCGCTGAATCGCGGGGCCTCTTCGGCAATCGTGGGGGCCAGCACCTTTCCGGCGTGCCGGGCGAGGAAAGCCTCCTGGGAAACGGTCGCCGGCGCCGCAAAATCCGCCCCGGCCAGGGTGTCGGCCAGCCAGTCCCAGCAAACGTGGCAGGTGAGGTCCTGCTCCCCCGGCATGGCCAGCAAATCGCCGGTTTGCCGGTGGCGGGAGTAGCCCCGGGCAGTACCTTGTGGCGTGTTTTCGGCCAATTCGCGCCAGGATTTGCCATAGTCGAAGGCGAGAAAAAGCCCGCTCCACGGCTGCGCGGCAATCTGCTGGAGAAGGGCGACACTGTGCAACGGCAGGTCGAGGTGGTAGTCCTCCGGGGCGTCGGCCGGCAACCGGCCGGAAAGGGCGGCGACCGCGGTCGTCACCGAGGCCAGCTCGACCTCGGCCAGGACTCCCCCGCGCAGAGCAACCCCCAGTTCCCGCCACTGGCCCCGACGCCACACGAGGCGATGGCACGGCTGGGCGTCGAACAGCTCGTTGGAGAAAACCACACAGCGGGCCGGCAGCGTCAGCGGCTGGCCGAGCGAAATGGCCTGTGTGCCGGCGAACAGATTGACCACGTCGGGCAGTATGCCCCGCGCGCCGTGGACGGCGTCGCCGTCGGCCGGCTCCGCCCCGATTTCGACAAACGTGAATTCCCGCGGGTCCGCCGGACCGAGAAGGCTGGCCGCGGCGGCGGCCACGAGCTCGCCGAACAACGGGCCGAGCGAGGACGCCGTGTGAAAATCGCTTTCGCGGTCGCGCCCGATCCGGCGGCGGGGCCGGGCATAGTAGCCGGCCTGCGGGTGATACAGCGCGAGTTCCATGAAGCGCGCAAAAGGCACCCCGGTGCCGGCTTGCGGCTCGGCGGCGAAGATTTCGTGGAACTCGGACGAGGAACCCATTTACAAAACAAGACAATTGCCCACAGTCGTCGCCATGCTCAATCGTTTCCTGACCATGACAACCGGATCATGCGCGGCCCGGGCTCATCCCCGGACATCGTAACCATGCTGAAACGCCTTCTCGCCATCACCGCCGCCGTCGCCGCGGGCTTTCTCCTGGCGCAATTTGCCGCCCGGCATACGGGGGCCCCAAGCTGGTGGCCGGATCGCGAGCGCGACCGGAACGTCCGCTATTACCGCGAGGTGATGCAGACGGTGAAGGAGAACTATTACGATGGCTCGAAGGCCGGCTACGACGACCTCACCCGCGCCGCCCTCAAGGGCATGGTCAACCAGCTCGACCCGCACTCCGAGTTCCTGACGGCCGACGAATTTTCCGAGACCGAGGAGGAACTGACCAACGAATTCAGCGGCGTCGGCATCCAGGTGGAGCAGCGCGAGAACAAGATCATCGTCATCACGCCCATCGCCGGCACGCCGGCGGAGCACGCGGGCATCCGCCGCGGCGACCAGTTGGTGAAGGTGGATGGCCAGTTGCTCGAGTCGCCGACGCTGGAGAAGACCGTGAAGCTGATCCGGGGCAAGCCGGACACGGAGGTGACCCTGACGATGCTGCGCACCGGGGCGGCCAAGGAGCTCGATTTCAAGCTGAAGCGCCAGCGCATCCAGCTTCACACGGTGCGCAACACCGCGATCCGGCCCGACGGTACGGGCTACCTGCAGATCACGCAGTTCAGCGAACGCACCGGCGAGGAATTTGCCGAGGCTCTCCAGCAGCTTGAGAAACAGGGAATGAAGGCGCTGGTCATCGACCTCCGGAACAACCCCGGCGGCCTGCTCGACGCCGCCATCGACGTCTGCGGCGAGTTTTTCGACCGCGACGAGCTCGTGGTTTACACCCAGGGGCGCACGCTCGAGTCGCGCCAGGATTACAAGGCCGACGGCAAGCACCCGCACCGGACCTACCCGATCGCGCTGCTCGTCAACGGCGGGACAGCCAGCGCGGCGGAGATCGTTTCGGGCGCGATGAAGGACACCCGGCGGGCCGTGATCGTCGGCGAGCGCACCTTCGGCAAGGGCTCCGTGCAGAGTGTCATCGAGCTGCAGAACGGCGAGGGCATGCGTCTGACGACGGCGCGCTACTACACGCCGAGCGGCGTGACGATCCACGGACACGGGGTCGCCCCGCAGGTCGAGATCGAGATCTCGCCCGACGACGAATCGAAATTGCGCCTCCAGGAATCGCGGGCGGACATCTCCGCGCCGGCGGAATTCGCCGACCATTTTGGATTCAAGCCGATCGACGACGTGCAGCTCAACGCGGCGGTGGAAGTGCTGAACGGCGTCCTTGCCGTGCGAAGCGCCGCCAAATGATTCGTCGCAAGGCAATTTCGCGCGATGGAGGCGGCCAACTGTGCGCCTGCCGTAAGGTAGGGCTGCCGCTCGGCGGCAGGCCGCAACCCGAGAACGGGACGGCCCGGAGACAAGCTCCGGCCCTACGAGAGACCATCCTTCACCTGCATTTCTTCCCGCCGTGATCCTCGCCTTGGAAAGTTCCTGCGATGAGACCGCCGTCGCGGTTTTCGATCCGGCGCGGGGTCTTGCCGGGGAATGGGTGCACAGCCAGATCGCGCTGCACGAGGCATACGGCGGAGTCGTGCCGGACCTTGCCAGCCGCGAGCACTTGCGGCACTTCGGCCCGCTTCTCCAGCGGGCGCTGTCCGCGGTCCCGCGCGAACGAATCACGCGGATTGCGGTGACCAACGGTCCCGGTTTGGCCGCCTGCCTGGCAATGGGCCTGGCCGCGGCCAAGAGCCTGGCGTTGACCTGGCGGGTGCCGGTGAGCGGCGTCAACCACCTGCGGGCCCACGCATTCTCGCCGTTCATCCCGCTGCATGCGAGGGCGCCCGAGTCTTTTGCGGCCAGCCTGGCGGGATTGCTCCCGCACCTGGGACTGCTGGTCTCCGGCGGAAACACGGCCCTTTTCTCAATCGACGAGTCGCGCCGGATTTTCCTGCTCGCGTCGACGCTCGACGACGCCGCGGGCGAGGCGCTGGACAAGGGCGCGAAGCTGCTCGGGCTCGGCTATCCCGGAGGACCGCAGGTGGAGAGGCTCGCCCTGGCAGGTAGCGCGACCGCCTATGAGTTCCCGAAGGCCATCGCGCGGCGCTCGACGCTCGATTTCAGCTTTTCCGGACTGAAGACCAGCTTGCGCTATCAATTGGAAAAGATGCCTCCCGCTGAGATTGAGAGCCGCAAAGCCGATCTCTGCGCCAGCTATCAGGCGGCGGTCATCGACGCGCTCGTGCGCAAGACCGAACTGGCGCTGGGGCACTCTGGAGGGCGGGGTCGCCTCGCCACGCCACCGGGCGATGGAGGACAAGTGGCCTCGACCGACGGGCCGACGCCAACCGCGGAGCAGCCCTATCGCAGCCTCGGGTTGTCGGGCGGCGTGGCCAACAACGTGTTCCTGCAGACCCGGCTCGCAACGGTGGCGGCGAAGGTGGGCGTGCCCTTTCTGCGCGCGCAGCCGCAGCACACGGGTGACAACGCCGGCATGATCGCATTCGCGGCTTGGGCGGATCGGGAGACCGGGGGAGTCAACGAGGCCGGCTTCAGCCTGGAGATCGCTCCGAGCCTGGCACTGGCGTTGTAGGGCGGCGGTGCGGCGGTGCCTTTGGTTGGGACGTGGCCTCCGGACGCGTCGCCAAGATCGGCTCGTCGCGGAGGACTCGCCCTACCTTTTCAGCTTGGCCCGCAGATACGGCGCGGTCGGGCTCCGCTTCACGTCGAGGATGCCCTGCAGCGGACCCTGGTAGAGGATCTCGCCTCCGTCCGGCCCGCCGCCGGGCCCGAGCTCGATGATCCAGTCCGCCTCGGCCAGCAGGTCGAGGTGGTGCTCGATGACGACCACGGTGTGGCCCTGGTCAACGAGTCCGTGCAGCACGCGGATGAGTTTTTCGCAGTCGCTGAGGTGCAGCCCGATGGTGGGCTCCTCGAGCAGGTAGAGGTTCTTCGGCTGGAGTCCGCGGGATCGCTCCATGTACGACTGCAGGCCGCGGGAAAGCTCGGTGACCAGCTTGAGGCGCTGGGCCTCGCCGCCGGACAGCGACGGGCTGCTCTGGCCGAGCGTCAGGTAGCCAAGGCCGCAATTGACCATGAGCTGGCAGACCTCCTTGAGCTGCGAGTGGAAATCGAAGAACACGACCGCCTCGTCGAACGAAAGCTTCAGCACGTCCCCGATGGTCCGGCCCTTCCAGGTGATGTCGGCGAGGTCGGGGCCGTAACGCGAGCCGCCGCAGCCGTCGCAGGGCAGGTAGGAGTCGGCCATGAAGGCCATCTCGAGCTTGATCCGGCCGGCGCCGCCGCAGGTCTCGCAACGCCCGCCGGGTGTGTTGAACGAGAAGCGGCCGGCGCTGTAGCCGCGTAGCCGGGCCTCCGGGAGCGCGGCGAAGAACTGGCGGATGAGGTCGAAGATTCCCAGGTAAGTCGCCGGCGTGGAGCGCGGGGTCTTGCCGATTGGCGCCTGGTCAACCTCGATCACCGACCGATAGCCGTCGGCGCCGGTCAATTCCCCAAACGGCGGGGGCGGCGGGCTGGCGCCGGGCGGAGCGGGGTCGTCCTCGAACGTGCCGTGGTGGAGAAACTCCTTGCCGCCCAGCCGCGCCTTCTTCCGCCTGATGGAACAGCTCACGGCGGGCTGCAGGATGTCCCGGAACAGCGTCGATTTGCCCGCGCCGCTCGGGCCGCAAACCATGACCAGACGGCCGCGCGGGAGGCGCAGGGAGGCTTCGCGGAGGTTGCGGAAGTTGATCCGGTCCAGCGTCAGCCAATCCGGGTGGGACGCGGTCTCCGGGCGCGCGCGGCCGCGGCGGCGGGCGCGTCCCGCGACCGCGTTCCCGCCGACAACCGCCCGGTACCCGCCGCGCAACGGGTGGGGGATGCCCTTGCCGAGGTAGAGTCCGGTCAGCGACAGCTGGTTTTCCTTCAGGTGAGCGGGCGTGTCGTTGGCAAGGACGTTGCCGCCATTGATGCCGGCGCCGGGGCCGAGGTCGATGATCCGGTCCGCGCGCTCCATGACGACGTCATCGTGCTCGACCACCAGCAGCGTGTTGCCCTTGGCGCGCAAGGCCTGGAGCGTTTCGATAAGGCGCTCGTTGTCGCGGGCGTGCAGGCCGATCGACGGCTCATCGAGCACATAAAGCACCCCCGAGAGATTGGAGCCAAGCTGGGCGGCCAGGCGGATGCGCTGGGCCTCGCCGCCGGAAAGGGTCTCGGTGGGCCGGTCCGGCGAGAGATAATCGAGACCCACGTGCGAGAGGAACCGGAGGCGTTCCTCGATTTGCGGCACGAGGTCGCGGGTGATCAGGCGCCCGCGATCGTCCAGCGCGAGCGTGTGCAGCGCGGCGAGCAGCTCGCCGGAGGTGAGCCGCAGCAGCGCGGGCAGCGAGATCGCCGCTCCCTTGCGACGCGGCAGCTTCACGGCGCGCGCAATGCGATTGAGCCGTTCGCCGTGGCAGGTCGGGCAAATCCGGCCATGGGTGGACGGATCGTCGGGGTCGAAGGTGCGCAGTGCGTCGGCGACTTCCGCGGACTGCTCCTCGTCGTCGTCCGGCGTGAGCATCCAGTCGTAGATGCGGCCGTGACCGCGGCAGGTCGGGCACCAACCCTTCGGCGAGTTGAAGGAAAAGTGCTTCGGATCGAGCTCGGGAAATGACTCGCCCGATTCGATGTCGGTGCGCGTGGTGGAGAACCAGCTCAGGATCTTGCCCTCGGGCGTCAGCAGGAAACAGGAGCCTTTTCCCAGTTTGAGCGCCCCGTCCAGCGTCGAGGTCAGCCGGCGGGCGTCGGCCGCCGGGATTTTGGCCCGCGGGCTGGGAGATCCGCTCCCGGCCCGCGCGCCGCCGCCGGGCGATTTGAGGTCCGCGACCACCACCTCGATGTCGTGTTCCTTGTAACGGTCGAGCTTCTGGAAATTTTCGACCCGCACCAGCCGGCCGTCGATGCGCATCAGCGCGAATCCCTGCCGGGCGATCCACTTGGCCATGGGTTCGTGGTGACCCTTCCGGCCGCGGACCAGCGGGGCGCAGAGGTAGAGGTGGCGGGCCTTGCGTCCCGCCGGCGAGGCCACGGTCTTCGCCAGCAGGTGGCGGAGCTGGCTGCCGGAGAGCGGCGTGACCGCCCGGCCGGTTTCGGGATGGTGCTGGACCCCCAGCCGGGCGTAGAGCAGCCGGAGGTACTGCGCCACCTCCGTGATCGTGGCGACCGTCGACTTGCGCGAGCCGCGCGTCACCCGCTGCTCGATCGCTACGGTCGGCGGAATGCCCGTCAGCAGGTCGATGTCGGGCCGGGGCAGTTGCTCCACGAACTGCCGCGCATAGGGCGACATCGACTCCATGAAGCGGCGCTGGCCCTCGGCGAAGATGATGTCGAAGGCGAGGGTGGACTTCCCCGAGCCCGACACCCCGGTCACGACCGTGAGGAGGCGGTGCGGGATCGTCAGAGAGATGTTCTTCAGGTTGTTCTCTCGCGCCCCCACCAGCCGCAGCTCGCGGTGGGGGCTCTCCCGCGCGAGCGCGGCGGTGTAGGCCGCGGGCGGCTCCGCGGCCGCGAGGGCCCCGAACTTGTCACCTAATAGGTGACGCGCATCCAGCGCCTGGCGCAGGAACGGGGCGGTGGCGGTCTCGGTCCGGGCGAGGTCCTCCGGCGTGCCCTCGGCGACGATCCGGCCGCCGTCGGCTCCCGCGCCGGGCCCGATTTCGAGAATCCAATCGGCGGATTTCAGGATATCGAGGTTGTGCTCGATGACGACCAGGCTGTGGCCGCGATCGACGATCCGCTGGAGCACCTCCAGCAGACGCTTGACGTCATGGCGGTGCAGCCCGGTGGTCGGTTCATCCAGGAGCAGAAGGGCGCCGGAGGAGGCGGTGGGTTTGAAACTGGGGATCGCAGATTTGAGATCCGAGACCGGCGACGCGGGGCCCGGAATCTGAGATTTGAGATTTGCGATCTGAGATTTGAGACCGGAGGCCTGGGATTCGAGATCGGAGATTTGAGAGGCGAAACTGGCAGCGGGCGGCTGGACTTCGCCGCGGTCGGGTGCGGCCGCCAGGTCGCCGAGGTAGCGCACGAGCTTGAGCCTTTGCGACTCGCCGCCGGACAGCGTGTTCAACGGCTGGCCGAGGGGAAGGTACCCGAGTCCGACGGCAGCGAGGGGCGCCAGGCGGGCGCGAATCTCGGGTTGGCCGGCGAAGAACACCAGCGCGTCGGCGACGGTCGTGGCCAGCAGGTCGGCCACCGATTTTCCGTTCCAGGCGATGGCTAGCACCTCGGGTTTGAAACGCCGGCCGTCGCAAATCGGGCAGGGGACAAAGACGTCGGAGAGGAACTGCATCTCCACGCGCTCGCTGCCGAGGCCCTGGCAGTGGTCGCAGCGGCCGTCACCGCTGTTGAAGGAGAAGCTGGACGGGCTGAAACCCGCCTCCTGCGCGGCCGGGGTTTCGGCGTAAAGTTCGCGGACGAGCTCCCACGCCTCGCAATAGAGGGCGGGATTGGACCGCGGCGTCCGGCTGAGCGGGGACTGGTCGACCAGGACAACCTCGGAGAAATGGCCGGCGCCGTGGATGCCCTCGATCGACGCGGGATCCTCGGTCATCTGGCTGCGCTGGGTCAGGAGGCCCTGGTGGATCACATTGTCCAGCAGCGTCGACTTGCCGGAGCCCGAGACGCCCGACAGGCAGACAAAGCGCCGCAAGGGAAGGTGAAAGGAGAGGTTGCGGAGGTTGTGCTTGGTGGCGTTGGTGAACCCGAGCCAGGGGGCGGTCGTTTGTTCGCGGTCCACCCGGCGGCGCTGGACCGGCACCTCGACGCGGGCGCGCCCCGACAGGTAGCGGCCGGTGAGGCTGTCCGGGGCGGCCAGGAGTGCGGGTACATCGCCCTGGAAGACAATGCATCCGCCCGCCGCGCCGGGCCCGGGGCCCACCTCAACCACGTGGTCGGCGGAGCGAATCATCGCCTCGTCATGCTCCACCACGACGACGGTATTGCCCGCGCCGGTGAGAGACCGGATGATCGCGATCAGGCGGTCGATGTCGCGCGGATGCAGCCCGACGGAGGGTTCATCGAGGACGAAGAGCGTGTCGACGAGGGAGGTGCCGAGGCAGGAGGTGAGGTTGACCCGCTGGACCTCGCCGCCCGAAAGCGTGCGCGAGCTGCGATCAAGCGTGAGGTAGCCCAGGCCCACCTGCTCGAGGTACCGCAGGCGCGTGATGATGGCCTCGCGGGCGAGGTCGCGCTGGTGCGGGGCGGCGGCTTCGCTGCGGGGCGGGGGCGCGCCGTCGGCGCCCGCCTCGATGCGCACCAGCAGTTCGCTGATCGGCAACTGATAGAGCTGGGGCAGGGTCAGGCCGCGCCATTGCCAGCACAGCGCCTCGGGCTGCAAGCGGGCGCCGCCGCAGTCGGGGCACTGGTTGTAGGAGCGGTAGCGGGAGAGGAAGACCCGCACGTGCATCTTGTACGTGGTTTTTTCCAGCCAGTTGAAGAATCCCTTGAGCCCGTACCAATGCTTCGGCCACTTCCGGCCTGGAACCACGCCATAGCCCGGTTCGCCGTCGATCACGAAGGCCTGCTGCTCGGGCGTGAGCGCGGCGAAGGGCACGTGGGTGGGAATGCCTTTCCGGCGGGTGAAGACGAGCAGGTCCTTCTTCGATTCCCCATAGACCTCGCCCTCCCAGGGCTTGATCGCGCCGTCGTCGATCGACACCGAATGGTCGGGAACGGCGAGGCGGTAGTCGATGTCGATGACGCGCCCGAACCCGCGGCATTTCGGGCAGGCGCCGAGCGGGGAGTTGAAGGAAAAGAGGCCGGGGACCGCGGGGCGGAATGTCCGCCCGGTCGCAGGGGAATGCAGGCCGCGCGAATAGTGGCCGGCGGGGGTGAATTTGAGATCGGAAATTTCAGGTTTGAGACCGGCGCCAGGCGGGGGCTGCCCGCGGACCGGTGACTTCGGGTTGGCACTGCGCGATTTTGGCACGATCGCGGCCCGGGGCTCGTCCGGGCCGACGGCGAACAGGTGGATCTCGCCCTTGCCGAAGTGCAGCGCGGTTTCGGTGGCCTCGAGAAAACGCGCCTGGTTGGCGGACGTCATGGCCAGCCGGTCCTGGATGACGAAGAGATGCCCGGAGGTTGAGAGTTGAGCGTTGAGGGTGGCGGGGCGCAGCGCGAGCAGGTCGTCGAGGCGGGCGACCGTGAGCGCGGCGGACGACGGTTTCGCCCGGGCCTCCCGGCCGATCAGCACGCGGGTGTAGCCCTGGCCCTTGATGCTGGTGAGGATCTCCGGCCACGGCAGGTTGCCGGGCCGGGTGATGCGAAAGCAGAGCAGGAGCGTGGCGGCGGGGTGCGCCCGAATCGTCTTGTCCCAGATGGTGTGCGGGTTGTCGTCCTCGACCTTCTCGCCTGTGGCGGGATCGTAGCAGGAGGCGACGTGGCTGAACCAGACCTTGGCGTAGTCGGTCAGCTCGGTCATCGTCCCGACCGTGGAGCGCGAGGTCTTGACCGTGTTGGTCTGGGTGATGGCAATCGACGGTCGGATGTTCTCAATCGAGTCCACCCGCGGCTTGTCGAGCAACTCGAGGAACTGGCGGGTATAGGCGGAAAAGGTCTCGACGTAGCGCCGCTGGCCCTCGGCATGCAGGGTGTCAAAGACCAGCGACGACTTGCCGGCGCCGCTCAGGCCCGTGACGACAATGAAACGGCCCAACGGCAGATCGAGGTCGAAGCCCTGGAGGTTGTTCTGCCGGACGCCGCGCAGGCGGATGGACTCAGGCGGGGAAATGGGCACAGGCGCACACGGATGCCGAGGCCGGACAAAAACACAAATGCGCAGTTACTTTTCCGTGATTTCCTTGAACAAAGACAGGTGCGCCTGCACCTGGCGGTCGGCCGTGAAGTGCGCCTGGGCGTGGCGGCGGGCGGCTTCGGAGAAATGCTTGCGCATGCCCGCGGAGCGCATGAAGCGGTCCAGTGCGTCGATGAAGGCGGTCTGGTCCAGATTCTTGATGAGAAAGCCGGAGCGCCCGTGGACGAAGCACTCGCCCACGCCGACGATGTCGTAGGCGATGGCCGGCAGCCCGTGGAGCTGGGCTTCCACGAGGAAATTGGGCAGCGACTCGCTCTGGGAGGTGAGCAACGCGGCGTCGGCGGCCTGGTACAGGGGCGTCGGGTCGGAATAGTAACCGGGGAAATGGACCCGGGCGCCGAGGCCGAGGTCGTGGGCGGCGCGCTCGCATCGTTTCCGGGCGGGGCCGTCGCCCGCCAGCCAGAGCTGCCAGTCGAGGTAACCCGGCAGGCGGGAGCAGATCTCGATGAGTTCGCGCTGGTTCTTCTCCGGGCGGAACATGGCCACGTTGAGCAGCACCACCGTGTGCGGGCCGGCGCTGTGGCGGCGGCGCAGGGAGAGGTTGCGCGGGCCGTCGGCGCCGTGCGAGTTGATCGCGGCGTTGTGGATCACGGTGATCCGGTGGGAGGCGATGTTGTGGCGGTCGGTGAGGACGCGCTTGGCCACGTGGCTGTTGGCGATGATGTGCCGGCAGCGGCGGAGCGAGCGGAGAAAAAGCCAGGGCAGGGGCTTGCCGGTGCGCATGGTGCAGATGACGGCGGAGCGGGGCAGGCGGCTCTGGATGAAGCCGGCGTAACAGTTGGCCATCCGGCCCATGCAAAGCACCAGGTCCGGGGCGGCGTCCTCGGCGGTGCGGAGGAGGCCCGGCGCGAACCAGTCGAGGTGGCAGTCGAACGGCTGGAGCGACTTGAAGGCAAACGGCTGGTTTTCCGCGTCGTCGCCCAGCCGCCCGCGCGGCCGGAACGTGAGGAGGGTCACCTCGTGGCCCGCCTTGGCGCAGGCGGAGCCCAGGAACACCGACTGGCGTTCGGTGCCCCCGCTGCGCAGGTAATCCTGGACGACGAGAATTTTCATTGCTCCACGAAGGGTCGCGGTGAAAGTCATGATTATATGAACCGCGGTTTCGTCAACCTGCTCCTGCGCTGGCTCGTCATGGCCGTGGGCGTGATCCTGAGCGCCCAGCTGGTGCCGGGAATCAGCTACGACACCGGGACCACCCTGGCGGTGGTCGTGATCATCCTGAGCCTCTTCAACGCCGTCCTGAAGCCGCTGCTGGTGCTCGTCACGCTGCCCTTCATCTTCCTGACGATGGGAATCGGGATCTGGTTCATCAACGCGCTGCTGTTCTACTTCACCGGCCGGCTGGTCGAGGGCTTTCATGTCGCCGGCTTCGGCTCCGCCCTGCTCGGCGCGCTGATCGTGAGCGTCACCAACCTGGTCATGAGCCGGCTGCTGACGCCGCCGCGTCCGCCGGCGCCGCCGCCGCCGAGGCGGTCAAAGCCCGACGACGTGATCGACATCTGAGGCGGCCAACCGGCGACCCGGGGGTTGCCCGCCGGCACCGCGGGCGGCCTGGAGTAGCGGCACCGCGGGATTGGAGCGCCCGTCGAAGCAGACTATTAAGCTACTTCGCGCCGCGGCCGGCTTTGTAGTTTAACAGACTACTTCAACGCCGTCGGGGGCCTCGACCCGAACCAGTCCGGGTCGGTGAGGCCGTCGCGGGAAAGGCAATCACCGGTCTCGCCGTGGACGAGCTCGCCGGCCTCGGGCGCAAGGCCGGGGCGCCCCGCCTCCGCGAGGGCAGGGTCGGGCGGGTCGGGCGGGCGCGCCGACACCGGGGTGCCGGCGGCCGACCGCGCCCTTCGCCCGACTTTCAATTTGACGCGGTCGGTCGGTCGCGTGACCTTGCCCGACCACTCAATCCTCCCATGGCTGACGCAATCTACGACTTGGTGATCATTGGCGGCGGGCCCGCCGGTTATGTCGGCGCCATCCGCGCCGGCCAGCTCGGCGCGAAGGTCGCCTGCATCGAAATGGAGCGCGCCGGCGGCACCTGCCTCAACTGGGGCTGCATCCCGACGAAGGCGCTCCTCAAGAGCGCCGAGCTTTTCCGCACGATCCAGAAGGCCGACAGCTACGGCCTGAGCGTGTCCGGCGTGGGCTTCGACTTTGAGAAGGTCATCCAGCGCTCCCGGGGCGTATCCAACACGATGGCCAAAGGGGTCGAGTTTCTCTTCAAGAAGAACAAGGTCGATTACTTCACCGGCAAGGCGCAGGTGACCGTGCCGGGCATGGTCGAGATCACCGAGGGCCCGCACAAGGGAAAGTTCTTCAAGACGAAGAACATCCTGCTCTGCACCGGCCAGAAGCCCCGGACCCTGCCGGGCCTGCCGGTGGACGGCCGGCGGGTGATGACCTCGCGCGAGGCGCTCGTCGCGAAGGCGCCGCCGAAGACGCTCGCGATCATCGGAGCCGGCGCGATCGGCGTGGAGTTTGCCTATTTCTTCAACGCCTTCGGCTCGAAGGTCACGCTCATCGAGATGCTGCCGCAGGTCCTGCCCGTCGAGGACGAGGAGGTGGCGAAGGTCCTGCAGCGGAGCTTCGAGAAGCAGGGCATGACGGTTCACACCGGCACGAAGTGCGAGAACATCCGGATCGGGGAAACGAGCGTGAAGCTCGACCTCGTGAAGGACGGCCAAAAGACGGAGCTCGAGGTGGAAACCGTCCTCGTGGCGGTGGGCATCACGTCGAACCTCGACGCGCTGTTCTCCTCGAAGGTCAAGGTCGACACCGACCGCGGCTTCGTGAAGGTCGGCGCAAACTACCAGACCAGCGTTCCGGGCATTTACGCGGCCGGCGACATCCAGGGACCGCCCTGGCTGGCGCATGTCGCCTCGTTCCGCGCCATCAACGCGGTCAACGGAATCCTCGGCCACGGCCAGCCCAAGCAGGTGGGCAATTTTCCGGGTTGCACGTACTGCCAGCCGCAGGTCGCCAGCACCGGGCTGACGGAAAAGATCTGCAAGGAAAAGGGACTCGCGTACAAGGTCGGCAAGTTTCCGTTCACGGCGTCCGGCAAGGCGGTCGCCTCGGGCGACTCCGAGGGATTCGTCAAGGTCATCAGCGAGGCCAAGACCGGCGAGATTCTCGGAGTGCACATCATCGGCAACGAGGCCACCGAGCTGATTGCCGAGTACGGACTCGCGATGAACCTCGAGGCCACGATCGACGAGGTTCACCATGTCATCCACGCCCATCCGACCCTTTCGGAGGCGCTCGGCGAGGCGGCGGCGGCGACGTCCAACGAGGCGATCCATATCTGAGCGAATGGTTTGACCTGCTTTCGGTTAAAGAAAGCGCGTCGTGCGCCGATGCCTCCGGGATGGCTCCCACTCGGATTGTCAGTTGTAAACCGCAATTGCCTTGCGGTTCTTGTTGCACAAGCTGGGCGACCGCATGACTTCGCCGGACAGCAAGAATCCGGGATCGTGGACCACTCCCAATCGGGACTGGCGCGGTCAATCCGCATTGGTGCCGGTCAAGACGTGTTATCGGATTCTGGACATCTTCCTGTGGTTTGTCAGCGGCGTCGGTCTGGTGGGCCTGCCCCTGGTTTACGTGCGGGGCCCGGATTTGCTCATGGGGAACCCGCTGTTCTGGTATGTATGCGTTCTGCAGGTTCCGGTTTTCCTGTGCGCGCTCTTCCGCGGTTGGCCGTTTCCCGTGCGTTATGGGGTGATGACGCTGGGGTTGTTCAGCATCGCGTTTTGCACCGCGGCGGTGTTGGGGATCACGCCGAATTGGACGTTTGAAATCCTGCTGCTGGTCTGCTCGACCAGCCTGTTTTTTGGCGTCCGTTGGGGGCTGGCGATGATCATCGCCATCATCTGCACCCACATCGTGGTGGCCTGGGGCTGGGTGACCGGGCGCCTGCCAGCTTACATGCCGGCGCCGGGGGCTCCCGTGTCGCCAATGATGGATCTCACCTCGACGCTGGTCTGGGTGCGGATCCTGGTCGTGAGCGCATCGCTGCAAACGGCGCTGGTGATCATGATGCGGTACCTGCTGTCCGACTTGAGCAACGCGCTGCAACAGGCGAACAGCACGCTGCAAAAGCTGGCCGTCGAGCAGGAATACCGGGCGCGGGCCGAGGAGGCCCGGCTGAAGGCCGAGCTCGCGGTGCGCGAGGCGCAAAAATTCGACGCGCTCGGCCGGCTGGCCAGCGGCGTGGCACACGACATCAACAACGCGCTTTGTGTCATCAAATGCTGGAGCAGCTTTCTGGCCGAGGACAAGCAGGTCCCGCAGGTGAACGAGGCGATGGTCGACATCCGGCGGGCGACGGAGAACGCCGAGCAACTGACGCATCACCTGCTCGCCTTCAGTCGGAGCGATCCGGCCCGCAAGGAAGTGGTGGACCTCGCGGAATTGGTGAGCCTGGAGGGAAAGACCCTCGCGCGGCTCCTGCCCAAGGACGTCGTCGTCGTCGTGGATTCCCACGTGCCCGTCCACGTGCGCTTCGGGCGCGGCCAGCTTCAGGAAATTGTCCTCAACCTCGCAATCAACGCCCGGGACGCGATGCCGAAGGGCGGGCGGCTGGGCATCAGCGTAAGCGCGGTGACGCTGGATGGCTCGACGAGCGGCCTGGCCGCCGGAAACTATGCTCGGCTCGAGGTCACCGACACGGGTGTCGGCATGGATGCGGCAACGCAGGCGCGCATCTTCGAGCCGTTTTTCACCACGAAGCCGAGCAACAAGGGAACGGGCCTCGGCCTCGCAATGGTTTACGGACTGGTGTCGGGAGCGGGTGGCGCGATCGTTGTTGCCAGCCAACCGGGTCAGGGCGCGTGCTTCACGATCCATCTGCCGGCGGCCAAGGCGGGCGAGGCGGCGGTCAAGCCGAAGGCGGCGGCCATCACGACGCTCACGCGCTGCCGCGTGCTGCTGGCGGAATACCAGCCGGAGATTCGCGCGTTGGTCGAGCGGATCCTGATTCGCGAGGGGTTCCCGGTGATTGCGGTCGCCGACGGCGACGAGGCGCTGGCGACGCTCGGAGTGGAGGGAAGCAAATTTGGCTTGCTGGTCGTGGACGGAATCATGCCGGGCCGGCCGACCATTGAGGTTATTGAGAAGGCGCTCGAGGTCGACGCGGACTGTCGGGTGGTGATCGTTTCCGACCAGAAACAGGACGACCTATTGCAGCGGGGGATCGAGAAAGGCCGTTACTGCCTGTTGCCAAAACCGTTCGATGCCGGGCAGTTGCGCGAGGCGGTCAACGACGTGCTTCGGCATTCGCAGGTCAGAGCCGACTGACAATATAGTGAGGAGGCATTGGTGGGGAATCCGACGCCCACGCCACTTCCCGGCCGCACCTCGAGGGTCGCGCCGGAGGAGCGGGTTTATTACCGCGATCGGCCCCGAGCGCGGCGAAATCCCATTGCCAATTGGCCTTGGACGGCAGGGCCGGCGCAGGCCGCCGGGCCCGCGGCCTGCCGACCAGCCCATGCGACACGCTCAGGGCCGCGAGATTGTCGAGGGTCGGCCGCCCGACAGGAGTCTCAAATCAATTCTGGATCGGCATAAAGCTGCTCCCAAATTTCCCTACCTTCCCCCACGGGGAAAACCCGTTTGCGGTCGAGGCTGGAATGCCCCGGCTCAGTTCCGGATGGACCACTCCACGGGAACCACGCCCCATGAAACGCTCGAGGCGAAGGTGGTTCCGCCCATCAGCCAGGCGACGCGCTCGCCGGTGGCGGTGTTTTCCCAGACGAGGTCGGGCTGCCCGTCGCCGTTAAAGTCGGCGGCCGTGGCGATCCGCCACTGGGTCGGAACGACGCCGAGAAAAACGCTGGCGGCCAACGAGGTCCCATTCATGAGCCAAACATAACGCTCGCCGGTGGCGGTGTTTTCCCAGACGAGGTCGGGTTGGCCGTCGCCGTTGAAGTCGCCGACCGAGGCGATCCGCCATTGGGCGGGAACGACGCCGAGAAAGACGATTGCCGTGAAGGTCGAGCCGTTCAGCAGCCAGATATAGCGCTCACCGGTCGAGGTGTTCTCCCAGACGAGATCGGCCTGGCCGTCGCCGTTGAAGTCGGCGGCCTCCGCGATCCGCCACTGGGTCGGAACGACGCCGAGAAAAATGCTGGCGGCAAACGTGCTCCCATTCATGAGCCAGAGGTAGCGTTCGCCGGTGGCGGTGTTCTCCCAGACGAGGTCGGGCTGCGCGTCGGCGTTGAAGTCGGCGGAGGCGGCCAGTCTCCACGGCGGGGGCAGAACCGTGATGGGGGCGCTCGCGGCAGGCGCGGGGCCATTCATGAACCAGACAACGTGTTCGCCGGTGGCGGTGTTTTCCCAGACGAGATCGGACTGGCCGTCGCCGTTGAAATCGAGCTTGGCCAGTTGAACCGCTCGCGCGGGCGGCTTGCCCGCCGACCATTCCGCCGGCACAATTCCCAGAGAGACGGTGCCGGTGTGGATGGCGCCGTTCATCAGCCAGAGGGAGCGCTCGTTGGTGGCGGTGTTGGTCACCACCAGGTCCGGCGAACCGTCGCCGTTGTAGTCGCCGGTGGAGGAAATCTGCAGGTCGGCCGGGACAATCCCGAGCGTGGCGGTCGAGGAATGGGTCACCCCGTTCATCATCCAAATCGTGCGCTCGCCGGTGGCGCTGTTGGTCCAGACGAGGTCGGGATGCCCGTCGCGGTCAAAATCGGCGATGGCCGAGACGAACCAGTTGCGGGGAACGACCCCGAGCGATGCGCTGGAAGCATAGACGGTTCCGTTCATGAACCAGACGGTATGCTCGCCGGTCGCGGTGTTCTCCCAAAGGATGTCCGTCTGGCCGTCGCCGTTGAAATCTCCGGTGCCGGCGAACATCCAGTCCGTCGCGATCACGCCGAGCGAGGTCGCGGAGGCGTAGCCGGTGCCATTCATCAGCCAGATCCGACGCTCGCCGGTCGCCAGGTCTGTCCAGAGGATGTCGGGCCAGCCGTCGCCGTTGAAGTCGCCGGTGCCGCCGATCACCCAGTTGGCCGGGACCACGCCCAGCGAGACCGCCGAGCCGTACGCGGTGCCGTTCATCAGCCAGATCACGCGCTCGCCGGTGGCGGTGTCTTGCCAGAGCACGTCGGATCCGCCGTCGACGTTAAAATCGGCTGCGACGGTCTTGACCGTGAGGGCGGCCGCGTTGCTGGCGGCGGTCCCGGCCGAGTTGCTGGCGACCAGCTTGTAGGAACCGGCGTCGGCGGGCACCACATGGGCGAGCGAGTACGAGGCGCCGGTGGCTCCGTTGATGTTCACGTTGTTCTTCTGCCACTGGTAGGTCGGGGCGGGCGTGCCGCTGGCCGCCGCCGTGAACGTGACGGGCCGCCCCACGGTTGCCGTCTGGCCGGACGGCTGGAGCGTAATGGCGGGGGCGACGGCCAGCGGCACCGCCTCGAGGACCACGATGGTTCGGCTCCCGACGCTGCAGGTGCCGGCGACGACGGAACCGTTCGAGGTGGACCAGAAGTTGGCGAGACTTTCGGACGAGTTGTTCGTGTCGATGATGCGCACCCAATGCGTGTTCGCCGGGGCGGCGGGTATCGTGTAGGTGACGGCGGCCGACGCCAGATTGCTCAGCACGAGGAAGTCATCGTCCGCGACCTGGCTGCCGTGGAGATAGATTTGGACGGTCGAGGTGGCGGCCTGATTGAAGGTGCCGGAGTTGGTGGAATTCGCGAAGGCGATGGTCTCGGACGTGTAGTCCTGCTGGCGGAAGGCGGGGTGGGCGCTCCGGAGGTGCAGCAGGTATTGGAGGAAGGCGAAGTTGCCGTTCAGCGTGCCGGCAAAGGTCCCGAGATTGTTGGCGTAGGCCATGGACCCGCCGGTTGTGTCCCCGGTCGGCACGGTGTCGGGACTGTTCGTGCCAATCATGTTGTAGTTGTTCCAGGTCGCCACGGAATCGACGTTGTACGAGTTGTTGTTGCCGTTGGCGGTCCGCCCAAACTCATCGCCCCACACCATCATGGGGAGGCCGCGGCTGAGGACCTGGAATGTCCAGAAGTCCCGGATGATCTGCCGTCGCAGGGTCTGGTCGCCGCTCCAGGTGGAACTGAGGTTGTTGTTGGTCCCGCCGTCGGAAGGCCCGAAGGGCCAGGTGAGGCTGGAATTGGTCTGGGAGCCGTAGCTCACCAGGTCGGTGATGTTGAATCCGTCGTGGCAGACCACCATGTTCACCGATTCGTGCGGGCCGCCCTCGGCCGTCATCTTGGCGGAGTCGCCGTAAAAGGCGTCCGCGTAGCCCAGGTTGCCGGCCCCGTTCACGTAGCCGGTGAGATTCCCGGTCATGTAGTACCGGATCGAGTCCCGGTAGTTGCCGTTCCAGCACGCCCAGCCCGCGGGGAAACCGCCGATTCCGCTGGAGCCGTCATTGGCGTCCCACGGCTCGGCGATGATCTTGAATCCGCTGGATTTGGCGAGGCTGGCGATGGACACCAGGAGGGGCGCGGTGCTGGAGAAATTCCCGGAGCCGTTGCGGCCCAGTTCCAGGGCCTCGTCGAAGCGAAAGCCGTCCACGCCCATCGTGCCGGCCCAGTAGGTCAGCGAATCCGTCACCAGTTGCTCCACCGGCGCCGAGCCGCCGTTGAGGTTGGTGCCGACCCCGGTGCTCACCCAGTAATATTTCGGGGTGCCGGTCACGAGGGTGTAGTACGAGGCGTTGTCCAGGCCGCGGAGAAAGGTGACCTCGGCCTGCGCGGCGGTGCTCGCGTCCCACACTCCGCCTTCGCCCGAGTGGTTGTACACCACGTCGAGATAGACCTCGATTCCGGCGTTGTGGAAAGCGGCGACCATGGCCTTGAACTCGGCGGTCGGTCCGCCCGGCGTTTGGTTGCTGGCAAAGCGGCGATCGGGGGCGAAGAACCCGTAGGTATAGTAGCCCCAGTAGCCGCCGCCGCCCGAGGTGGGTGCGTTGCTCGGATTGTCCGCGTTGTCGGTCTCGTGGATGGGCAGGAACTCCACGGTGTTGAACCCGAGGTCCTTCAAGTATCCGGCCATGTAGGCGGCGCCGGCGTAGGTGCCGCGGAGGTTGTTCGGCACGTTGGCGGCATCCTGGAATCCGGAATAGGCGCTGAGCAGCGTCGTGAGGTTGACACTCGACGGATGCGCCGTGAGGCCCTTCACGTGGGCTTCGTAAATGATGGCGTCCTTCTGGCTGAGGTTGGGCTTGGGCCCCGTGGAGGTGTTGTCGACCAGGGCCACCGCCTTCGGCGCCCAGTGACCGGAGTCCACCTTCCGGCAGTCGATGGCGACCCCGCCGGAAAGCGGACCACTGTAAGTCTGGCCCGAGGCGATGTTCGCGCCGCCGCTGGCATACATCGAAAAACTCTCACCCGCCGCCTGCGTCGCGGGTGTCCAGGCGTCATGCGACAGCTCCCGCGCGTAGGGATCGAAGAGAACCTTGTTGGGATTGAAGCGGTTCCCGGAGGAGTCGCAGTCGGAAAGGAAGCCGGCGGTCGAGTTGCCCCGCGCCCAGTTGGCATTGAAAGGCCAGTTGGGGCCCCAGGCGCGGAAGGCATAAAGCGTATAGGCGGGGGCGTTGGCCACGGCCGCGCGCCAGACGTTGTCCGAGCCCTTCGTCATTGTGTAGTCGTAGGCCGCGTCCGCTCCGGTGTCGGCGAGATAGATCTCCAGGACGACGGTGGTGGCGTTGGCGGAGTACACCCCGATCTGCAGGGTGCTGCCCGGTCCGGCGGTGAAGGTGGCACCCAACGGCCAGTTGGCGGTGCCCCACGCGGCCTGGTTGTCCGGCGAATAGGCACCCGAGGCGGGATGATTGGTTCCGACGGCCGCGGCCCACAGGCCGGCCGGCACGAGGGCCAGGGCGAAGGCCAGCAGTGGCCGGGCAAGAAATATGCGAAGGGGAGAGGTGTTCATGGGCGCAATGTCCCGGTTGTGCCGGATGGCGGGAGGTTCGGGGCGGTGCCGCGGGGAACGGCCACGCCGGAATCCACCGATCCGTGCGGAGCCGGTTGCGAGGACCATCGAACGCGTCCCGTCCGGCGGCCGCCAGCAGGCAGGAATCGATATAACTTTGAATACCCCGAAAAAACCGGAGGCCGGTGTCGCGAGATGACGGTGGAGGGCTGGCGGGAGCGCTCGCGCCGCGACTGCTCTCGGGAGACGCGTCGGCTAGGCGATCTTCTTCGCGGCGGCTTGGGCCTTGAGGCAGAGCTCGGCGGCCTTGAAAATGTGCGCCTGCGTCATCGCCTTCTCGGTGCGGTTCAGGCAGTCGAGGATCAGCTCGCCGAAGAACGGAAAACCGACCTGCCCGGCGACGTCGAGGTGCTGCTCGCCCTTGCCGTCGACCAGGTAAACGTGGTCGCCAGCCTTGTCGCGGCCGACGTCGACGTATTTGCGCAGCTCGATGTAACCCTTGTCGCCGAGAATGAAGGTCCGCCCGTCGCCCCAGGTGCTCAGGCCGGCGGGGGTGAACCAGTCGACGCGGATATAATTGGTCGCGCCGTTGTTGCCGAGCAGCGTCGCCTGGCCGAAGTCCTCGAGTTCGGGATGATCGGGGTTGCCGTAGTTGGCGACCGCGGCGTGCAGCACGGTCGCGTCGGTCGCGCCGGAGAAGGTCAGGAACTGCTCGAACTGGTGGCTGCCGATGTCGCAGAGGATGCCGCCGTACTTGGCGTGCTCGAAGAACCACGCGGGCCGGTCGGCCTTGCCCAGCCGGTGCGGCCCGAGACCGAGGACCTGCAGCACCCGGCCGATGGCGCCGTCCTTCACGAGCTGGGTGGCGTACATCGCGGATTCGTTGTGGAGCCGCTCGCTGAAATAAACCATGAACTTCCGGCCGGTCTCCGCCACGACTTTTTTCGCCGCCTCGAAGGAATCGACCGCGGTGAAGGGCGTCTTGTCCGTGAAATAATCCTTCCCGGCCTTCATCACGCGGCAGCCGATGGCGCCGCGTTCGTTCGGCACGGCGGCGGCGGCGACCATTTTGACCGCGGGGTCGGCCAGAACCTCGTCGAACGAGCGGGCGACCTTGACCGCCGGGTACTTCTCGACAAACGCGGCGACCTTCTTCGGATCGGCGTCGAAGACCCACTTCAACTCGGCCCCGGCCTCGAGCAGTCCGTTGCACTGGCCGTAGATGTGCCCGTGGTCGAGGTATGCGGCGGCGAATCCGAACTCGCCGGGCTTCACGACGGGGCGCGCCTTGCCCTGGGGCGCGTAATTCTGGCCGCTGGCCTTCACGTCGGCGGCACCGGCGAGGCCGGCCGAGGCGACGGTGGCGGCGCCGGCCGCCAGCATCTGCAGGAACTGGCGACGTCCGGCGTCCGGCAAGTTGGGAAAGGAGGCTGAGGCGGGGATGGTCATGGGGTGATGAAGTTTAATCCAAGCTCACTTTATTTGAACCACGAATGAACACGAAGCGACACGAATTAAAGACCAAGCCAACCGCGGCCGATTTTATGGCGCCAAACGGGAATGGGCCTACGCGCCAGTCGGGTTAACCGGTGGTTTCAAGCGATTGAGTTCGGTCGATGCCGGGGTTGACGAAACAAGCTTAACCACAGATTTCACCGATGAACACGGATCGAGGCGGCGGGGAAGAAATCCAGGCCCGGGTCCCGGGCTTCGCCACCATTTGATGAACGATTGAAGCGGCCGATTGTATTCGGGTTCGGTCCGGGGAATTTCCGTGCGTTCCGTGGTTTCAACTTCATTGCTCCGGTCAATTCAGGCCATTCGGGTTGAACTCGGATTGCGTGGACGAACCCGGATGGACTGGGAAACTTCACGAGGCAATCCCGTTGGCCGGACCTTGACTGGTGCTGGTTCGGTCGAGGCGGACGGGCCGGCCGCGTTCGGCGGACTCGTAGATGGCGTTGACCAGGGCGACGGCCCGGCGACCGTCGCGGCCCTCGACAGCCAGCGGGCGGTTATCGCGCAACGCAGTGACGAAGTCCTGAAGCTGCCGCACGTGGCCCTCGATCGAGATCGCCCCGGGCGAATCCGCGCCGGAACCGAGCGCATCGGCGCGGGGCGCGCTCCGGATCTCATCGTCTCCGGGCGCACTCACCCGGAAGCCCCATCGCGCAATGCGGTCATCCTCCAGCGCGATCGAGCCACGCTCGCCGCAAAGCTCAATCCGGCGCGCCCAGCCTGGCCAGGCCGCCGTCGTGGCCTCGAACGTCCCGAGCGCACCCTGCGGAAACTTGAGGGTGGCGGCAGCGGTGTCCTCCGCCTCGATGCCGCCGTGCACGCAGCGGGATTTCCACGCAAACACCTCGTCCGGGAGCCCGGCGAACCACTGCAGCAGATCGAGTGCATGGATAGCCTGGTTCATGACGGCGCCGCCGCCGTCGAGCGCCAGCGTTCCCTTCCAGCCGGTGTAGTAGGCAGCCGGCCGGTGCCACTTGACCGCGGCGCTGGCCAGCACCAGCCGGCCGAGCCGGCCGGAGTCAACGGCGGCTTTCACGATCCGCGCACCGTCGCCAAAGCGGGCCTGGAAGATCGGCGCGACGCGTACTCCCGCCTGGTCGGCCGCGGCCAGAATCCGGTCGACCCGGTCGGTCGTGGTTTCGAGCGGCTTTTCAATCACAACATGCTTGCCGGCGGCGATGACGGCCAAAGCGGGCTCGAGGTGCGCGCCGCTGGGCGTAGCGATGCAGACCACCTGGATGTCCGGTCGCGCCGCCAGTTCGCCGGCCGAGGCCGCCACAAGGGGGATCCCGAACTTGTCGGCGAACGCCCGTCCGGTGTCGGCCGACCGGCTGGCCACCCCGACCAGGCGTGCACCGTCGACGCGCGCGATCGCCTGGGCATGGAAGCCCGCAATCATGCCGGTGCCGACAATGCCAAAGCCGAGCGCGGGTGGGGTGGTCATCGGGGAGGGAAGGGCGTACCCACCTTCTCATGGGCCGATACCCGACGGGCTGCAAACCTTGTCCGCCGCCGAGGTGGGGCCCGGGGGCCGGGAACGGAGCGGCGGTGGCGGTCGCGGGCACCCGGCCCGCACGTCCGGACCAGTCCGCCCAGCCGTGTCGTTTGGCTTGAGCCTTTGCAGGTTTGGCGCTTGGCTGGGCATCGCAACCCCCCGGTCCCGCCGCTCGCGCGGATCTTATCGCCGCTCGCCACCGGGTGAGGCCCTTTCCCGCCAAATAGCACCCGATGAAAACCAAAATCTGTGTCGTCTTGATGTTTGCCGCCGGACTCCTCTCCCTGCCGGCGTTGGCTGATGTCCCCGGCCGTCACCCGGCTTTTCTCCATGCGTTGACGGATCTCCGCGACGCGCGCTGGAATCTCGAGCACCGGGAGGGCGACTCAGCTGCGCGAATGAACGAGGATGCCGCCATCGCCGAGGTCGATCGGGCGATCGAGGAAATCAGGCAGGCCGCCGTCGACGACGGCAAGAACCTCAATGTGCATCCGCGGGAAGATGCGAGGCTCGATCGCCCCGGCCGCCTGCACCGCTCGCTTGAGCTTCTCCGCAAGGCGCGTTCGGACGCGTCTGGCGAGGAGGATAATCCCGCCACCCGTGGCCTGCGGCATCGGGCGCTCGAGCATATCGACGCGGCCATCCGCGCCACCGAGCACGCCCTTCACGACCTGGAGCGCCGCTGATCCGGGCGGCCGCCGAATTATTTGAAACGCCCGACGATTGTGTCCCGCAGGGAACTTTCGGAATCAGCGCTTTCAGTTGTTCCCGCCGACAGGGACGCGTTTGCGGTTCTATGTTCCCAGTCCGAAGGCCCGAGCTCCGGGGCAGCGACCCCTCAGTTTGATTCACTCTAGCTGTCCGCGACGGTGAAGAACGGCTGGGAGTTCGGGAGGTCGCGCAGGGTCTGGGCGCCCAGGGGCGACACAAAAGGAGCCGGTCCGAGCGCCTGCACGGCGGCTTCGCTCAAGAGGAAATGCACGCCCAGCGACGCTGCGGTGGCCTCCATCTTGTGGGTGAAGGTCGCCTCGGAACCGACCAGATTCTCCTCGCCCGGGGTCGCACCGGGGCCGACCCGCACGGCGCCGTGGTGGACCGCCACGCGGGCGCCGGCCGGGTGGGGGAGGCGGGAGACTTCCCGGATGAGCATCCCGAGTTTTTCCGGCGAGACCTGGCCGTGGCGCCAATGGGCAAAAAAGGTGCCCTCCCGCACGCGCTTGATGTTGGCGCCGGCGGTCGCGAGCGCCGTCCGCACCTGGCCGGCCCAGGTGGCCGCGGCCTGGTCCGACGGGTCGGGCGAAGCGACCACCATCATCCAGCAGGCGGTCTTGCCCACCGCCACAATCGTGTGTTGGGCGGATTCGCGGCCGATCCCGCTGACCTCGGTCAGCGCCGGCTGGTGAAAGACATAGCGCAGCGAGCCGACGGTGATCACGTCGCCGTGGTGGAGCTTTCTGGCCGTGAAGATGCGCGTGTCGTTGAGAAAGGTCCCGTTCGTGCTGCCGAGGTCGACCAGCACGAAGCGCTGCCCCTGGCGCTGGACGACGGCATGGCGCCGGGAGATCCGGGCATCGGGGTTCACGATTTCGTTGCCCTCGATCCGGCCGATGTGGCAGTCGCCGGAAAGCACGACGGTGTTACCGTCCGGCAGCTCGATCCAGGCGGTGGGCGGAGAGGTGGGGACTGCTTCCACGGTTGGCGCGACTGCTGCGGGTCAATGCTCGCCGGCGATGGCCCGGGCGCGTTGGGTGTAGAGGCGGGCCCCTTCCCGATCGCCGAGGTGTTCGGCGATGGTCGCGAGATGGTCGAGGTCACCGGCCATGCGCGCGCCGCCGCCGAGCAATTCCTCGAGGTGGACGGCTGCGAGAAAATCGGCGCGCGCCTCCAGCCATTTTCCGAGGCCGATCCGGGCGGAGCCAGCGAGACGGAGCGCGCGGGCCTCCTCGGACTGGTCGTGCGCCGCGGCACACGACGTTCGCCCGGCCTGCGCGTGGGCGAGCGCTTCGGCGAAGCGGCCCTGGCCGAGCGCGATTTCGGCGCGCAGGGTCTCGAGGCGCCCGGGCCACGGCGATGCCTTGGCAAAACCCGCCGGCGCACCGGCCAGAAGGGAAGCGGCCGCGGCCGAATCGCCCTGATCGAGAGCCAGCAGGGCATCGAGCCAGGCGGACGCCGCGTCCGCCTCGCTGACCGCACCGGCCTCCGCGGCCTGTTGGCGGGCGGCAGGCGCCAGCCCCCGCAGTTGCCTGGCGGTGGCGCCGGCGGCTTTCGCGTCGCCGGCACCGCGCTCGGCCAGTGCGAGGTTGAGCAAGGCGCGACAGGCGCCGGGCGTGTCGCCGGCGGCGAGGTGCAGGTGAACCGATTCCGCGAGGGCCGGCACGGCTTCGTCCGCATGGCCGGTCAGGTAGGCGGCTTCGCCGGCGCGGGTCTGCCGCGCGGCGGCGCGCAGCAGGGGCGGCGGCCCGGGCGGGGGCTCCGCGCAGCCGGCGAGGAGGGTCAGCGCCGACGCCAGCAGGAGGCGGCGGCGGGCAGAGGTTTGTTTCACGCGCGCCAGGCTCACGGTTTCGAGGTTGGCAGCAACGGCTCGGCCGGCGGCAGGTCGATCTTCCGGCGAATCAGGCTGAAGTCCTTGACGGCGTCGACGACCTCGCCGGCCCCCGTGGTGGTCCGCTTGCCCTCGTCGACCAGGGCGGGCACCTGGGTGGCGAGACGGTCCACGGCGGGCTCGAGACGGACCGCGCTGGCGTGGAGGCTCGCGGAAAGGGCCTTCAGGTCCGACAACAGCGGCGGCAGCGCAGTGCGAAGCTCGGCGGTGGACGCGCGGAGGTCGCGCAACGCGGCCTGGAGATCGCCGTCGGGCTGGGCGAGGGGCGCAAGGGTGTTCGTCGCCAGGCCGCCCGCCCGGTTGACGGTGGCGAGCGCCGCGTCGGTTCGCTCGAGAAAGCCCGGCATCCACGACTGGATGCGGGCCGTGGAATCGGCCAGGTTGTGCAGGGCAAGTTGCAGGTCGCCCTGCGGCTGGCGGGCCTGGTTGAACAGCGCGCTGATGTTGTCGACCATCGGCTCGATCCGTTCGACCACGTGGACGAGCTGGTCGTAGAGCTGGCGCTGACCGCGATAACGGAGGGTCGCGCCGGGCGGCGCGTTGAGCGAGCGGTAGGTGCCGCCGGTGATCTCGAGGGAGGGATCGCCGCCGAGCTGGAGGTCGGCCTCGAGTTGCACCTCGCTATCGGCCTTGATGAAGCCGAGGTATTGCCGGAAGAGGGCCATCTCGACGCGCACGCTGCGGTCGGACTGGAGCTCCACGCGGCTGACTTGGCCGATCTTGAAACCGCTCAAGTGGACCGCCATTCCCTTGTGCAGCGACTTGCTGCTCATGGTTTGGAAATTGAAGGACTCGACCGGGGTGAACCAGCCCTCCTTCCAGCCGAGGTAGGAGCCGATGCCGGCCACGGCCGCCACCGTGAGCACCACCGAAAGGCGGGCGCGCCGAAGGCCGCGAAGCCAGGACGCATCGGCTTGCAGCAGCGCGGTCATGCCTGGACCTCCGCCCGGAAATCGCCGCGGAGCGAAAGATAGTGCACCTGGGTGGGCTGCAGTTCGTCGAGCAGCCGGTCGCCCACGAGCACAAAAACGGATCCGCGGCGCGGGTTTTCGGACTGGAACGCGACACTGGCCTCGATCAGTCGCCGGCGCTGGTCGGTGGCGAGGCCGGCGAAGAGGTCCTCGCACACCAGCAGTTCCGGCTCGAGCAGCAAGGCGCGCAGCCAGGCGGCGGCGGCGCGCTCGAACGGTGTGGCCTGGTCGGGTTTTTGGAGGAAGGCCCGGCGGGCGTCCTCCTCGGCCCAGCCGCACCACCCGAGGAATGTCTGCACCCGCGACTCCAGGGTGGCGGCGTCCCGGCCGCGGTGGTAGGCAGCTCCGAGCAGGATGTTCTCCCAGAGCGCGAGGTGGCCGACGAGTCCCTCCGCTTGGGCGGCGAAACCGAGCTGCGCGCGCAAGGCCCGCCGGGCCCGCTCGTCGAGCGCGCCCAAGACCTGTCCAAACAGCCGCACGACGCCCTGGCGCGGGGCGATCAAGCCAAGGAGAAGATCGACGAACTCGCGGGCACAGGCGACCGTCGGTGCGACCACGGCGGCGAGCTCGCCCGGCGGCACGGAGGCCCGGGCCAGCCGAAAATGGGCTCCCTCGAGCTCGGTGATCTCAATCATGAGAGAAACAAGGCCGCACCGCCATGGACGACGACCACCGCGACGAGCGCGCGGCTGAGCAGGTGCCGCGCGATCTGCGGCATCCGGCCGGTGGAGAACGGCGCCACCAGTCCCTGGTCGCAGACCAGAACGCCGATGGCCGCGCCGAGCACCAAGCTGCGCAACCCGGCGATTGAGAGCGCCGCGGGCGCCAGCGTCGCCAACAAGGCGGACATTTGCTGCGTGAACGACAGCGGCGTCACCAGCGCCGCCAGCGCGGACCCGCCCAGGACTGCGGCTGCCTGGAAAAAGAAGTTGAGCACGAAAAGCGAGAGGGCGAAACCGAGCACCCGCGGGAGCATCAGGTAGTCGCGGGGATCGATGCCCATCAGCCGAAGCGTGCGCAGCTCGCCGTGCTGGCGCATCAGCCCGAGTTCGAAGGTTGCCGCCGTGCCCGGCCCCGCCACGAGCAGGAGCGCGCTGACGAATCCGGCGAGCTGCCCGAGCACGAGCGCCTGCAGGACGCGGGCGCCCAGGTCGGCCCCGAGGCCGAACCCGACCTCGACGGTCGCGACGGTGAAGAATCCCGCGAACGTCCCGATGGCCACGATCAGCCAGCCGAGGTCGAGGGCGCCCCGCTGCACCTGCTGCCAGAGCGCGACCTGCACGGGAGTGCGGGCCAGCCGGCCCAGGCGGCCGGCGACGTCCACAAAGAGTTCCAGGCCGCCCACGAATTCCGGGGCGTCGGCCGGACCGGGTGGGACAGTGCCCTGAGCCGTCGACATCGGGGTGGAACGATGGAGGCGTGGAGTGGGAGCGTCAAACGCTTTGGCGTTTCGGTCGTGTCCGGCGTTGCCATTGCGAAAGGCGCCGTTCAGCCGACGGACGAAGTAATCGCGCGAGCTGGCTCGCCATCCTCTGCCTTCGCAGGGCTGCCGCTGGTCATCAGGCCGGAATGGAGGGCGGGCGCCCTCGTCCGCCGCCCTGCGGGGTGCGGACCCGTTCGCCGGGCCGCTTCGACCGGGCTCAAGGCCCCGAGCTGAGTCGAGGGGTTTGGGGCCGGCACCCCGCCTCCAAGATCGAACGCGATGCGGAACCACCGCCAACGCCGCAAAGGTGCCTATTGCCAGTCGGGCCAAACACCCCCACTCTCGCTGCATGGAAAGCCGACCTCCCGCCGCGATCGTGCACGTTGGACCCAGCAGGAAGATTGCCGGCACCAGCAGCGAATTCCTCATCATCATGAAGCTGGTCGAGGAGTTTCTGAAACACACTCCCCCGGGTCGGGCGCTTCCGCTCCAGCACGGCGTTTTTCTCTGCGACCTGGATGCCTGTTATCCGGCCATCCTGACGCTGATCCAGGAGGCCAAGACCTACGCCGCCTGCGTGGTGGTGACCGAGATCGGCGACTCGCCGGTGTTGATGTCGCCGGATTACCCCGATGCCGTCGCCTTCCTGCAGTCGATGGGACGGCGGGTGCAGCTCACCGGGCCGACGACGAGCTGACCGGACCGGACGCGTCCCACGGCCCGCCGAGATTTTTCACGTGAAGATCCTTTACTTTCGCTCGACGTGGGGCCTGGAGGACCTGCCGACGCTGGCGGCGCGTTTTGCGCGCATCAAGGCGGGCGGTTTCGACGGCGTGGAGGTCGACGTGCCCCTCGAGATGGAAACCTGCCGGGAGGCCCGCCGGTGTCTGGACGACCTCGGGTTGGAGGTGGTGGCGCAGCAATGGAGGACACGCGGGCGGACGGTCGCCGAGCACGTGGCGGGATTCGAGGAGCAATACGAGCGGGCGCGGGAGCTTCGTCCGCTCTTTTTGAACTCCCACACCGGCTGCGATCATTTCTCGCTGGAGGAAAACCTGGCGATCTTCGACCACGCGACCGCGCTGGCGGCGGCGGGCGGAGTGCCGGTTTTGCACGAGACCCACCGCGGCCGGGCCCTGTTCAGCGTGCCGGCGGCGGCCGCGTTCCTGGCGGCGCGGCCCGCGCTCCGGCTCACCGCGGATTTCTCCCATTGGTGTTGCGTGCACGAGTCGCTGCTGGAGGACCAGGCTGCCAGGGTGGAGCGGGCGGCGGAGCGCAGCTACGCCATCCACGCGCGCGTCGGGCACGCGCAGGGGCCCCAGGTCGCCGATCCCCGGGATCCCCTCTGGGAACCGAACCTGCAGGCGCACCTGGCCTGGTGGACGCGCATTGTCGCGCACCGGCGGGCCGAGGGCTGCGCTTACCTCACGATCTGCCCGGAATTTGGCCCGCCGCCCTACATGACGCTCCTCCCGAATTCGCGGCAGCCGATTGCCGACCTCTGGGAGATCAATTGCTACATGCGCGACTGGTTGAAGGAAAGACTGCCGGCTTGACGGCCGGCCGGCCGGGGCCGTTCCGGGCGGGCCGGGGAGAGGGGTGACGCGGAATTTTTTGAAACGGGATTTGCGAAAATGCCCCGGCGCCGCAACGTGGTGACCCGGTGTCGAATTCGCCCCCTGTCCCGCCGACCGGTTCTCCCATGCAATCCTCCACGCGTTTGTCATTTCCCGCGACGTTCCTCCTGGCCCTGACCGCGGCCTCCGGCGCGGCCGCCGAGCCCGGCCAGCCGGCGGGCGACCCCGCGCGCGGCAAGCTGTTCTTCCAGCAGAACTGCGCGCTGTGCCACGCCACCAGCGCGGGCGCGGGACAGGGTCCGAGCGTCATCGGCGTGTTCGGCCGCCGCGCGGGCGCCACCAGTTTCGGTTACTCGGCGGCGCTGGTCGCCGCGGGGCTGGTGTGGGACGAGGCCACGCTGAATCGTTTCCTGACGAATCCTCCGGCAGTGGTGCCCGGTACGCTCATGCCGGTGCCGATTCCCAATGACGGCGACCGGCACGACGTGATTGCCTTTCTGGCGACCATCAAGTCGGCGGCCGACCTTCCGCCGGTGCCGGTGCAGGCGGCGGCTGTGGGGCCGGCCACCGGCGCGGATTCGGGCGACTGGCACAACGACGCCCCGGGCGCCAAACACCGCGTGGTGATTTCCGCCCTGCCGGCCCCCTACGCGACGGTTTCGGCCGGAAACGGCCCGCACGTCGTGAAGGCACCGGCCGGCGCGAGCCTCTCGGTCCCGCCGGGATTTGCGGTGCGAGCCTTTGCCACGGGGCTGGCCGGTCCGCGCCTGCTGCGGGTGGCGCCGAACGGCGACATCTTCATCGCCGAGACCAACGCGGATCGCGTCCGGGTGTTGCGGGCCGCGGATGGCGCCGAGGCGCCCTCGCAGGATCAACTGTTCGCGGACGACCTCGACCGCCCGTTCGGCATCGCGTTCTACCCGTCGGGCGCGGATCCGAAGTGGGTTTACGTGGCGAACAACAACCAGGTCGTCAGGTTTGCCTACCAGAATGGCGACCTCAAGGCGCGCGGCCTGGCGCAGGTGATTGTGCCGAAGCTTTCCTCCAGCACCGGCGGCCACACGACGCGCGACGTCGCGTTTTCGCGAGATGGCAAGCGTCTGTTCATTTCGGTCGGGTCGGGGTCAAACGTGGCCGAGGAGATGGGGAAAAGGAATCCGGCGGTGATTCGCGAATGGGAGGCGGCCCATGGACGCGGGGCGGCGTGGGATGGGGAGGCCAACCGCGCCGACATCCTGGTGACCGATCCCGAAGGCCACGAGCCGCTGCGCACCTTCGCCACGGGCATCCGCAACGGGGTGGGCCTGGCGGTGGACCCGGACACGGGCGAGCTCTGGACGGCGACCAACGAGCGCGACGGCCTCGGGGATGACCTCGTTCCCGATTACATCACGAGCGTGAAGGAGGGCGGCTATTACGGCTGGCCCTGGTATTACCTCGGCAATCACGAGGATCCCCGGCACGCCGGCGAGCGGCCGGACCTGGCCGGTCAGGCCATCGTCCCGGATGTTCCGCTTCAGGCTCACTCCGCTTCCCTGGAGCTGGTCTTTTATCCGAATCGCGCGGGTCCGGGAATCTTCCCCAGCGAATACCGCGGCGACATCTTCGCGGCTCTCCATGGATCGTGGAACCGAAGCAGCCGGACCGGCTACAAGGTCATTCGCGTGCGCCGCGTCAACGGCGTGCCGACGAGCGAGTATGAGGATTTTCTCACCGGATTTGTGGTCGACAGTCAGAATGTCTGGGGCCGGCCGGTGGGTGTCGCCGTGGCGCACGACGGAGCGTTACTGGTGAGCGATGACGGCGGCGGCACCGTGTGGCGCATCGCCTATATAGGCCGCCGGTAACGCGTTCGGCACGTTCCAGAGTGGATTCCGCCAGCGATATTTCGCCGGATCCGCATATTTCCAGTTGCCGCAGCGGTTACCGAATATCATTATCGATTCGGATCTACTCCCTGGTGTTTTACGGGCCCGCCAAAGTAGCGGCTTTGCGCTGTGCCATTTGCCCACCTTCTCTCGCTCGGATGCATCATTTTTGGATTCGCCGCCATCTCTCCTGTTGCCCAAGCTGTTTGTTTGGGGGAACATGTAAAGGCGTGCAAGAAATGATACATTTGCATCCGTGCAAGGGGGAGGGCGGCGGATATCCTGAATAAGCCGGGAATTCATCCGGTTCGGCTTGGCCGGACATTCGTCGCTTCAGCTGGTTTCACCATTTCGAGTCGCTAACCATATAACCAATATATCAATGAGTGCCCGTTCGATTTTCACCGCCACTGCATTTGCTGGCGTCCTGGCCGCAAGCAGCCTGGTGCACGCCCAGACAATTGACTATTTTCAAGTCACCAAGGTCCAGGACTTCCAACAGACCTCCTCGAATGCTCCCGCGAGCCATTCGATCCTCACGTCTCCCGACGGCGCCTTCGATTTTCGGGCTGAAATGAGCGGCTCCCGGTTCGACCTGCTGTCGGGCCTGGGATCGCTGGCACTGCCGAACGCGACGCAACAGACACTCGTCGACCTCGACCCGGGGTATTATGATTTTTACGGAATCATTCATGACTACAGCAGCAAGTCCGCGTTGGACGCTGCGTACCCCGACGGCAACTATACGTTCAAGTTCACCGCCCCCGGCGGCCAACTCGGCCAGCCGACGGCCTTCAATGTCACGATCGGGCTGGGGGCCACCGATGATTTTCCGGCCGAAGTCCCGACCGTTACCAACGGGACGTGGGACGGGCAGGGCAACCTGCTGGTGAACGCCGCGGTCGGCACCACCCTCAATTTCAACAGCTACAGCGGCTACACCACCGGAGTGGGCGGAATCATCTCCTTCGACATATACGGTCTTAACGGAACCACGCTCATCTCGAATCCCTACGATGTGTACAGCACATCGCTGGCCGGTCAAGGGGCCGACCCGCAACTCACCACCACCACGATTCCGGCAAACACGCTTCAGGCCAACCAGATTTACTACGCCGAGCTGGCCTTCATTCGCGTCGTGAACGTCAGCCAGGACTACAAGCAGGCGTTGAGCCTGCCGGTTTACCAGTATGTCACCGGAATAATGATCTCGACCTACCCGGCGTCCACTTCCCCGGGCATCACGACCCAGCCGGTCAGCCAGACCGTGGCGGTCGGGGGCACGGTGACATTTTCGGCGGCGGCCAGCGGCACGCCGACCCCGACCTACCAATGGCAGAAGAACAGCGTCAATATCCCCGGGGCGACCGGGACGACCTACTCGATCTCCAACGTCGCCGCGAGCGATGCCGGGGATTACCGCTGCGTGGCCACCAACTCGGCCGGCTCGGCCACGAGCAACGCCGCAACCCTCACCGTGCTGGTGCCGCATGCCGACTTTAACGGAGATCTGAAATCCGACCTGGTTTGGGAAAATACGTCGACGGGCGAACGCTATGTCTGGCTGATGAACGACACGGGATTCGCCTCGAGTGTGTCCCTCGGCGTCGTGCCCGCGCAGTGGCACGTTGCGGCCACCGCCGATTTCAACGGCGACGGCAAGGCCGACCTGGTTTGGGAAAACACGTCGACGGGCGAGCGCTACGTTTGGTTGATGAACGGCACGGTCTTCAGTTCGAGCGTGTTCCTGGGCGTGGTCCCCACCAACTGGCAGATCGTTGGCGCCGGCGATTTCAATGGCGACGGGAAGGCCGATCTCGTCTGGCAAAACTCGTCGACGGGCGAACGCTACGTTTGGCTGATGAACGGCACGGTCTTCAGTTCGAGTGTGTTCCTGGGCGTGGTCCCCACCGCCTGGCAGATCGCGGGCGCCGCTGATTTCAACGGCGACGGGAAGGCGGACATCGTCTGGGAGAACACCGCGACCGGCGAGCGCTATGTGTGGCTGATGAACGGCACCGCCTACAGCTCAAACGTGTTGGTGGGCGTCGTGCCGACGCAATGGCGGATTTCCGGAACGGGCGACTTCAACCACGACGGCAAGGCGGACCTGATCTGGCAGAACACCTCAACCGGCGAGTGCTACTTGTGGCTGATGAACGGGACAACCTTCAGCGCAAGCGTGGTTCTCGGCGTGGTGCCGACCCAATGGCAGATCTCGGAGTAAGGAACCGGCGGCCCTGACTCCGGCGCCGTTCGCGGCGCTGGCGTCTCCCCCGCCAAGGATGGGCCCGCCCGCCGATGCGGGCAATGGCCAGCCTGGCCGAGCCAGGCTGGCCGGCTTTCGCCGCGGCCGGAAAAAGACCGACGCCCTCGGGCGGAGAACGCTTCAACGGGGATCATATGATCGGGAGGTCGACCGTTGCGGGTGTAATTGCCAACCCAAGGCGGGCGCGAGGTTCTGCCGGGCCCGCGGTCATTTCCGCATCGAAAGGGAGCGCTCCAGCCGACGGCGTCCGGGGTTTTCGACTTTCAACCCTCAACTCTCAACTGGACCTTCCGGGCCGCAGGCCTTGGATTTTTTGGCGAGGTGGTGCCGAAGCCGGTGGCTGGCGATGTAAAGCGCGCCCGGGGCGGCCATCAGGGCGAAGAACCAGGTGACGCGGCCGTTGACGATCGTGGGCTCGACGAGCGCCGCGACGCCGACCAGCGAGGCGATTCCACCGGCAATCTCCCAGCGCCAGCCGGCCAGGAGGCCGAGCATCATCAGGGAAAATCCCGCGAATCCGAGCGCTTCAGTCGAGAGGGGGTGGCTGACGAGGTTCGTCGCGAGGCGCGAGATGGGCATGTGTTCGCCGATAGCGATGACCAGAATGAGTCCCAGAACCAGTGCGCTGACAATTCGCGCGGTCCAGCGGCACACGGTGGCGGAGGTGCTGATTGTTTTCATCGGGGTATGATTTGATTGCTATTGATTTTTTCTGCAGGTGACCATCGACCCCATGATACGCCGGCGCGGCGTGAGGTGTTATTTGATAAAAATGATGCCGCCCATCGATGCGGGCGATTCCCGGGCCTCATCGGCGGGCTCCATCCCGCGTCTGACCCCGGGGCTCGCAATCCTAGCCGGGTGGGTGGCGGGCCAGGTCACCCGGCCGAATGAGAGCGGTCACAGGTCCAACGAAATCCGGACGGGCGCCAAATCCGTCCGGAGATCTGGTCTTGAGATCGGACCACGCCGGAACCAGCCTGTCTTTGCGGCGCTGGGTCAATGACGATCTCCGGCTCCAACCGCGTTTGCCCTATGAAATACGTGATGATCTACGAAGCGAACCTCGAGAAGATCGCGCTTGCGCCAGTGCATTTCAAGGCCCACCGGGCGCGTCTCGATGACTTCCATGCGCGCGGAACATTGTTGATGGCCGGGCCCTATCAGAATCCCCTGGAGGGGGCTTTGGGGATCTTCACGTCACGGGAGGCCGTCGATGAATTCATCCAGGGCGACCCGTTTGTGATTCACGGCGTGGTCAAGGCCCCGACGATCCGTGCCTGGAATGAAGTGCTGTCGTGAGTTCCAGGTTGGACCTGAGAACATTCCTTCGGTGCTAGGCCGAATAGAGGGTTTTGCTTTCGTGGGACTCGTGGCGATTGGCTCGGTCGCAGGGGTGGCCCATTGACCGCGTCCTCTCCCCAATTCGTCCACCCGAGAATTAACCACCCGATACGTTCGGAATGGATTCCCGCCGCGATTGAAAGATTTCGGTGGGACGTTGGCCGGTGCCCGAGGACGGTCTCCTCGCGCTGGTTCTTCCGCCCAAAGGCGGGCAGGTTCGGTGGCATCGGCCGTAGGTCGAGTGGCCGGAACAGAATCCTCCTGTGAAGGTTTGGGGCCGCAGCTTCCCGTACGAGTCGCCGGGTCGGCGGAGCGGAGCGGGCTTTGATTTGTGGAGCCTGGGCGAAGGTGGCGTTCCGAGCGGCGAAGTCAGAGGGAATCGGAAGGGATGACCGCCTGCTGGATCCCGCGGCGGTCCCGGCCTCGGCAAACCGTTTTCTTGCCAGGGCCCCCGGTCAGCGGTGAAGCCCGCCCGACGTCGCCCTGCGGGCCATGGCGCGGCAGCCCTTCGCTTTGCCCTGCTCCCCGCCCCCTTCGTTGGTTTGCCGAGCCGTAGTTCGCCAAGCGAGCGAAGGCTGGTGCGAGTGCCGGGAGTCGAACCCGGATCGACGGCTTCGGAGGCCGCTACACTATCCATTGTGCTACACTCGCAATCAGCAAAGCCGGAAGCATTCGGTTCCGGGCGGGTTTTTCAAGCTGGTTTGTGAGCGAGCCCGCCTTTACGCGCAGCGATGGGTTGGTTTTGTCGGCCCGTGAGTACGCGGGCCCTCCAGGCGACCGCCTATTTCTTTTCCGCCTGCATGTGGCGGTGGACGAAGAACCAGTAGATCACGCCGAGCACGGCAAGGATGCCGACGGCCCAGGCGGTGACGGCGTGCAATTCGCCGCGCATGAGCGCCTCGTCCTGCCCGGCCTTCACGCCGAGCCAGCAGAGGACCCCGCACCAGAGGGTCGAGCCCAGCAGCGTATAGAGAGAGAAACGCGCGAAATCCATGCGCACGATGCCGGCGGGAATGCCGATCAGGTGGCGGACGACCGGCAACAGGCGCGACGCGAAGATTCCAAAATTGCCGTAGGCGGCGGCCCAGCGCTCGGCCTTTTCGACCTTTTCCGGCGGCGCCAGGAAGTACTTGCCGAACCTGAGCACCAGTGGCCGGCCGGCGAGGCGGGCCGTCCAGTACATCGCGGTGGCGCCGAGCCACGAGCCGAGCGCACCGGCGATGATGATGCCGGTGAGGCTCATGTTGCCCTTGGTATAGGCGAGGTGGGCGGCGGGCGGGATGATCAGCTCGCTCGGCAGCGGCAGAAACGTGCTCTCGATGAACATGAGCAACACGATCAACGGGTAGCCGCCCGTTTCGAGGGAGCGCGCATACCAGTCGCTGAGTTCCTTGAGCAGGTGCATGTCAGGGATGAAAAAGGCAGGCGCAGCCGCCTGCCTGGGCAGAGATTGACGATGGGGGACAGGCAGCGTGCGCCGGCCTGCCGCCCGCCGGGCGCGCGATCAAACGTCCGGCTTGGTCTTGCGGAGCCCCTGGACGCGGTCGCCGCTCTTCCACTGGCCGCGTTTCTTGAGGATTTCCACGCGCTCGAAGCGCTTGAGGACGTTGCGCTTCACGACGAGGCCGCCGGAAGATTTGAGGCTGTTATGCTGGGACATTAAAGGGTCTCGGTTAGGATTGTTTCGAGGTGGGAAAGGGTCCGGATGTAGAGTTCGCGATAGCCCATGACAAGTATTTTTCTCCCACGTTCTCGGCGCCGACCTCGATCCATTGCGGGGTTTCGTCCGGGTGGTGGGAGTGAACCCAGGCGCTCAATTCGGAACCGTTGGCCGGCAAGCACTTGTACCAGACCCTGAATTCCTCCGACTGCTCGATTTTCCCTTCCCAATGATAAATCGAGGTGATGGGTCCGTCGATTTGGGCGCAGACCGCGAGGCGGAGCTCAACCGCGCCCCGGGCCAGTCTCTCGGCGTCATCGCGGTTTCCAGTGGTTGTCCAGGCGACGAGCATGCATCAGTATCGCCCGGATGGCCCGTGGCGGCAACGCGAAAAGGCCGTTTGGGGGCGGAGATTTCGCCCTTGACGCACCCCCGGCGCACCGTAGGGCTAGGCCTTTCATTTTCCGAACCCATGAGAGACGAATACATCAAGGAAGCCCAGAAGATCATCCAGGACCCGAACATCCTGATCAACGTGGTCTCCCGCCGCGTCAAGCAGCTCCGCCGGGGCAGTCGTCCGCTCGTGGAATCCCTCGAAAAGCTCAGCCCCGAGGACATCGCCCTGCGCGAGGTGATCGAGGGCAAGATCAGCTTCGAGCTGCTCGTCAGCTGAGCGGAGAGCCCTTTTGCCGATTCCCGGCGTCGAAGCGCGGCAACCTGGCCGCGCTTCTTTATTTCCGGGATGATTTGAAGGAAACCACGAATGGACACGAAGAGACACGAATGAAGATTCAAACTTGAGGCAGGCCTGCCTCTGGCCGCCAGGCGTTGATCCCCGCGATTGGAGGCAAACGATTTCCCCTCTCCTTCAAAATTTGTGTTCATTGGTGTCCATTCGTGGTTTCCTCATGCATTGTTTTGGGTAGTTTTCCGCCCCGATCATGGCCGCCAAGCCGACAAATTCCGCCCGCTACACCGAGATGCGCAACCCGAAGGCGCTGCGCGACTACTTCATTCACGACAAGTTTGAGGCGGGCATCAAGCTGGCCGGCACCGAGGTCAAATCGATCCGCGCCGGCAAGGCGCAGGTGACCGATGCGTTTGCCCGGATCGAGAAAAACGGCCTCTGGCTTTACGGAGCCTACATCGAGGAATATTCGCACGGCGGACCGTCACAGCATGCACCGCGGCGTCCGCGGCAGCTCCTGTTGCACGCGAGCGAGATCCGAAAGCTGCGGCAGGCCGTCGAGACCGGCGGCCGCACGATTGTCGCGCTGCGGATGTATTTCAAGGAGGCGCTGGTAAAGGTGGAGATCGCGACCGCCTCCGGCAAAAAGCAGTTCGACAAGCGCGCCGACCTCAAGAAACGCGAACTCAACCTCGAGGCCCGCAAGGCCCTCAAATTCCGGCAATGAAGAAAGCCCCGCGACGCCCCGCCCGTCTCCCCAGCGAAGTGACCGTCCGGGTCCCCGGCAGCACGTCAAACTGCGGCTCCGGCTTCGACACGCTCGGCCTCGCACTGAGCGTCTACAACTCCGTCACGCTCCGGCGGGGCGATTGGAGCGGGGCGCGCGCCGCGGCAGCCGGGGATGCGGCCGGGCTCGACATGGCGGACGAGGCCGGCCGGCTGTTCTTCGTGCGCGCCGGCGTCGCGGAGTTCGGATTCACCTTTCACGTTGAGGGCGACGTGCCGATGTCGCGCGGCCTCGGCTCGAGCGTGACCCTGCGCGCCGGCATCGTGGCCGGGCTCAATGAGCTCGCCGGCGCCCGCCTGACGAAGGAAGACCTGTGCTCGTTGGTCACCCAACTCGAGGGCCATCCCGACAACGCCACCCCCGCGGTCATCGGCGGATTTGTGGTGGCGCGCTCCGACCCGCATACGGGCGAACTGGCGGGAGTCGTGCGCAAGGCGATTGGCCGCGAACTCTGCTTTGTCGTCGTGGCGCCCGAGCAGGAGCTCGAAACCAAGAAGGCGCGGGGAATCCTGCCCAAGGAGCTGCCGTATTTCGACGCCATCAAGAGCGTCAACAGCGCGGCCTACGTCGTCGCGGTCATCCTCTCGGGAGAATACGGGCGGTTGCGCCATGCCGTCTGCGACTTCCTGCACGAACCGTACCGGCTGCCGCTGATCCCCGGGGCGTCCGCGGCGATTGCCGCCGGCGTGTCGGCGGGTGGCCTGACCGGCTGGCTGAGCGGCAGCGGCTCGAGCGTCTTGTGCGTGTCGGAGAACCGCTGCGCAGCCAAGGTCGGCCGGGCCATGGCCGCGGCCTTCGCGGCTCAGAAGCTGAGCAGTCGCGTCTTCCGCCTTCACGCGGACAACGCCGGGCTGAAAATCACCCGCCGGCGCTTCTCATCGGGAACGGGGGCGTAGAGCCGTTCCAATAACGTGAGATATGCTCGGCGAGTGCGGTCCATTTGAACGGCTTGCGCACGACCGCCTTGAGCGTCGGCACGCGGTCCAACTGCTGGTCGGTGAATTTGATCTGGTAGGCGGTGATCATCACCGCCGGCACCCCCGGCTTGCGGCGCTCGACTTCGGCCACGAATTCGAGGCCGTCAATTCCCGGCATCTGGTAATCGGTGACGATCAGGCCGACATCGAGGCCGGGCAGGGCGCGGAGCGCATCCGCCGGCCGCGTGAAGCTGTGGACCGGGCAGGCAAGGTGTTCGCCAAGAAGCTGCTCCAGCAGGTCGATGTAAGCGGTCTCGTCGTCAACCAGCATGACGCACTTGCCCTTGGCCGCGGTTTGGCGGGGGCTGAGGTCGGCGGCCGGTGATGCACTCGATGCCATGTGCGGATATCCTGGATGGAGACAAACTGAATATAAGCGACCCGGTGGGTGAGACACACTCCATTATAGACATCAGTAGCGCGAGCATAAATTGACTCCACGGCGGGTGCTTTTACAATCGCCTCACACTCTTTCATCATGATGCACATCGTTTTACTCCAACCGCAGATCGCGCCAAACACCGGCAATATCGGGCGGATGTGTGCATTGACCCGATCGCGTTTGCATCTCATTCATCCCCTTGGCTTTGAGATAAACGACCGGCAACTGAAGCGAGCCGGAATGGACTACTGGCACTCGCTCGATGTTCACCATCACGACGACTGGGCCGCGTTTCGAAAGAGCCCGGCCGCGCCGCGGCGGCTCTGGCTTTTCACGACCCGTGCCGCGCGCACATTTTGGGAGGTCCGCTATGTGGACGAGGACGGCTTGTTGTTTGGCAACGAGGGGGCGGGCTGTCCCGATTGGATTCATGCCGAAGTGGGGGCAGAGTCCAGCGTGAGGATCCCGCACGCCAACCCGGACCTGCGTTCGCTCAACCTTTCGACGGCCGCCGGCATCGGATGTTACGAGGCGATCAGGCAGGTCGGCCTGTTGGGCTGAGCGATGCAGTTGAACGTTGGGAGTTGAGCGTTGAGAGCTGCGAGGCGCGAATCACGATTGGCGTGATCCGTTGGGGGATGAGCATCGATGCGTCGGCTCCTTGATTATGCCTAAGCCGATCTTGTTGGAACGCGGCGCTCCGGACGCGTCTCCGGCTGCGATCACCGGTCGGGCGAGTCCTCCGCGACGAGCCGCCGAAAAGCCCGTCCCGAGGCCGGGCTCTATCTAGCGTCTGCGCCATGCCCGCCGCGCCTTTGACGCCGGCTTCGGGGCGTCCATCCAGTTCCACCACAGGAGAAGGCGGGGGACGGGTTTTGCGGTTCGCGCGTAGTACGCCGCGCATCGAAACGTATAGAGCACGCAGCGGTCCTGATGGGCCCCGGTCAGTTTCTCCAGCCGGCGATAAAGAGTCTCGGGGTTCTTCCGTTTCAAATCGGCAATTCGCCGGATGCCGAGGCTGTAGAGGTCGGCGGCCAGGCTTGGCCCGATGCCGGGAATCTCCCGCAATTCGCGCAGCGCCTTGTCGCGTTTGTCCAGTGAATCGGTGGTTCTCATGATGCCGGTAGTCTAGCGCACGACGCTGACAGCGTTATGTCAGCAGGGTGGGAGGCAAGGCAGTTTGCCGGCGGCTGCGAGTCCGTCCGGGCTGCCGTTGCCGCGTCGCCTGTTCCGCGGGAGCCAACGAGTTGCCTCCGGGTGCGTCGATCCTCCCGGAATGAAACGCCCGACGAGAGGGCAACCAAACTCGTCATTTTGAGCAGCCGGAACGATTCAGTGAGCCACAAATGAACCCGGATAAGCGCAGGTCGAGCAGGAGCTAAGAAACCTGTTGTTATCCACCAATTGGTGTGCGCCGGCATTTGGCGTCGTTCTGTCGTTTCCCGATTTCACGATTTGTGTCCATCGGTGTCGATCGGCGGTTCCAACCGCATGAGTTCGGCTGAGTGCAGCGAGGTATCAGCGTCACCAGTCGGGCAACGCCAGCAGCCTTGCCTCGCGGACCGAGCCGGTGCATCCTCCCCCGGTCGGTGCCACGAAACCCCAACGGAGCTTTCCCATGAACAACCCCATTTCCCGGCGCGCCGCCCTGCGCCGCCTCACCGCGGGTGCCGCCGTGGCCGTGTCGATGGCCTCCTTGTCCCGGAGCCTGCGCGCGGCGGATGCGATCCCGGGCCTGAAGAAACGGATCAACCACTCCGCCTGCAAGTGGTGTTACCCCGATGTGGCCCTCGATGACCTTTGCCGGGCCGGCAAGGAGATGGGCCTGGCCTCGATCGACCTGCTGCAACCGGAGGATTTTCCCACGCTGCAGAAGCACGGCCTGGTCTGCGCGATGGTCAGTTTCCCAACAGCCAGTGTCGGCGCGACCAAGGTCGGAGGGATCACGCGGGCGTGGAACCGCCTCGAACACCACGACGCCCTGGTTGGAGTCTATGAGTCCCATCTGCGCGCCACGGCGGCGGCGGGCTATCCCAACCTGATCTGTTTCTCGGGCAACCGCGACGGCCTGGCCGACGAACAGGGTCTGGCAAATTGTGCGGTGGGCCTCAAACGCATCCTGCCCTTGGCGGAAAAGCTCGGTGTCACCGTGTGCATGGAGCTCCTGAACAGCCGGGTGAATCACAAGGACTACATGTGCGACCACACGGGGTGGGGCGTGGAACTGTGCCGGCGGCTTTCCTCGGAGCGGTTCAAGCTGCTCTACGACATTTACCACATGCAGATCATGGAGGGCGACGTGATCGCCACGATCCGCGAAAACCACGGCTGGTTTGCCCATTACCACACGGGCGGGGTGCCCGGCCGGCACGAGATCGACGACACCCAGGAGCTCAACTATCCGGCGGTGATGCGGGCCATCGTCGACACTGGTTTCAAAGGCTACGTCGCGCAGGAGTTTGTCCCCGCCCGCCCCGACGTGCTCGCCTCGCTCCACCAGGCGGTGCAGATTTGCGACGTGTGAGAGCAGGGTTGGGGGATGGTGGTGGAACCGGGCCTCCGGACCGGTTCTTCTGTTGATGCCCAGGCAAGCCCGTCCGGAGGCCGGGCTCCACCTTAGGACTTCGCGCGCAGCTCCGGGCGTCCCGAGTCGCCACCGTGACCCATTGCCGGGTTGCGTTCGGGCGATCAGTGCGTTTGTTTCGCGGGATGAATCTACCCCGGTTTATGCTGCCTTTCGGTCTGGGCCTGCTCGGCCTGTCCTTCGTGTCTGCCGGCGCCGCGCCGCTACGCGTCCTTTATTTCACCAAGTCGGCCGGCTACGAGCACAGCGTGATCAAAAAGGTGAACGGCCAGCCGAGCTACTCCGAGAAGATCCTCACGACGCTCGGGGCCAGCCACGACATCGCGTTTACTTACAGCAAGGACGGCTCGCTTTTCTCTCCGCAATACCTGGCGAACTTCGATGTCATCATGTTCTACACGACGGGTGACCTTCTCAGCGTCGGCACCGACGGCCAGCCGGCGATGACGGCCGCGGGGAAGCAGGCGCTGCTCGACGCGATCGCGGGAGGAAAGGGGTTCATGGCCATTCACGCCGGGAGCGACACCTTTCACACCCACGAGACCGGCGGAGGCAACCCCACGGAGCGCGCGGCGCGCTATCACAACTTTGGCGAGAAAGCCGACCCGTACATTCGGATGCTTGGCGGCGAGTTCATCAATCACAACGCTCAGCAGGTCGCGAAGGCGCGGGTCATCGACCCCGCCTTTCCGGGCTGCGCCGGAATCGGCGAGGCCTTCGACGTGATGGAGGAATGGTACACGCTCAAGGAGTTCGCCGCCAACCTGCACGTCCTGCTCGTGATGGACACGACGGGCATGACCGGTCCGGACTACCAGCGGCCGCCGTATCCGCTCGCGTGGGCCCGGACCTACGAGAAGGGCCGCGTCTGGTTCAACGCGATGGGTCATCGCGAGGATGTGTGGGACAACCCGAAGTTCCAGGAGATGCTGATTGCCGGCATCGAGTGGGCGGGTGGACGGAAGCCGGCGGCGGTGCCGGCCAATATCAAGACTGTTGCCCCCGCGGCGGACACGCTGCAGGTGATGCCGCCGGAGAAGAAGTAACCGCGGCGCGGCGCCGATAAATTGTCGGACGGGGTCGCCGGCCCTGAGCCGGCCGAATGGGCCGAACCCCGCCTGCAACGCATAAGTTGTGGAGGCCGGGTGCCCTCACCCCGCGAGTCGCCCGGCTTTCTCTTTTCCGCGAAACACGCGAAAGCTCGCGAAACCGGAGAGGTGGAGCCCGGCCTCTGGACGGGCTTGGTCGCGGCTCGTCGCGGAGGACTCGCCCTACCAGGGAATCGCGTCCGGCAGGGCTGCCGCTTGGCGGCAGGCCGTCTCTCGCGAGAGGCCCGGCCCGCCTACACCTCTGGTTAAAACGCTCTGGCCCGCAGAACCCGTCCAGAGGCCGGGCTCCACCGACTGGCACCGCCAGGCTCCTGCGCTCAGGCCGCTTGCGTGCGCAGGCTCCTCCATTTTGCCAAGGGCATCAGCGCGATCGCCATGACGAGGAGCTGGCTCGCGACAAAGGCGATCAGCCAGTAGAAGGCCGACTCCATGAAACCATAGCTGTGGAGGCCGATGCCGAGCATGTTGACTCCAAACCAGCTCCAACTGGTGACAATGTTGCCGAAGACAGCCATGACCATGAGACCGCGGGCCCGCACGAGGCCGCCCCAGCGGGCGTGCAGGATGGTCGCGTTCCAGATCACAATGATGAGCGCGCCGTTTTCCTTGGGATCCCAGCCCCAGAACCGGCCCCACGACTGATCGGCCCAGATGCCGCCCAGCACGGTGCCCACGAGGCTGAAAAGCGTGGCGAAGCAAACGATGCCGTAGACCATGCGCGTGAGGGAATCGGCAGTGGGCTGGTCAAGCGATTCGGTGAAGAAGCCGCGCACGATGTAGATCAGGCCCAGGAATCCCGCCAGGAAGGTGGCGGCATAGCCGGCGGTCACGACGACCACGTGGGTGGCCAGCCAGAAGTTCGAGTCGAGCACGGCGCGCATCATCTCCATGGTGTCGCCGCCGAGCGCGAGATAGCGGGCGATGAGCAACGTGGAGAAGCCAATCATGCCCGCGGCAACTGATCCAATGCCATTGCGGAAGGTTCGCTCCAGCGCCAGGCAGAGGAGGACGGCGCCCCAACCGACAAACAGCGCCGAGGAGTAGAGATTGGTCACCGGCGGCCGGCCCTCCAGCCACATGCGGGTGAGAATGCCGGCCGTGGCGGCGGTGAAGCCGAGGACGACGACCCAGAACGCCGCGCGACCGAGTTGGTGCGGCCACTTTAACCACGAGACAAGGGCGAGGATCAGGGCGAGAACATAGAGGACCATGCTGTTATAGAACGGATCGGCGGCATTGAAGCGGGCCTCGACGTCGCTCTTGCCCATCTCCTTCACAAACCGCGTGCTGTCCCGGGTGCGCATCGTCGTCAGGGTCTGGTTGAAGTCGGCGGAGTCGCCGGCGCGCCACGCATGGCCCAGGCGGGCGAATTCCACGACCGTCGCGTTCACCCCGTTGCCGCCAAACGCCTCCATCAGCGCGGCGCCGGCGGTCCGCCAGTGGGTCGGGTCGTTGTCTCCGACATCCGGCGGCACGAGGCGGAGGTTGCCGAGCTGCTCGATGTAGGTGAACCGGTCGGCCATTTCCTTCATCGCCTTGACGAGTTCCTCGTCGTGGGCCTGGCCCTTTTGCTTGGCGAGAACGGCGTTGATGCCGGCGGGCAGCATCTTGCCGAATTGCTCCAGCTCGGTGGCGAAGTCGGGGGATTCCGGCACCTGCACGCTTGTCTTCAGCTGCATGTAGAGCACGACGTGGTCGCGGGTGTTGAGCAGTTGCTTTTGGAACGGCGAGCGCAGCGGCTCCTCGACGCCGTCGGCGAGGCGCGCCTGGCGGTCGAGGTCGTCGAGCTTCGGCCGGAGCTGGTTGTACGAGAAATATTTCTTCAGGTCGCCCTCCTCCGCGGTCAAACCGAGGAGATCGAGGACCTCCTGGTGGTCGATGCGGAAATGCCGGTAGGTGTCGGCCTTTTCGGGCGCAAACAGGACGTCAGCGAGCCACTCGATGGGTACGACCGCGCGTCCGTCCGGAGTAGTCAGCGACTGCTTGCTCTTGAGCGTGAGGAGGGAAGTGCGGGCGACCGTGTCGAGCGGCTTGATGCGTCCGCCGGACAGCACCGGCAGGCGGCCGAGGGCGGTGAGATCGAACGCCGACGGGTTGGCGGCCGGACGGAGGGTCGACAGCAGGTAAAGCGCCCCGAGGGCCAGCACGATGAGCGGGAGGCGACTCGTCGCTTTCGGCGCCGGCGCGCGCGCGGCCGCCGCCGAGCGCTTGGTGAAGAATCCCACCAGGGTGAAGCTGAACTGGATGATCAGCCCGACGGCCATCATGGCGCAGGCGATGTAGGGCAGCAGCCAGCCGGGGTTGCGCACCACCTCGAGGACGGACAGGTGGCTCGCGGCGTTCATTTGGTACTGGTAGAACGTCGCCCCGCCGTACCGCAGCGGATTGTTCATGAAGATCAGGACCTCGCGGTCGTCGCGGCCGTCATCGCTGCGCAGGCGAACGCGGCTCGAGAAATTCTTTGGAATGTCCGTGCCCGGGTAGACATCGTGGTTCACCTTGAGCAGCGTGAGGGAGAACGGCCGATAGTAGCGCTTGAGGCGCAGCGTGATCTCCCAGGTGTGGCCCTGGTAGCCGAAAGTCTGCGGGGCGGTGAGCAGGGGCGACACCAGCCAGGTACCGAGCGCGCCGTCCGGTCCGGCCAGCTCGACGAAGGCGCCGGGAGTGTTCAGTTCCTCGGGCTTGTAGGTCAGCGGCTGCGCCTGCATCAGGATGCGGGCACCCACGCCGGCGATGACCGGGGCCGTGCCGGCCGCGGGTGCCTGGTCGCGCATCTGGAGCGACGCATTCGCGTAGTAGTCCTTGATCGTCACCCGGAATGGCAGCTTCGGGTGCTGGATTGAGGCCTTGCCGGCCAGGACCGCCTCGGGGATCGCGACGACGTCGTCGAAAGCGCCATCGGTCTTGTCCAGCAGCGCGAGCTCGAACTCGCGGAAGCTCTCGGAATATTTCTTCGTCTCGCCCTCCTCCAGTTTCATGCTGCTGTCCTTCTGGAGCAGCCCGGAGGCGAGCTCGCCCAGCAGCAGGACGATGAGTCCGGCATGGGCCAGCTGGATGCCCAGCTTGCGCCAGGTCAGCCGGAAGCGATAGATGTGCGCGCCGAGCAGGTTGATCAGGAGCGCGCCACCGATGAGATAGCCGCCCGGAAAAATCGGGATGCTGACGTCAAATTTGGGCCACTGCCAGAACACAAGGAAGCTGCGAAAATATTTCTCCTGCACGGCCCAGATGCCGAGATTCACCTGGTCGAGCGTGGCCACGAAGACCAGCAGCAGCGACATGATCAGCAGGACCACGGTGAGCTGCAGCGAAACGAAGAAATTGCGGAGCTGGCGGAAGTAGGCAATCATGGCTCAGGGTGCTTTGACCGTGTGGAGGAACTCGACGAACGCGGCCTTCCGGCCCTCGACGAGGGCGTCGGGCCCCATCAGCTTGAAGAACCAGCTGTTGCCGCCGAACGGGACGACCGCCCCGATCAGGCGCTTGCCACCGCCGGCATAGTCGACGACGATGAAATCGAGCCCGTTGGCCGTGAATTTTTCGGTGGTGGCGGCGACGTCCGCCGCCGGCAGCGCTTCCAGGCCGACCTGGCCGCGCCAGCGGTTGAGATTGGCCTCCAAGCCGCCGGTGGCGCCGGGGAAGGCCGTCACGGAAAGGTCGGCCTCGCCACCTTCGCCCGGCACGGTGTAGCTGCCCTTGCGCATCGCGGAGAGCGCCTTGGCCGGCCAGGTGGCCGGCGCAGTCCAGGTCAGGTCCGTTCCGTTGGCGGTCGGTACGGCGGTGTCGGCCATCGGGCCGGCCGGGGCTTCGCCGCCGGCCGGTGCGATCGGCGGGTGCCCGGTCGGCAGGTTGTTGCTGCTCGCCATGCCCGTGGAGGGCGGCTCGGGCACAACGGGATCCTTGGGGGCGCGGTAGGACGTGATCTCCCGATCGCGGCAGCCGGCGGCGATTAGGAGAATTGATAGGCCCAGCGCGAGCGTGGAGGCACGAAGGGAGGTCATCGAGGGGCTTTTAGACCGTTATTCCCATAAAAGCGCAACAGCAAGCGGCGTTCTGGAAAATGCAGACACAATGAATGGCAAAATATGCGTTATGCGGATTTTTACTGCGACCGCCGGGAGACATCGCAGAATGCTGGCATGCACATTGTGCCGCTGGGAGATACGGCTCTGCTGGTCCAGGTGGGGGAACGCATTGACGAGGCCACCCATGCCCGGGTCCAAGCGGCGGTGCAGATGCTTGAGGCCAGCGCTTTGCCATCGGTGGTGGAAATCGTGCCCGCCTACACGACCGTGACGCTTTTCTACAATCCGGTGCTGGCGGTCGCCGCGGGCGCGCCGGCGGCCGACATCGCCGGCTGGCTGGCGGTGCAGATCGACGGCCGACTCGCCAAGTTGCCGGACAAGGTGAAGCCGGGACCGGGTCGCAAGCTGGAGATTCCGATTTGCTACGACGATGATTTCGGGCCGGACCTGGCCGAGATCGCGGCGCAGACCGGGATTGCCCGCGACGAAATCGTCCGGCTGCACGGGCAAAGTGAGTTTCTGGTCTACCTGATCGGATTTGCACCCGGCTTCCCGTACATGGGCGGGCTGCCCCCGCAATTGTCGATGCCGCGCCGGGCGGCGCCGCGCGTTCGCGTCGCGCCGGGATCCGTCGGCATTATCGGCATCCAGTGCTGCATTTATCCGGTCGAAACGCCCGGCGGCTGGAACCTGATCGGGCGAACGCCCCTGCGCCTCTATCGTCCGGAAGCCACGCCGCCCGCGCTCCTCCGCGCGGGCGATCGCGTCAAGTTCTGCCCGATCTCCCGGGACGAGTTCGAGAACTGGGGGGAGGCATGAGCTATACCGTCCTGAAGCCGGGGTTGCTGACAACTGTGCAGGACCAGGGTCGCCCCGGCCTGCAGCGGCACGGGATTCCGGTGGGCGGTGCCGTGGATGCCTTCGCCGCCCGCGTGGCCAACGCCTTGGTGGGGAACGACGACACCGCCGCCGTGCTGGAAATGGCCCTGCAGGGGCCGGACGTGCGGGCGGAGAAGGACGGGTTGGTGGCGTTGTGCGGAGCGGGCCTCGAGATGCGGATCGGGGGGCAGGAGGTGCCATCCGACCGCCCGATTGCAGTGGCCGCCGGCGAGGTGCTCACTTTCGCGGCGCGCCGGACGGGCGCACGGGCTTGGCTGGCGTTTGCGGGCGGCCTCGATGTGCCGGTGGTGCAGGGCAGCCGCAGCACCTACGTGCGCGGCCGAATGGGCGGGTACGAGGGACGGCCGCTCATCGCCGGCGACATGCTCAGGACGGGTGCACCGGCCGAGTGGGCGGTGCTGCTCGGACGCCAGTTGCGGGCTTCCGGCCGGCGCCACGCGACCTGGAGTGTCCGCCCGGAAACGCTGGGCCGCCTCGAGGCGGGCGCGGGCGTGCGGGTCGTGCGGGGTCCCGAATGGGAGCTGTTCACGCCGCAATCGCAGCACACGCTTTTCAATTCGAGTTACGTCGTGACCAAGGATGCGGACCGCATGGGCATGCGCCTCGAGGGCGCCGGCCTCGCGCTGCAGGCGCCGCGGGAGGAGATCTCGTCGGGCATGAATGTCGGCGTCGTCCAGGTGCCGCCGTCGGGCCAGCCGATCGTCCTGCTGGTCGGCCGGCAATCCGTCGGCGGCTACCCCCGCATCGCGGCGGTGGCGTCGGTCGACCTCGGCCAGCTGGCCCAGTTCAAGCCCGGCGACCGGGCGACTTTCCGCGAGATCACCGTGGGTCAGGCGCACCAGCTGCTTCTGGATCGGGAGCGCGATTTTCTGCGGGTAAAAACCGGCCTGGCGCGTATGGTGACGTGACGGGCATGCCACGCATCGACCTCAATTGCGACCTGGGCGAGGGGACCGGCCACGATGCTGCGCTGATGCCGTTCATCACGTCGGCCAACATCGCCTGCGGCGGCCATGCGGGCGACGAGGCCACCATGCAGGCGGCGGTGGACCTGGCCCGGCGACACGGGGTTGCCGTCGGCGCGCACCCTGGGTTTGTCGATCGGGAGAACTTCGGACGCACCGAGCCGGCCGTCTGGCCGGAGGAGGTTTTCCAACTCGTGCTCACGCAGACCCGCGCGCTCCAGCGCATCGCGCGCGCCCGCGGAGCCACGGTCACGCACGTCAAGCCGCACGGCGCCCTCTACAACATGGCGGCCCGCAACACGCTGCTCGCCGCGGCCGTCGCGCAGGCGGTCTACGAGGTGGACCCGCGGCTGCGGCTGTTCGGGCTCGCCGGCAGCCACTCGCTCGCGGCCGCCCGGTCGTGCGGGCTCGAGGTGGCCAGCGAGGTCTTTGCCGACCGGACGTACCAGCCCGACGGGACGCTCACGCCCCGGGCGCGGGCCGACGCGCTGATTTCGGACGAAGGGCGGGTCCTCGAGCAGGCGTTGTCGATGGCGCGCGACGGGAGGGTGCGCGCGACCGACGGCACCGAGGTGGCGGTCCAGGCCGACACAGTTTGCCTGCATGGCGACGGGCCGAATGCGGTGGCGCTGGCGACCTGCCTGCGTGCGGGCCTGGAGGCGGCGGGCATCGAGGTGCGGAATTTTAGTCACCCGCAATCCTGATCACTTCCGCCCGGAACTCCCGAACGGTTTCATGCTGAGCGAAGTGAAGACGCCATGAGTCATTTCAAGCCAACCCGGTTCCCGCACTTCGCCCGGGACGGCAGGCAGCGGGGACGTGCCGTGCGATGATCAAACTGGTCGGCATCCTCGTGGTCGCGATCGGTTTTGGGCTGCGCTTGAACACGCTCGCGGTGGTGATGGCGGCCGGCGTGGCGACCGGGCTCGTGTCCGGCCTTTCGCTGCATGAAATCATGGAGCTGTTCGGGAAATATTTCGTGGAGAACCGCTACATGACGCTCCCGGTTGTGCTGATGGTTCCGCTGATCGGGCTGCTGGAGCGGCACGGGCTGCAGGAGCGCGCGGTGACGCTCATCCAACGGGCGAAGGCGGCGACCGCCGGGCGGGTGATCCTGATTTACGGGCTGGCCCGGCAGGTTTCGGTGGCGCTGGGCTTGAACCTCGGCGGCAGTGGCGGGGCGCATGCCGGGTTCGTGCGGCCGCTGGTGGCGCCGATGGCCGAAGCGGCCGCGCGAGCGGCGCTTCGGGCGGAGGCTGCGGCGAGGTTGCCGCTCCGGAACGCCGGCGCGGCATTGGGTTCGCCTGGTGAGGGCACGCCGCCTCCCGCGGCGGGGCCGAACCCGCCGGTCGAATTGCCGGAAAAGACGGTGCAGGCGATCCGCGCCGCCGCGGCGGCCGGCGAGAACACCGGCAATTTCTTTGGCGAGGATGTCTTCATCGCGGTCGGGGCGATCCTCCTGATGAAGGGTTTCTTTGACGCGCTGAAGATCGAGGTGGACGTCATGGCCATGGCCCTGTGGGGCATCCCGACGGCGCTGGTGGCCTCCGGCGTCATGGTCTGGCGGATGCGCGCCCTCGACCGGGTGGTGGCGCGGGACATCGCGGAAGCGGTGCGCAACCAGAAAGGGGATGTGAAATGACGCTGCTCACGGTGGAGGCCTTCTACTGGCTGATCGGGGCGATCTTCGCGTACCTGTCCGCCCAGGTCGCGCTCGACCGCGGTCACGCGAAGCGGCTCGGCACCGCGCTTTTCTGGGCATTGCTGGCGGTGATCTACCTCTTCGGGAAAATCCTCCCGCCGGCGGTCGTGGGTTATCTGGTGGTGGCGATGGTGGTTCTGGCGGCGTTGAACCGCGTGGCCAAATCCAGCGAACGCACGACCTCGCTGGAGGCGCGCACGGCCTCCGCGGCGCGCCTGAAGAACCGGCTTTTCTGGCCCGCGCTGCTGGTGCCGGCGTGCGCGATTGCCGGCACGCTCGTTTTGGGCCGGCTGCACTGGGATGACGTGCGGTTGGTGGATCCGAAGCAGGCCACGCTGATCGCGCTCGGGCTGGGGGCGTTGCTGGCCACGGTGGTGGCCGGGCGCACGACGGGCGACCGCTGGCACGCGCCGCTCCACGAGGGCAGCCGCCTGCTGCAGGCGATCGGCTGGGCGCTGGTGTTGCCCCAGATGCTGGCGGCGCTGGGCGGGATCTTTGCGCAGGCCGGCGTGGACCGGGTCGTGTCCGGGCTGATGGCCGGCCTGCTGCCGGCCCAGGTGCCATTCGTGGCGGTGGCGGCGTACTGCGTCGGGATGGCGATGTTCACGATGTGCATGGGCAACGCCTTCGCGGCGTTTGCGGCCATCACCGGGGGCATCGGCCTGCCGTTCATCGTGACCCTGCACCACGGCAATCCCGCGATCATGGCGGCGGTCGGGATGCTGTCGGGTTACTGCGGCACGCTGATGACCCCGATGGCGGCGAACTTCAACCTCGTGCCGGCGATGCTGCTCGAACTGAAGGACCGGAACGCCGTGATCAAGGCGCAGGTTCCGATCGGGCTCGCCATTCTGAGCGCGAATATTCTCATCATGTACTTCACGGTGTTCCGATTCTGATGAAAAAGATCCTGTTGACCGGCTTCGAGCCATTCGGGGGCGACGCCCTCAACCCTTCCGAGGAAATCGCGCGGCAGTTGAATGGCACCGTCATCGCGCGGCACGCGGTGACCGGGGCCCTGCTGCCGTGCGTCTTCGGGGCCGCCCTCAAGGAATTGAAGCACCAGGTGAAGCTCCACGAGCCCGTGCTCGTGGTGTGCACCGGGCAGGCGGGCGGTCGCGCGGAGATCACGCCGGAGCGGGTCGCGCTCAACATCGAGGACGCGCGCATTCCGGACAATGCCGGCCAGCAGCCGGTGGACAAACCGGTCGTGAAGGGCGGCCCCGCGGCCTACTGGAGCACCCTGCCGATCAAGGCGATCGTGCAGGCGCTGCACAAACATGGCATCCCGTCCGCCGTTTCGCAGACCGCCGGCACGTTCGTCTGCAATCACGTCTTTTACGGACTCATGCACGAGCTGCAGGCCTGGCCGGGCGTGCGCGGCGGCTTCATCCACCTGCCGTATCTCCCGGAGCAGACGACCGACAAACCCTCCATGACCTTCGAAAGGATGAGCCTCGGCGTCCGCCTGGCGCTCGAGACCGCGGTCACCTACCGGCGCGATGTGAAGGCCGCCGGCGGGCAGGTGCATTGAAGCGGGGCGAGGCGGAAGAAGTTTGAGGGTTGCGAGGTTGGTGAACCTGCTGCGGCGGTTGGGATTCGCGTCTGAACAACCCGTTGCGGTGCGAACTCGCGCCTTCAAGGGCCATTCCGGCCCGGCGGCAAGCGCCGGCCCTGCGCCTCGTGGTGGAGGCGGGGTGCCTTCATCCCGCGAGTGCCCGCGAGGCGAGTCATCCGCTGCGAAGTCGCGCCGCCACCCGGCGGTCAGCGCCGGTCGGCGGGAACCGCCACGCGGATCGGGCGGGCGGCCGGCGCGGCGCGCGCGGTTCTCCAGCGATGCCAGCCAAGGAGGCCGAGCAGCGCGGCGAACAGGAACATCCCATAGCTCGTGGCCTCGGGCACCGGCGTGACCTCGTTGTCGTAGCTGGCCCACTTGGTGTTGTTGCCGGTGAAGCCCGAGAAGACGATCTGGTTCATCGGCGAGCTGCCGGTGGTGTTGAAGATCGCCCCTGACCAGTTGCCGGCGGTAAAGAAGTCGACGGCGTTCTGCCAGTTGGTGATGGTCAGCGTGGCGCCCGCCTGGATGAAGAGGTTGGTGACGTTCAGGGTCGAGGCCCCGCCACCGAAGTCGATCGTGCTGTTTCCGGAGATCGTCAGCGTGCCGATGTTCTGGATCGTGTTGTTGAGGTTCAGCGTTCCGCCCATCAGCGTCAGGCTGCTCCCGGCAGCGAACACGTTGTTGTCGGCGTAGGTGACCGTCGTGTTGGCGCCGGAGACCTGCAAGCCGCCCCAGTTGCCCAGGTCGTGCGTGGCGCCGCCGGCGGTGCCGACGGTGAAGGTGCCGCCATTCGATTGCAGGCCGAGGACCACGCTGGATGCCGCGGTGAGGTTGGCGGCCGTGCCGAGCGTGCGGCTGCCGGCGTTGGTGTAGGCGATCGTGAGGGCGCCGCCGGAGCCGGTCGTTGCGGCCAGGCGGGCGTCGGTCATCAGGCCGTCAACCTTCGCACTGGTTCCGGTGACCAGCAGGCCGCCGGTGCCCGAGCCGTTGATCTGGAAGGCGGTGCCGGCGTTGGCGTTGTTCGTGCCGGCATTCAGCGTGAGGGTCGTCTGCTGGGCCGAGGTGCCCTGCGCGATGATCGTGTGGGCGGAGGCATTGCCAAAGGTGGCGATACCGGCGCCCGTGGTCGTCAGGGAGCTGCCGGCGGCCAGCGTGATGGTCTGGGCGCCGCCGAAGCGGACCTCATCATTGGCGGTGACCGCGTTCATGGTGATGCTGCCGCCGGTGTTGACCTGGACGACACCGTCAACCGAAAGCAGGCTGCCGGCGGCGCCGCCCTGGTTGATGAGCTGGGCTGCGCCGTTGACGGTCAGCGTGGAGTTGGCGGCGTTGTTGAGGAATCCCGATTTGGTCGTGGTGGCGTTGGTGCGGACGATGGAGCCGTTGTTGATGACGAGGTTCGAGCCGACATTGGTGCCGTTGGCGAAGGCCGCCTCGAGTTCCGCGCCGTTGTTCAGGGTGATCGTGTTCGTGGCGCTGGTGCCGAGCGCGTCGAAGGTCGACAGGCGCAGGATGCCGCCGTTGATGTTCGCGTTGCCGGTAAACCCCGCGTTGGTGGTGGCGAGGGCAAGCGTTCCGGCGCTGGTCTTGGTGAGGTCGCCGGAACCGGTCAGCTGGCCGGCGGCGCCGAGCGTGAGGGTCTGGCCGGTGCTGACGTCGATCGTGCCGCCGCTGGCACCGGTCGTGAAGACGCGGGTGGCGCCGGCGGTGAAGGTGCCGGTGGATTGCAGGGTGCCACCGTTGAGCGTCACGCCGTTGGCGGCGGCTCCGAGGTTGCCGTCGATCGAGACGCTGAGCGTGCCGGCGGCGACCGTGATGCCGCCGCTGAAGGTATTCGCACCGGAAAGGACCAGGGTGCCGATGCCGGTCTTGTTGAGTCCGCCGGTGCTGCCGAGGATCGCGGAGATATTGGCCTGGGCGGCCTGGACATTCACGTTCGCGGTGCCGGTCAGGTTGAGCGTGCCCGCGCCACCGAGGGTGACGGTGCCGGTCTGAAAAGAAAGTCCGCCGACGTTGGTGACCGTGCCGCTCACGGTGACAGTGTAGGCGCCGGTCGCGTTGGCGCCGGCGGCGAAGGTTGCATTCTTGCTTCCAGCGGAAGACGCATTCCAGTTGGTCGTGGCGGTGGTGCCGGCGGCGCTGGTTGTCCAGTCGGCCGTCGTGGCATTGTCCCATGTACCGGCCGCGGTGGTGCCGCCACTGGAACCAGCGGTCGCGCCATTCGTGTCCCAATAGACCGTCGTCTGCGCGAACGCCGCTCCGGCCCACAGCAGGAGCAGGCTGAAGGCGGTGCAGAATGCATATCTGGAATAAGAAGTCATCGTTCAGGTGGCCGGGTACGACCAGACCCCGCTCGACACCACGTTCCCGCCACGGAGTTGCGTGTAAACCGTCCCACCGCCGCTGCCCAGCAAAAATCGCGGCGGATCGTCCACCTGCGCGCAGTGAAGGGCGCGGGAAGGAGATGGCTGCGGTCGGAGGCGCTTATCGGAGATTCCTCGTGACGGGGATGCGCACCGGCCGCCGGGCGACCTCCGCGCGGGCTGCGTGGTAGCGGTGCCAGCCGAGCAGTCCCAGCAGCGCGGCGAACAGGAACGCCCCGTAGGTCGACGGCTCGGGGACCGGGGTCACCTCGTTGTCGTAGCTGGCCCATTTGGTGTT
>Ga0265327_10000642_pt1 | contig 56704 bp, 50 predicted proteins | sample 41621metaG_FD_202089 | JGI IMG/M metagenome (GOLD analysis project Ga0265327, IMG submission 202089) | Rhizosphere microbial communities from Carex aquatilis grown in University of Washington, Seatle, WA, United States - 4-16-21 metaG | ecosystem: Host-associated > Plants > Roots > Rhizosphere... | reverse complement strand
TAGGTCGCAATCGTCAAGAGAAGATAAGTTTTTCTATGTTGGGTTTTGCAGGCAGGGCTTGAAAGAACGGATTCGGCCGCGGCGTGGCCGGAACCCCGTCTTCCTTGCGGCGACGAAAACGACATCTCCAGGGTGGAAAGTAGTCCTTGATTGCAACCGATTGCGGTTTTGCTTCGTGCAAGATGCGACAAGAAGGCTGCCGATATCGGGGAGCAAAGTCGGTGGGGCCGGCTGATATTCTATTTGCGATGTGATTGGCTCGCACGACGCGCTTTTCCGATAGGTGAATGCGCCTGGGCAATCGGAAGGGCGCTTTACCTGCGGCCTGTTTGCTGCGAATCCGTCTGCATGATGGATCGCCGTTCTTCTCTGAAAACCCTCGGGCTGGGATGGCTGGCATTGCAGGCCCCCGGGCGGGTGATGGCGCTGGGCTCCGCACCGCTGCAGGGCGTGGCCGCCCAGGCGATGGAGATTTCCGAGTTCATCCAGAAGAGCTACTGGGATGCGAAGCGCGGCATCTTCGCCGACAAGCTGGACAAGCCCGGCCCGGCTGCCGTCTGGGGGGCTGGCGTGGTATTCTCCTCGCTGGTGGCGGGTGCCCGTCACGATTCGCGGTTCCTGCCGATCCTGAAGGAGTATTTCAAGGGCCTCGACGCCTACTGGGATGCGAAGGCGAAGATCCCGGGCTACGAACCGTTTCCCACGGCGGGCGATGCCCACGACAAGTATTACGACGACAATGCCTGGATGGTGCTGACGTTTCTGGAGGCCTATGAGCTCACGTCCGACCCGAAGCTGCTGAGCCGGGCGAAGGAGACGCTGAAATTCGTGCTCAGCGGCGAGGACGACACGATGGGCGGCGGCGTGTGGTGGCACGAACTGCATCACGACGATTCGAAAAACACCTGCTCCAATGGCCCCTCCGCGCTGGGGTGCTTCAAGCTCGCCAGGTTCTACGACCCGAAGACCGCCGCCACCCTCTTCGAGAAGGGGAAGAAGATCGTCGAGTGGACCGTCAAAACTCTCCAGGCCCCCAACGCCCTCTTCAACGACAAGATCCAGACCAACGGCACGATCAATCACGGCCAGCTCACCTACAACACGGCGCTGATGCTGCGCTGCATCCTGTGGCTGCATACCTCCACCGGGGATGCGAAGTATCTGGCGGAGGCGAACCGCATCGCCAAGGCGGCCGACGGCTTCCTCGACAGCCGCACCGGTGCCTATCGCGACTCGCCGAAGTGGTCGCACCTCATGGTGGAGGCGGACATTGAAATGTACCGTCACACCCGCCAGACCGAGTATCTCGAACGCGCGAAGAAGACCAGCCAGGCCCACTACGAATCATGGAAGTCCAAGCCGGCCGACGAGGTGATCAACAACGCCTCCTTCGCCCGTGAACTGTGGCTGCTGGCGGACCTGGAAACACCGGCGGGCGTGAAGTTTTGGGAAAAATCGGACAAGGCGGTGAAGTAGACGAGGGCGCACCGGCCTGGGTTGTTCCCACCTCCGCCACGCTACGGTATAGGCGGATGTTCCTTGTCGCCTCGCTACCGTGGCAGTATTGTCGCATCGATGGAAGGAGACATCCGATCGCCATTCACTTGCGGTAAAGAAGCCGCCTCGCCTTTTATCCGGGCTTTGATTGCCTTTGGGATTTTCCTGGTCTCGTTTTCGGCATTGGCACTGCTGACCACTGGTTATGTGGTGACCGCTCCGATGCTATTGATTGGCTGCCTGCCGCTGGTCTGGAGTCTGTATCTGCTCCAGACTGCACGATCCGGCAGAAAGGCTGGAGCATGGGGAGCCTTTTTGTTTTCCTGCGTCTGGATCTGGATGGCCTGCCGCGGCGGGCACTGTTATTTTGAATTCTGATCCGGGAGGTGCTCAGACCGATGTGGTCAGGTTGGTTAGAACAAAGACGGGAAGATTCACTGTGCCGGCGGTGGTGATTCAGGTTTCCAAATTCAGACGGTAACGCGTGGACTTGCGTTCGCCTGTTCGCAGCAGGGCACCCTTTTCGACCAAGTCCTGCAAATCGCGGGTAACGGTGGCGGATGGCGAGCCGGAGATGCTGGCGTAGTTGCCAGCACTCAGTCCGCCGGCGAAGCCCTCGGGTCCTGCGGCGAAGACTCGCACCAGCACCTTTTCCTGGCGTTCGTTGAGCATTCCCCGGTACCGATCGAAGAACTTCGACTTGGCGATGACAAAGGCAAGCCGGGCCATCGCCCGTTGTTGGGCATCCAGAATGGTGGTCGCGAAATAGCGAACCCAGCGGGTGACTTCGAGTGTATGGTTGGCGTTGGCCAACTCTTCGTAATAGGCCTTTTTACGGAGGCTGATGGTTTGTGAGAGCGCGATTGGCAGTGGTCGGCCGACCGAGCGGGAAAGTGACCATTCTGCAACGGTCCGTCCGATCCGGCCATTGCCGTCTTCGAACGGATGGATCGCTTCGAATCGCAAGTGCGCCAGGGCTGCCCGGGTGAGAGCGGGAAGTTCATGGGCGGAACCATTGAACCACTCCAGAAACTCCCTCATGTGACGTGGCACCTCTTTCGAGGGAGGGGCCTCATAGTGGACACGGGGATCGTGCAGCGGGCCGGAAACGATCTGCATCGGTTCGGGCGAAACCCGATAGGCCCCGGTTCCCTTGAGGTCAAATCGGCCACGCATGAGCCAACCCTGCCACCGGCACAGCCGCTCCTGGTCCAGGGGGGATTCGAAATGCCGATAGGCATCCACCAGCATTTCTGAGACGCCTTGCTCGGCTGGTGCCACCTTCCGCTTGTCGGTCGCCAGCCCGAAGTGTCGGCGCAGGGAAGACTGCAGGCTCTCGCGGTTCAGAATTTCGCCCTCGATCCGGGAGGTTTCCAACGCCTCGTCGCTCAGCAGCTCGATCCGCAACGCCATTTCATCCGCTCCGCCAAGATGGACGAATGATCCCAGCAAGCGTCCCGATTCGAGCAGAAAGGCATCTTCCAGAGGACGCAGAACATCGCTTTGGTAAGTAAATTCCGGCCACCCGGGCAACTGCCAGTTCCATTGCATGATTGATAAACTTTGGATTTATCGATCATTATTTGCCAAATAATGATCGATTGCAATGCTTTGTATCGATCATTCGCCTGGCCCCGTCCTTGACCCACGCCGATCCTTCACGAACATCGGGCCGATCCATGAGCGAACCCACCCCATCCGACCGCGCCTCGAATCAATCGCCCGGATGGTCGGAGCTGTGGCGGAAGGAGGACTGGTGGGCGGTGTGGATCGGACTCGGGCTGGTGCTGGCGGCGTATGGATTTTTCGCGGCGGGCTCGTCCATGGATTGGATCGCGGTGGCTCCGAAGAAGTGGGCGGACTTCGCGCAATTGAAGGCGGACTTTTCCTCAAAGGGGCTGCGCTACCTGGCGCAATTCGGATTGTTCCTGACCCTGTTTGCGGGAGCGGGTGCGGTGCTTGGGCATCGGTTGAAGCTGTTTGTGGTGTCGTTCACGTTCATCTACGCGCTGTCGCTGGTGATCAACATCGCCGGGGCATGGGACCAAGCGGGGAAATACACGCTGGAGCCACCACTCGTGGCGCTGCTGGTGGGTCTGCTGATTTCAAACGTGATCGGCCTGCCGCGCTGGCTGGATGCGGGCTTCCGGGTGGAGTTCTACGTGAAGACGGGCATCGTGCTGTTAGGGGCTGGCCTGCCGTTCACCCTGATCCTGTGGGCCGGACCGGTGGCGATCCTGCAGGCCTCCATCGTCTCCATCGCCACCTTCCTCGTAATCTTTTTCACCGGGCGGAAGCTCGGCATGGATCGCCGCCTGTGTGCCACGCTCGGGGCTGGTGGCGCGGTGTGCGGGGTCTCCGCCGCCATCGCCATCGCCGGGGCGGTGCGGGCGAAGAAGGAGCACCCGCCGATCGCGATCACGCTGGTGGTGCTGTATGCGATCGTGCTGGTGTTCGCGCTGCCAATCGCGGCGCGTGCCCTGCACCTGCCGGCCGGGGTCGGTGGGGCGTGGATCGGCACCTCCGAATTCGCGGATGCGGCTGGCGCGGCGGCGGCCCAGAGCTATGGCGGACTCGCCGGACCGGCCACCGGCATCACCGGAACAGCCGACCAGGCGATGAATTCCTACACTCTGATCAAAGTGGTGGGCCGCGACGTGTGGATCGGCATCTGGGCCTTCGTGCTTTCGATCATCTCCATCACGCAATGGGAAAAATCCTCCACCGGGCGAAAGGCGGATGTCGCGCAGATCTGGTGGCGTTTCCCGAAGTTCGTCGTCGGCTTTCTGCTCGCCTCGCTGGTCATTACCTGGGCGGTGCGGAGCTTCTCGTTCGCGGACTACAACAAGATCGTGAAGCCAGCGCTCGTGCTGCCGCTTATTTCACTGCGGACGTGGGCGTTCACCTTCTGCTTCCTCAGCATCGGCCTGACCACGCGGCTGCGCGAGTTCAAGCCAGCCGGTGGCAAGCCGTTCCTGGCATTTACGGCGGGCGTCGTAGTCAATCTCATCCTCGGCTACGTGCTTTCCGTTTACGTGTTCGGCAGCCATTGGGCGAACCTCGGTCATTGAGATGATGAGTGACCACGAATCCACGAATCCGCCCGCGGGACGCTGTAGAGACTGCGCGCATTTCAACAATGATCCGGCCGCCATCGAGTCCGCCTTTCCCGGCCTCTCCGCCATGAGTTCCGGGCACGCCTCGGTGCGGGCGCACGATGGATTGTGCGGGCTGCACGACGTCTATCTGTCCTGTCGGGACACGTGTGCCGATTTCGAGGAAACAAGGAGTGGCTGTATCCCTACAGCCATTCACGGGTGAGCTGCCGTCGCTTGCGTAAAAGCGATGTTATTTGAAGGGACGGATGCGCTTGAGTGAAAGCGGCCGTTTCAAGAATGGCTGTTGGGAAACAGCCACTCCTTGTTGGACCCTCCCGCTTAGAAATCCGCACTCTCCTCCACGAGCTGATCGAAGGCCTTCCCCCAACCTTCCATGAAGCCCATCCCGGCGTGTTTTTCGCAGGCTTCCTTCGACCAATGCCTCGCCCGCGCGGTGTAGCGGGTGCGACCGTCCGGCAGGGTTTCAAAGGTCAGCACCGCGGTGAAGAAGTGATTCGGATTCGGCTCCCAGCCGGCTCCGTAGGCATCGGTGAAGACCAGTTTTTCATTCGGCACGATTTCCAGATAAACTCCGACATTGGGAAACTCGGCGCCATCCGGACCGCGCATGGTGGTACGGCAGGTGCCGCCGACGCGGAGGTCGATTTCGCAGGAGGTCGTCACCCACGGTTTCGGCGTGAACCACCGCACCAGCAGCTCCGGCTGTGTCCAGCCGGCATACAGCTTTTCCCGTGGCACGTCGGTTTCGCGGACCAACACCAGTTCACGTTCCGACAGGGGTGAATCAATTGGAGTGGGAAGGGGCATGGACCAACCCTGCCTTGATTGGCCAAGGGGGCTCAAACCAGAAATGCCGGATTTTCTCCAGAGATGGAAGACGCCGCCGCTTGCCCAACCTTCCGTTCGCGCGTCTTGACCGGTCAGGTGACTACCATGATCTGCTAGTAACCGGTTTTTTCCGCGCCGGTCACCTCAACTCTTTCGCTCCTGCGGGGGAATGGGATCTTTGGAGACCCGAATGCCCCCGCGTTCGGATGGTGCGCGGCTCCGTTGACCGTCGTCCGCCGTCGTTCCTTCAGCAACCCATCACCATGTACCACCTCTTATCATCCCGGCCCGCGATTCTGTTTGCCGCAGTCTGCGCCTGTCTCACCGGCCAACTTCACGCCCAGGCCGTGGTCCGTATCATGCCCCTCGGGGATTCCATCACTTACGGCATGGGGGCTGGTGCGCGACGGTGCTGCTGTCGATCAACAACGGACCCTATACCGACTACGGCACCTATCGTAATGCGGACATCGTCGGCAGCGGAAACGGCTCGTATCTCTCCACGCTGACCGACCCTTCCGGCATCATTGCCAAACACGTCACGGGTATCTGCTTTGTAATCATGAATCCGGACCAAGGCTATGGTCCCGGTGCGGTCGGTGGCATCCAGGCCGGATCTTCCGGAGGCACGGTCGTTCACGAACTTCAGGCCTTCGGCACGCCATCCACCAGCCCCACCACCTACGCCAGTTGGTCCGGCACCACCTACGGTCTCTCCGGTGCGGATGCGCTGCCGGACTCCGACCCGAACCACAATGGCGTGAAAAACCTGGTGGAATACGCGCTCGGCGGTGATCCGGTCGCCACCAGGTCCGCCGGCTACCTGCCGGTGAGCCAGACCGTTTCGAGCCATGAGCGGCTGTCCTTCACCCGCTACCTCGATCGCACCGACCTCACCCTCACCGTGCAGGCCAGTGATGATCTCACCAACTGGACCGCCCTCGCCACCAGTGTCGCGGGTGCCCCGTTCACGGTCGTGGCAGGTGGCACGGCAATTGCTGAAACGGGCGCCGGCATGAGCCGATCCATGGCGGTCACCGACCCGGTGGCCATGACGGACCCCGCTCATCCCAAGCGCTTCGCGCGCCTCCAGGTGACGAAGCAAGCAACTCCGACCAAGAAGCCAGGCCGTTCCGAAAGGGGCGGCCTGGTTTTCAACACAGTGGCGGCGGTTTCCAACCGCCATGCCTCCGACCGTCAGGAACGACCGGGCACCGCGATTCCGACGGCGTTCATTCCATCCCAAGGCGCTTCAGGTTCTGGGCTTTCCATTCGGCTCCCAGTTCTTCGAGGGTCTTGCCAGTCCATTCCTTCCAGAGCTCGGGCTTGTAGCCCTTGTGGGTGGAGAGGTTCACCTTCCGGATCAGGTCCTTGTCATGGGTTTTCACCACCCAGTCGAGGAAGTTGGCCGTGACCCGATAGCTGTCGTCATACTTGGCCTTGCCGACGTTGCCCTTGGTGATCTCGGCCCCGTGGCTCTGCGGCTCATAGAGGAACCAGCGGATGTAGTCGGCCACGCCCTCGGTCAGCCAGGTGGGCGGGCGTGCCCCTTCGGTGTGCCGCAGGTTCCCGAACTGGACGATGTGGACGATCTCGTGGACCGCGCAGCCGACGGCCTCACCGGTGGCGTTCTGGCGCATGAAGGCGGCATTGAGCGTCACCGAGTTCCCCGTCGCAAATGCAGGCACGCCCTGTGCGTTGCCCGGAATGCCGGTGGAGTTCTTCAGGGTGAAATGGATGGTGTCGGTGGGCGTGTAGCCGTCCACCGGAATGAGGCCCATGATCTTCGGATACCATTCCTCCATCACCGGCATCAGGTGGTCGCCGCACCATGGCGCGAGATCGGGGGCATCGGAGGAGTCGAGGATGTAATGGAACTTTCCATCCTTCGAGTTGTAGGTGTTGACGATGTGCTCGTAGTGGGTGGGTGCCGGTCCCTTCGCATCGGTCACGTCGATCTCGCTGAAGAAGGTGTTGCCCTGGCCGTTCGGGTCCGGGTTCGTGGAGATGTCGAAGAGCAGGTGGCGGAAATTGCCGAGCGAACCGCCGCTGGCGGACTCGATCGAGACCACGTGCTGGCCCGGGCCTTTCTCATGGGTATCCACCCAGGCGACCAACTTCCAACCCAGGGTGGCGGGATCGGTGCCGGCGGCCGGTTCGGCGTTGAAGCCGGGGGCGGTGCCGTCTGCGGCGTAGAGCTTGTAGATCTGGCCGGCGCGGGTGCCGGCGTGCCAGGAATAGGTGGCCACATTTTTCACCTCGATCACACTGCCGAGGTCCATGGTGAGGCGCCCCCCGTTTTCCCCCGGCATGAAGAAGAAGTTGTTGCCCGGCTGGTCGGCACCGTCCGGTCCGCGGCCGTCATGGATGACATCGAGCACGCCGCAGTTTGGATCGGCCTTGCCGGCGATGATCTTGAGCGTGGCCTTGGTGGCGGCGTCGTTGTTCGCGATGCCGTCGGAACCGGCGAGCTTGAATTTCGCATCGGTGGGGCTGTAGCCGGTGACGACCTTCGCCGGGGCGGCGATGGTATCCGCGTGGGCGGTGGAGGTGGCGATCAAGCAGGCGAGCGAGAGGGATGCCCAAGGGCGGTTGAGGACCGAGTGGAAGCCAGTCATGATGGGAGGGGTGGGTGGAAGGTTGGCGGAGTTGAAGTCAACGGTCGGGAACGGGAGTGAAATCAAAGACCACGTTGTTCGCGGTGGGGCGGATCAGGAAACTGGAGGGGGAACTCCTGGCAACGGTGGCATGGTTGGTCCGCAGCACGTAGTCGAAGTGGTCGTGCTGATAAGTGATGGAGCGGACATCCGAGGCGGCGATGCCGGTGGGCTTTTTCGGGCTCCAGCCCAGTTCAAGGCCCCAGTCAGCCGGTGCGGAGGTGCCGCTCATTTCCAGCGTGAGGCTGGAGGGACGGCAGTGGATACGCATCTCGCCGCCGCTGGTCACCGGCAGGGTGATGAGCAGGCTGTCGGGTCCGTCTTCGGTGACGGTGGGCGGACCATTGGCCAGTAGTTCGCGGGTGCCGGCGGCGGTGTTCACCAGCGCGCGGATGCCGGCCGGTTCCTCCGCCGTGCTCCAGTGGAAGCCATCCATCACCGGCAGCGTGTCATAGAGGCAGGTGGAACCGGTGACGCGGTCGTTCAAGTACCGCTCGGGATAGGCTTCGTTGAACAGGTGCAGATCCCGGATCCGCCAGCTACTACCTTCCCAGTAAAAATTCACGCGGTAGAAGCGGCTCTCGTACCACACGCTGCGGTGGCCCTCGTTCTTGAAGTCGTTCATCGCCACCACGGCGGTGGCCGGGGTCTGAGGGAAGGTCTTGCGGAACCAGGTGCCGGATTTCTCCAGTGTCTCCACGCGGAGGGTTCCCTGTTTCATGCCGTCCTCCAGCCGCTGGTACTGGTCCTCCAGGCCGACCTTCATCGCGGGCCAGCCGAAGGAATTCTCCTGGCCCGCCTGGGTGTAGGCGAAGGCCAGGCAGGGGGCCTTGAAGTTCACGTCGAAAAACCATTTCGTCCAATCCGGGGATCCTCCGCCGGGACGATAGACCGGCTCCAGCGAGATCACGCCCTGGCGGCCGGATCCGAGGCTGTGGTCGTATTGATAAACCGGGTCGCTGCCGAGCATCCGGAACACCGGGACATTGAGCTGCCGGTCCTTGGTCTGGGCCGGCATGTAGGCATTCAGGCGGCTGGGGTAGTAGGCCTGGTTCCAGTAGCCGCCCCACAGGGTGTAGCCGTCGGTGCCGCTCTGATCCTTGCAATTGCAGGCGGCCACGATGTGATACTTGTCCGAAAGGTAGTTCAAGGTCGGGGCATCGAGCACCCAGCAGCCGGCGGAACGCGGATAGCGGCCGAACTCCGTCTTGAAGCGTTCCATGAACACATCCATGAGCTTCTTCCGGTCGTCGGGAGCATAGGCCTCGGTGAGACCCACGGCCGCGTTGTAGTCCCACGCCCAACGGCCTTTCCACTCCAGGCCGGCGGCCTCCACCTGCGGCTGCACGACCTCCAGCCACACCCCGATCTCATCGTCGGGACCGAGCTCGCTTTTCAGCAGCTTCACGAAGGCCGGATCCACCAGCGCATCATACTGGAGCAGGAAAGTCGTCGGCAGGTGGTGCTGTTTCGCCAGCCGGATCTGCTGGATCACCGGGGCGAGCAGGTCGACCTTTTCACGGGGCTCGTTGCCGCGGATGAAGTTGATGATGTTCACCACCTTCGGGCCATCCGCCGCGGCGGATTGGAGGCAGAGCAGGGCCGCCAGGGCGCTTGCCAGGCGGCTTCGAAGGGACGGCGGAAGTCGGTGCATGAATGGGTGGCTGGATGGAATGCCATCCGGGTTGGATGACCGGAGAAACGTACACACGATCCACCGGACCCGACTACCTACCGGATTCGGTAGTCTTTCAGTCATGACTCCGGTTTCACCGCAGGGGAACAAAAATCCCCTCTTGGAAATGCGCGTTCCCGGCCGGTGAGTCGTGCGACCGGGCGATTTCAATGCGCCGCCGCTGCCGGTTCCCTTCCGGGCGGGGCGATGGCGGCGATTCCGGCTTCATGCACGCGCTTGCACGGACAGAACGCCGCCGGTTCTTGACAAGGGCGGCGGGATGCGAAACCTCCCCGCGGAAAAATCGATCTCCCCATGAAACTTTCTCTCCTTTTCTCCGTGCTGGCCGGCCTTTGCATCGCAGGCGTGACCAGTTGCGCCCAGCCGCCCGCTCCGGTGGTGACGTCAGCCCCGGTTTCCGCCGCTCCGCAGAAGTCGAAGGATCTTCAGGCGAAGACGAAGCGCAGCATTTCCTGGGAAGCCGAGAGCGGGATGTGAACCCGTGGGAAACGGGGCAGGGGAGCTCAGGCTTCCCTGATTTCGGGGGCACGCGGATGCCCCGGCGACGGGGTTCACGTCGCAATCTGAACGAGCGCCCGTGACTGCCGGTGGACGCCCGGGGCGGATGGCGTGCCCGACAGGCATCGGGGATTGAAGCGATGGGTCGAAAAGACCGCGCATGCCCCCGTCGAATAAGGTCGGCAATGCGCGGGCGGAAGCGGTTCGTTTGGCACAAATCGGGGCAGGATTGCGGCCACTCCCGGTCGCAAGCGGTGATCAGTCCGGTGGACCGATGTCGTGCGTGCGAGCGGATGATCCGTAGACAAATCCGCCCTTCTGCGGCATTGGGTGAGGATAGAGCTTCGGATTCACGTCATGGCCGTCATTGATACCTTTTTGAAATTGATGCTGGAGAAGCGGGCCCAGCGGCTGGTGCTGGTGGCGGAGGCGGTGCCGTTTCTGTTGAAGGGGGAGGAGACCATCGAGCTTTCGATGCCGTCGATGGGGACGGAGATGCTGAAGCGGATCGGCCGGGAAATCACCGGTTCGGAATCGGCGGGCGGGGAAGGGGAGGGGCGGTGCGAGGGAACGTTCCATGCCGCGGATGGGGCGGAGTTCGGCTATCACATTCCGCCAGGCTCTCCCTACCGGATTGAGGTGCAGGTGCTGGGGGGGCCGCGGCTGGTGGATGAACCGGCGGAGGTGGATGCCCTGGCGCGGGAGGTGGCGGCATTCGGGAAGCAGCCGTTGGCCGCGGTGTCCGTGCCGGCGGTGGTGCCGGTCGCTACTGCGCCTGCCGTAGCACGGGCGCCGGATCTGCTGGCGCTGATCAACCAGGCGGTGTCGGCGGATGTGTCCGATCTGTTCCTGTCGGCGGGGAAGGCACCGCGGGTGCGCCGGAACGGCGTGCTTTCGTTCGTGGATGCCGCACCGCCGGATGCCGCGCAGATCCTGCAATTGCTGCCCGATGAGATGACGCGGGACGAGTTCCTGCGCACCGGCAGCGCGGACTTCGCGGTGCGCTGGGAGCTGTCAGGGGGAGGGCGGCGTTTTCGCATCAATGTATTCCGCCATCGCGATGGCGTGGCGGCGGCGCTGCGTCCGATTCGCTCGCGGATTCCCCCTCTGGCGGATCTCGGCCTGCCCGAGGATATCCTGGAGCTGGTGTCGTTCCCCAGCGGGCTGGTGTTGGTGACGGGGACCTCGGGCTCCGGGAAGTCCACCACCATCGCCGCGCTGGTCGATCACCTCAACCGCACCCGCTCGCGCCACGTGATCACGCTGGAGGATCCGGTGGAGTATGAGCATAGGGAAGGGCAGAGTTTGATCCACCAGCGGGAGATCGGCCGGGATGTGGAAAGCTTCAGCAGCGGACTGCGTGCGGCCCTGCGGGAAAATCCGGACGTGATCGTGCTCGGGGAACTGCGGGATCTCGATACGATATCCGCGGCCCTCACAGCCGCGGAGACCGGCCATCTGGTGCTGGGCACGCTGCACTCGGGCAGCGCGAGTTCCGCCGTGAACCGCGTCGTGGATGTTTTCCCCGGACACCAGCAGGCGCTGGTGCGGGTGCAACTGGCGTCTTCACTGCGGGCGGTGCTTTCGCAGCGCCTGGTGCCCGCACGTGGCAAGGGGCTGGTGCCGGCGCTGGAGAAGCTCCTCGTCACGCCGGCCGTGGCCAATGGCATCCGCGAGGGCCATGATCACTACCTGCGGAATGCCATGCACACCGGTGGGGATGAGGGCATGGTCACCTTCGAGCGCTCATTGGCGAATCTCGTCAAAAAAGGCACCATCGATCGCGAAACGGCCATCCGCCACGCCCTGGACCAGCAGTCGCTGCTGCACCTGATGGGGTGAGTGATATCATTTTAAGTAAATACAGTGGCCGCCTTTCGGCGCTCTGTTCTGAAAGTCCCGTAGGGCATGCGCGTCAACTTAAGGGCAAAGTGGCCGGTGTGTTCTGAAAATCTGTCTCCCGAAGGGATGGCAGCCCAAGTAGCCGGAGGTGTCGTCGCCCGAGGCTCCTCAACCTCCGGCTACTTGGGCTGCGATGCCTTCGGCATCAAGAGACACCCTTTTCCCGCATTCACAAAGGGATGGCCTTAAGTTGACGCACATGCCCTCCGGGACTCGGAATGCGAACTCGAAGCCCAGATCGGCTTCGTGAACGGTTGTGAGTCGCGCCTACTTCGCCTGAGGCGGCGGTTTATTCCCATCTGGCAAGTCAAACGCCACCCGGAAGCCCTGGTTCGGCAGCGAGGCGGTTTTGAACATGGCGCCGATATCGAGGAGGTTGTGGAAATTGCAGCAGCGGTCGGAGCACCACCAGGAGCCGCCGCGGGCGCAGATTTTTCGTGCCATGTCGTCGGAGGTCATCCACGCGGGGTGGCCTTCGCAGTATTCGAAGACATTCCCGATCACATCATGCAGGCCCCAGGCATTGGCGGGGTAGGAGCCGACGGGGGCGGTGAGGACGTAGCCGTCCTCGCGGGTGTTCTTGAGGTGGCTGACTCCATTCCAGGTGTTGGCGGCGTGGACATCATAGGTGGCACCCCATGGGTAGCGGGTCTTCGAGCCGGCGCGGGCGGCGGTTTCCCATTCATCAAGGGTTGGCAGTCGGCCGCCGATCCAGCGGCAGTAGGCACGGGCGTCCTCGCCGCTGATCTGGGTGACGGGGTGATCGGGTTCTTTGCCGGCGTCCGGTCCCTGTGGGCCGAAGGGGTGGCGCCAGTTGGCGCCGTCCATGTGAGTCCATTCCCACTCGGCGCTGCCTTCGCCGGCGACGTTGCTCCAGCCATTCTTCTCCGCATTGGTCACGTAGCCGGTGGCGGCCACGAAGCGGGCGAACTGTGCGTTGGTCGTTTCGCAATCGGCGATGCGGAAGCCCGCTGTCTTGAACGCGTGCGGGTGGTTGGTCTTGTGACCGGCTTCGCCAAGCGAGTAAGTGCCCGCGGGCACCTGGACCAGCTTGTGGCCGTTCGGGGAAGCGTCCTTCACGGCATCCCCGGCGGCGATCGCGAGCGGGGAGGCCGCAAGGAAAGCGGCGAGCAGGCGGTGGAGCCAGGGTTTCACGGATGTTCAGCGATCCACTTCTCCGCGGCGGCGCGGATTTCATCGCGGGACTCGCGGGAGTAGGGGATGGACACGGTCTGGTGCTCGACCATCGGGACGTGGACGATCGGGTCCATGACGATGTCCATGCCTTCGAGTTCCTTGGGCAGCGGTTCGCCGGGCTTGTAACTCGTGAGGCCGTCGGTCTTCACGCGGGCCTTGATTCCCTTCGCGTAGGCGGCTTCCAGTTTTGAGGAAAGGTAGGGCGCGTAGGAGCGCTTGCGCATCATGTTGGCCATGAGGATGACGAGGTCGCGCTGGGCGACGCGGGCCTGGAAAAGGTTGTTGCGTCGGTCATGTTTGGGGCTTTCGAAATCCTCGCTCTTGTCTCCCTCGTCATGGACGCTCCAGCCGGTGACGACCGGGACGGGGGCCTTGGTGCTGTCCTTGGCCTTGGCGATGCCATCGACCAGCTTGGCCTCGACGACGAGGAGTTCGGGCAGGGTTTCGATGGCGTCGAGCTCTTCGATGATGTCCAGCAGCAGCGGATTCAGGGACTGCGGATCGGTGCCGAAGTTGTAGCCGCCTTCTTCCTCCGATTCTTCCGGCTTTTTGTCTTCCTTCGGCTGGACGGCCTTGCGCGAGAAATCGAGGGCCAGCAGGCGGGCGCGGATGGCCTTCACCACCGCGGCCCGGTTGGATTCGACGAGCGCCTTGTTTCCTTTGGAGAGCCAGGCACCGCCGAGATCGCTGATGGCGAAGGCGCGGTAGGGGAGGTCGGAAGGCGAACTCATCGCATCGCAGGTCTGGCCGTAGGAACCGGGGGCGGAAATGACCTTGTCGAGCAGCCTGGTGCCATCGACGGGTTCCTGGGCATGGAGAAGTCCGGCACTCATGGTCAAGGCGGCGAAAACAGGGATCTTCATGTCATCATCTGGCCACAAACCCCGAACCTGCGCAATGCAAGAGGTCGCCCAAGTTTCAATCCCGCGTTACTTCTGTCCGGTGGGAATCCATCGATACATCCGTTCCAGCAGCACCCCCGCCGCCGTTCCGACGGTGTAGGCCAGGAAATCCGGCCAGTGGAAGCCCGAGCCGAGCACAAGATGACCGAGCGAGGTGGCGCGGATCGAGTTGATCCACGGGGCCTGGTAGAGCTGGCTGATTTCGATCGCACACGAGAAGCCGAGGGCAATGCCCGCCACGCACCAGGTCGAGGCCTTCGGCAACAGCAGCCCGACACCGGCGAAGATCATCAGCGTCCACAAGGCATCGCCCGGTTCCTTTCCCAGAAACGCCGGGAACATCCCCGGCAGGCGCCGCGAGTAGTAGCCCCAGATCATCACCCCCAGCGTGGCGGTGCCATACACTGGAACGCTACGGCGTTTCACGATTCGATGGGACGGGCGCATCTGGACATCGATTGATAGAGCCTGAATACCCGACCGGCGCAATCAAAAGGGATCGGGTAGCCGGAATAGTGCCGGGCCCGTGAATGACGGACCAACTTCCTGCGGATGGACAGTGAGCGGCTTTCCGGTATGCTCCCGATTCCGGCGGTTGAATCGCCGGCCTGGTTTGTAAGGGCCACTGCGCCAGATCCCGTCTCTCATCTGCATCGCCATGAATGAAGCAACATCTCCACCCGCCTCCGGGCGGAATTCGAAGACGGTGTTCAATTCCATCGTCGCCGGCATTCTGTCCCTGCTTGGTGTCTGGATGACCATTGCAGACTTCTCACGACACGGCGATTTGCTGTTTCAGGATTCCGCGAGCGTGATTCTCGCCGCGCTGTTCGCTTCATTGTTGTTCATGCTGCTGACCATTCTCGCGGCGATGCCGAAGCGGATGATCATTGGCGCGAACTGCCTGCTGGTGTTCCGCTGCGCGATGGGATTCCCGCTGAATGCCTGGCTGGGGAACACGGTGGCCGGCCGGATCGCGTCGGCGGCGTTCCTGGTGTTTTCGCTCTACTACTTCCATTCCTCGCTGAAGGGAAACCAGCGCCTCGCCGCACGTCCGTGGGTGCAGGGGCGGCATTCGTTCCAGGCCACGCTGGCGCTGCTGGTGGTGACCGTGCTGTCGGTGCCGGTGTTGGCGTTCGGCTATGCCAACGCGGTGGCGAATTTCGCAGGAAATTACGCGGAGATTTCCACGACGGGGGTGAATCTGGTCGAGCGGGATTTTCAGAAGAACGGACAAACCGTTCACCTCGTGCCGATGATGCACGTGGGCGACGGCAGCTACTACAGCGATCTCAACAAGCGCATGCGAGCCGCGCCGGCGAATGGCGGGAAGCGGTTGATCCTCACCGAAGGCGTGGCCGACCGGAACCACATCCTGCCGGCGGACTTCGCCAGCGGAAAGACCTACGAGCGCCTGGCGAAGCTGTTCGGGCTGGAGTCTCAGAAAAAGGCCACCCTCGGCCCCAGCGCGCCCCAGGTTTCTCCGACTGCCCCTACGGCGGCACCGCCGTCTCCGACGGTCGCCGATACCACCAGCGACCCCGGCGTGACCTGGCAGAATGCGGATATCGACGTGTCCGACCTGAAGGAATCCCACCGCGAAATGCTGGTGGGCATGCTCACGGCCATGAGCTCGTCCGATCTGACCAAGCTTCTCAGCTCGAAGGTCGCCACCATGACCGGTGAGCAGCTCGAGGATCTTCTCCGCAACGGCCTGCTCGGCGCTCGCAACGACGCGATGATGCAGCGTTTCAATGCGATGAATGCGGACTATTCCGACATCTACATCCCTTGGGGTGCAGCGCATCTGCCGGATGTCGAGCAGCGCTTGCTTGCGCTCGGCTACCTGAAGACCAGCGAGGCCTCGCGGCCGATCGTGAAGTTCTGGAAGTGATGAGCCGATCTCCCGCGGACAGGGTGCCGGAGCCAAGGTGAGGCCGGTGTTTTCGTGTCGTATATTGACCGCCCCAGGTGGATGGTCAAACCGCCACGACCATGAGAAGATCGAGCTTCACGATCATCGCATGCAATCCCTGAATCCACTTTCTCATCCGCTCGGAGCCGCCATGGTGGCTCTGACCATGCTCTCCGCCGCCGCGAAAGCCACTCCCGAGCCGTCGAAGCCGAACAACCCGGTCTTCCCCGGCTGGTATGCCGATCCCGAGGCCCTCGTGTTCGACAAGACCTACTGGATCTATCCGACTTTCTCCGCGCCTTACGACAAGCAGACGTTCTTCGATGCCTTTTCCTCGCCGGACCTGGTGCACTGGACGAAGCATGAGCACATCCTGGACACGACCGCGATCACCTGGGCGAAGCGCGCGATGTGGGCACCCTCGGTCACCCGCAAGGACGGGAAGTATTACTTTTTCTTCGGGGCGAACGACATCCAGAACGACACCCAGGTCGGTGGCATCGGCGTGGCGGTGGCGGACAAGCCCGAAGGTCCCTACAAGGACTACCTGGGCAAGCCGCTGGTGGACAAGTTCCACAATGGTGCCCAGCCGATCGACCAATTCGCCTTCAAGGACGCGGACGGCTCCTACTATCTCATCTACGGCGGCTGGCGGCACTGCAACATCGCCAAGCTGAACAGCGATTTCACCGGCTTCATCCCGCAGCCGGACGGCACCATTTTCAAGGAAATCACGCCGGCCGGTTACGTCGAGGGCCCGTGCATGTTCATCCGCAAGGGGAAGTATTATTTCATGTGGTCGGAGGGCGGCTGGACCGGCCCGAACTACAGCGTGGCCTATGCCATGGCGGATTCGCCGATGGGCCCCTTCACCCGCATCGCCAAGGTCCTGCAGCAGGATCCGGCCGTCGCCACCGGAGCCGGCCACCATTCGGTGATCCAGGTGCCGGGCGAGGACCGCTGGTTCGCCGTCTATCACCGCCGCCCGCTCGGCCAGACCGACGCCAACTCGCGTGAGACCTGCATCGACGAAATGCACTTCGACGACAAGGGCCTGATCCAGCCGATCAAGATCACCCGCGAGGGCGTGAAGGAAGTGAAGATCCGCTGAGATTGATGTCTGGCAGCCGCCGGCTACTCCAGCGGCTTGCCATAGCGCTGCCAGAATTCGTTGTCGAATAGCCCCTGTGGATCGTAGTGGCGCTTGAGCGCGGCAAAGCGCTTCGCCTGCGGATAGGCCTGCTCGAACTGCCGCTGGGTGGCGTGGGGGCGGTAGGGCAGGTAATAGGTGCCGCCCAGGGCGAGGGCGGCGTCGGTCAGTTGGCGGGTGAGCGCGGCCATTTCCTGGTCGGACTTCATGTCGCGATGAAGGTCGAACAGCATCACCACACCGAAGACCTCCTCGCGGGCGTAGCGGAGGAAGGTGTCATGATCGGGCTCCACATTGCGCACCGTCACGTTCAACAGGTCGATCTGCGGGTGCTGGGGCATGATCGTTCGCGCGCGGACGAGGAAGTCGTCCAGCCGCTTCACCGGCACGAAGATCTCGTGCAGGAGATCGGTGCGCGAGGGATCGCGATTGGCGAACCAGTCGGATGATTCGTTCATGATCTGATTCCGGGAGAGCGGTTTCTTTCCGGTTTCGCCGACCGACAGCTCGAGTTGCCAGCGCAGTTCCTTGTTGTCGGGATGGCCGAGGCCGGAGCGGAAGACCGAGCGTTTCACTCGGAGCAGCGCTGCCTCGGAGGAAGTGGATGGATGTAGGGTGTGGCCGGTGGCGCGATCATCTCCGCAGCGTTCCAGCACGGTGACGATGGAGTCATCCAGGAAGAGGGAGGGGGAGGGGTTGATGCGTCCATAGGCCATACCTGCCGCTTTGCCCGCCGTGAGGCGGCGATACGCGGAGAGATAGCCGCTGCTCCGGACGCGCTCCGATCGGGCCTGGTAGAATTCATTCGGCACCACCCGCAGGTCGGCGTCGATGATGACTCCGAAAAGCCCGTAGCCGCCCAACGCTAGCGAGAACAGCTCCCGGTTTTCCTGACGGCTGCAGTGGCGCACCCGGCCATCCGCCGTGATGAGCGTGAAGCCCTCCACACTGCTGGCAATGGGTGGTGAATTGTGCTGCCAGCCGTGGCAGTTGACCGACAGGCTGCCACCCACCGAGAAGTCGTTGCTGGCCTGCATGACCTTCACCGAACGGCCCCGCCGGTCGAGATAGGGAATGACCTCCGACCAGCGGGCACCGGCCCCCACGTGGAGGAGATTCCGGGATTCATCGAGCTGCAGACCATTCAGGTCGAGGATGTCGAGCACCAGTCCGCCGGGAGTGAAGGTATGGCCGCCCATGGAATGCCGGGCTCCACTCACGGAGACGATCCGATGCTCACGGGATGCGCGCCGGATCGTGGCGGAGATCACGCCTGTGGCCTGGTCCGGATCATGCGGCACGCGGATGACCTCGGCTTCATTGGCATAGAGACGGCTGGCATCGTTCCGGCCTACTTGGGTCGGCGGCAATGGCGAGCGCGGATCACGGCACCACACATCGGCCACATGCAGATAGCAGCAACTGGCAGATGAGAGAGCCACGCAGCCCAAAGCCAACCGATGGAAATTCCGCATCCATTTTCCAACGGTCATCGCCATGAATACCAACAACCCCATATCCGGTCGGAAGACAAGGCTGGTGACGGATTTCGACGTTCCGAAGGGCTGCCTTCCAGTCCGGAGGTCGCTACGCGACGCACCGGCTATGTTCCGCGATCTCCGCAGGATCGAAGAGTTCCCCAGTCCAGCGAGATAAATGGAAGATGCACACGGCTGAGGTCCGTAGCGTGGGGAATGAAATGGATGCGCTCATTCCTTCTCGTCTGGATCACCTCCTGCGGCCTTGTGGCGGCGGACGAAGCGACCTTCACCAATCCGGTCGCGGCCGAAGCGAATGACCCGTGGGTGGTGCGGGATCATGATGCGTATTACTACTGCTTTTCCCGTAATGGGGCGGTCTGGGTATCAGCCTCAAAGTCGCTGATCGGCGTGATGCGCGAGAAGCCGGTGGAGGCCTGGCGGCCCGAGCCGGGCAAGCCGTGGTCGAAGGAGATCTGGGCCCCCGAACTTCACCACCTCGATGGCGCGTGGTATATTTATGTGGCCGCGGATGATGGCGACAACGCGCACCACCGCATGCAGGTCCTCCGCCGCCGCGACCCGAGCCCGCTCGGCGCGTTCGAGCACGTGGGGCCGCTCGCGCTTCCCGAGAACAAGTGGTCGATCGATGGCACGATGCTGATCCACAAGGGGAAGTTCTACCACGTCTGGTCCGGCTGGGAGGGCAGTGAGAATGTCCGGCAGAATCTCTACATCTGCGCGATGAGCGATCCCGTGACCCCCGTCGGAAAGCGGGTGCTCATTTCCAAGCCGGAGCTCGATTGGGAAACCCGAGGCGGGCATCCGCTGATCAACGAAGGCCCCACCGCGCTGTCGCATGAGGGCCGGTCATTCATCATCTACTCCGCCAGCGGCTCGTGGTCGGACTTCTATTGCCTCGGCCTGCTCGAGCTGACCGGCGAGGACCCGCTCGATCCCAAGGCCTGGAAAAAACATCCGCAGGCCTGGTTCGAAAGCACCGCGGAGGTGAAGGCTCCCGGCCACGCCTCGTTTACGACCTCTCCGGACGGCCGCGAAAACTGGATCGTCTATCACACCGCCGTGCATCCCGGCGCCGGCTGGAAACGCCAGGGGAACCTCCAGCCATTCACCTACGATCCCGCCACCGGCCTCCCGAAAATCGACGCCCCGGTCGCCCCGGGCAAAGAGCTTCGCTTTCCCTCCGGCGATTCCCCGTGAAAGCGGACGGGCGATTCTTCTGTTAGGGATCGCGATCGCGTTTGAGGCGGAAAGGTTGCCGGTTATGCCTCCGTATCCGCCCGTCGATGAGATTTTGTTTGGCAGTGGTGATGGGTTTGGCGGCTTGGGCGATGGCTCCGCTCAAGGCGGCGGAGGTGGCGTTGAATGACCTCGATGTCGCGTTGTTCTCCACAGGTTGGGGGAAGCCTCAGGCGGATAAATCGGTGAGCGGGACACCGCTTCTGATCGCAGGTGAGGCCTTCGCGCATGGGGTGGGACTGCACGCGCCCTCGCTTGGCTTGATCCGTTTGGATGGAAAGGCTGAATCCTTTCACGCCAAGGTCGGAATCAATGACGACGCCGGTGGCGGAAACGTGGAATTCCGGATCAAGGGTGACGGACTGCCACTCTGGAGCAGCGGTCCGGTGAAGGAAGGGGAGAAGGCGAAGGAGGTGAACATTCCCCTCGAGGGCGTGAGGACGCTGGAGTTGGAGGTGGATCCGCTGGGCAGCATGGACTACGACCACGCCGATTGGGCCGGGGCGGTCATCAGCTACTCAGGCACTAAGCCCGCAATGGAGGATCCGGCCGCGCCCTATGCCCCGGCCGACCTCTACCCGCCGGTGGCGACGCAGGCATCTCCCGGCAACACGACCTACTATGTCAATCCGACCACCGGAGACGACTCCCGCCCCGGCACCTCGCCCGGCGGGGCATGGAAATCATTCGCCCGGGTCAATGCTCTCAAGCTTGCCCCGGCGGACCGGGTGCTCATCGCCCCCGGCATCCATCCTGTCAGCCTCAAGCCCACTGCGACCGGGACGGCGGCCAAGCCGGTGGTGATCGAATTTCTCCCCGGCCGCCATGAATTCCGATCCGACAGGGCGATCCGGCTTTGCTACTACATTTCCAATAGTGCCGATGCCCCGGAAAAGCCCCGGCCCATCGGCTTCGTGATCCGGGATGCCAGCCACCTCCGGATCACCGGGCGCAAGGGGGCCGAGATCATCTATGGTCCCGAGCGCATGACCCTGTTCGTCAACGAACACAGTGAGGATGTCGTCTGGTCCGGTCTCACCTTCGACCGCGACCGGCCGACGGTCTCGGAATTCCGCGTGATGGAGGCCGCGCCCGACAGCGTGGTGATCCGGCCGGCCGAGGGCTCGACGTATGCGATCAAAGGCGGCGTCTTTTCCTGGACCGGCGATCTGGGACCCGGCTGGACGATGGTCCAGCGGGCGGATCCCGCCACCAAGGCCTGCGCCCGCATTGGCCGCTGGGACCCTTTTGCGAATGCGAAGGCGGAGGACATCGGAGAGGGGCGCGTGCGACTCACTTACACGAAGGGGAATCTCGGAATGGTGCCGGGAGCCCAGTATCAATTCCGCAATATCGAGCGCGACACCACCTCCGCCCTCAACTGGCGCAGCAAGGATCTCGCCTTCCGCGACTGCACCTTTCACGTCCTGCCCGGCATGGGGGTGATCAGCCAGTTCTGTGAAAATCTCACCTTCGACCACTGCCGCGTCGCACCGCGCGAGGGCACGATCCGCACCTGTCCGGCTTGGGCCGACTGTTACCACTTCTCCGGTTGCCGCGGCCGGCTGCTGGTGGATTCCTGCGTCTTTTCCGGCTGCCAGGATGATCCGATCAACATTCATGGCACCCACCTGCGGATCATCGAAAAGACCGCGCCCAACCAGGTGCTGGTGCGCTTCATGCAGCCGCAGACCTATGGCTTCGCCGCGTTCCAGCCCGGGGACAAGGTCGAGTTCGTCAACCACGGCACGTTGCGCGGTTACGCCTCCGCCACCGTGAAGGACATCACCTCGAAAACGCCGAAGGACTGGCTGCTCACCCTTGAGGAACCGGTTCCCCAGTTCGGACCGAACGACGTGGTGGACAATGTCTCGTGGTATCCCGACGTCATCATCCGCAACACCACCGTGGACACGGATTCCTGCCGCGGTTTCCTCATCACCACGCGAGGCAAGGCCCTCGTCGAGGACTGCACCTTCACCCGCACCGGCATGAGCGGAATCCTCGTGGAAGACGATGCCGAAGGGTGGTTCGAGTCCGGTCCGATCCGCGACCTCACCATTCGAAACAATCGCTTCCTCCAATGTGCCGGACCAGTGATCCACATCAATCCGCACACCAGCTCAAGCAAGCCGGAAGAGTGGGTGCATGAGAACATCCGCATCGAGGGCAATTACTTCGAAGGAGGCGGCATCGCCGCCGCCAGCACCAAGGGGCTGGTCATCACCAACAACCGCTTCTCCGGCAACCAGGTGAGCATCAGCGCTGCCGCCTCATGCACCGACGTGAAGGCGGAAGGCAATACGACCGGCGCGAAGAAGTAGGACTGCGTGATGCCCCGCTAAATGTCCCGCTTGCCGCCCGTCCCGACCAGTTTCCATACCGGCCCGTTGGGATCGAATGGCGGGGTCTGTTCCGCGTGTGAGGATGGGAGGGTGGTATCCAACCGGAACAGCGGCAGGATCGGCGAGCCGCTTGGGTCTTTCGCATAGGTTGCACCGATCTCCTCGATCAGCAACGAAGCCCCGAAGCGGCCTCCCGGCACCTCGCTGATGAGAATTTCAATCGGGTAACTGGTACCTGCCGTCGCCTCGAACTCCACGCCACACCCCAGCCCGTTGAGTTCGCGGTTCCATATGTCGGTCGAGTGATACTTGTAGGTGGTGAAAGGAGCCTTCATGGGGAAATCCGCCCGCACCCTCCGCTCGGCATCCTTGTCGGTGCTCGTGCCGGCCAGCACCGGCAGGTACTTGGTGCGGTGCAGCCCGGTGGTTCCTGCAAAGTAGCCCCAGTCGAACACCGTCTTGCGGTTGAAACGAACCATCAGGATGTCGTCGCCCGCTCCCACGAAACGATACTTGCCCGACTTCGGCGGGGTCACGTTGCCACGGTAGATCACCACCCAGCGGCTGGGCTGCACTTCCTTGTCACAGTCGAACGCCTTCGGTGCGGCGTCCGCCATCATCAGCGGAATATAGATGCGCGTCTGGTAGAGTTTCCTCGGGGCCTGGAAGTACCGGCCCTCGAACAGCCGGTCATTCCAGCCGCGGCTGAAATCGTGTACCAGCTCGGTGAGCTTGTCCGGCGTCATGTCGGTCGGGTGCTGGCGGGTGTCCTGCTTGGTGTCATAGAACACGCCCGTCATCGAGTTCGCAGTCGGACTGAGCATGCCGAAAGGGTTCATGCCTCCCGCTTTTCCACCGAGACCCGGACCCATGCCACTGCCGAACCCCTTGCCCTTGCCATCTCCCTTGCCGCCGCCTGCACCGCTGCCACCAAGGCCTGCGGCCATTCCGGTGGAACCCAGTGCCCCCACCGAAGCGATTGCGGAAGCCGTGTCCGGATCGGGCAAGGTGAACGTGGACGCCGCGTTTTTGGCAGCCAGACGGGGAGCGTTCATCGTCGTCATGGTCGCCCGCTTTTTCATATTGGTTTCGCTCTTCGCGCCCGGTTGGCCACCGCCGCCGCCCTTGGGCATGAAGTCCACTTCCGGCTGCTTCTCCGGAATGATCTGGAAGATCCAGAACAAGCCGATCACCAGCAGAATGGTGTGAACGAAGATCGACAGCGACAGGGAGCCGCCACCCAGCTTGCGCCAGAATGTCAGAGGCTTCTCCGGTGTGGGCGGCGGAGAGGGAGGGCCGGCGGCTGTGGGTTTGAATGAAGGCATGGTCTTTGCGGGTTTTGCCAAGTCATAGCCCGTGGCCGGAGATCCACCAACCGGTGCTGCTGGTCTTCAAACCCAACCAGCTTGGTGACGGGAGAAGAAGGTCCCGCGAAACCGGATCGGCAGGTAGCCGGACCGGGCATGGCGGGCGCCCCCGCCGCCACGGTACGGAAATGAATTTCCAGCTTGCCGGATGGCGAAAGCCCCGGATGGTTGGGCACCCATGAGCTCACTCTCAAAAGCCGTCACCATTCATCCGTATTTCCAGATCGCTCCCGGAAAAATCGAGGAATTCACCGCGAACTTCAAAAGCTTCATCGAGAAGACCGCCACCGAAGCGGGCTGTCTCTATTACAACTTCACGCTGAATGGCGATGAGGCGTTCTGCCGCGAAGGCTACACCGATGGCGATGCCGCCCTGGCCCATCTGGCGAATGTCGATGCCCCGCTGAAGGTGGCGCTGTCCCTTTCCACGCTGACCCGTCTGGAAATCCACGGACCGGAGGAAGAGCTGGAAAAACTTCGCGGCCCGCTCGCCGGATTAAACCCCGCGTGGTTCGTCTGGCAGGCCGGTGTGGACAAGTGAGGTGACCGTGGCGGCGGTTTCCAACCGCCACGCCTCTGATACCATTTTATGCCGGTTCCAACAGAAAGTGGCCTTTTGGCCTCCGCAAAACGAACCACGGGTTGCCCTGGCTTCTGATTCGTTGAAGAGGCTTGGCGGATGGAATCCGCCGCCACGGTTCACGCGCCCGCTGCTAATGCCCCGCCGCCGTCTTCGGTGCCGGGTGGGCGGTGGGGCGTTCCATCAGGCTGTTGGAATTGATCCGGCCGAAGACGCCGTCCCGCTCGTTGTTCGGACCGGCGGTGTAGTAGAGCGCCTCGGCATCGCCCAGGCTGACGCCATTGCCGAAGACGAGTCCCCAGATGCCGTCGATTGAAATGATCTTGCTGTCGGCATCCCGCACATAACCGGCGAAATCCCCGGTCTTGAGATCGAATGCAGAGATGGTCCCATCGCCGAAGTTCGCCACCATCAGGTGATTGGCAAAGGGGCCGAAGGTGGCCGGGGCGATGGCCATGCCCCAGGGGAGATTGAGCACGCCGTGGCCGGCGTAGAAGTCCTTCACCAGCGTGCCGTCTTCGTTGTACTCGACGATGTGGCCGGCACCCGCTCCGGCGATCTGCTCCTGGCCCTCGTCACTGTTCGGGTCGAACTCGCCATAGGCCACGAACAGATGGCCGCCAAGATCGGCGATGTTGAATGGATGAAGGGTGCCGACGCTCTTGGGCGTCTGGAAATGAAAGGACTTCGTGACGTCCTTCCATTGATTGTCGAAAACCAGGATCTCGTTGTTGCGATTGTCGGTGGCGAAGAGGTGATTGCCGCCGCTCTTTTTGTAGGCCGGCGAATCGGCGGGGTTGTTGGTCAGCGCGACGCCGGTGAACACGCAGTTCGCGGCGTAGGGATACTTCGCGGTCTTGGAGTAGTCGATCTTCACCGGAGCGCTTTTCATCGAGACCGCGGTATTGGCGCTCCAGGCATTGATGCATCCGTCTTCGGTCACGAAGACGAATTTGGCCGATCCGGAATAGCCGTCTTTAATCGGTTCCGGCGGGGAGACCTTCAGGTTGTCGGCGGGACCGGAAACGGGGAACTCCACCGGCTGGCCGGGGAGGTCGCTGGCGGAATTGTAGGCCTGGCCGGTCACAAAGGCGTAGCCATGGTCGGTCCAGCGGGGCTGGTCGAGCGTGACGGTCTTCAAGCCATCCTGGTGCAGCGGCTCACCGGGCACGTCCCCGATGAATTCGGAAGACGTGCCGGTGGCTGCATTGGCGATCCAGATATGGCCGCCCGCTCCTGGCGGCCGCAGGGCGATGCCCCAGGCATCCCGCATCCGCTCGTCCACGATCTGCGGGCCGTATTCCTTCTTGCTGGCGACGAGCACGGTCTGTGAGTAGCCGAGATCGAGGCGCAGCTTTTGCGCGAAGGCCGGGGAAACGGCCAGCATCAGACAGGCGGAAAACGGGAGCAATCGGAACGGGCTGGTGGCTTTCATGGATCGATGGGATGCAGGGGCGACTGGTCGAAAAATCCGCGGGACCATCGTTATGGACGGTCCCGCGGAACAAGGTTGGCGTTTGATTCAACCGGTCGGCGCTCAGGCGCGGCGGCGGCGGGCGAAGAAACCGAGGCTGCCGAGGCCGAGCAGGGCGAAGGCGCTCGGCTCGGGGACCACGCTCACCGTCACGCCGGCATCAGGCGAGAGGCTGCTGTAGGTGGCGATGCCCCCGATTGTCTCACCTGCGGAGAACGTCGAGGAAAGCAGTGCGTCGCCACTGCTGGGATCGGTGGTCGGCACATAGCCGTCGACCGTGTTGCCATCGTCGAGGAAGACGTTGAATTGATCCGGGATCGGAGTGCCGGTCCCGACGAATTCGGAATTCGCCGTCTGGAGGACATCGAACGAGATCTCCGTGGTGCCGGCGGTGAACTCCTGCGCGAAGTAGCTGTTGGCCGCGCTGTTATCCAGGGTGAGGGTGGTGGAGAACGAGCCGCTGGTGCCGCCGCCCGAGAAGGTGCTGCCGGTGAACGATCCGCCGACGAGCTGGAAGTTCGACAAGGTCACCGAATTGAGGACGTTGCCCGAACCGGTTGCAACCTGGAGATCCAGCGAGTAGGGGCCGTTCGGGTTTGAAACGAGCGAGGAAACGTCCATGTGGACCGTGTAGGTGATCGCCGCCTGGCTGGCGGACGTGAGCGCCAGCACAAGGGCGGTGGACAGGAGGGCGATGCCGCCCTTGCGCTTGATGGAGAAGGATTTCATTTGGATTCGAGTGAAGTTGGTTCCGATGGAAATGGTTGAATGGATCGATTGGAGCCGGCAGCGGCTTACGGCGTGCCGGTGGTGGTGACGATGCTCAGGGAGTCCGAGATCAGGCCGCTCGTCGGAGCGGTGAACTTCAGCGTGACAGTGGCGGAAGCGCCGGCGGCCAGGCTGCTCGCGACGGTCACGTATGGCGTGCCGGGAATGTGGTTGGCGGTGGTGCCGGTCGCGTTGAGCAGGGACGTGTTCGAGGACAGGTTGCCGACCAGCAGATAGATGGGCTTGTTGACCGCGGACGAGAGGGTGTTGGTCACCGTGACGGTCTGCGTGTCGGTGTTGGTCTTCCGGTTGAAGACGTAGCCGCCCGGCGCGACGTCGAAGGTCGGCAGGGTGGTCGGAATGACACCCGGCTTGAAGAGGTCCGAAAGGTCCTGCGCGGTGCCCGTTCCGTAGCCGAAGTAAGGCTGGCCGGTGGCGGTCTGCAGGCCGGTGCCGGTGTTGACCACGGCAGTCTGGCCGGCAGGCGTCGGGTTCGAGAAGTTCGCGGCGTCATTGAGGTAGCCGGAGTCGGTGTTGGCGGTGACGCCGAAGATCTTCTGCAACGTCGCGAGGTCGGAGGAGTGCGTGTAGTTCAGCGTGCTGTTGTAGGCATTTCCCTTGGCCTGCGGCGAGATCACGATCTCGGTCAGCGTGTGGTAGAAGTCGTTCTGCGGGGCACCTTCGGTTTCATCCGTCCAGATGACGATCGCGGCATTGCCTGCCTGATAGACCGGCGAGGCCATGATCTGGGGAACGATCATGGCGCAGAAATTGTCCATCTGGGCGATGCGGGCGAGGTCGCTGCCGCCGGTGAAGGTCTGGTTGACGCCGGAGTTCGTGCCACCGTAGTTGTGGTAGGTGAAGGCTGCGGTCAGCGCGGTGTGGCCGTCGTTGAATTGATCCGGCGTGATGGCGCAGTATGGCGCCTGCGTGTTGTTCGCGAGGTCGGTGGCCAATTGTTCCAGCGGCGCGTAGTGGGAGACCTCGGGGTTGGTGGGCGAGGTATTGGCGGTCGTGGTGCTGCCGTTTGTGGCCGTGAAGAACAACTGGCCGGTGTGCTTGGTCGCGAAGTTGAACTGGTGGCTGCCGTTATAGGCATTCGTGTAGGTCGCGCTGGTGCCGCTGAAGCTGGACAGCGGGACCGTGCGGGTTCCGGGCGGAGAGATGTTGTTCGTCAGCGTGGCACCGCCGGTGGTGGTGTTCTTGTTGTAGTCCAGGCCGTTGGAGTTCAGGAGGCAGGTGTTCTCCGTGTAGGAGGTCCAGTTGCTGCCTTGCTCCTGGAGCAGCTTGCTGAGGTTCTCACCGGTGAAGGTCGGATGGGCGGACTTGAAGGTTTCGATGGCGGCCATCGATCCGCCTGAGCCGTAAGGTTCGTTGTCGTTCAGGATGCTGAGATTCGATCCCGCTTCCATGAAGATGTAGTTGGGCTCGGAGGGATGGACGCTGGTGTTCGGGGGCTGGTTGGCCCCATAAGGGGACGCGTTGTTGTTGGTGGTCGTGGCGAAGACGTTGTGGTAGGCCGAGCAGAACGAACTGTGCGCGGTCTGGGAGATGGTGCTGCCGTTGTAGTTGACGGTGTAGGCGTTGCTGTTGGGGGTGCAGAGGCTGGTGAGGTAGGGAGAGCCGCCGTTCTTGTTGTTGAAGAGGACGTTGGAGGTGCTGGTGTCGGTGCCGGTGGTGAAGCAGCGGTTTTCCAGCATGATGTAGAAGACGGTGGTGATTTCGGCGCGGGCCGAGTTCACGGTCATGGCGGCGATAAAGGCCAGCGCGGCCTTTTGGAAGAATCCCGTGCGGGACTTGAACAGGCTGTTAGCTTTCATGGATTACTTGGTTGGTGTTTTGATTGTGTGACGAAAAAGTTACATCCGGGGAGTTGTCGGAAAGGAGGCATCCGGCCGCCGGAGGGAGGGGCGGTCAGACATGGGGACTGAAAAAATCTGGTGACGTATGTCATCCGGGAGACATGGCGCGGACTCTTGCCGTTTCCCGGAGTCCTCCCAATTTTCTTCGTGTTACAAATGTGGCACTTGGAGCCGCTTGGCGGGTGCGGGTCCGGCAAGGACTCCATCTGGGGGGGCGCACGCATCCTGCGTGCTCCGTTCCGCATCCAGCGGAGCGGTCTTTTCTCCTCCCTGCGCCTGACGGCCCCCCATCAGCGGCCGGGCGTCACGCGCGGCGCTCTCCGCCCATCTGAATGGACGGCGTCATTTCAAAGGGCAGGGCCTGTCAGGCGGAAAAGGTGCCGCGCGGTGATTGTCCCGGGCGGATCCTTTTCGCGTCGGGCTGCGTCGTGACGACTCCGCCACATTGATGCGTCAACCGAGGACCTCGGCCGTCAGGCGGTCGAGGTTTTGCTCGTTGGCGGGAACCACGATGGCTTCCACGCGGGAGGCCACTTCCGGATTCTCGAATGCCTGCGACCATGCTACGAGAGTTCCCGTAGCCGATGGCGAGAGGGTGATGGTGAGCCGGAACTTCGGCTCCGAGAGGTGCCGCACCACGACCTTTTCCGGTGCCACGATCTCGGTGAATTCGTTTTCGTTCGGATAGTTGGCACCATTGGGACCGTGCATGATGAACGACCAGCTCCCGCCGTCCCTGAACTCACAAACGTGGAACGTGTTCGTGAATCCGGCCGGTCCCCACCACCGCGCCAGCCGTTCCGGATCGCGAATGGCGCCAAAGACTTCGTCCACAGTGGCTGGAATTTCCCGTGAGGTATTGAAGGTGGTCATCGGCGTTTCCGTTCCTGTAGGCAAAACAAGGCCCGCGATATTTTCCTCTGATCCCGGACGGAGTCAAGACGGCCGGCGATCCGGTACAGGACCCATTTTGAAGGAGCAGCGGTTCGCTCCACACCAGTCCAAGCCCCTGGTGAACCGCCGCCACGGTTTTCGCCCGGAGCGCTTTTCCGGGCAGAGAGACCCCTCTTTCCCCTTGGTAAAGAAAACGTTGCAATTAGTTAAGTTTTGTTGATAATCCCTCTGTCCGAACGATCCCCCTTTTCGTTTTCGTTCGTTTTTCGTTTTCCCCCTCTTATGACCAGTAAGGAAAAAATCGAGCAATTGGCCCGTGAGGCCTTGCGTTCGGGGCCACCCGCCGCAGGTCATCCGAAGCCCGCCACCTTCATGCCGAAGTTCGAACAGACGCGGCGGCTGGTAACGCGTACCCAGGTCACCCGCAAGAAAGCGGCCGAGCCGAAGGAGGAAGAGGTCTTCGAACCCGCGCCCGTGCGCCGCGAGCGCAAGCTGCGCGCGATCGTGGTGCCGGCCCCGGCGGTGCGGAGAAGGAAGGGCATGTCCTTTCTGACGATGCTCGTCATCGCCTTCCTGCTCACCGTGCTGGTGGCGATGATCTGGTACGCCAGCGCGCCGGGTATCCCGGCATTGCCTTCGCTGCGTTGAGTGAGGTGTGTGACTGGGAGTGGCTCAACAAGGAGTGGCTGTATCCCAACACCCATTTTCGGGCGACCTGTTTCGCCGAACCGCACCCATCCATCGACCAACGCCGAACATGCGCGAGCGAAACCGGCTCTTTTGAGAATGGCTGCAGGGATACAGCCACTCCCAGTCAGCGTAACTCAGGCATTCGAGCAGGTTTTCACCGAGCTGATGTCCATGGGCACGCCGGTTTCCAGCCAGGACTTCAGGCTGGAGAGCACCATCGGCCAGCCGAGCGAGACCTTGGTGATCATGCTGGTATCCGCTTCGAATTCGCCGTGGATGACGGTGAGGCGCACCATGTCGGCGAGGGGTTCGAGCTCGAAGGTGACCTTCGAACGGTCGGCCGTATTATCCGGATCGACCCAGCTCAGGACCAGGCGCTTCGGCGGATCGCTTTCGAGAATTTCGCCGTCGACATAGACGTCGGACGTGTCGGCCGCGGAGACGTGCTGCCATTTCGAGCCCGGCTTCCAGTCCTCGGAGACGTTGGCGTTGCCGCCCCAGTATTGGCCCGAGAACTCGGGCTTGATGACCGCATCCCAGAGTTTCTCCGGGGTGGTGCGGATGTAGGTGGTGTAGACGAATTGTGGCTTTTCCATGGCGGTGGGGTGGGAGGTTATGGTTTGTCGTTTTGTTCGAGATCGCGTTTCAGATGGCCCAGGGCCTTGAGGCGCGGGCGTTCGTATTTCTCAATCCAGTGCGCGTGGATCTCCTGCAGCGGCACCGGGTTCAGGTAGTGCAGCTTTTCCCGCCCGTGCCAGACGGTCGTGACGAGATTGGCCGCTTCCAGGATGGCGAGGTGCTTCGTGACCGCCTGCCGCGACATGTTGCTGAAATGCGCGCACAAGCGGCCGAGCGTCTGGCCGTTGTCCGCATGCAGCACGTCGAGCAACGTGCGCCGGCTTTCATCGGCCAGGGCTTTGAATACCGCGTCCATCTGGCGGAACAATAGGCAACCAAATGGTTGCATGTCAAACGCGAAAAATTACCATGAAAAAAGGGGGTGGTTTTCCTCAATCACCGGGGGAGGGCTCCTTTCGAGGAGCCCCTCCCGATGGATCTCAGCGGAAGATCACGAAGGACAAAAGCTTCGTCAGCGCGTCCGGATGGATCTTCAGTTGCGCCAGGCCGGCGATGCCCATCAGGAAGCCGCAGACCGTGGGAACCATGGCCAGCCAGAACAGCCAGCGCTTGTGAGTGAGGGCGGTGATGGCCAGCAGGGAGATGGCCATGGCCACGGCGGCATCGGAGAGGTCGAACTGGTCGTCGCGATAGTTGAGCGCGTCATAGGTGGCCTGGGCCTGCTCGGCCTGGTCTTTCAACTCGGCCTTCTTCTTTTCCTGGTTGGCCACGAGGTCCTCGAAGCGCTTGATCGCGGCAGTCTGCTCGGGGGAAGGGGAGGTGGCCGCGCGCAGTTGCATCTCGGCCAGGGCGGCCTGGTCGATTTCCTGGCGGATGTTCCGCGCCTGGTAGAAGGACCAGTTGTCGATCTTGTCCGCCTGCGCCTGCTGCATCGCCTGGCAGATGTTGTCATCCTTGATCTTGCAGATCCCGGTGAAGGTGGCCAGCAGGGCGATGGTGATCGCCACCCAGTTGTTCAACTTTGAATTGGAAGCATTCTGCTTCGATTCTTCCTTCTCCTCAACGGCGGCCATCGGGTCGATATCCATGATTGTTAGCGAGCGGAGAGGTGATCGGATCTCTGCTCGTCGAAAGGAGAAAGGAACCCCGTGCGGCTGTCAAGTGGGAGGGCCGGCAATGCCGCGCTCAATGGGCCGGCCGGCTCTTCGGCTTGCGGTGACGCGCGTATAATCGGCTGATCCATTTCCATAGCGAACGCCAGGGTTGCATGCGTGGCTGGAAGGTGCCGGAATGTCGAACGGTTGGGACCACCATGCTATGGAGTTGAACGTGGAGGATTTTCAGCAAGGGTGTTCGGAGTTCATGCCCTGTAGTCCGATGTCTCCCGTATCCCGCCAGACCTTCATCGCCCTCGCGTTTTCAGTCGTGATCGGAGTGATGGTGGGGGCGGCGGTCTATTGCGCCGGGTTGGCCTGGGTCCACTGGGGTGGAGTGCGCCTGTATTGGGCCACCGGCAATTCCCGGGGACTATTCGAGAGGGCCTGCGAGACTGCGGTGATGTGGGTGACCTACATCAGTGTGGTGAATGGGCTCTGGGCTCTGGTGATCGAGGGACTGCTGCTGCGGTCCCGGCCCGGTTGCGCGCGGCGGATCCTTCCCGCCGTCCTGCTGGCGACCGGCCTGCTGATCGGCTACGTGTTCTTCCTGCGCAGCTATTTCCGCTGGCTGGAGCTGGGCGGACTTGTTGCCGGAGCCGTCGCGCAGGCGGCCTTTCTCGCGACCTGCCGCCCGGGGCGGGGGAAGTGAAATTTCAGGAGTAGCAGCCTTCAAAATGTAGCGGACGGTTCCAGCCGTCCGTCTGCGGCGGACTCCGCCTACCGGCTCACCCACAACCCGCTGGCGTTTCCTGCCTCTCACTCCTTGGGGCCCGCTCATGGCTTGGCATGGACGTCCAGGACAATGTATTCGCAATCGACGGTCTTGGTCGTTTCGATCATCGCATCCAGAGTCGCTTCCTGTGCCGGGCGCCAACGGTCCTGCTTTTCATCCGTCCTCTGGATCCGGTAGAGGACATTGGCTTTTTCCAGGATCGTATTGCCGCCGCCTGCCCGTGAGATTCTAAAGACCTTTCCCAACTTCAATTCCCGGGACTTGTTCCGTGAGTCCATGATATCGGATTCCTGGATAAAACTGGCGTCCACCTCGCCCGGGCCGGATACCTCAGGAGTGGAGCAAAGCAGAGTGTGGGATGCGGCATCAAATTCAAACGTCTGGAGCGGTTCCGCCTTTCCGCCCCGCACGTGCAGGAGTTGCCCGGTCGCCCGACCCGACGTGATGGAGATCACCAGAGAGCCGGAGTTCATGGTGTCGCTCGTGTAGGAAGTCGCGACCACGTGCATCAGCATCGCCGACGTGACTGGCGTACGCTTGCAGCCACAAAATAGCAAAGCCGCGATGAGGAGAAGGTGACAGCGCATGACCTAGCCAATGCCATAGTCATCCTCCCTTCAAGCCGAAGTCCAATGGTCTGCTAAACCTCCTCGGTCACCGAGCCTTGTCGCTTTCCAGCCATCACGTATCCTGCCAGGCCGTCGATCGTCTTCCAGGCTCCGATGCCAACCGCCCCGAAGCAGATCATCATCAGCACGCGCGGAATGAAATGCAGCCCGAACCAGCACGCCGAAAACACTGCCAAGCCGCCCACGATCAGCCCGGCTCCGATGAGCACCTTGTGCCGATAAGCCGCACGGATGGTGGCGATGCGCTCGCCCCAGGCGTGGGCATAGAGAAGATCGGCAGTCGTGCCGGTGACGCTGTTCACCTCCAGGCGGTGGTAAACGTCCTCCTTCTTCTCACCCCACAGCACCATCTTCAGCACCATGTCATACAGCCGATGATGTCCCACCGCCGCGTCCGGAAGCCCGTCGATCCCGGCCCCGTCCATCGGCTCTGTGTTCGGTGAGGTGTAGGGGTCCATGATGGCTGCTCCCATTCTCTATCCCTCAAGCGACAGGGGAGGCAAACGCGGAGTGATCAATTCTCTCGCTTTCCCGTTTTCGGGCAAATAACCGGATGCAAGCAAGTCTTGCGGGTCTCAGCATGGGGCTTTGAAGTGGCCGGTAACGATTGCCATGCGACAATCGTCTCCGCGCCCGCAGTCAATTTGCATTAGAGAAGGTTTTGCATCTATCGTTACGCGAGGTAGGCGCTTGCCATCGCCATGCTGTCTGCGACGTTCGGGGTCTTCCAACAAATGGCACATCACCATTCCCACGAGCACGAGTGCGGTCACGACCACGATAGCCATGGAGGCCATTCCCACGCTCCGCCCAGCAACAATGTTGCATTTGCCATTGGCGTGACGTTGAACCTCGGCTTCGTGATCGCGGAGGTGGTCTATGGGTTGGCAGCCCATTCGTTGGCCCTGCTTTCGGACGCCGGTCACAACCTCAGTGACGTGTTCGGATTGCTGATCGCCTGGGGAGCAATCCACATCAGCAAATCCCTCCCGACTCCACGGCGCACCTATGGCCTGCGCCGCTCATCGATCCTCGCCGCGCTTGTGAATGCGATCATCCTGCTGATCGTGGTTGGCGGCATCACCTGGGAAGCCATCGAGCGAATCAGCAAGCCCGAACAAGTGGCGGGTGGCACCGTCATGTGGGTGGCGGGAATCGGTGTGGTGATCAATACCGCGACGGCGCTGCTTTTCATGGCCGGGCGGAAGGACGATCTGAACATCCGGGGCGCGTTCCTTCACATGGCCGGCGATGCGGTGGTTTCGATCGGGGTGGTCGTGATCGGCTTCGCCATCGGCATCACCGGCTGGCACTGGCTCGATCCGGTCGTGAGTATCCTGATCGGCCTCGTGATCGTCTGGACCACGTGGAGCCTGCTGACCGAATCGGTGAATCTCGCGATGGATGCCGTGCCTTCCGGGATCGACCCGGCCCAAGTGAAAACCTTTCTTGCCGGATTGCCTGGAGTGGAGGCGGTCCATGACCTGCACATCTGGGGCATGAGCACCACCGAAGCCGCGCTGACGGTTCACCTCGTGATGCCGCAGACTCCCCAGGACGACACCTTCCTGCAATCGCTCCACCACGAACTCGAGAAACGATTTGAAATTGGTCACATCACCGTCCAGATCGAGCACGGGGATGGCGATTGCCGCCAAGCCCCGGACCATGCGGTCTGAGACCAACTTCCGGAAATAAGGTGACGTTTTGACCTATGGTTGGATGACCACAGATTACACTGATTGCACTGATTTCAGAATGAATTCAAAGACCTCTGCGACTGGAAATTTCTGCGTCTTGATCTTTAAATCAGTGCAATCAGTGTAATCTGTGGTTCCCATTGCGGAGGCCAAATAGGTCACATTAATGGAGGGGCTGGCATGAGACCTCTGGCGGGTGGGTCGTTCATCGGCGGCAAACTTGTCGCGGTGGGTCGGGTGCTGGGCGGCCTGGGATTGCGTGATTGACCTGGAACAGGCGAATGGATGGATCGTCAGCCCCAGAAGCAGTGGTTCTCGTCCTCATCCACCACGGAGAGGAACTCATCGAAGAACACGGCTTCCGGATGCGGTTGGTAGGTTTGCCACTTGGAATCCGCTCGTTTCCAGAAAATCTTCCAGCGGTTCACGGTGCGGACGTATGTTGCCTTCGCGATGGAACTCTCGATCTTCTTTCTCTGGTCGCGCCAGAAAGGCCGGATGGTGAAAATCTCCACGCTCTGCCCTTCGATGCGCCAGGCGAGGTCCACCTGATGCCGCAGGTTTTCAGCCGGACGGCGGCGAAGCAGGAAGTCCGCCATGGCGGACTCGATGTCGGAGGTTTGTTTGGGGGTGAGGGGCATTTAGATGACGTGAAAATGGGCTACTTTTTCCGTCAGAACAGGAACTCGGTTCGGACAAAGGTGAACGTGTGGCAATCTTTCGATTATTGCGACACGTTCGGGAAATGTGTCGTTGATTTTCCTATTTTCTCGCCCGGGAAAATAGACGAATTCAAGAAAATTCCTTGAGATTTTCCTAAATTTGATCATTTTCCCGCTGGGGAAAATGAAGGCAATCAAGAAAATATCGAGAGAGGACCTCCGGAACCGTTTAGCTTCGGGGCGTCTCGGCTGCGATGATGTCACCGATCATCCAGACGACCGGCCGTTCACGATATTGGAAGTGCTCCGCTATCACTACACGGGATTGGACCTTTTGACTCGGCGCGCTGTGAATCCTTCGATCCAAGTTGATTGGCCGAACACCGGGGATCAGCCGCTTGGATTCGTCGTCGCGGTCAAAGCGCGTAGCAATCTGGAGGATCTCAGGGCTGCCGTGGACGAGGCCCGTGAGTACGCTGAACACGGAGGGAAGGGCCCATTGCATCCCATGGTTTTGGTTCCCTATCTACCCGAACCGCACCTGGTGGAGCTTCAAAGAGAGGGTGTCAGCGGAATCGATGACTGCGGCAATGGGATCGTAATGGTTCCGGGAAGGTTGTTCGTCATGCGCGGAGGGCAGCCGAACCGCCATCGTGAACAGCGGCCGTTGGTCAATCCCTTCCAAGGTCGGTCCGCCATGGTGGGACGGATGCTGCTGCTCGTGAGACGTTCGGATTCGGTCAACAGCCTCCATCAGGCCATCGGGAAGCAGGGGGCAGACTTGTCTCTTTCGCAGGTCTCCAAGGCGCTGGCGGTGCTCAAAGAGCGGTGCCTCGCAACGAAGTCGGACGCAGGCATCAATCTTCAGAATCCGCAGCAGCTTCTGGACAAGCTCGCGGTCAACTGGCAATGGACCCCGGCCCATAGCGAGCATCCGTACGATCTTGAGCAGGATGTCGATTTGATCCAGGAACTCGAGCAGTATCGGAAGTCTGGTTCCGGCATGCGATGGGCGGTCACGGGCGAGTCTTCGGTGGGGAGACATGCGTCGTTTTCCCAGCATGGTCCCATCAAGATCGCGGTGTCGAATTTCGAGGAATTCCGGCATCGCATGCAGGGCAAGCTGAAGAAGCCGATGGTAAAGAATTTCGCCCGTTATATCTTCGTGGACACTCGTGAGGACGGCTACTTCTTCCATAACGAAATCGATGAAGCAGGGTGGCGCTGGGCCGACCCGCTGCAAACCTGGCTCGAACTGCAGGCGGGTGATGCACGCCAGCAGGCCGTGGCCGCCGACATCCGGAAAGGTCTTATCCAGTCTCAATCGTGAGTATTGATCCAAAGCGCCACGACGACCTCCAGCCGGAACTCCGGGACCTATATCGCCGGATGCGGGATGCCAAAGTCGCGCCATTGGCGGTAGCCGGGGGCCACGGATTGTTCCTGAAACAACGCTGGCTGTTTGAGCAGGGGATCGAAGACATCGTCGTGCCACTCGCCCGCTGGCGAAATCCGAATCCCCGCGCCACGAAGGACTTCGACGTAGTGGTCGAATGCGCTTTTCTGGCGGACAGGAAGAAGCAAGCGGTGATCGTGGCCGTCCTGAAGGAATGCGAGTTTGAAGTGACCGAGACGAATCCGCGATGGCAGTTTGAAAAGGAACTGTCTCCAGGAAGGAAGATCATTTTGGAGCTTCACGCGGAAACGCCGGGTGTAGATCTACCGCAATTGAAGGTGTCCGGCCCGCGGGTGAAGCACAAGTCCGCGTTGGGCGATGCCGCAGTCCATGGACGGCATAATCCGGAAGCGATCGGGTGCGATCTTCATCCGTTTCTTGTTCCTGACGAGGGACTGGAAATCCCTGTTCCGAACGTCATCACCTGGGCCATCATGAAGCTCACCGCAATGGATGATCGCTATGCCCGGTCACAGGACGGAACGCTGAATGCAGAAACCAGAAGTTTCAATTCAAGCGAAGCCGGCAAGCACGCGTCCGATGTTTGTCGGATCGTTGCGATGGCATCCCGCAAAGAAGTGGATGACGCGTCCGAGGTTGCAGCCAGGATCCGAAAAGAGCCCGCGTTCGTCAGGGCGGCCCAAATCGTCCGGGAGCACTTCCTTCCGGATCACGGTATCGGGGTTATGCTGACTGAGGGTCAGTGGGAGGCTGATGACCATCGTCAAATCCGGGACCTTGTGGGGGCTTGGTTTGAAGAGGACTGATTGGTCATTGGTAAAACCCTATGTAGGCCTCGAACGGCAACCGGGTGGCGGCTGTGCGGAGGCCCACCCTCAGGGATGGGCGGTGATGGCCAGGATGGTGATTTCGTCACCCGCCGGACCGTAAAAGAAGAAGATCCTGAAAGCGCCCGGAGTTTTGTTTTGAGCATAGGCCTCGAAGACTTTCTCCTTGTTGGGCCCCTTCTTGGAGGTGAACTCGTGGGTATGGAGGGAGGGATGCTTGGGATTCGTTTCCAGGTAGGCCAACGACGTCAGGACCGCCTTGTGCCTTTTCATCAAAGCGGCATCCGCTTTCAGGGCAGCCAGTGCGTGCTCGGCGACCTCGGTGAATTTCAGGTGAAAAGGAGGGCCTCTTCGTTCGGCCTGCCTGGCCGTATCCTTCCGTTTAGACGGCATATCTGGCAAAGCTGCCCAAGCTCCTGACTTTTCCTTCTCCCGCCTGTTTCAGTCCTTTTTCCAAGGCCGTCCGCGCGGCCGGGTTGGCATACAGCCATTTTTCTTTGGCGGGTATTGCAACCGGCTTCGTTGCGACTTTCTTCGCGGGCTTTTTTCTTGGGGAGAGTAGCACGGAGCCGTCCGCGTTCAGATGGACGGTGTAATCCACCACCTCGCCCACGATTTTTTTCAGTGAAACCCTGCCCTGGGCGTCTGGCTTCAACGTCTGAATGGCCATGGGTGGATGCTACGAAATTTGAAGGAAAGTTCAAGGGGTTTCCCCCGTGCTTTGGAAAGGTCAGCCGCCAGCAATCGCAAGCAGGAATGCTTGCGCTACGACGCCTGCGGCGCTCAATCATCATCATCCTTCACCACCGCCGGATCGAGCTTCAGTCCCAGGGCTTTGAGGCCTTTGCCATGGGCACCGAAGTAGGCAATCGGAAATGGTTCGTCGCCATGGGTGGTGGACCATTCCCATTCGCTGAAGATGAGGGCTTTTTTGTCGATGAGATCGGGGTGGGTGAAGTCCATGTCGTAGGTCTTCGGAGCGAGGCGGGACTGGGCCTTGCTGGGGGCTGCCTTGGGGTCGGGGTTGGTTTCGCTGAGGAGGACTTCCGAGGTGGCGGCGGTGTAGGGGGTGAAGTCGGGCTGCTCCTGGAAGCACTCGTTCATGACCGGGGCGAGGGCGACGAGCTGGTTCATCGGTGGCACGCCGAAGATGCGGCAGATGGTGTGCAGCACGGAGGACTGGTTGTAGAAGCGGCTGATCACCTGGCCGCCGCGTTTCGCGTAGGGGCTGGCGATGAGGCAGAAGGAGCGGTGGCCGTCCACGTGGTCGGTGCCGGTCTGCGGGTCGTCCTGGATGGAGAAGATGGCCATGTCTTTCCAGAACGGGCTCTTGGTCAGGCCTTCGACGACGCGGCCGAGGGCGAGGTCGTTGTCGGCCACGCAGGCGCGGGGCGTGGGCCAGTCTTTCCGCGAGCTGACGGTGTGGTCGTTCGGCAGGTAGATGATGGTGAACTCGGGCATGGTGCCGGCTTTTTCAAACTCGGCCAGCGCGCGCAGGAACGAGTCGGCGCGGAGCTGGTCGGGGATGGCCATTTCCCAGCCGGGGTAGCGCGGGTCGCTGTACTTGCGGAGGGTCTCCAGCCGGTATTCGTAGGTGAAGACGGGGCATTCCCGTTTCTCCGACCACGGCTGGTAGAAGTCCTTCCACGCCGGCTTTGTGGGGTCCTTCAGCACGCCGAGCTCGCCGAAGTTCCGGAACGAAATCCCCTTGCGCAGCAGGTGGTCCCAGATGAAGCCGCAGCCGGCGTAGGACAGCGGATCCTTGCCGAAGTCATAGGGCGAGCGGGCGTTGTTCCAATCCTTCTCGCGGTAGGGCGTGGTCAGGCCCTGCACGGTCCACTGGTGGCCCACGCTGGAGAGCACGCCGCTGCAGTAGTAGTTGTCGAGCAGCACGAACTGGTCGGCCAGGGCGTGGGCATTCGGCGTGGTGGCGCGGGGAAATTCGCAGAGCTTCGGCTCGGAATTGCCGCGGCCGATGTCGCCGAGCACCTGGTCGTATTTCTTGTTCTCCTTGATGATGTAAACGATGTGCTTGATCGGCGAGGGTTCGCCGGCGTGGTCGGGGATGGCCTTCGGGGCCACGCCGGACATCGCCTTCGCCTGCGAGCGGACGATTTCGGAAAAGCGGAAGCCCTTGCGCGCGTCGTCGCTGAGCTTCGCCAACTCCGCCGGATCGGCGGGCACGGTGATCTTCTGGAGATTCCCCTGGTAGCCGTAGATATTGCCCACGAACACGTCCGGCCCGTGTACGCAGATGGCGCCGGGATAGCCGCCGGCGGCGAGGAAGGCGAAGGGCTTCTCCGGCTTCGCGGGATCGATCATGGCCACGGCGTTGTTGCCGGCATTCACGGTGAAAACGGTAGCATCGGTGGTGCCCACGGCCACGCCATTGGCCAGGCTGCCGTAGGGCAGGGTGGGATCGGGCTTCGCGCCGAGGTGCTTCACCACCTTGCGGGTGGTGGTGTCGATCACGGAGACGGCATCGCCGCTGTCGTCCACCACCAGCACGTAACGGCCATCGGGGGAAAGTGTCATCTCCTCCGGGTGGATACCGGTGGGAATGCTCGCGCCCACCTCGCCGGTCTTGAGATTGATCACGGAAACATTGCCACGCAGGGCCACGCTGCGGGCATCCACCGCCACCTCGGTGCCAGCCACGGTTTCGGTCTTGTCCTTTTCCTTCGCGCGTGGGCCGCCGAAGTTGCTCACGAAGGCAGTCTTGCCATCGCGGCTGACGACGACCCCATACGGGCACACGCCGACCGGGATGCGCTTGGTCACTTCACGGGTAGCGAGATCGACAACGACCACCTCGTTCGCCACCGAGAGCGCGACGACGGCGTGCTTGCCATCGGGGGTGAAGGCCACGCCGAGCGGGTTGGCGGTCTTCTTGTCCGGGCCGAGGGAAATCGGTGCGTCGAAGGTGAGATGCCCGGCCTCATCCAGCGTGGCGGGGTGGAGCAGGCGGATGTTGCCGGTGAAGAGAATCTTCGTGCCGTCCGGTGAAACGGCGATGCCATGCATCGAGCCGCGGTCGTCCTTGCCGGCGGTGTCCTTGGGGAAAGGGACCTGCTCGATGGCCTTGAAGGTGGCGGTATCGACCACGCTGAGGTGGGTGTTCGATTTCACCACCAGGAATTTCCCGTCGCGGGCGAGGGCCATGCTCATGATGCGGCCGCCGACGCGGATGGACGTGCCGGCCGGCTGGATCTGGTGGCCGGTCTCGGCGAGGTCGGGGTGGTCCTTGTCGTGGACCTTCATCATCGTCCAGTCGAGGTCGCCTTCGGGGGGCGGCTTCACGGGTGGGGCCGGCGGCGCCTTGTCCGGCGACTCGACCGGCCCGCGGGTGGGGTCGGTCGGCTCGGTCTGGGCGTGCAGGGAAATCGGCAGCGCAGCGAGGGCCAGGGAAATGGCGGTGGCAAGGGAGCGGGCGTTCATGAGCGAATCGACAAAACAAGGAGCCCGACAACCATGGCCGATTTTTGGCAGGAGTCGAGGAGAAGGGTGGGGCCCTCTCAAAGCGGGAAATCGACCTGCCCGGCCACCTTCTCGCCGCAGTATTTCCCATCCTCCGTCGGATAGTGGAACTCGATGCCTTTTGCCGTGAGCGTGAAATAGATCTTCGGAACGCTCGTGACCTTGCTGCTTTGGGTGACGGTGACCTTACCCTCGTAATAACCGATTGAATATCTCTTCTTGATCACGGTGAGGACCGCGCCGCCGGGGACGAGAGTGGTTCCCACTCCAATTCCGCCATTTTTATTCTTTTCGAGGACCTCATAGCGTTCGCCCTCGGATTCGAAAAGGAAACGCCCGTAGAGCTCGATCCCATAGTCGGTCATTTTGATGCTTTCATCCGGCTTCTGCTCCATCCCCTCCTGCTTGGCGGGCGCGGCTTGCTGCACCTTTTCCGGCGATTCGACGCGAGCGGCTGCCGGATCGGTCGCTGCGGTCTGGGCGCGCAGGGCAAAGGGGAGCGCGGAGAGAACCAGAGCGGGAATGAGGAAGCGGGCTTTCATGGGAATGAACCCATACAGCATGGCCCGTTTTTCCAGGGGAGTCGAGGCTGGAGACGGACGGCTCAGCCTTTCGAGGCGCTCCATGGCGCATCGAGGGCGGACTCGATGATGGCATCGGTCAGGTGCTCGGGTGAGCCGCTCCAGACCATCCGACCATCTTTGCCGACCAAAAAGAGGGTCGGTATCCCATAGGCCAATCCACTCTCCGGCTGGATCCACGTTTCAGACATCGCCCCGCGTGGCATCGGGTGCTCGGGCGTCTTCTTCGCGCCTTCGGCGGAGATGTCGTCCATCACCAGCCGATAGGTAATGGTGTCACCTTTCGCCGCGACGAACTTGCGCACGAGGTCTTCGTCCGTTTCCCAAATATCCTGTCCGATGACGACCAGTCCGCGGTTGTGGTACTTTTGGTGAATCGCCTCGATCGCCGGCATGCCCGCGACGCAGGAGCCGCACCACGTCGCCCAGAAATCCAGAAGATAGACCGTTCCCGGCTCGAACTTTTTGACCGGTTCACCCTTGATCCAGGTGCCGGTCCGGAGTTCCGGCGCGGGATCGCCCGCACGAAATGCCGTCTCGGGTACGGCTTCGCGGGTCAGGGTGAGTTCGCGGGCCTGGTCATCGCGCTCACTGGGGCTGGCGATCCGGAGGGTGACGGGCTCACCGACCGCGCCGCGCAGACGCACCATGGCCTGGTCCTGTTTCATTCCCTGGCAGGGCGTGGCGGCTTGGCCGTCAGCGCTGATGGAAACCAGGCGGTCGCCCAGCTTGATGGCCCGGCTGCGGGCGGCGGGCAGATTGGGCGTCAGCTTCTCCACCACGATGGCGCCGGCGTCTTCCTTGATGCCGAGGCCGAGTCGTCCGATCGCGGGCGCGGTGGGTTCTGCCGCCGCCGTGTCGGCCCGGACACCCGAAGCCATGACGAGGCAGACCAAAGGGAGCGGGAACCGAAAAATCGACTTCATAAGGTGAGCCAGCATGTTTTCACCGCACCCATCAGATTCAATTCCAAATGAAGCCGTGGATGGGCGGAATTCCCGCCCATGGGAGACTCCTCGTTCCCACTCCGACGACCTACGCGATCTAACAGGGAATTTCCTTTTCTCTTTATCCATGCTGACTATCGTTAATGGCATGAAATCAGCTTTGCTGTGTCGTTTCCACGTGTCATCCGGCCTGCTCCGGGCCTGCCTTCGGCTGGTTCTATCAGCGGGTCTGACCGGTGCTGCCGCAGCGGCCACCACGCTGACGGACGGCTTCGATACGAGCCACGACTACAGCGGCGGCAGCACCGCAGGCACCATCTGGGACGGTGTGATGTTCAACAGTGGTTTCAACGGCGGCGGGGCCTCGCTGGGTACCGCCAATTCCAATGGCACCCACGCGGGCGCGCTGACCGTCACCTCCACCAACGGGAATTGGGAAAACGGCGGTGACAACGGCTTCCTCCTCTACATCAACGTCGCGGGAAACTTCGTCGCTACGGTGAACATGGTATCGGCCACGACCGCGGCCTACAATGACATGGGCATCATGGCCCGCGCCGCCGGCTATGCCGACGGTGGCGATGGCGAAGACTACGTGGCCGGCCGTTATTTCGCCGCGGGTGGGACTTCCAGCCTCCGCAATACCGATGACGACAGCACGGAAAACCTGGGCGAGGTCGGCGGCGTGCGGCCCTTTCTCAAACTCGAGCGCGTGGGCGACGTGTTCACTTACACCCGGGCGACCGATGCCGCTTTCACGCAAAACGTGCTCGTCACCAGTGTCACCCGCAGTGACCTCAATGGCCAGCCGCTGCAGGTGGGCTTGTGGGAGGCGACCTTCTCGAGCACGCCCGGCACCGCCGTTTTTGACAATTTCTCGCTGACCACCGTCCCGGAGCCGTCCGGCGTGGTCCTGGTGGCTGGCTCGGGTCTTCTGGCCCTGCTGCGCCGCCGCCGTCGCTAAGGGTGGCGGACGGCTCGGGCCGTCTTGTTGAGGAGCTCGGTGGCTTGTGTGAAGTGAACCCAGGGTCCCGGACTTGGTGAAGCCGCCTTGCCATGTGGGGACCGGTCCAATAGGGATGGAGAGAACGGAATCAATAGGTCCGGGCGTCGTGTCCGGTTGTCCGTGTTTCTTTTACCCCATCATCGAGATGAAGCTTGCCCTCCTCGGCCTCGTAGTTGCCGCGTCTGTTTCTATGCCGGTGCTTGCGGCTGAAGATGATAAGCCCTTGGCAATGGAGCAGAGCGCGGTCGACAAAATGCTCCACCCATATGAGTTCAAGGTGCTGTCGATCAGTCCTTGTGCTGGTAGAGAAGATTACGAGGGCCATTTTCTCTTCACCAACAAGGGGAAGAAGGCGGTGATGGTATCCGGCTTTTACATGCCCGTGAACGGGAAATTCCAGCCGCGGTTTGAGGAATTCCAAACACTCCAGGATGGGGCATGGAAGGAGCTCCCTCAATACTACTGTGGAACTGGAGCTCAAGATTTCGCCATGAAGCCAGGAGTTTCGTATGAATTCGTTGTCGGCCTTGGTGGCATCGCACGCCAGGACACACCTCTGACCCTGAAGGTCGGGGTCTCGAACTATTGGTCCGATCCGTTCGTGCTGGATTGGAAGAAGGACCGGGAGAGCGGGAAATTCGAGGCGGCTACCAAGGCGAATTTCGCCAAGGTGCGTGCGGCCTTTGAAAAGGCCGGGTTCAAAAAGGAGATGCTGGCCGGGGATGATTTCTGCGACCGACTGATCGGCGGGATGATGAATCAGACGCTGACGGAAAAGGCAGTCGCTTCATTCCATCCGTTCGTGGGAAAGCTGAAGATCGTTCCGATGATCTCTTTGAACGGCGTAATTGAATTCAGTTTCGAGAGTGACGAACTCCGGGACGACCGACATTACGAGTACAGCGGCTCGTTCGAGCTGGATCCACGGAAGTTCAATGCCAAGTGGTATCGCAAGGCGGTTGGGAAATATATCGCGATTAACAATCGGGGCGATGGTGGAGTGGAAATGGCATTGGATGACGGGACGTTATTGAGCGAGGATTCCACCATTCATTCCCCCTTCAAACTGACGATCAACTACGCACCATTCGACAAGGCGAAGGCTCCTTCGGATGAAGCCGCGCAGGAGCTGTTCACCAACATGCTGGACGTCATGGCCGGCTGGCTGAAGGAGTGATCGATGGCAGGGGCGGTTGTGTCGGTCGGTTTCACATGGAGTGCCACGGACTCAACGCGAAACCGTCTGCTTGGATTTCGCTGACTCTGCGGCCAGCACCGGGAGTCCGGAATGCTTGAGTTTCGGGAGGTTCCGCTTTACAGAGGATCTCGAAATCGAGTGATACTCGGGTAAAGCGAGTGGCACGATGGAACCGGGAATGAAGGCACCGCGAATCTTACGAATCCGACGAATCTTCAGAGAATTTTTATTCGCAAGATTCGTGGGATTCGCGGTGCCTTTCTGCCGCCGTTTCCTGCTCGGAGTTCTGATGTTGACGTTCGCGTTCTTGGCCAGAGCCGGGGCCGGGGAAACGGTCACCGCTGAAACCAGGATCGATGCCTTGGAGAAGGACTTCGGCGGCCGGATCGGAGTGTTCGCGATCAACACGGAAAACGGCACGACGTTCGGCCATCGCGCGGGTGAGCGTTTTGCGGTGTGCAGCACGTTCAAGGTGTTCGCCGTTTCCGCGATCCTGACCCGCAGCGCGACGGAGCCGGGCTTGCTCGACCAGCGCGTGCTCTATCAGAAGGCCGATCTCGTCACCTACTCGCCGATTACCGAAAAGCACGCGGGGGAGGGGATGACGGTGGCGGAGTTGTGTGCGGCGGCCCTGCAATACAGCGACAACACGGCCGCGAATCTTCTCATCAAGATGGCAGGCGGGCCTGAAGGGGTTACCGCGTTCGCCCGCACCACCGGAAACACCGCGTTCCGCCTGGACCGCTGGGAGACGGAATTGAACACCGCCATTCCCGGCGACCCGCGCGATACGGCCACGCCGGAGTCGATGGCGCTCAGTCTTCAGAAGCTTTTCCTGGGCGATGCGCTTCCCGGCCAGCCGCAGCGCGATCGTCTGCGCGACTGGCTGGGCGGCAACACCACCGGGGCCGCCCGCATCAAGGCGGGCATCCCGGCCGATTGGAAGATCGGCGACAAGACCGGCAGCGGCGACTACGGCACCGCGAACGATCTCGCGATCCTGTGGCCACCGGGAAAGAAGCCGGTCATCCTGGCCATCTACACGGCCCGGCCCGCCAAGGATGACAAGCCGGACAGCGAGGTCGTCGCGGCTACGGCGCGCATCGTAGCAGCGTGGGTGGCCGGCGGCGGCGGGCGAGTAGGAGAGTGAGGGCGGCGGGCCAGAGGGCGTGGGGTTCGGGGACGGCGGTGATGAAGCGCACCTCTCCGTCGTTGCCGAGGGTGGCGGAGTAGTGGGCGGTGTCGTAGTTGATGATGGTGAGGCCGCTGACGGAGCCGGAGTTGAAGCCGGTGCCGAAGACTTGGTAGGCGGCGGTGTAGTCGGTGACGGAGTTGGTCAGGTCGAGGGTGCCGCCGGTGAGGGTGAAGCTGCTGCCACCGCCGCTGCCGAGGATCTTGTCGTAACTCGAAGCGCTGAGGAGGCTGAGTTGGAGGACGCCGCCGGACATGGCGAAGCTTTTGTTCAGGCCGAGGGTGTAGTCGCCGGCGGAGGTGCCATTGGCGGCGAGGGTGCCGCTGTCGAGGGTGATGGCTCCGGTGCTGACGCTGGCGAGCATGGAGGTGAGGGAGCCGCCGTTGATGAGAACGCTGCCGGTGCCGAGGGCGCTGGCATTGGCGGCGGTGAGAGTGCCGCCGGTGATGGTGGTGCCGCCGGTGTGGGCATTGGCACCGGAGAGGATGAGGGTGCCGCTGCCGGTTTTGGCGAGTGCGCCGGAGGTGGCGGCGGAGGCCCCGGAGAGGGTGAGGGTGTTGGCGGTGACCTGGATGGTGGCGGTCTTGCCGGCGTTGATGGTGAAGGCGCGGTCGGAGGAAGTGGTGGCACCGGTGTATTTCAAGGTGCCGCCGTTGAAGACGAGGTTGGCGGCGGCGCTGGAGGCGGCGCCGAGGTTGCCGGCGGTACCGCCGTTGCCGAGGGTGGAGATGGAGATCGTGCCGCCGGTGAGGGTGGTGGCACCGGTGTGGGTGCTGGTGCCGGTGAGGGTCCAGGTGCCAGTGCCGGTTTTTTCGACGGCGGTGATCTGGTTGGTGCCGGTGCCGTTGGTGAAGATGCCGGCGAAGGTGCTGCTCTGGTTCAGCGCGCCGACCTGGAAGGTGGCGGTGGTGGTGTTGGTGCTGTTCCGGAGGGTGATGGTGCCGCTGCCGGTGTTGCCGGTGGTGTTGAGCTCGCCGATGGCGATGGTGGCGTTGCCGCCGCCGGTGTATTGGACGGTGAGGTTGTTGGCCCCCACGGACTGGAGGTCGAGGGTGGCGGAGCCGGCACCGACGTTGGTGGCGTTGGCGAAGTTGTAGGAGGCACCGCTGCCCTGGATGATGAGGGTGCCTTGGAAGCCGGTCATGTTGCCGCCCCAGTTCATGACGGGGGTGAAGCTGTTGCTCAGGGTGAGGGTGCCGGTGCCGGTCCAGGTGTTGGCGCTGGTGAAGGTGACGTTGCTGCCGGAGCTGTTGTTTTGGAAGTTCCAGGAATTTCCGGTGCCGGTGACGACGACGGCATTGGTGACGGCTCCCCAGTTGCTGAGGCCGGTGGAGGGAATGGTGAAACCGCCGCCGCCATTGACGCCGCCGAAGGTGATGGCGCCGCTGCCGAGGGCGGCGGCGTTGGCGACGCCGTCGGCGGTGTTGTTGCCGGTGAAGGTCGTGCCGCCGGTGTGGGTATTGGGGCCGGTGAGATTGTCGCTGGTGGCGTTGTTCCCGGTGATGACGAGGGTGAGATTCCCGGAGAGAGTGGTACCGTTGGCGAGGGCGCTCCAGCGGGAGTTGTTGTTGCCGACGGTGAAGGTGGCGGCGGTGCCGGAGGAGTTCGTCACCACGGTGGTACCGGCGGACGTGCCGCTGGCGGCGAAGGTGCCCACCCCGACGTTGAAACCGTTGAGGTTCAGGGTGCTGCCTGCGGCCATGGTGAGGGAGTTGTTCTGGCTGCCGAAGGTGCCGGAGGTGGTGCCATTCTGGGCCATGCCGGCTTTGACCGTGCCCTGGTTGATGACGGTTCCGCCGCTGAAGGTGTTCGCGCCGGACAGGGTGGTGGTGCCGGGGCCGGTGAGCGTGAGGGCGGTGGCTCCGCTGTTGTCCGCGATGATGGCGCCGAGGCCGAGGGTGGCGTAATCGTGGACGATGACCTCGCGGTTGGTGGCGTTCCCGGTGAGGGTGCCGCCGCTGATGGTGGAGCCGGTGGCGGTGGGGGTGATGAGGATGCCGCCGGTATTGATGACGTTGGTGCCGGCCAGGGTGAGGCCGGTGGAGGCGGAGTTGAAACGCAGGCTGTTGACGGTGACGCCGGAGACGGAGTTGCCGTTGGCGACATCGACGTTGTTGGCGGAGGTGTAGGTGCTGCTGTAGGTGGCGAGGGCGCCGAGGGTGCCGGAGGCGTTGGTGGCCCAGGTGGTGCCCCCGTTCGCGGTGGCGTAGGCCACGCCGCTGGAGGCGGCACTGGTGAGGATGCTGTTGGCGGCGCTGGTCGTGGTGGTGGTGATGTGGTTGGGCGCGGTGAGGTCCAGGGTGCTGCCGGCATTGCGGGTCAGCGCGCCGAGCGAGATGCTCATCGTGACGAGTGAGAGGTTGGGATTGACCACCTGCACCTGGGAGACGGTGCCTGCGGTCAGGGTGGTGCCGGCGAAGGCCTGGGAGCCGAGGCTGAGCAAGGATCCCTTCGCGGTCAGGTTGCCGCCGCCGAGGTTCAAGGCGGAGCTGCTTTTGATCAGATTGCTGGTTAGAACGACGTTTGCGTAATCCACCAGCAGGGTGCCCCCGTCCACGGTGGTGGGGCCGGTGTAGGTGTTCACGGCAGAGCCGTTCAGGGTCAGCGTGCCCGCGCCTTCTTTTGTGATGCCGAGGCCGCTGCCCGCGATCACCCCGCCGAGGGTGATATCTCCGCCCGCGCCGTTGGTGGCGATATTGCGGGTGCCGGTGAGGGTGAGGCCGAGGTTGATGGTTTGGAGATTGCTGCTGTTGTTGGTGATGTCACCGCCCAGATTGATGGCGTTGCCGCCGAGGGTGAAGGCACCGGCTCCGCTGTTGAACTGGATGCCATTGAACTGGGTGCCCGCAGTGAGGTTGTTGTTGGAGGCGAGCCGGACGGTGCCGGCGAATTGTAGCAGGATGGAGGTGAGGGGAGCGGTGTCCGAGTCCCAGTTTGCCGCCGTGCTCCAGTTATTGTTGCCGCCGCCGCCATCCCAGATGTTTCCGGCTCCGGCCCGTGGAGCGAGGAGAATGCCGGAGATTGTCATGAGGGAGATGATCCGGAAGGGGTAGCTGGATCGCCAGGGGCTCATGACTGGGTTGTGGGATCTCAAAGGGTGAGTCAGGATGGTGATTAAGTATGGATGACATTCGATGGATAATGGATTCAAGGAAATAAAAAATAAGATGACTTTCTAGTATTGGTTCGGATGATTGTTGGATGCACGGATTCACAGTCATTGCAGTCTTGGGGAAATGAGCGGCTGGATCAGACGGCGCAGGGTCGGAGCGGTGTTTCTAACCTGAATGATGTCATCGTGCGGGATGGCAATGGCACGGAGTGACTGATTGGGGGATGTCCGGCGTGGCGGTATGCCGGATGTGAATCTGGATGGGACTTGGAAAACCTGCGCGGTGCCATCAGTTGGACGAGAGTCCCCAGCGAGCGCGATGGCGTGGAGCAGGGAATCGAAGCGAGACCGGCTGGATGTCGGGACCTACTCTTAGGTGCAGGTAGACACAGTGGAGGGACGTGGAATTTACTTTGTAAAATATTGGTTGAATGCGCCTGAGCATCGACCCGTCTCAAGTAAAACCCCATTTTCCCTGACCCATGTTTCAATACGGCATTGTTTGCTATCGCGCCCGTCTTCGCAGGAACCGCCAGCGGCCGGGTGTCCGGCTGGCCCGGATCCTCGGGGGCGGACTGGCCGGTCTGGCCATGATCGGCTGGGGCCTGTGGCTGCTGCGGCACTGCCACGCGGCGTGAGGTTGAAAGCCATTCCGTGTGGAATTTCGTGAACTCCATTCCTTCCTCTGATGAACCCTCCTGTCAGCCTTCCTCCACGAAAATCGGGCTCCCGATCATGGGTCACCTCCCTCCACGGCGCGCCGCTGAATCGGGCGATCCCCGGTGCCTTCGCCGCCCGTGGGCTCATGGCCGCTCCGTCCGATCCAGACCTCCGGCTCCATCTGGAACCGGACCTTGCTCCGGACACGGCCCGCGAGACGACGCCCAAGCACCGCGATGCCTCCGAGTCCTGGGAGGCCGTGGATCCCCGCACCGAAGCGCGCCATCCTGCTGCGGGGCATCCTCGCTATCGTGGCGCTGCTCGGTTTGGTCGCCGCCCTCGTCATGCTGCTGACGTGACTGCGTTTTCAAGATCGGTCCGCGGCCGCTGGTTCCGCGGATCTGCCATGTTCTACGGTATGCTCATCTGTCTGCTGGCGGCCTTCGTCTCGGGAATCCTCGGCTTTGGTTATCTCTCCGGGGACCTGGCGCTCGTGGTGCGCTTCCTATGCTCCGCATTTCTCGTCCTTGGGTTCGTCTGCATGTCATGTCTCGGATTGGGAAAATCCTCATGACAACCCTCACGCCCGGTTCCGCTCTCCGTTCGGTCATGGACCCTCCCCCCCTCGTTCATCTCGTGGATGACAATCCCGCGGCCGCCCGTCTCCTGGGGGCCGCTGGCTTTTCCGTCCGAACCTACCGCAGTCCCCTTGAATTCATGGCGACCTATGATCCGGACCGCCCCGGCTGCGTGGTGCTTGAGGTGGCGATGCCTCACCTCGACGGCCTGTCCGTCCAGCGGCTCCTGCACGAACAAGGCGGCCTCCACCCGGTGATCTTTCTCAGCAGCGGCACCCACCTCCCCGATGTCGTGCGGGCGCTCAAGGCCGGAGCGGTCGAATTCCTCGGCAAGCCCTGCGATGACGCGATCCTCCTCGACGCCGTCCGCGATGCCCTGGAGCGGGACCACCGGCAACGGCTCGCGCGCAGGCGCGAACGCCTGGACCGCTCCCGCCTCGGCACGCTCACCGAACGCGAGCACGAGGTCCTGGGCCTGGTCGTCTCGGGACGGCTCAACAAGCAGATCGCCGCAGACGTCGGCATCAGCGAGCGCACCGTGAAATTCCATCGCGCCAACCTCATGGACAAGCTCGGCACCGGCTCGCTGGCCGACCTCGTCCGCCTGGCCACGCAGATGGGCCTGGCCTGAACGCGGCCGCCGGCTGCGGAATCATAAGCTCCTTTTCGAAGAGCGGAGGAAACTCTCCGGATCTGCCACGTGACGGGATTTATACAAATTTGAATAAATACAGGACTGAATATTGACGGAGGATCGGATCGTCGCTAGGTTACCGCCATGAGCGAGCAAATGCGCAATGTCATCGGTAATCCAGTTGAAGGTAACGATTTCTTCAATCGCCCCAAGGAGGTTGGTCGCTTGGAGCGTGAACTTGCGAATGCCGCAAACCTGTTGCTTGTGGCACCTCGGCGGGTTGGGAAGACGTCATTGGTATTGCGGATCCTCGAGCGTGCCCGGGCTGGCGGGAAAAAGGCCGTGTCTCTGAATGTGGAAGGATGTTCCGATGAGTTGGGTTTTGCCGAGCAACTGGTTCTGGAGTTGGAGCGGCAGGGCTTGCATCCGGATATTCTGAAGCGCGTGTCCTTGGTTTTCCAGAGCTGCCGGAAGTCCCTTTCCGGCGCGAAGGTGGGAGCCGGTGGGCTGGACGTGGCCTTGGGTGATGGGGCCGATCCGGACTTGGGCACGTTGAAAAAAGCGCTGGAAAGCATCTTCCGGAAAATCGACGAAGGAGATGCCGATCTGCTTATCGCCATTGATGAAATGCCCGAGTTGCTGCTTGCCATGGGCAAAGAGGAGGAAGGGGCGATACGGGTGGGCCGTTTTCTCCATTGGTTGCGCAGTTTACGGCAAACCCACCGGCATCGCATCCGCTGGATTTTTCTGGGCTCCATTGGGTTGGACAGTTTTGTCGATGACCGTGATCTCCGCAAAACGATCAACGATCTGACCACGCTTTCCCTGGATGCGCTGGAGCCGGAGGAGGCGGATCGATTTCTGGAAATACTCGGAATCGGCAATGGCCTTCCGCTTCTCCCGGATGTGCGCACGGCCATCATCCAACGGGTCGGGTGGCCGCTTCCCCACCATTTGCAATTGATGTTTCACGCCATGCGTGACGCCGAGGTGAAAGCTGCGGATGTCGAGGCAGTGGGGAACGCGTTCGCCGAGTTGACCAAGCCTCAGAATTCGAGCCAGTTCGACACGTGGCGGCAGCGCCTCAATGATCAATTCAGTCTGGAGGATGCGAAGGCGGCAAAGGCGCTGTTACGGCATCTCTGCCAGCATCCGGAGGGCCGGACGCGTGCGCAGATTTTCGACGCCCTCATGGCAAAGACCCCGGCGGCGGACTCAGATGCCATGGAAGAACGTCTCGCGAAGCTCCTGCCGGTGTTACAGCGGGACGGCTACCTGTTGGAGAAGGAAGGGCGCTATGCCTTCCGCTCGTTCCTGCTCCGTGAATATTGGTTCCGCCGCGAAGTGAAATGAAAACGAACACCCTGCCCATCCACCAGCTTTCGCTCTACAACACCGGGCGGATGACGCCGGAGCAGATCATCGCGGCATTCGCGGTGCGTGGTCCGGTGTTCGGACGGATCATGGATGACCTGAAGGCGGAAACGCCGGAGAGTCGTGCCCAGCACCATCTGATCGTTGGCCAGCGCGGGATGGGCAAGACAATGCTCCTGCACCGCGTTGCGGCCGAATTGAAGATTCAGCCGGATCTGGCCGAGCAGTTCGTGCCGCTGGTGTTCGCCGAAGAGCAGTACTCGGTGGACCGTCTTTCGAAGTTCTGGCTGAATTGCCTCGATTCGCTGGCCGATGCTTGGGAGAAGGCGGCCAGGCAGGAGGAAGCCGATGAAGTGGACCGCGTTGTCGGCGGTTTGAAGTCCTCGCAGTCGCGCAGCGTCGCCGAAGATGGTCCGGTGGCGGAGAGGGCGCTCAACGCCCTTCTCGATCTCGTGAAACCCACCGGCCAGCGTCCGGTGCTGCTGGTGGACAACCTGCAGCTTGTGTTCGAGCGATTGGAAAAGGCGCAGCAGCACAGCCTGAGGGAACTGCTCATGCGCCCCGGAAGCCCGATTCTGATTGGTGCCAGTCCCAGCCCGCCGCAGGAGAGCCAGGACTACGGGGCTCCCTTTTACGATCACTTCAAAACGCACTACCTTCGCCCTCTGGATGTGGGGGAAATGAAGGAATTGCTTCTGAATCTGGCGGATGTGTCCGGGCGTCCGGATGTGCGGGGGCACGTGCTCGATCACCCGGAGCGCCTGGAGGTCTTGCGCCAACTCACCGGCGGAAATCCACGGACCACCGGCGCGCTGTTCTTTCTCTATGCGGAAGATTTCGCGCCGAGCGTGTTCGGGGATCTGGAAAACCTACTCGACCGCGTGACACCGCTCTACAAGGCGCGCTTCGAGGAGCTCACTTCCCAGCAACAGGTGATCGCAGGATCGGTGGCGGGATTTTGGAGTCCGGTCACCGCCGCGAAGATTGCGGAAGATACGAGTCTGCCAGCCGGCACCATCAGTTCGCAACTGGATCGTCTGGAGAAAGTCGGCTTCATTGAAAAAGTGAGTCTCTTTGGCGAAGCGCGCTCCGGCTATCAGCTCGCCGAGCGGTTTTTCAACATCTGGTTTCTCATGCGCAGCGCCTCCCGGCGTCAGCGACGGGAAGTGGAGTTTCTCACGCGCTTCATCGAGAGCTTTTATGAAGCTCCTGACCGGAGGCGGTTGGCCAACTCGCTCATGGAGGAAAGCTATTTTTCCGGAGACCGCTACCAGTTAAGCATGGCGGTCGCGGCCTCTCTCGATCATCCGGAAACTGCAGGCGATCTCATGCGTCATACCGATCTGTGTTTATTACGCCAGCGTGCGGAGAAGGATCGGGCGAAGCTGGCGGAGATCATCGATTTCGGTTCCCTTCCCCCAGCCGCTCTGGAGTTTCACCAGCTACGTGAAAAGCTGGCGCATCTCGTTCCGGCTCATGTTGGGATAAGTGGGGACTATTTCGCCAATCAGGTGCTCGGAGACCGGACTTTATTCAAGACGGGCCGACGCGAAAGCATTGCCACCCGTAAGGACAGGCTTTCCCAGCAGGAAATCGAAGCGCTTCTCGCCAGCGTAACATCATCACGGGTTGCAGACGTCGGAACCTACCGGGAAGAAGCCGTCGCGTGGTTTGAGGACAGACTTCGAAGCGGACAGTTGGCAAGCGGAACCAACATTGACGACTGGGAACGAGCCTTCGGACAAGCGCAAGACCGTGAGGTCCTACGACTGATGATAGATACCTTGCCCTCTGGCACTGGTGCCAAACTCGGGAGAGTGACACTCGATAAAATTTCGGGCGCGTTTGAGCCAAGACGCGATGAATCTGCTGCAAAATGGTTTGGATGGGCCTATGCTCTGCATGCGCTACTACAGCGTTACAATGAAGCCGAAAATGCCTACCGGCAGGCACTCGCTAAAAATCCTCTCGAGGTCGCAACATGGAACAATTTTGGCAATCTTTTAAGAGATCACTTGAAACGTTTTGACGAAGCGGAACAAGCTTTTCGCAAGGCGATCAACATCGACCCTAAGGCCGCAACCCCGTGGATCAACCTGGGAAACCTTTTGTTTTCTCCTCTACAACGCTTCGCGGAGGCGGAATCAGCTTATCGGAAAGCGATCATCCTTGCCCCCAAGAATGCCACGGCCTGGAGCAATCTCGGCACTCTTCTGTGGCAGTTCCCCAACCGCCGAGACGAAACGGAAGCAGTTTGCCGTCACACTATAGAACTCGATCCAAGAAACTCGGCCGGCTGGAACGGGCTCGGAAACATATTAGCCAACCATCACAAACAATACGAGTCAGCCGAAGAGGCGTATCATAAGGCGATTGAATACAATCCTGAGGACGCAGTTCCATGGAATGGACTGGGGGCGCTCTTTCATGATCTACATAATAACATCGAAGCCGAGAAGGCCTACCGTGAGGGGATTCGGCGTAATCCGTCATTTGGTCAGACGTGGTATAATCTAGGCAACCTTCTTCAGGAAACGGAACGTTACGTGGAAGCCGAAAATGCGTACCGCGAGGCCATTGCGTGCGATCCGAACCCGGCGAAGCCGTGGAACAACCTTGGCAATCTTCTTGCCAAACATCTGGGGCGCCCTGAGGAAGCCGAGGTGGCTTATCGTAAAGCAATCGCGCTTAAGCCAAATAACGCCATTTATTACATCAACCTCGGCGGTCTAATTGAAACTTTCTTTCAACGGCATGAGGAAGCTGAGGCTTCATTTCGAAAGGCCATCGAGCTTGACCCGAACAATTGGCAGCCTTGGCTCAATCTCGGGATTCTCCTGGATGCAGCTTTTCATCGCTACGAGGAGGCAGAAGAAGCCTATCGGCGGGCAAATGCTTTGGATGCGCAGGGCGGCGCTGCCTGGCTCAACCTCGGCAACCTTCTTCAGCTTCACCTGCACCGCTACGAGGAAGCTGAGCGAGCCTACCGCGAAGCCATTAAATACAATCCCGCGAATTCCTTAGCTTGGATCAATTTAGGAATGCTTCTGGCCAGCCATCTGCAACGATATGACGAAGCGGAAAGCGCTTACCTGGAGGCAATCCGTCTTGATGCTGATGATCCCAATCCGTGGAATTGCCTCGGAAATCTCTACCAAGACAATTTCCACCGGTTTGATGCAGCAGCGAAGGCCTACGGGGAAGCTTTACGGCGAAATCCAGCCCATGAGGCGGCCCATCACAACTCTCTCTTTCTCCATCGCGATTGCCTCGGTGAAGGATCTGGAACCCGTGAAATGTTGAATCCATTGCGAGGTTTTCAATCGTCTGAGTTTCCAGAGTCATTGGACCTCCAAGAAGCGCTTTTTGCTTCTTACGATGACAACTGGGGCCTAGTCTGCGAATCCCTTGCAAAGGCTCTCGATCAACTTGAGAACGGCTTCCGTCCCAATACCACTGACGACTGGATGCGGTCCAGTGCAGTTCTCCTCCATTTGAACGATGGCGAGAAACTCCTTCGCTTCTTGGAGTCGCGTGGTGACGATGCGAGGATGCGGCCGTGGTATGAAGCCCTGCGTGCGCATGTAGTCGGGGACCGGCGCATGCTGCAGAATGTGGCACCGGAAGTTCGGACCTTGGCGGAGAAGTTTTTCGATGAGATCGAGTGCCGCCTTGTTCATCTGCCAGCGAAAACCAGTCGGAGGCCGGTGGTGCGCGTCAAACAGAAAAAGAAGCTATAACGAGTCTGAAACCCCGGTCCAGCCATTGAGCCAGACTGCTCCGGTTGGGGTGGGGGGCGACTCCAAGTAGAATCAGCCACGACAACAGTTCCCGAATATGCCTATTTCATAATGCTCCGTTGTGAATTTGGATAACGGATGTACCGTCTCATGACAGATGTTCCGGATACGACCGCCAAGTATCGGTTAGGGTGCGAAGGATCGGGGCCGACTTCGTCGGACGGTGGCGATCAGGCGGCCTCGGGTGGTGGGTGCGATTGTCGCAAATTGAAAGTTGCTTCCGTGGTGAATGGGTGTGGATCTCTTTATTTCGTGGGAAACGGTTGGTGATTGGTGGCGCAGTCTGTGGGCATTGGTGGCAATTGCCCTCTTGTGGGTGGGGGCGGAAAAGGCGTAGGATTTTCCCCAGTCTCGACGATGGT
>Ga0265327_10000641_pt1 | contig 56723 bp, 53 predicted proteins | sample 41621metaG_FD_202089 | JGI IMG/M metagenome (GOLD analysis project Ga0265327, IMG submission 202089) | Rhizosphere microbial communities from Carex aquatilis grown in University of Washington, Seatle, WA, United States - 4-16-21 metaG | ecosystem: Host-associated > Plants > Roots > Rhizosphere... | reverse complement strand
AGAGGATTTTCGCTATTGTAGGGTGTACCTTCTTTTGCACCCATCCAATTACATCCTCCCAATAAAGAGCCCATTGCCAAACCACCCATACCTAAAAAACATTATTTCATAAAAAGCCTGCGTGTAACAAACTCCAAATGTCTTTTTTGTGCTTCATCAAATAACCGCTGGTTATTTCTGCTCATGTCGTTCTAATTTTTTGTGATAAATTCATCCATATTCATCATTGCGTTTGCCACCACCACCAAGGCTGCTGTTGCTGCATTTTGATTTCCCTTACTGCCGCCAGCTATTAATTTCATTTTATTTGCATCTGCATTAAACCTTGCATAAGCATTTGCGTAAAGTTTTTCAAATAATGCCATTCTGTCGGCGCTAATGGGTTTATACATAGCCAGTTCATACCCTTTGCTGATACAACTCTTTATATCCTTACCACCCAGTTGTTCCATTCTATAGGCAAAGTATTGTGCAGTTTCTATAAATGCCGAATCGTTTAAAGTGGTTAAAGATTGTAGCGGCGTATTGGTCCTGATTCTTCTTGCAGTACAAACCTCTCTTGATGTGCCATCAAAACTTATCATTGATGGATAAGGAGCCGATCGTTTCCAATAAGTGTACAATGCTCTCCTATATTGATCAATGCTATCACTTTTTTTCCAGTAAGCTCCGTTCCATGGCGACATCCAAATACCTTCCGGCTGGTATGGATATACACTATGCCCATACATTTTATCACTTAACAACCCACTTATCTCTAATGACTGATCCCTTATTTCCTCTGCGGTTAACCGTACCCGTGAACCTCTTGCATAATATTTATTGTAGGGGTCTTTTTCCAAAGCTTCTTTGTTCATTTTTGCATCTTGCTGATAGGTGGCAGACATCACTATTTCTTTCATCAGCTTTTTTAAATCCCATTTATAATCATTCATCAACTGCCACGATAAATAGTCGAGCAGTTCCTTATGTGTTGGCGCAATACCCTGTGTGCCTAAATCTTCCAGGGTCTCTGCAATCCCTACTCCAAAAAACTGTTCCCATATCCTGTTTACAATTGTTCTGGAAGTCAATGGATTTTTTTTATCGGTAAGCCAAATGGCCAAGCCCAACCTATTTTTAGGCGCCCCTTCGGGCAAGGCTCCCAGTGATGCCGGCACTCCGGGCTGCACTTCTTTGCCTTTTACCAACCAATTACCTTTTTCAAAAACATTTGTTGTACGAAAAAGCTCCTGTGGGTTATCCATCATTATTGGTGTGGTAGTCGTTTGTTTGGATACCAACAAATCATTAAAATATTTGTAGGCACTATCATATCCTTTTAAACCCTTTCCAGGAAAAGGATCGGTAAAATAAAACCAATCGAATTGAATACCCGTTTCTTCGGGTGTTGCTAAGTTTGGATTGTAGTAAGTAAAATAAAAATCGTGTACGCCTTTTATTGAGGGAATGTTTGCAGTGGCCACTTTCCACCCGGTTTTTGCTTCTGCAACAGATACGGTGTTAACAACTGCGCCATCGGGGCTATCTAAATGTATCGCCCATTTGCCACCGGGCTTCCAACTTTGATAACGATATAATATTTGTGAATGATTATTTGTGTTGATATGCGGCAACCTTGCAATAGCATGGTTTCTTAATACCAGCCATTTTGTATCAGACAATGCACTATTGGTTAATTTATCTGCATCAATTGAATTGATGGCAGGTTGCCATGTCTTGGTAAATTTCACCAATTCACTTTCCCTGTCGGCAGCATTTTGATGAAGCCATTCCTTTAGTTGAATGTATTTAATGCTATCTTCTTTATGATATTCATACAGCACAGGATAATCAGCATAAGTATCTTCGTCACGGGAGTTGTTGAAAAAAGCCATGAATTGGTAATATTCATCGTGTTTGAAAGGATCATAAGGATGGCTATGACATTGTACACATCCAAAAGTGGTGCCCATTAAAGCTTCCCAGGTGGTGTTTACACGATCAATAATAGCAGATGTTCTAAATTCTTCATTATCCGTTCCTCCTTCGTCATTGGTTAATGTATTTCTATGAAATGCGGTAGCAATATATTGTTCATCGGTAGCATTGGGCAATAAATCTCCAGCCAACTGTTCTACTAAAAACTGGTTATAGGGTTTATTATCGTTAAAGGAATGTATCAACCAATCCCTGTAACGCCAGATAGAACGGTTATCATCTCTTTCATATCCTTTTGTATCGGCATAGCGTGCCAAATCCATCCACATAGCAGCCCAACGTTCGCCGTATCGGGGCGATGCCAATAATGTATCTACTAATTTTTCGTACGCATTATCACGGGTATCATGTAAAAAAAATTGGGCAAGCGATTGGGAAGGAGGAAGCCCGGTAATATCTAAACTCACCCTGCGCAGCAAAGTTGCTTTATCTGCTTCTGCCGAAGGATGCAGGCCTTGTTCTTTTATTTTTTGATAGACAAAATGGTCGATATTATTTTTAACCCAGCTGCCGCCGCCAGTTGTGCCAAAAAACCAGTTATCTACTTTCGGTACCGTCGTTTCTTCAACAGGTACATAGGCCCAATGATTGCCCCATTTAGCGCCTTGCTTAATCCATTTGGTAAGTATTGTTATTTCATCTTCGGTTAGTGGAGGATGCTTATAGGGCATTCTCTCTTCGGGGTCTTTTAAAGTTAAGCGCCTGATAAGTTCGCTGTGAGATGGATCGCCGGGAATAATGGCAGGCTTGCCTGATTTATTTACAGCCAATGCTTCTGAGCGGAACAATAAACTAAACCCGCCTTGCCTTTTTACACCTCCGTGGCAGGTGATGCATTTTTTGTTAAAAATAGGCTTCACATCAGTATTATAATCTATGGCTGCCGTATGCCCCGACAATACAAATGAAGCTGCAATTGCAGCTATAACTAAAATAATTACAACCCAGCTTAATTTAGATAATCGTAACAATCGCATTAATAAAAATTAAAAAAACAAGATACCTAATTCCAAAGGTGATTCAATTATCAACCTCTATATATCAAAACATAGTTTTATTATGAAATTTGCCGCAGGTTGCTGTAAATGTAAATAGGGTACATATTATCATAAGCAGCAATTTTCGCTTTAAAGTTAGTTGATTTTTGAAATAAATCCCCTGTTAACATTTCATTCTCAATCAAAAAATTTAGTTTTATAAAAAATTACGCTTTGAAAAAATACATACTCCTGTTAGTGATGGTTGTGTTAGGTGCATCAGCAGCCATAGCACAGACAGAACCTAAAGACACTTCCTTATTGTACATACGTTTCCCAATTGTGCCTTCTTTTAAACTGATCAATATTGGTGACAGTACTTTTAAAACCTACTTTACAAAGGACAATCTTAAAAAGAAGACAGCCACCATCATTATATTATTCAGCCCCGATTGTGAGCATTGCCAGCATGAAACAAAAGAGATAACAGCGAAAATAAATTTGTTTAAAAAAGCGCAGATTGTAATGGCATCGCCAATGAACGAGCTAATGCTGAAAATGTTTTATGATGAATATAAAATTGCCAATTATCCCAATATTACCTTGGGCAGGGATCCAAGTTATTTTTTAGGCACTTTTTATAAAGTACGTTCTTTTCCAGCTATTTTTGTTTACGATAAAAAAGGAAACTTTGTGGATTCTTTCAGCGGCAGTGTGCCTGTTGAACAAATTGCAGCAGCATTAAACAAATGAAAAAACTAATCCTCTCCATTACAGTATTATTTTTAAGTATAGCGGCATTTGCGCAGCAATACGATACTACGCCGCCTTATTTAAGAACCAAGTATATTCCAAACTTTGTGTTGTTGTCACTCGATTCGGTTCCGTTTACACAATCGGTATTGGTGAGTGGTAAAAAAACCATCATCATGTTATTTAATCCTGAGTGTGAGCATTGCCAGCATCAGCTGGAATCGATGTTGACTATTATGGATGTATTGGATTCAGTGAATATAATTTTAACTTCTACAGAAACACTGGGGAAAATAAAAATATTTTACGATAAATATCATTTAGAAAAATACCCCATGATTCATATTGGGAAAGATTTTAAATATTTCTTTACGGGTTATTATCAGCCCCGAACGGTACCGGATTTAGCTTTTTATAATAAAGAAAGGCACTTATTATATTTTAACATGGGAGGTTTAAAGCCAAAAGAGATAATTAATGTGTTGAATAATTAACACTTGATTATTTTACAAACCGCTGGTTCCAAACCACTTCATCTTCAATAATAATCTGCACATCATAAATACCACTGCCGAGGTTGTTCACCGGTATTTGAATGGTAGTGTTTAAGGAGGCACTTCTAACCCTTGTAATTATTCTGCCGGTAATATTTCTTATAAAAATATTAACCACACCTGCAATCTTTTTCAAGCCTTTATATTGTAAGGTAAGCATATCCTTTACCGGCACAGGATACATTACCCAATTGCTGCCGGCAGCACCGGTAATTACCATTACACTGGCTGAATATTCCACTTCGTTATTTTGTGCTATGGATTTAAGCCGATAATAATTTTCGCCTGCGGCAGGCTTGTAATCGTAATATTGAAATGTTTTACCTGCCGTAAAATTGGGAACGGTCTGCAACGCAATATCCTCCCAGTCAGCATTATTGTCGCTTCTTTGTACAATAAAGGTTTTGGTTCCCGATGACTTTTGTTGCCATTGAATATTAACCGCTTTCTTATTTTCTTCATACACAACCCTTATGCCCGGGCTTATTGCATGGGCAAATAAAAGCATAGATATGCCGATAAAGGAAAGCAAAAGGATAAGTCGAATCATGGCTTTGAGAATAACTAGGCTCTAACGCAAAAAAGCTGTAAACAATCTTAGAAAATCGTTAAAATAGTTCGTTTGGTGACAAAAATTATTCAACATGGTAAAGCCAACAATGGCGTAATCCGATTACCTTTGCGCCGAAAATAATTCCTTAAAAACATAAAATAAATTACATGAAAGTAACTGTTGTAGGTGCCGGAGCCGTAGGTGCAACCTGTGCCGATAATATTGCCCGTGCAGCATTGTGCACCGAATTGGTTTTGTTAGACATTAAAGAAGGCGTGGCTGAAGGTAAAGCGCAGGATATGATGCAGACCGCAACGCTTTTAGGTTTTGACACAAAAATTGTAGGCAGCACCAACGATTATACAAAAACTGCCGGCAGTGATGTAGTAGTAATTACCAGCGGTTTGCCCCGTAAACCCGGTATGACCCGTGAAGAATTGATTGGAGTAAATGCAGGTATTGTGAAAACGGTTTGCGAAAACATTTTGAAATATTCTCCTGATACCATCATCATTGTTATCAGCAATCCGATGGATACAATGACTTATTTAGCATTGAAATCTACCGGTTTACCTAAACACAGAATTATTGGAATGGGCGGTACTTTAGACAGCAGCCGCTTTAAATATCAATTGAGCCAGCATTTAGGATGCAGCCCATCTGATTTAAATGCAGTTGTCGTTGGCGGCCACGGCGATACCACCATGATTCCTTTAATAAGCAAAGCTACCTGGAACAGTGCTCCTGTTACAGATTTTTTAACCACAGAACAGCAAGATAAAATTGTAAAAGATACGATGGTTGGTGGCGCTACATTAACTGCGCTGATTGGTACTTCTGCGTGGTATGCGCCAGGTGCTGCAGGCGCTGCTTTGGTAAAAAGCATCTTGCGTGACGAGAAAAAATTATTTACCTGCTGCGTAAGTCTGGAAGGTGAATATGGCCAAAACGATATTTGCCTTGGTGTACCTGTTACTATTGGAAGAAAAGGCTGGGAAAAAATCCTTGATTTTAAATTGAATGCGGCAGAGCAAGCTGCTTTTGAAAAAAGTGCCGCCGCAGTGAGGAACATGAATGAAGTGTTAGCTACATTGTAAACAGTTAATTACAACACTTGTAAAGCCAATCAAAATATCAAACTTTTGATTGGCTTTTATTTTTTATTGATACCTTTAAATCCGTAACTACAGCCTAATTGAGACTATTATTTAAAATACTGCTTTGTTTTTTTATCTCTTTTTTAATAAGAAGTAATGTGTTAGGGCAATTGGTAATTACCTCTCAAGCCAATGCACAGGCACTTGCACAAAGACTGGTTGGCAATGGGGTAAATATCAGCAACGTAGTACTGAAGGCTGATATAAGAAGTACCGGTTTTTTCAATAATATCTCTGGTACCAATATTGGCATTGATAGTGGCATTGTATTGAGTAGTGGAATTGTAAAATCGGGCAGAGGTATTACTGGCATCGATGGAAATGGCACTACCCAGGCATCAAATATTCTTGCAAACAACCTATTGAATTTTCCTGGCGATGCTGACCTTTCCGCATTAGTGGGTAATACAACCAATGACGCATGTGTATTAGAATTTGATTTCGTTCCTTTGGGAGATTCTATAAAGTTCAATTATGTATTTGGCTCTGAGGAATATCCTGACTTTGCCTGTAGTAATTACAACGATGCTTTTGCCTTTTTTATAACAGGCCCTGGTTTTCCAACGCTTACTAATATTGCGCTTATCCCGGGATCAACCGCCCCTGTTACAATCAAAAATATCAACGATCAATTCTGCGCAGTTTATCCGCAATTTTTTGTAGCTAATTATACCAACACTTTTTTTAATTACAATGGACATACAAAAGTTTTTACTGCTCTTGCCCAAGTACAACCTTGCCAAACTTATCATTTAAAATTGGTAATTGCAGATGTATTTGATAAGGAATATGATAGTGGTGTTTTTTTACAAGCCAAGAGTTTATCTTCCAATGCCGTTGCATTGGAAAATACTACTCAAATAGACCAACAAAATAACAGTTATCTGGTAGAAGGCTGTTCAACAGGTTCATTTAAAATAAAAAGGCCAGAACAGGGATTTTCGCCATTGTTAGTTACACTTTCTTACGGCGGCACGGCCATAAATGGAGTAGATGTACAGCTATTACCCAATACAATCACTATTCCCCCTGGGCAAAATGAAGTGGTAGTGAATGTAGTACCAATTGTAGATAATATACCAGAAGGCATTGAGTTTTTAAAAGTGTATGCGTTGGCGGGATGCAATGCGGCTACGCCATCTGATAGCACTGTTATACAAATCAGAGATTATGATACCTTAGGTATTTTCCCTGATACAGCAATCATTTGTAAAAGATCCAGCATACAACTATTGGCATCTGCCGGTTATACCACTTATCAATGGGATGCCAATCCCACCCTCAATAATTTAGCTATAAGAAACCCAATTGCAACTCCAACAACAAACAATACTACGTATTATTGTACATCTACCGAAGGAACCTGTCACGGAAGAGATTCATCTTTTTTAATCTGGAAAGAACTTAGTTTTGTTTCTAAAAAAGATATTGATTGCAAAGGGTCATCTACCGGCCAAATAAAAGTAACTGGCGGCACGCTATGGGCAAAGCCTGTACAATATGCAATTGATAATGGTGCATATCAGGATGATAGTACTTTTAGTAATTTACCTGTAGGTACTTATTCTGTAAAAATAAAAGATGCTACAAATTGTATTGACAGCATTAGCGTCACCCTTACTCAAGTATTTCCCGATCTTACAATTGCAAACTTTACATCGACACCAGCATCATGCTCGGGCAATGCCGATGGCACTGCAACCATAATTGTTAGTGGAGGCAACGCTCCTTATTTATTTTCATCGGATGGTGTTAATTTTCAAAACAATAATGTATTAAATTTTTCCCGGGGAAATTACCTGGTAACAGTAAAGGATAATAGCAATTGCCAGGCAACGCAAAATATCAATATTCCTCTAAATAATACTGTTACATTAGATGCCGGTAAAGACACCACAATTTGTGAAAGTAAAACGGTACAGCTTAACGCCCTTTCCAATGCTGCCAGTTTTGTGTGGACGCCATCAGCTACCCTTAATAATAGCATATCCCAAAATCCAATTGCCTCTAATGTAATAAACACAAAATATTTTGTAACCGGCACAACTGGTATTTGTACACAAATAGATTCCGTTACCGTTTTTATAAATCCTGCACCAACAGCCAATGCCGGAACCAGCTCTACCATTTGCTTTGGGCAGGATGTGCAGTTAAATGGTTCGGGAGGTATTGCTTTTTTATGGTCGCCGGCAAACTATTTGGATAATGCGGCAATAGCATCGCCAACGGCTAAGCAATTGCCTGCCGGCTCAAATACTTATTTTTTAAGTGTTAAGGATGCCAATGGCTGTGTATCGCTTAAAAAAGATACAGTAAAAATTACAGTCACTCCTCCCGCTGTTGTTTTTGCAGGCAGAGATACTTCATTGGCAACAGGCCAACCTTTACCACTGTTAGCCATAGACGTAAATAATGCCGGCTTTACATTGTATACCTGGTCTCCGCAATATGGCCTGGACAATCCAAACATTGCCAACCCTAACACCGTATTGGATAGAGATATGGAATATATTGTTAAAGCAAGTACTGCTGTTGGTTGCAAGGGCAGCGACACTATAAAAATTACTGTATTTAAAGGCCCGGAAATTTATGTGCCCAATGCCTTTACACCTAACGGCGATGGGCTAAACGATATTTTAAAAGTAAAGGCAGTAGGGTTTAGAGCATTTCACTACTTTAGGATATTTAACCGCTGGGGAAACATGATTTTTACAACTACTGATCCCATAAATGGCTGGGATGGCACTATTAGGGGAACAAAACAACCCAATGGTGTATATGTATGGATAGCCGAAGCTATAGATTATAGAGGTAATTTGGTGCAGAGGAAAGGTACTTCGATGATTATAAGATAGCATTTTATTCCTGTGCTGAAATTTTTATTCCATCTTTATAGATTTCAATTGTTTTTAAATTACCGTTATGTTTATAGATATAAAGTGTGCCATTGCCATTACGCAATGTTCCTTTTTCAACAATATCTCCGTACCTATTATAATTTGATAATACGGTAAAAGGACGATCATCTTTATATATCCTTTCACCCCACAAGGTTCCGTTTTTATGATAAAATGTAGCTACCCCTTCATACTTGTTATCTTTTAAGTGTGCTATTAGATAGATGCCGCCATTTTCATATATTAATTCTTCAAAAAAAACATCTTCATCTTTTACATAGATGCTGTTGTTTTTTTGTTTCGCCTCTTCTTCATTTTCTATTGTTAAAAACTCACGAGCTTGTGCATAAAAATTTTTAACGTCAGTACATAAATATTGATTCCAGTTTTCTTCTTCTTTACGGTATTTAGATAAAACGGCAAACATATAACCATACATCGGATGATTTATAAGACCGAAACGTTTGGCACTCCATGCAGAATAACCAAAACCATTCCATTGTGCTGTTCTAACGAATGCATTGGCCATTAAAATTTCAAAACCATGCAATACCATCGCATAATTTACCATATACACATTTTCAAAAGTAAATATCTTTTGATGCAATAATTTTATATAAGTAAGCTTATAGGCAAGGTTAATAAATGTACCGTCAAAATCTCTTAACGTATTCTCTTCGATTACAATTTCGTATTTACCTTCTGCGTTAAAATTATAATCGTAAAAAGTACCAAAACTCTCTCCTTCTTTGTCAACACTTTCAAAGGGTTCAATATCTCCATTCCAAACAAGATGGAATTCTATAAGAGAGGGATCAGCATTAATGTAAGTACAAATAAATTCAATGAAATATTGAATAGCTTCATGGCTATCAAAATACGAATACTCAAATTTGTAATTAGAAGGAATAAAGATTTTTTTATTGCTGATAAAATCTTTCCCTAATTTTTGTTCAAACCAGGTTAATGCATTTTCAATCCATGCCTTTTCAAAACCATCAACAGGGCATTGGGGTTTATCATACAACATAGAAAAATGTTAAAGTAATGATTGTTTAACTTACGCCATTCACCACCATCTCTTTATTAATTTTTTGCACCAAACCCTGCAATACTTTTCCCGGGCCAACTTCTGTAAAGTGTGTAGCGCCGTCTGCAATTATTGACTGTACGCTTTGTGTCCACCTAACCGCGCCGGTAAGCTGTTCAATTAAATTGGATTTTATTTCAGCAGCATCAGTAACTGCTTTTGCAACTACGTTTTGATATACAGGGCAAGAAGGTGTATTAAATTGTGCCGCATTTATTGCTGCTGCCAATTCTTCTTTTGCAGGCAACATTAACGGGCTGTGGAAAGCTCCGCCAACAGGCAACACCAAGGCTCTTTTTGCACCAGCCGCTTTCATTCTTTCGCAGGCAATTTCTATACCTTTTAGCGAACCGCTTATTACCAATTGTCCCGGGCAATTATAATTTGCAGCAACCACTACCTCATTGGTTTCGGCATATACCGCCGCACAAATTTCTTCTACCTTTTCATCTGCCAAAGCCAACACCGCTGCCATGGTAGAAGGGTTTAATTCACAGGCACGCTGCATAGCTTTTGCCCTGATGGATACCAATTTTAATGCATCAACAAAACTCAAGGTATTATTCGCTACCAATGCAGAAAATTCTCCCAAAGAATGGCCTGCAACCATATCTGGTGTAGCACCTTCCAGAGTTTTATAGGCAATTACAGAATGTAAAAAAACAGCAGGCTGAGTTACATTGGTTTGTTTTAAATCTTCGTCGGTACCGCTAAACATGATATCAGAAATACGAAAGCCTAAAATATTATTGGCTTGTTCAAATAATTCTTTTGCAAGGGAATTGGTATCGTATAAATTTTTTCCCATTCCGGAAAACTGTGAACCCTGACCAGGAAATACATAAGCATGTGCCATCGTTAATAGTTTATTGGTTAATTAGTTTATTAGTTAATTGAGGTTTAAATTTTGATGTTCAAAGATATATATAGCCCATTAAAATAAAGGCATAAAAAAGGTTTATTTGCAGAGGCAATTACCTCACACAAATAAACCAATATACCAATTGACTAATTAACCAGTTAACTTAATGCAATTTTGCGCTTATCAATTTCACAAATTCACTTCTTGTTTCATTCTTTTCAAACTCTCCCCAAAATGCAGATGTAGTAGTTACTGAATTTTGCTTTTGCACGCCTCTCATCATCATGCACAAATGCGAAGCTTCAATTACAACAGCAACGCCCAGCGGATTTAATGTTTCTTTTATAGAAGTCAATATCTGGTGTGTTAATCTTTCCTGTACCTGCAGGCGGCGGCTATATACATCCACTACCCTTGCAATTTTGCTAAGGCCTGTTATCCATCCGTTAGGAATGTAAGCGATATGCGCTTTACCATAAAACGGTAACATATGGTGTTCACACATACTGTACAATTCAATATCTTTTACAATAATCATTTCACTTACATCTTCATGAAATTTCGCAGAATTCAAAATGGCATTGGCATCCATATTATAACCCTGCGTAAGAAATTGCATGGCCTTAGCAAGACGTTCTGGTGTCTTTTGTAAGCCTTCTCTTTCAGCATCCTCGCCTAATAGTTGTATGCTTTCCTTATAACTTTTCATAAGGCCAGCAGTTACTTTTTCATCGTACTCTTCTTTTTTTGAATATGCCATGCCGATTTTAGATTTATGATTTTAGATTTATGATTTATACAGGATATTCTACAAAATTCCTCTCTGTTTCGTATAAGCGAACTTGTAAATCAAATTTGGTATCTATTTTTTCTCTTAAAATATTATAAATTACAACTACGATATTTTCGGCAGTTGGGTTTAGGTTTTTAAACTCTACCGTGTCTTCATTTAAATTTTTATGGTCAAATCTTTCCAATATATTTTCCTGAATGAGGTCACTCAGTAATTTTAAATCATACACATAACCGGTTGCTTCATCGGGCACGCCAATCAATTTTACAATCAATTCATAATTATGCCCGTGATAATGCGGATTGTTGCATTTACCAAATACTTTGTCATTTGTAGCTTCGTCCCACAAAGGATTGTGCAGGCGGTGGGCTGCGTTAAAATGTTCTTTACGGTAAACGGCTACTTTATTATTCATACTGCTGTTTAATAAGTACAATCTTTTTTGATGGCTATAACAGAAGTCTGCTGTTTAAACACATCAACTATTGAGGTTAATTACAAATAAAGTTAGCAATTGTTCGCAGTAAATAAAACTTAATTCCCAAAGTACTCTACAAAAATGCGTGGGGTTTCGTATAATTTAAGGCAATGTAATTGCACGGCTTTAGGAAGATGCGGTTCTAATTGATTCCAGATACCAATCACTAAATTTTCGATAGAACAAATTTTGCCCGACATAAAATCAACATCTACATTCAAATTTTTATGATCCAGTTTATCGATTACGTGTTCTTTTACAATAATACTTAAACGTTTTACATCGTACACAAAACCAGTTTCGGGGTCTGGTTCACCTTTTAAAGTAACATATAGCTCAAAGTTGTGCCCATGCCAGTTTTCGTTGGCGCATTTGCCAAATACCTCTTCGTTCTTTTCCCTGCTCCAGTTTGGGTTAAACAGCTTATGGGCAGCATTAAAATGTTCTATACGGGTGATGTAAACCATGCTTATTTTCAAAAATTTTGGCAAAGGTAGCCCCTAAATCCTGAAATATGAAGTGTAAACACGAATTTTGCAGTATGCAAATTCTATTGATAGCGGCAACGCCTTTTGAAATAGAGCTTTTTATAAACACTTATAAAAATGTTGACATCTTAATTACAGGTGTTGGTACGCCTGCTACCATCTATCATTTACAAAAAAGATTACAACAAGCAGAGTATGACCTTGTTATACAAGCTGGTATTGCCGGTGCTTTTTCTACCGACCTGCAATTGGGGCAAACTGTTTTAGTTAAGCAGGATACTTTTGGAGATATTGGCGCCGAAGAAAAAAGAATTTATACCCCTTTTTTTAATAACGGCTTAATTAACGGACACGAATTCCCTTATGCCAATAACTGGCTCATCAATTCTTCGGAAGGTTTATTTAAAAACTCCGAATTAAAATGGGTAAAAGGTATTACCATCAATAAAGTAAGCGATAGTTTTTTACAAAAGCTCCAGCTTAGCGATACATTCGACCCACAAATTGAAAGCATGGAAGGCGCTGCCTTGCACTACGTTTGTTTGCAGGAAGAAATTTCATTCATTCAAATACGCTCCATCAGCAATTATGTGGGTGATAGAGATAAAACAAAATGGAAGATGAAAGGTGCCATTGAAAATTTAAATATTGAATTAACTCAACTCATTAAACAATTACAGTGAAACTTACTTTAGGCTTTTCGCCCTGCCCCAACGATACTTTTATTTTTGATGCTTTAGTAAATAATAAAATTGACACAGAAGGTTTAACTTTTGAAACGGTATTGGAAGATGTGCAAACCCTTAATAACTGGGCAATTGATGGAAAGCTGGATATTACAAAATTAAGTTACGGCGTACTACCATTGGTGCTAGATAAATATATTGTTTTAAATAGTGGCAGTGCTTTAGGAAATGGTGTGGGACCGCTATTAATATCGAATGGCGAATATGAAATGGCGGATGTAGAAGTTGCTGTTATTGCTATACCCGGGGAGAATACAACAGCGCATTTGCTTTTTTCGTTGGCTTTTCCTAATGCAACAAAAAAAATATTCTTGCGCTACGACGAAATTGAAAATTTTGTTTTAGCAAATAAAGGTCTGGGCGTTATCATTCACGAAAACCGTTTTACCTATGCTGATAAAGGCTTGCATAAAATTATTGACCTTGGCGATTATTGGGAAAAAGAAACCAACAATCCGATTCCCTTGGGTGGCATTGTAATCAATAGAAATTTTGATAAGCCATTACAACAAAAAGTAGATAAGCTAATCAATAAAAGTATTGCATTTGCGTTCTCCAATTATCCGCAGTTAAATGATTATATTCGTAAACATTCGCAGGAAATGAGCGAAGATGTGATGCGCAAGCATATTGATTTATATGTAAATAAATATTCACTTGATTTGGAAGATACAGGAAGAGAAGCGATAAGAAAATTATTAACAGTTTATAAGCAATTACATCCTGAAGCAATTATAAACGAAGAGCAAATTTTTCTTCAGTAATTAAAAACTATTATTCTTTCTTTAAAGCTTTTGCATACACTTCCAAACAACGTTTTCTTGCAAATTCATGTTCTACTATTGGTGCTGGATAATTAAACTCCTGGAATTCTGGCACCCATTTCTTTATATATTCCAGTTGAGGGTCAAATTTTTTTGTTTGCAGATATGGATTAAATATTCTAAAGTAGGGCGCTGCATCACAACCACTACCAGCAGCCCATTGCCAGCCACCGTTGTTTGCAGCCAAGTCATAATCCAATAACTTTTGTGCAAAATATGCTTCACCAAGCCTCCAATCCAGCAATAAATGCTTGGCTAAAAAAGAAGCCACTATCATGCGTACACGATTGTGCATAAAGCCTGTTGCATTCAGCTCTCTCATGCCTGCATCTACAATAGGATAACCAGTTTGCCCATTGCACCATTTTTCAAATTCGCCATTGTCAATACGCCATTCAATGGCATCGTATTGTGGTTTAAAAGCTTTGCCTTTACCCACCTGTGGAAAATGCCACAATATCATGTGATAAAATTCTCTCCATATCAATTCATTCAAATAAGTTTCAGATAAATCTTTACTTTTTGTTGCCAATGCTCTTATACTGATGGTACCAAACCGTAAATGCAAACCCAATTTAGAGGTACCTCCTATCGCAGGAAAATCTCTCTGCTCTTTATATTTTCTTACTAATTCTTCATTTAAATTCTTCGATGGAAAATTTTTATCTGAAGCATTAAACCCTATTTCATACAAAGAAGGTATTTCAACTGCATCTTGCTTATAAAAATTTGTAAAATATTTTTGCGTGGGATATTTTTTTAAATGAAAATCGCTTAATACCGATTTCCATTTTCGGCTGTATGGTGTAAAAACGGTATAGGGCGTGCCGTCATCTTTTAGCACTTCATTTTTTTCCAGCAATACCTGGTCTTTATAAGTGTGTAAAGAAATATGATGTTGCTTTAAAAAATCCGCAATTAAATTTTCTCTTTGTGTTGCATAAGGTTCATAATCATGATTGGTAAAGACTTGTTCAATTTTATATTTAGCCAATAAGGTTTTGTAAACTTCTAACGGCGTTCGGTAATAAACTTCCAGCGAACTATTTATTTTTACCAAATGCTGCTGCATTTCTTCCAAAGCAGCATGAATGAATGCAACCCTTCGATCTTCCTTATCTTCTAATTTGTTTAAGATATTGGTATCAAAAATAAAAATTGGTACAACAGGATGATTATTTTTTAAAGCATAATAAAGCCCTGCATTATCCTGCAGGCGCAGGTCTCGCCTAAACCAGAAAATATTTACCGTTTGCATCATCAGCAAACAACAATTGAATTACAAAATGGTTGGAATAATAGCAGTGAAAATTTTTTGAGTAAGGATATTGCTGAAAGTTTTTTCCTGTATGTTTTTTACCCAACGCATATTATATATGGAATTGGTTAAAAAAACTTCGTCAGCCTCAAGCAATTCGTCAATGGTAATTTCTTTTTCTTTGCAGATAATGCCCATTGCATTTATTTGTTCAATAATATGCTTGCGTATAATACCTGCAACGCAACCTTCGGTTAGTGAAGGCGTATAAACTCTTTCATCTTTTATTAAAAAAATATTGGCGATACTACTGTCGCAAATTCTTCCATAGCTATTAATCAAAATAGCATCGTTCCATTTTTGCTTTTTTGCTTCAAGGGCTGCCATTACATAGGGCAGGTAATTATTTGTTTTAAGATTGCTGAGTATGTCGCAACTTTTTTTAACAGCAGTATAAATTCCTGCATCTAAACCATTATTATTTAGTGCATCGTTGCTTTGGGGCAATTGCCAGGTTTGAATAATATAATTGGGAAAATGATCTGCAGCATCGTACAAGCCGCCATCCCCTCTAAAAATTGTTATTCTTATTCGGGCTGCTTTTTCATGCTGGTTCTTTTGAGCCAGTTGCAAAATTTCTTCCTGTAATTTTTCCGGATCAAAATGTTTTGGAATAACGAATTGTAAAACCTGCATTCCTTTCCAAAGGCGGGCAAAATGTTCATTGGCAAAAAACAATTGCCCGTTTGATAGCTTCATTGTTTCAAATACACCATCACCATAGCGCAAGCCACGGTTACTTGCGCCAATTACAGCTGTATCATCTTTATAAATTTTTCCATTGTAGTTGAATGAAGGCATGATGCAAATATATTGTAAAGAATTTTGGAAGTGCATTCAACAATTGTGTTGCATTTATTGCGTTGACGCAATAAATGCAAGAACACGGATGACACCGATGGCACGGATTAAATGTTTATTGAACCATTTGCTGAATAGGAAAGCTTTTAATAAAGGGATAAAGATAGATTATTCAGCTACGCTGAATATTGGATTGTACATATTATCCATATTTCTGCAATGCAGAAAAAATCCATGGTATCCATTCCTGCCATGTTCCCGTCTTCCCCAAAAGCAAAATCCTGTTATTGCTAACAGGATTTACCTCTTCATTACAGTTTTAGAGACTTCGTTTTAGAAGTTTAGTTTTTCAGTTTAAATGTCTTCGTCTAATATTTTATGTTTAACAGCATACATAATTAAACCTGCTGTGCTTTTTGCTCCAGTTTTTACTTTTAGTTTATCACGTATAGCTTCTACGGTACGTGGGCTAAGGTCAACGATGTCTGCAATTTCTTTGGTACTTTTTTCTTCGCACATCAGTTTTAAAATAAGTGTTTCCTTATCGTTCAACTGGGCTTCCTGCTGCATCAATTTTTGAGGAGTAACAAAATTTCTTTGTTTCAGATTGGTAAGTAGGGCCTTATTTGTTAACGAGTTAAAATAGTACTCCTGTTCAAAACAAGTCTTAATAGCTTCATAAATAATTTCACTGTCGCTGGTTTTGGTAAGATAGCTATTGGCACCCAGTTCCATTAATTTTGTAATCATACTATGGTCGTCCATCATAGTAAGCATGATTATTTTAATGTTTGGATATAATTTTTTCACTTCCGGTAGCGTAGTTATACCATCCATCACCGGCATTTGTATATCCAATAATATTACATCGGTATCCACATTTTTAAGCATGTTCAATAAATGCATGCCATTATCTGCTTCGGCTATTACCTTAATATCCTTTTTTGCACTTAGGGCAGTTTTCACACCGGCACGGTATAAAACGTGGTCATCTGCTATTATCACTCTTATCGGCTCGTCGCTGTCTGTTTTGGGTATCATAATGAGTTTTTACTTAGTTGAGTTAGTAGTTTTGCTATATACTAACGCATAAGTGCAAGGTCAAATTATAATTAAAGACAAGAAAGAGTGTAATTACCCTATGTTTAGGATGGGAATTTTACGATGTAGTTAGGGCTTGTTCGTATATACTAATATAACATGTGTTGATGACAAGCATTTACTACATTATAAATTAATGATATAACCTGGAGTTATCTACTCAATTAATTTATTCCTCATACCATACATTATCAGCCCACCAATGGTTTTAGCATCTACCTTGGTCTTCATATTCTGGCGAATAGTTTCAATTGTTCTGGGGCTAAGGAAGATGATCTTGGAAATTTCTTCAGTGGTCTTATCTTCTGCAAGCAGTTTTAATATTTTTAATTCCTTTTCATTAAAATGTACCGGCGTATTGGTTCCGTAATGCTGGCGCACATTTTTCTTTTGCATCAATTTGCCCATTACGGCTTTGTTCACTAATTCATTAAAATAAAAATCATCGTTCATGCAAGTGAGGATCGCTTCGTATATTTCTTCGGGGTCAGTAGTTTTAGTAAGATAGGCATTGGCGCCCATTTCCATCATTTTGCTGATCATCTGCTGATCGTCATACATGGTAAGTACAATAATCTTAATGTCTTCATATTCCTTACGAATAAGCTGAATACCATTGATACCGTCAATTTCAGGCATTCTTATATCCATCAACAAAACTTCTGGTTTTTTGATAGCAATTTTGTGCATCATATCCTTTCCATCCTCAGCTTCCCAAAGCATTTTAAGGTTTGTTTTGCCGGAAAGCGCCATTTTGATACCGTCTCTAAAGATTTTGTGATCATCCGCAATAGCAATCTTTATCTGGTGGTCGTTACTCATAGTTAGTATAAGGGGGTTATTTATAAAGTTACACTTTTCAATTAATACTGCGGAAATAAATCAGTAAAACAATACTGCAATAATTTTCCACACCTTGTTGATTGTCATCGTTTTTAGTAATACATACTCGTAGTTTTACTACACCTATATAAGGTTATTTTACGATGCCGGTTTGTACAAATACTCAATAAAAAGTAATTACAACAATTGCAAAAAAGAGCAATACTGCTCTTGCCAGCAGGTGATCGGTTGTCTATTTTTGTTTCGGTTGATTAACATTGGCGCACGAAAAGAGTTATATCCAATTATCCAATAAAAAACCTGTTGTGCTTGTGTTGCCAGTGTTAATCAATCAAATAAAGCCCGTTTTATTATCCAATACCTCTAACCGCAAATGCGCCTAAACTACTGCTCCACTATTTTGCAGTCCGTTTAAATAGCATTTTTAATGCCAATCTGCTTAAACTGTCCCTCCAGGGCATTTACGCGTTAATTTACTTGCTTCCGCTTTTTGAAAACGTACAATTACGGCTGTAAAGCTACGTTTTATTCCATAGTAAATTTACTATTTAATTTTCGTACATTTACCCCTTATTTTACCGTTTTTTTACTTGGTGTAAGTACTGAAACCCTCTACCACAAAGGATTTAACGACTTTTCCACATATTAACACTTTTGGAAGGCAGTTTGCCGGGGAGCGCATTTGATGCAAGTTTACATCAAGAAATCAATTATTAAACCACAAAAAAAATCACTATGCACAACTTTCCAGACGAATTAGTAGACTGTCTTATTGCTTTATTAGCAGACTAAATTTAAACTTATTTACTCATTTAAAGCATAATTGGTATTTGTTTGGGTTTATGGTTTGTAATATGTATTTTTGAAAAAAAAGTTACCATTTCAAACCTCCTTATCAATATCACTTACTTTTTTGAGGTAGCCCCTTTTATCTTTTGTTTAATTAATTTGAAAAAATTAAAAACAAAAGAGAGAAGGGTTTTTTTTGCATATACATTATTCGTTGCAGTCTTTATTTTGCTAGCTTTTACAGCACGTTCCGTTTTTCATTCCCGTACTGCAGCTTACATAGTAGCAAGGATATATGATGTAATTGAGTACTCATTACTGAGCTATTTTTTCTCTCTCAATACAAAAAATGCAATAGTTAAAAGGATAACACTTTTTACTATTATACCCTTTATAGGTTACTGCATTTATGATTATTTATCTGCTAAAGTACCTGGATTTGCATTTGTTCCTTTAGTAATTGAAGGCTTAACACTCCTGATTGTATTGATTTATATATTTTACGAAAAAATGCAATATTCTCTCGATATAGCCGTTCATCAAACATCATTCTTTTGGGTGGCAGTTGCATTTGTTGTTTACTTTGCAGGCAGCTTCTTTTTGTTCCTTTATTCCAAAAACAGTTATCAGGATGATTCATTTAGAAACCAATATACTATAATATACAGTGTTGTTACTATATCAAAAGACATACTGCTCTGCATATCAACGTTTGTTAAAGACAAAGATAAAACGCCCCAGTCATCGGTCATTCAAAGCCCCTTCGACAGCTTTTTACCTTTTACCAACTAATCCCTAACAGCTATAACCACAATGTTTTTCTTAGATACAAAATCCGGAATTGACACAGCTATGTTCTTAGGAACAATAGGTATGTTGATTCTTGCTATTACCATTGTGGGTTTTGTAATCTTTCACCAGCGCAAGGTTTTTCGTTATAACGTTCAGTTAAAACAATTAGAGGAAGAGAAACAACAGATATTATTGAACGCCTCTATCCGCTTTCAGGAAGAAGAGCGTAACCGTATTGCTGCTGATTTGCACGATGATGCCGGCCCTTTACTGGCTACTGCCCGCCTTTACTTAAATGAAAATTTGGTTAACCAGGAAAAAGCACAACAACTACAAAGCATTTACAGTGCCAAGCAAATTATTGATGATGCTATTTTGCTTATCCGCAATATCAGCCACAGCCTTATGCCACCCACGCTTAAAAACTTTGGGCTGGAAAGTGCTGTAAACGATCTTTTTCAAAAAATTAGCGGAAGCGGTACCATTAATGCCAGTGCAAGATTTCACGATTACAGGGTACGCTTGAAAGTAGAGCAGGAATTATTGGTATTTAGAATTGTACAGGAATTGGTGAATAACGTGTTTAAACATAGTAATGCCGGTTTTATACACCTTACGCAAAACAATAGCGGCAGCAATATGTACTTTAGGCTGCATCACGATGGTACAGGTATTGTGCAGGCAGATTTTGAAAAATTGAACCAAAGCGCACTTGGGCTTGGTTTAAAAAATATCGCCAGCCGCATAAAAGTACTTAAAGGAAGAATATTTTTTGAAATAGACCCCAGCCATACTTACTACAAAGTTACTATCGAAGTTCCTATGGAAGCCCTGATATAAGCAATATCGAATTTGCGAATAACTAATGTTTTTAAAATTCGTAACATTCTTTTTAGGCTACTTTACATTCGGTACAAAAATTCGCCATTCGATATTTTGACTGATATTTTTATTGATATTTTTAATTGAAGATTGTTTTCCGTAATTTTATCGCATCACCCTTATTTATGGAAGAGATTAAAGTTGCCATTGCTGACGATCATAAAATATTTCGTAAAGGAGTAATTCTTTCAATGCGTTCGTACACCAACATTAAATTTGTAATGGAGGCAGAAAACGGAGAAGAGTTACTTGCGAAAATACCCGAATCGCAACCCGATGTAATTTTGTGCGATTTAAAGATGCCCGTTAAGGACGGCATTGACACTACCAAAATGATCACCAAAAATTTTCCAGGTATTCGTGTCATCATTCTTACCATGTACGAAGATGAACGTTTTGTTGGCCACCTGATGGATTGCGGTGCAGCTGGTTATCTATTAAAAAGTACCGAACCTGCCGAAATAAGAAAAGCTGTAATGGATGTAATGCGTACAGGTTTTTATTTGAACCCGTTTGTAAATAAGGTACTTATCAAAAAAAATTATTCCAAGCAAAAGTTCAATCCCAACTTAACTACCGAAGTGGTATTAAGCGAAAGGGAAAAAGAAGTACTCACTTTAGTTTGCATGGAATTTACCGCAGCAGAAATTGCCGCTAAAATGGACATCAGCTCCCGAACCGTAGAAGCCATTAAAGACCGACTGATGGAACGCTTTGGTGTAAAAAACTCTGTAGGGCTTGTATTCTATGCAATGAAAAATTCTCTGATAGATTAATGTTGTATGGAAAAATGTCGAATATCGAATGTTTTTTAAATTCAATCACATTCGATATTGAAAATTCACAAATTCGAGATCCTTAAAAGAGCCCAAACAAAGTACTATCTATACTAGTTATAATCTGTCCCAGGTGTTCTTCATTTTCTGCAAACTTATTTTTATCTGCATCAATAATTAACAGCGGGCCTTCTTTATAATTTTCAATCCAGTTATTATAAAACTCATTTAATTTTTTAAGATAGTCCAGCCGAATATTTTCTTCATATTCCCTGCCTCTTTTTTGTATTTGGGCTACCAGCGTTGGTACAGATGCTTTTAAATATATCAACAGGTCTGGTGGTTGCACCATCGATTTTAATGTTTCAAAAAATTTGTAGTAATTATCAAAATCACGTTTGCCCATCAGGCCCATATCGTGCAGGTTAGGCGCAAAAATATTGGCATCTTCGTAAATAGTCCTGTCTTGTATTACAGTTTCGGTACCACGATGAATTTCCAATAATTGATTCAGCCTGCTGTTTAAGAAAAATATCTGCAGGTTAAAACTCCACCTGGGCATATCTTCATAAAAATCATTCAGATAAGGATTATGGTCTACATCTTCAAATTGTGGTATCCATTTGTAATGTTTGCTCAACATTTCTGTTAGCGTTGTTTTGCCGGCACCAATATTTCCGGCCACAGCAATATGCTTTGGTTTTTTTGTTTTTGCCATAATTCAATTGTCGATTTGCGGTTGCCGATTTTAGATTTAAGGACAAGCGGAACATCTAAAGTAAACAAATTCTTAAATCTAAAACCTAAAATCAGAAATATTTTAAGCCCATTGCTTCTCTTACCAATGCCATCGTTGCATTAGCGCTTTTATTAGCCTTTTCTGCCCCTTGTTCCATTACCTTTTTCAGGTAATTTTTATCTGGCAAAATTGTATTGATTTTTTCTCTTATTGGCGCGATAAAGTTCACCATATCTTCTCCCAATTGCTTTTTTAAATCGCCATAACGAATACTGCAATTATTATAATCGCTTTCAAATTTTGCAATTACATCAGTTGCCGAAACCAATTTCATTAACCCGAAAATATTTTCAATATAGTCAGGCTTTGCTGAATTCATTTCGGTTGGGCCACCATCAGTTTTAGCCTTCATTACTTTTTTCCTTATTACATCATCTTCATCAGCCAAATACAAGGTAGCCATTTGGTTTTCACTCTTGCTCATTTTTCCAGTTCCATCAAGGCTAGGCACTTTCACCAATTCCTGGTTTTCATTATAAGCAACAGGTTCAGGAAATACATCCCCATAACGATGATTGAAACGGTTTACATAATTTCTGGCCATTTCCAAATGTTGCTCCTGGTCTTTACCAACTGGCACATATTTGGCACGGTGCAGAATTATATCAGCGGCCTGCAATACAGGATAGGTCAATAAACCTGCATTTACATTCTCCGGATTCTGCCGCACTTTATCTTTAAAGGTTACGGTCTTTTCCAATTCGCCCTTATATGCCAGCATATTCAGGTATAAATATAATTCTGCAGTTTCATGCACATGGCTTTGGCAATATAATGCCGCTTTATCGGGGTCTAAACCGCAGGCAATATTTTCTGCCAAAACTCTTTCCACATTGCTTCGTAATTCCTTTGTATCCGGATGTGTTGTTAAGGAATGCAGGTCGGCCACCATAAAATAGCACTCAAATTGCTCCTGCATTTTTACATAATTACGTATAGCGCCAAAGTAATTGCCCAAATGCAAAAATCCCGTTGGCCTGATGCCACTCATTACTATTGCTTTCTTTTCTGCCATAAGTGGCGAAGATAAGAAGTTTACCGTTTTCGGTTTTCAATTTACTGTTTTTAAAGTTTTGACAGTTTGGTTTAATAAATCCTATTTTTCAAGGAATACCGCTAATAGAAAACCGCAAACTGAAAACCCAAAACAAACTATATTTGTTTTATGGAAGTAAATGATACATTGGTAGATAAACTGGCCAACCTTGCAAGGCTGCATTTTAATGCTGCTGAAAAAGAAGAAATTAAAAACGACTTGCAGCGCATGATACAGTTTGTCGAGAAATTGAATGAAGTGGATACTAGCGGAGTTGAGCCTTTATTGCACATGAGCGACCAGGTAAACATCTTAAGGGCAGATGAAATAAAAGGCAGCATCAGCAGGGCAGAGGGCTTACTAAATGCACCAGTACATGATGATGAATTTTTTAAAGTACCGAAAGTGATAAAAAAGCAGTTATAAGTTGAAAGTACAAAGTTGTAAAGTATATTACAACTTGCACTACAGCTCATAACTTATAACTCAAAACTTATAACTTATTTATGCAAGGAATTATTCATTTAGAAAACATTCGCAAGAGCTATTATTTAGGCAAGCAGGAATTGCAAGTGCTTAAGGGCATCAATATTGATATTTTTAAAAATGAATACGTAGCATTGATGGGACCAAGCGGAAGTGGGAAATCTACCTTAATGAATATTTTAGGTTGTTTGGATTCTCCAACAGGCGGCAAGTATATTTTAAATGGAAAAGATGTTAGCCGTATGCCTGATAATGATTTGGCAGAAGTACGTAACCAGGAAATTGGATTTGTATTTCAGCAGTTTAATTTATTGGCAAGATTAACTGCGCTTGAAAATGTAGCGCTGCCGCTGATTTATGCTGGCGTAAGTAAAAAAGAAAGAACGGATAGAGCGATGGAAGTAATGGCAAAAGTGAAACTCGAAGACAGGAGCCATCACAAACCCAATGAATTGAGTGGTGGACAATGCCAGAGAGTTGCTATTGCACGTGCATTGATCAATAACCCGGCTATTATTTTAGCCGATGAGCCTACAGGTAATTTGGATAGTAAGACCAGTTACGAAATAATGGATATTTTAGGTAAAATACATGCTGATGGAAATACAGTTATTTTAGTAACCCATGAAGAAGATATTTCCATGTTTGCACATCGTGTTATTCGTTTAAGGGATGGGGTTATTGAAACCGATAAGGTAAATGCAAACCCTGCAACAATAAATAAAGAAGTAGTCAGTTAAAATAAATTATACACTTTAAAACTAAGTTCCCTAAAGGGGAACAGGGGCATGGCTTTTAAAATCTATACAAAAACAGGAGATTTAGGAAAGACCTCTTTGATTGGCGGCACCAAGGTTGCCAAAAGCCATATCCGTATTGAAAGCTATGGTACGGTAGATGAATTAAATTCTTATATTGGTTTGGTAAGCGACCACATTAGCGATGAACATGCTAAAATTATTTTAAAAGAAATTCAGGATAGATTATTTACCATCGGTTCTTCTTTGGCTTGCGACCCCGATAAAGAATCGCTAATGAAAATACCAGACCTTAAAGAAGAAGATATTATACTGCTGGAAAATGAAATTGACAAGATGAATGAAATATTGCCGGCAATGAAATCTTTTATTTTGCCTGGAGGGCATCTGGCTGTTTCTACTACACATATTGCCCGTTGTATTTGCAGGCGTGCCGAAAGGCTTTGTGTAAATATGCAGCAGCATGAATTGTTTGTAGAGCCACTGGTAATAAAATACCTCAACCGCCTAAGCGATTATCTTTTTATTTTGGCAAGATATATCGGGCATTTGTTGGGGGTGGCGGAAATTCCCTGGAAACCGAGGGTGTAATTTGCAATTTTGCAAATGGGGGAATTTGCAAAAATTGATAGTTGAATACTAAACCATTTTTGTTACTTCTCAGATTTACATATCTGCACATTGTCCGTTTTTCAAATAATCTTACCGTCTTTCATGTGCACAATCCTGTCGCTCATTTGTGCCAGTTCTTCATTGTGTGTTACAATTAAAAAAGTTTGGTTGAACTGTTTGCGCAGGTCAATAAATAGTTGATGCAATTCCTTTGCGTTGGCACTGTCCAAATTACCTGTAGGTTCATCTGCCATCACTATTGAAGGATGATTAATTAAGGCCCTTGCCACCGCCACACGTTGCTGCTCACCGCCAGAAAGTTGCTGCGGCTTATTCTCCAATCTGTCTGCCAGCCCCAAAGTTTTTAATAATTCAGTGGCCCTTTCCATTACTTCTTTCTTTTTGCCGCCAGCTATCCAGCCTGGTATGCAAACATTTTCCAAAGCTGTAAATTCGGGCAATAAGTGGTGAAATTGAAAAACAAAGCCTATTTCCTTATTGCGGAAGGCGGCAAGTTTTTTCCCCGATAATTTATCAATCCGTTGATTGTTTAGTGTAATCTGACTGCCGCTATCGGGCTTATCTAAAGTGCCCAAAATGTGCAGCAGCGTGCTTTTGCCAGCTCCTGAGCTTCCTACAATGCTCACAATCTCCCCTTTTTTTATATTGATATCTACGCCCTTTAATACCTGTAACTGGCCGTATTTCTTTTGAATATTTGTAGCTAATAACATGGTTTAAAAGTAAGTAATAATTAATAAAAAATGCCTCATGCAACTTTTAACCCTGTTTGCACAATCTTAAGTAAAGAACAGGCGTTAATAAAACACTTTTGGTTATTTCCACAGAACGTATACATTTGCGGAAAATTAGGGTATTTCAGCCCCTGCCTATTTACGAATAAAATAAAGAAATAAGATATGTTTTGGACACTAGAGTTAGCCTCCCACTTAGAAGACGCACCCTGGCCTGCAACAAAAGACGAGTTAATTGATTACTCTATCCGTAGCGGCGCCCCTATTGAAGTTGTTGAAAATTTACAAGAACTGGAAGATGAGGGTGAGATTTATGAAAGCTTAGAAGATATCTGGCCTGATTACCCAAGCCATGAAGATTTCTTTTTTAATGAAGAAGAATACTAAGAAAGCTTATAGCTAAAAACGCTACAAGCCAGTTTCTGCGATATTAAAGAGCCTCTTGAAAATCAAGAGGCTCTTACTTTATGTACTTTTCTACTCTGTACTTTATTTACTCTGCATTATCTGGTACTCCCAATTTTTCCATTACATAATTACTTACTCCCGTGGTAGAGTAGCCGCCATCGTGAAATAAGTTTTGCATGGTTACCATTCTTGTAAGGTCACTGAATAACGTGATGCAATAGTTGGCACAATCTTCTGCACTTGCATTACCCAATGGCGCAATAGCATTGGCATAATCGAAGAAATCGCCGAAGCCTTTAATACCAGTACCCGCAGTTGTTTTTGTTGGAGATTGAGAAACGGTATTGATACGTACTTTTTTAGCTACGCCATAATGATAGCCAAAGCTACGGGCAATACTTTCCAGCATCGCTTTAATATCTGCCATATCAGTATAGAAAGGATAAGTACGTTGTGCAGCCATATAAGTTAGCGCTACTACACTACCCCATTCATTTATTGCATCTAATTTTTTTGCTACAGCAAGCATTTTATGAAAACTCATGGCGCTTACATCAATGCCTTTTGCAAAATAATCGTAGTTGCTTTCTACATAAGGAATTTTTTTGCGGATGTTTACACTCATTCCAATGGAATGTAACACAAAATCTATTTTACCGCCCAATATTTCCTGGCTTTTTACAAAAAGGTTGGTTAATTCTTCTACGCTTGTTGCATCGGCAGGAATGATTTGGCTGCCCGTTTTTTCTGCCAGCTTGTTTATTTCTCCCATGCGCATGGCAATGGGTGCATTGGTCAACACAAATGTTGCGCCTTCTTCATGTGCTTTTTCTGCTACTTTCCAGGCAATAGAGTTTTCGTCTAAAGCACCGGTGATGATACCACGTTTTCCTTTTAGTAAGTTGTATGACATGTTTATTCGTTTTGAACGGTAAAAGTAAGATTCTATTTTTTAAAGAAAAATTCTTTGAAGTAAATTATGATAAAACTGAAAATAAAAACTACCACAAACATACTTGCCAGGTTCGCTATCATGTATATGATGAAATGTTTAAAAGACTTGCGGGGATTTATTTTCTTATTCCAAAACTGATAGCAACTATAACCTGCAAGAACTGCTATAGCAATAATAATAAGCAATAAAAATTTTTGGAATAGCATAGTTTAAATTAATTATTACTGGAAGCCGGAGCTTCCAGGTACTAATTCCCTACCATCTCCCTTGCATTTTCCAATGCAGCAGCGGTAGGTTTTTCACCGCTGAGCATTTGCGCAATGGCGGTAATACGTTCATCATTATTCAACAGCTTGACAGAAGTGATAATTTTATCGCCTTTAATAGCTTTATACACAAAATAATGTGCATTGGCTTTTGCTGCAATTTGTGGCTGGTGCGTAATCGAAATCAGTTGGTGCCCTTTTGATAATTCCTTCATGATATTGCCCACTTGCTTGGCTGCTTCGCCACTGATGCCAGTATCAATTTCATCAAATATTAATGTAGGCAATTGTAATTTTTGTGCCACTAAAGATTTTATGCAAAGCATTAACCTGCTCAATTCACCACCACTGGCTACTTTACGCAAAGGTTCGAAGCGGTTGCTTTTATTGGCATCAAATAAAAACTCAATGGCGTCGCTGCCGAAAATATTTAATTCAACAGTACGCAATTCAATTTTAATTTGTGCATTAGGCATACCCACCTGCTTTAATAAACCATTCACTTTTTCTGTAAAAGGTTTGATAGCTTTATTACGATTGACTGAAATAGTTTTTGCCGCCTGCTCACATTGTTGCAATAATCCTGCCGTCAGTTTTTCTTTTTGTTCTATTGCTTCGCTGATGTTTAATACATCATTCAGTTTTTCCTGTAACGATTCTTTAATGGTTAATAATTCGTTGGTAGTAGTTACGCCATGTTTCTTTAGTAATTTATACCCTAAAGAAATTTTATCATTCACTTCTTGTATGCGTTCTGCACTATATTGTACACTATCGTTTATTTGTTCCAGTTCGTCAGCAATATCTTTCAATTCTATTTGTGCACTTAATAAACGTTTACCTAAGCCTTCAATTGAAGCATGGTATTGCTCTAAAGCATGCAGCTTGGTATGCAACGATTTTAATTGCTGCAAAACAGGTTGTTCGCTTTCATTCAATTCGAAATAAACAGCGCTTAATTGTTGCTTTATATTTTCTGCATTGCTTAATAATTTTAATTCGGCATCCAGTTCTTCCAGTTCATTTTCTGTCAGTGCCGCTTCTTCTAATTCATCAAACAAAAATTTATTGTAATCGAAACTGGCATTGGCTGCTGTTTGTTGTTGTTGCAGTTCCTGTAGTTCTTTTTTCGTTTTAGTGTATTGATTAAATAAAGAACTGTATTGCTGCAGGTGAGCTCCATTATCTGCCAATGCATCCAACACTTCTCTTTGAAAATCGGCATCGCCTAATTCCAGCGTATCAAATTGTTGGTGCAAATCCACCAATAATGAACTTAATGCTTTGAGCTGGTTTACATTTACCGGCGTATCATTTATAAAAGCCCTCGATTTTCCATTCACAGCTATCTCTCTTCTCACCACCAATTCTTCTTCCCCATCCAAATCATTTTCAGATAAAAATTGTTTTACAGCCTTTTTATTTTCACTGTTGAAATAGCCTTCTACCACGCATTTCATTTCTTTCTGCCGCAGCACACTACTATCTGCTCTTTCGCCCAGTATCAAGCCCAAGGCACCCATTAAAATACTTTTACCTGCACCAGTTTCACCGGTAATAATGTTGAGGTTGTTGCTAAAGTCTATCGATAGGTTATCGATAATAGCATAATTCTGTATGTGTAATTTGGAAAGCATAATGTAGAGGCAAATTAGAAAATATCCCGCAGATTACGCAGATGTCGCAGAATAAAAGAAGTAATTTTTGCCAACGCCAAAAAAAGTTAGCCACGGATCACACAGTTAACACGGATTAAATACAATTAATAAGAATGTATTTACAGTACATCAGAATCCGTGTTAATCTGTGGCAAAAAAAAAACATCCCGCCTACGGCGGGATGTTCTCTTATAACTTTGTACTTAAAACTTTTCACTTATTTCACTTCTACAGAATCATTCAAATCTGCATCAACTAAAATACGGCCGCAGTTTTCACAAACCATTACTTTTTTACGCAGTTTAATTTCGCTTTGCTTTTGTGGAGGAATAGCGTGGAAACAACCACCGCAGCTATCTCTTTCTACAGGTACTACTGCTAAACCATTACGGTAATTTTTACGGATACGGTCGTAGCTTAAAACCAATCTTTCGTCTACATGTGTTCTTGCTGCTGCCGCTTCCTTATTGTAATGTTTTTCTTCTTTTTCAGTTTCGCTGATGATCTTTTCTAATTCGCCTTTTTTACCAGCTAAATTATTTTCTTTAGTAGCTACAGCTTTTTTAGCAATTTCCAATTGTCTTGCTTTGTCAGAAATTTCTTCAGTAGCATCTTTAATGTGCTTTTCGCAAAGCTTCACTTCCAAAGTCTGCATTTCAATCTCTTTATTGATAGCTTCAAACTCACGGTTGTTCTTTACGTTCTCACTTTGCTTTTCGTATTTTTTTATTAAGCCTTCAGCTTCTTTAATACCTTCTTTCTTTTGCTCAATAAATTCTTGTATGCCATTAATTTCTTCTTCTACACGGGTTTGTCTTGCATGCAAACCTTCAATTTCATCTTCAAGGTCTTTAACCTCAATCGGTAATTCACCTTTAAGAATTTGAATCTCGTCTAATTTGCAATCTACCTTTTGCAACATAACAAGCGACTTTAATTTTTCTTCTACCGAGAAATCTTTTACTGCTGCCATATTTAAATTTTTGATTTTAGATTTTTGATTTCGGATTTGTTAATCATCCTCCAGTCAATTTTCCTAGAAATAGTGAACAGGATTGGTGTTCACGCTAGTTTTTAGGACGGCAAAGGTAAGGAATTTTTCCCTCAAAATGTCAAATAACAGGTCGATTGTGTACTGTTCGCTTTCGTAGTGCCCAATATCTGCCACTACCAGCCTGCAGTCTGCATCAAAAAACTCGTGGTATTTGATATCGCTGCTGATGTAAAAGTCAGCGCCAGCGCCAATTGCAGCGTCTATTAAAAAACTTCCAGCCCCGCCGCAAAGTGCCACTTTTTGTACGCTTTTACCTGTTAATGCCGTGTGTTTTATTACAGAAAGTTTGAATTTTTCCTTAATTAGATACAAAAATGCTGCCTCAGTAGTTTTTTCGGGCAATTCTCCCACCAATCCGCTGCCAATGAAAGTAGTAGTATTGTTTAAAGAAATGATGTCATATGCCACTTCCTCGTAAGGATGTGCAGCAACCATTGCTTGGTAAACTGCTTTTTCGGCCCAGGCCGGAAAAATAACTTCTATCCTTATTTCATTTTCGGTGTGTCTTTTTCCAATTTCTCCAACAAATGGGTCGCTGCCTTCGCCTGCCTTAAAAGTTCCTGAACCCTCAGTATTAAAACTACATTCGCTGTAATTGCTGATGTGGCCGCCACCCGCCGCAAAAATGGCGCTTCGTACTTTTTCGGCATGTTCAACAGGTACAAAAGTGAACAGCTTTTTTAAGATGCCTGTTCTGGGTTGCAGTACCTGGCGGTTTATCAATCCCAATTGGTCGGCTATCTTTCCATTTACACCTTGCAATACATTATCCAAATTGGTATGGATGGCGTAAATGGCGATATCATTTTTAATAGCAGTGATGATGGTTCTTTCTACATAATTTTTTCCTGTTATCTTTTTTAAGCCACTAAAAATAATGGGGTGATGGGCAACAATAAGGTTGCATTTTTTTTCGATGGCTTCCAGTACAACTGCTTCAGTTGCATCAAGCGAAGTGATAATGCCTGTACATTCCCAATTACTGTTGCCTGTAATTAGGCCAGCATTATCGTAACTTTCCTGCAAAAATGGAGGGGCCATTTTTTCTAAGAAAGATGTAATATCTTGAATTGTCATTTATAAAAATTAATGTATGAACACAAACGAACTATATAAAGAATATCAAACAAAGATGCAGAAAATTGCCGATGTAAAATACGCTTCGGCGGTTTTGCAATGGGATCAGGAAACTTATCTACCACCAAAAGGAAATGCTTTTAGGGGGAGGCAGATTGCTACATTAAGCGAAATGGCGCATGAACAATTTACCAATGAAAAAGTGGGTGCTTTATTAAATGAACTGGCAGGTAAAGATGGCTTATCCGACAAAGAAAAAAAGAATGTACAACTAAGCCTGGAAGATTATAATAAAGCCAACAAATTTACCAGCGATTTTGTAAGGAAGATGAGCGAATCCACTAACAAAAGTTTTCATGCATGGATACAGGCACGAAAAGAAAATTCATTTACTGCTTTTCAACAACCGCTGGATGAAATTATTCAATTAAAAAAACAAGAAGCCGATTTGTTAGGATATGAAGCACACCCTTATAATGCTTTAATGAACGATTATGATAAGGGCTTGACAGTTGCCATCACTGATAAAGTTTTTGCCGATTTAAAACCACAATTATCTTTATTGTTAGATAAAATAAAAGACAAAACGCAGGTTGACAGCAGTTTTTTACACCAGCATTTTGATAAAGACAGCCAATGGAAATTTGGCGTAGAAATATTGAAACGCATGGGTTTTGATTTTGAAGCTGGCAGGCAGGATATTAGCGAACATCCTTTTACTACCAACTTTAATAATAGTGATGTAAGGGTTACCACACGTATTGATGAAAACGATTTGGGCAATATGGCGTGGAGTTGCATACATGAGGGTGGGCATGCATTATATGAGCAGGGCTTGCCTGGCGATGAATATGGTTTGCCATTGGGAGAATATTGCAGTTTGAGTATTCATGAAAGCCAGAGCCGCCTATGGGAAAACAATATCGGTCGGGCCTTGCCTTTTTGGAAACACAATTTTTTGTTGCTAAAAACGTTTTTTTCTAAGCAGTTCAGCAATATCACGGTAGAACAATTTTATGCGGCCATTAATAAAGTTCACCCATCGTTGATAAGGACAGAAGCAGATGAATTGACGTATCATTTTCATGTGATGATAAGGTACGAGATAGAAAAGATGCTGATAGAAGGCAGTATAAGTACAAAAGATATTCCGGCATACTGGAATGAACACTACGATAAATATTTAGGGATAAAAGTGCCAGATGATAAAAGAGGGTGCCTGCAAGATGTGCATTGGAGCCATGGCAGTTTTGGATATTTTGCCACTTATAGCTTAGGAAGTTTGTATGCAGCACAATTGTATGCAGCTATTAATAAAGAAAATGAGTCTGTAGAAAAAGAGATAGCCGCAGGGGATAATAAATACATTCTGCAATGGCTTGGTAAAAATATTTATCCGTACGGAAGGTATTACACATCTGAGGAGTTATGCTTTAAGGCAACAGGCGAAACTTTAAACAGTACCCATTTTATAAATTATGCCACACAGAAATACAAACATATTTACAATACCTAAAGGAGATAGCCTGCCCCGTACAATTTATAATTTACGATTTATAATTGCGGTGGCACTTGCTGTATTATTGCTACTGAGTGGTTGCAGTAAAACTGCCGTCGCCCAAGCCAATAAGAACTTGCTTGAACAATATTTTGAAGATAATATTTTGAATAGGGATTTTGTTGTGCAATTGGCAACTGATACCTCAAAAGATCTTACTAATCAATTTAATGGCTACACTTTTAAGCTTACAAAAAACACTTTGCTGGATGGCCCTATGACCGCCACTACTGGTTCTACAACCCTCAACGGAACCTGGGCTTCTAATGACGATTATAGCAAGTTGACCATTTCCCTACCCAATTCTGTTACAGTCTTCTCCTTCATCAATAGAGATTGGAAATTCACTAAAAAGGCCATTCCCGTTATGGAACTGGCTCCCTGGGGAACTACCGATCCAAAAGTTTTGCACATGCAGCGCTTGTAAATGTGGAAAACATTTGCTATTTTTATGTTGCAAAAGCAATTTTGCCTCTTAGGCCTTAACTAATTGCTCAAACCACCAAAAGAAAGCCTTCATTTTTAATATTTCTGGTCTGCACAATTTTTTATCAGGTTTTAAGTTATAGTAAATAGTAGCGCAAGCTGCATTTATCCAATTATTCATAAAAAACAAGCACTAAAATGACTGCCAGCTCAGGAGTCAAATACTATGTAGTAATTGTACTATTAGCCTTATCAAGTTTAACTGCCAAAGCTCAGCTTACTGCTAATTTTACAGCCACGCCACTCTCCGGTTGTGCACCGCTTGTAGTTAAATTCACCGATCAATCAATAGGCGCCACCCAATGGAAATGGGATTTAGGAAACGGCACTATCTCTTTTTTACAAAACCCTTCTGTTACTTATTTCAACTCGGGCCAATACACTATAAAACTGGTGGTACACAATGCTGCTGGTGATTCGGATGTACTTATTAAGTCGCAATATATAACCGTTAATGCTGCACCAACAGTTGCATTTACCGGTACCCCTTTGACAGGATGCTTTCCCCTGCCAGTTAATTTTACCGACCAAAGTACGCCTGGCAGCGGGACCATAACTTCTTGGCAATGGGATTTTGGAGATGGTAATTCAAGTGCTGTTCAAAACCCGTCTCATACCTATACTGCTGGTGGCAATTACAATATTACCTTGCTGCTAACCAATAGTAACGGTTGCACCAAAGTATTAACCAAACCTCAATATGTAAAAATAAGCAGTGGTGTTCATGCCGATTTTTCTAACAATACACCTTCGGTATGCAACCCTCCTACTACTGTTACTTTTCAAAATTTATCTTCAGGTACAGGAGTATTAAATTATCAGTGGAGTTTTGGCGATGGTGGTACTTCTACAGTAGCAAATCCATCTTATATTTATAATACGCCTGGTTCATATACGGTTCGGTTGATAGTTACCAATAGCACAGGTTGCACCGATACCATAACAAAAACCAGTCTAATAAATATTGGCAATATTAAAGCAGCATTTACCAGTGCTGATGAAGTTTGTGCCGGTGCGCCTTTAGCATTTAGCAATACTTCAGTACCTGCTCCCGTATCAGTAGAATGGAGTTTTGGTGATGCTACAACATCAACACAAATGAACCCGGTAAAAATTTATACTACACCAGGCGTTTACCAGGTACGCTTAGCCGCAGATTTTGGAGGATGCCACGATACCGCTTATAAAAGCATTACCGTTTTAAGCAAACCTGTTGCCAGTTTTACAGCTGTTAATACCACATCATGTAAAGCGCCACTTACGGTAAGCTTTACCAATACCAGTACAGGTGCAGCTACTTATAATTGGGATTTTGGGGATGGAAATTCATCAACAGTAAAAAGCCCAACGCACACATACACTTTTACCGGAACATTTAGTGTAACCTTAATTGTTACTAATGCCAATGGTTGCTCAGATACTTTAAAAAAGTTAGAACTTGTTAAAATTCAACCACCGCACATTACTATAAATAATTTACCGGTAAAAAGCTGTGCGCCGCTAACATGGACATTTTCTTATACCGCAACCAGTATTGACCCAATAGTTAGTTACCAATGGGATTTTGGCGATGGCAACACATCTACTTTACCCAATCCAACACATATTTTTAGCGCCGGTTCTTATACCATACAATTAGTAATAACCACCGCCGGTGGTTGTACAGATACTGCGAGAGTACCGGCAGGCATTGTTGCAAATGTAAAACCTACTGCAAACTTTGTGGCTAACCCAAGAGATGTATGTGCTAAATTTCCGGTAAACTTTACAGATCTTTCTACAGGAACTATTAATAGTTGGTTGTGGCTTTTTGGCGATGGTGGTACTTCTACAAACCAAAACCCAACACATGCCTATCAAGATACCGGCTATTTTGATGTTACCCTTATTGTATGTAATGATGGTTGCTGCGATACAGTGAAATTTATCAACTACGTTCACATTAGCCCACCCATTGCTGCATTTGCTGTTGATTTACCCTGCCACTCTACATTACGTACGTTTACAGACAAATCACTTGGTGCAGATGAATGGAATTGGGATTTTGGAGATGGTACAACATCTACACAACAAAACCCGGTACATAATTTTCCTGGCACAGGAAGTTATACCATTACTTTGATAGTAAAAAACCATACTACTGGTTGCGATAACACTAAAACATTAATAGCAAACATTATTTCAGAATTTGCTAAATTCACAGTGTCTGATACCGTTATCTGTAGAAATACACCTGTTAATTTTACTGCCGTAGGTAATACCCCTGGCAATATTGCATCTTATCAATGGAATTTTGGGGATGGTAATACAGGAAACAATTCAACTGCAACACATGCATACACGCAATCTGGTAAATACACGGTACAATTAATTATTACTGATATTTTTGGTTGTAAGGATACTTCAACAAAACCTTTGTATATACAGGTAGATGGGCCTACTGCTGCTTTTGCACCAGGCGTATCGGGCAGTTGTTTATTAAGCGCCATTCCTTTTACTGATAATTCTGTTGGTGATGGTACACACCCAATTACTACCTGGATATGGAATTACGGTGATGGTATAAGCGATACCCTTACAGCCGGGCCTTTTCAACACACTTATGCTAACCCGGGCAATTACACCGTTTCGTTAAAAGTTATAGATAGTAAAGGTTGTGTTGATTCTATTATAAAAACAAGTGCATTAATCATTTCAAAGCCTGCTGCCATATTTTCTTCGCCTGATACATTATCATGCCCCAATAAACCGATTACTTTTTCCAATGCATCAACAGGGCCTGGTTTAAATTATACCTGGTATTTTGGAGATGGCACTACAAGTACAGCAACAAATCCAGTACATAGTTATCCTGGTGAAGGAGTTTATACCATAAAATTAGTTGTTACCGATCAATATGGCTGTACCGATTCGCTTATCTACCCCAATTATATTAAGATAAAATATCCGCATGCATCTTATACCTTAAGCGATTCCACCAGTACTTGTCCTCCATTGTTTGTAAGCTTTGGCAACACTTCACAAAATTTCACTTCGGCAGTTTGGGATTTTGGCGATGGCACAACAACAACAACAGACAACCCTTCGCATTTTTATAATGTACCAGGAACCTATTTTGCAAAACTTAGTATAACCGGCCCCGGTGGCTGTACAGATGTTATTCAAAAGAAAATTACCATACTTGGGCCGCAGGGATTATTTACTTACGGGCCTGTTAGTGGCTGTAAACCATTGACTGTAAATTTTGCAGGCAATACACATAACCGGCTTTCTTTTATATGGGATTATAATGATGGAACCACAGTGGCAACAACAGATTCAGTAATGTCTTATACTTATACCATTCCTGGCATTTATGTACCTAAAATGATATTAGTTGACCCTGCAGGATGTGTAGTACCAATTACCGGGTTAGATACTATTGTTGTAAATGGAGTAAAAACAAATTTTGGATTTGGCGAAAAGGTTAATTGTGACGCTGCTTCAGTTTCATTTTCTGATTCTTCATTAAGTAATGATGTAATTACTAATTACAACTGGAATTTTGGAGATGGCAATACCTCTACCGCACAAAACCCGTCACATTTTTACAGTGCCCCAGGGCTTTATTACCCACAATTAATAGTTACCACGCAAAGCGGTTGTGCCGATACTGCTAAAAGCGCTGTACCAATTAAAATTGTAGCATCGCCGCAGGCAGCTATTACAAATACAGCAAGTGGTTGTGTGCCACTAACGGTAACCTATGGGGTAAAATTAACAGTAGTAGATACTTCGGCTATAAAATGGAGTTGGGATTTTGGAGGTGGTATTACTTCTACTTCACAAGACCCTCCGGCCCAGTTATATACAACTGCCGGAAGCTATACTGTAAAAGTGATAGCAGAAAATAGCAGTGGATGCAGAGATACCGTATCGAAAACCATTGATGCTTATTTAGTGCCCACAGTAAATGCAGGTTTAGATACTTTAGTATGCAGGGGCAGCGGTACAACACTTACGGCTACCGGCGCTGCAACTTATACCTGGGGCCCGGCTACAGGACTAAGCTGCACCAATTGCGCTCAGCCTATTGCCAAACCCGATACAGCTATTACTTATTTTGTAAAAGGTACTACTGCGCAAGGTTGCAGCAATACAGACAGTGTATTGGTAAAAGTTAAGCAACCTTTTCAAATGCTCAACAGCAATGGCGATACTTTATGTAAAGGAAGTTCGGTAAGGTTATTTGCGAGCGGCGCTTCTTCTTATGTATGGAGTCCGTCAACAGGTTTAAGCAGCTCAACAAATGCTACACCAGTGGCATCGCCACAAAATACTACAACTTATAAAGTAATTGGCAGCGATGATAAAGGTTGTTTTAAGGATACAGGTTATGTTACTATAAAAGTATATCCCATACCAACAGTAGAAGCAGGCAATGATAAAACCATAAATGTTGGGCAGACGGTTGACCTTATGCCAACTGTTTCTACTGATGTAAGCAGTGTGATATGGACACCTATGCAAAGCATAGTGCGTAACAATTATCCTGGTGTAACCGTACAGCCAAGAGAAACTACAGAATACACCATAGAAGCAAGAAATGCAGGTGGTTGCAAAACAAGAGACCGTGTAACCGTATTTGTTATATGCAATGGCGCTAACGTATTTGTACCAAATACCTTCTCCCCTAATGGCGATGGTGTTAATGATATTTTTTATCCAAGAGGTACGGGTCTATTCAGCATAAAAACTTTACGTGTATTCAACCGCTGGGGCGAAATTGTATTTGAAAAAGGCAATTTTTTACCTAATGATGCCAATTCCGGCTGGAATGGCATTTACAAAGGAGCTAAATTAAATCCAGATGTATATGTATACACCTTAGATATAATGTGCGATAACAGCACAATACTCACATTAAAAGGAAATGTGGCGTTGATACAATAATTGCTTCCCTTTCTAAATATTATATTCTAATAATGCTGGCAGTTTAAAACTGCCAGCATTGCTTTTAGCCTCACCTGAATCTAAATATAATCATACTTTTAATACACTTTACTTTGCATATTTTACTGAACAATAAAATATTACTGATATTTGCTGTAAACCTATTATACTTGCGCCTTCTTTATGTTTAATAAAATAAGATCGTTCCCTCACATCATAGTTGCCATTGGTTTATTGCTGATCACATTAGCAGTTAATATTTCTATGCCGTTGTTTAGGGTTTATGCAGCTGCTGCACATTTAAGCAATGGACAAACTTCACTTGTTTTTGCATCCTATGTTTTAGGAATGTTGCCCTGTTATATTTTTTTAGGTGGTTTATCGGATAAAGCAGGAAGAAGGCCTGTGATACTTGTAAGTGTGCTTTGCGCTTTTACCGCTACATTAATCATTACAATTTGGCCAAATGTAATTGCATTGATATTTGCACGCTTTTTTCAAGGAGTAGGTATTGGTTTGGGCATGGGCGCCGGCACTGCTTATATGAGTGAGCTTTTACAACCCAAGCCTGGAGCAGCTACAAAAGCTGCCGGCCTTGCTTCTCTTTTTACAGCATTGGGTTTTGGTGGTGGCGCATTGGCAACCAGCCTTGTTTTACTAATACATTTTACATTAACTCCATTTACTTATTACCTGTTGTTGGGTGTTACTTTTATTGGCATTGTATTGCAATTTACTGTACCTAAACTTAAACCTATTGGTGGCAAACTAATACGGCTACCTTATTTTCCACACGGCTCTTTACCTATCAATACTGCCATTGGTATTTGCTGGGCAGCTACAGGAATTGTAATTGCCATCATACCAACACAATTAGCAAAATTTGGTTTGTCTTCTTATGCAGGTATCTGTTTGGTACTCGTAAACTGGACGGGTGCTTTTATTCAACCGCTTATCAGAAATATGAAACCGCTAAAATCTGTAAAGATTGGTTTGTTGTTGATACCAATAGGATTTGCATTGGTTATCCTGGGCTGTTATACCGCAAATTTAATAGTGATTTGCTTAGGCACTGCCATTGTAGGCTTGGCTGCGTATGGCTTTTCGTATTTGGGAGGGCTTGAAATGGTTGCTAATTTAGGTGGCAATCAAAAAGCAAGGGCGGTATCAGGCTATATGTTTTTTGGTTATGTGGGCTTTGGTATTCCTGCTATATGCTTAGGGTATTTTGCAGATCATTTTGGTATTATCAATGCACTGTTTTTATTTGAAGGATGCATAATATTGCTAAGCGCATGGCTGGCTATAATTTTTTACAGAGCCAAATTTGCTTGATTGAATAAATAGTTTAGTTTTTTGCCCTATTTACATTATTTACTTCATTATCCTTTCAATTTTTCTACCAACGCTATGTACTCCCCCATCGCTTCTTCTTTCGTTTTACCTTTAATCGAACTCCATGCTTCATATTTCGCTTTTCCTACAAAATCAAAAGGATTGGATGGCGCTTCTGTCGTTACATCACCTTCGGTGCCTTGCTTGTATAACGAATAAAGTTGCAGTAAGGTTTCGTTATCTGGTTTTGATGGTAAGTTTTTACTATCAGCAGCGGCTTTTTCAAATTGTTCTTTTAATTCCATAAATGTTTTTTATGAAGATAGTTTTTAAACCTTATATTTTGTATATAAAAAAGCAGGAATTAGAAAATCCCCGCTGTATAAAACCGTTTTGCACGGCTATCTCTAACAAGTTATTATTCTTTTAAAATAGTTTTTTGCAAAATATTTTGCCCGTTGCGTACTGTTAATATATAAATACCCGACGCCAACTGTTGCTGCAACTTAATGGTATATGTGCCGGCAAATTTTATATCAAGCGAGCCTGCCTGTACGGTTTGCCCGGTACTGCCGGTAAGGCTATAAGCGTAAGTTCCCATTACTGATTCACCGGCATAAATATCTATCCTATCCTGCACCGGGTTTTTAATTACATAGAAATTGTTACGATCGTTTTGCTGTGTAGCAATTATCACTATGCTGGAATATTTTATTTGTCCATTATTATCTATACAACGTAATCGGTAGTACATTTTACTTTGCATACCTGCCACATCATCATAACTATATAATGCAATATCATTATTATTTTTCGCTTTTTGAATATTAATAGTTGTAAAATTCACCGCATCATTGCTGCTTTGTAATTCATATTGCAGTTCGTTTATCTCATTACTGATTGTCCAGTTGAGCTGGTTGTAAGCATTATTGCGTTTTCCGGTAAAACTGGTAATACTCAGCGGTAATACAACCGCCTTGCTTGCAATGGTAAACATATTATTAAACGCAGATACGCTGTTTGATGTAACAGTACCCGTTGTAGCTACAGCACCTGTAGCACTTCCTCCAATATCCATCCAAAAACTGCCATCATAATATCCAGCACGTATACCGGTAATGATTACCTGTGGAACAGGTATTTTAGCGTTATCCCAGTTCATAGCAACATTAGCGCTTCCTCCACTTATCTTACTTATAGTCCAATATTCATTGGTATCTATTAATACAATTGGTGCAAAAAGATTCAGTCTGTTGGGTGTTATACCATCATAATGCCGCACATTAAATTCGCTTGTTGTAGTAAGATTGGTTAATGCAATTGTTCTTTCATAAGTGGAATTACCCACAGGAAAGATAAAGTCTGAATTACCAAACTTTTTTACCCAGCCGTCAACATGCCTGGTATCACCATCGCCTGTATAAGAAGCACCAGCCTGGTAAACTAAAAAATTGGGCGAAGAAGATGTGGTTATATTTCCGCTGGTAAAAGTATGTGCGCCGCTTATGCTAAGGTTATTATTTAAAATAAACCCGTTGCTGTTATTGGTAACTAAGTTATACGTATTGAATGTTTGCGCCCCGGCAACAGTTTGTGTACTGCTGCCATTTAAATATAATGTGCCGGTACCAATGGCCATTGAAGCCTGGTTATTGGTAAGATCTTGTTTTACATAAAGATTGCCATTATTGGTAAGAGCAGCAGTAGATGCATTTACCAGTGGCCCATTTACATAAAATGTAGAAGAGGCCGTACTGATATAAACAATACCATTATTCTGCACTGTTAGCTGCGCCATTAAGCAGCAGTTAATAAAAAGTGCTAAAATAAAAAGCACAAACCCTATAACTATTGTTCTCATAATATTGGTATTAATAAGTGAAGTAATTAATTGCGGTTATTAATTACTTTATAACATATACCAGGCTGTACCGTTAGATTGTATCGTCATACTATCATACTGAGTCATCATTGTTTTTGTTGTAGCTCCGTCAATAGTTTCAGATGCATTAGCGTCAACTATTACGGAAATTAAAGTGGCCGATATCTTTTTAATCACATATATTCTTCCTGTGCAAGTGGATGCTGCAGGTAAGGTAATAGTTTGCGTTGAGCCGCTGCTGCAAATAATGGTATGATCACTTGCAGTTACAGTGTAGTTGCCTGTTTTTGTAACTATCGACAATGAGAGACTACCAGTTACCTGCAGGGTTGAAGTTGGCGCATTTGTACCAATACCTACATTTCCGCTACCATCAATACGCATTCTTTCATTGGTAGCTTGCGAAGTACCTCCTGTCATAAACACTATTGATTTAGATGTATTGGCTGTACCAATTAAAAAATTATTCCCCATCGTGTATAGATAGCCGTCATTTGCAGCCCCCATCACACCGCCGGAGTAGTTTCCGCCATTGATACCCATATCAATATAATTGCTGGTTTCATTTCCGTTGTTGGCAGTTGCCACCACATCTGATGAAGAACTGGTTCCTGTCGAATTATTTTGAATATTCAGTTGCAAATAACTATCAATAGTTCCTTTGCCCACAATTGTATTTACTGATGTAGTAGTGCCTGCATCTACCAATAATTTTTCGCGGTTGCTGCCAGAAAAAGATTCTGTGCCAATACCTACTGATAAGCCAGCATTGCTACGGTCGCCTAAAATAACTTCGTTGGTTAATGTAGCTGATGCATTGTATCCAATAGCGGTAGAATTGGTCCCCGTACTTGATACAGATGCACCTGTACCTATCGCAGTAGCATTTGCAATAGCACCAACCGTTGTACCATTGCCTATTGCAACACCGCTGTTGCCATTTACAACAGCGCCATTGCCTATTGCAACGGCAGGGGTTATACTATATGCGGTTGTAGCGCCTGTACCTATTGCAATTGAGCTGGTACTATTTGAAACTGCTGTAACGCCAATAGCAATAGCATTTGCTGCATTTGTGGCCGTTTTATTGGCCAGCGTTGCGTTACTGCCTATTGCAATAGAGTTAGAAGAGTTAGCTGTGGCATTAGTACCTATTGCTGTAGCATCTGTAATTGCATAAGCAGTAAAAGCACTATTACCCAAAGCTATTGAGTTGGTATTATTTGCTGCAGCACTATTGCCAATTGCAAAAGAGTTGCTGCCGTTAGTTACTGCACTATTGCCTATTGCAAGGCCATTATCTGCAGTTACCGAAGCACTATGCCCTATTGCAAAAGATTGTGTTTTTCCTGTTGATATATTTGCAGAACTACCTATTGCATAAGAATTGGTAGCAGTATTCACAGTAGCACCATTACCTAAAGCAATTGAATTGGCATCAAACCTGCCTACTTGTGTATTATTTTCTTTCACCACAAAAGCCTAGGTATCTGTAGTACCAATAAAATTAGATGCAGGGCTGGTACCCGAATTGCCTGTAGTTGACCATGCATTGAATACCGGCAAAAAAGCTGCAGGCGATAATTTTCTTACTACGCCGCTGGTGATGGTAAGTATACTATCGGTATAAGCACCTGTTTGTACACCACTTAAAAATACAGGGTTACTTGCCGCAACTACATGTAATTTATAAGAAGGGTTGTTTATTCCAATACCCACATTTCCGCTACCGTCAATACGCATTCTTTCGTTGGCAGATTGCGAAGTGCCTCCCGTCATAAATACCAATGACTTGGATGCATTGCCTGTACCCAGTAAAAAATTATTTCCCATCGTATATAGGTAACCGTCATTAGCAGTTCCCATAACGCCACCTGTGTAACTACCGCCGTTAATTCCCATATCAACATAGTTACTGGTTTCGTCTCCATTATTAGCAGTAGCTACCACATCAGATGATGCACTAACACCAGAAGAGTTATTTTGAATATTCAATTGCAGGTAACTATCTATACTGCCTTTACCCACAATGGTATTTACCGATGTAGTTGTACCTGCATCAACTAAAAGTTTCTCGGGATAAGTTGCATTAAAAGTAGATGTACCAATCCCTAAACTACCGGACGTGTTTAAACGCATTCTTTCCACATTATTTGTAATAAAAGGAAGTGCATAGTTAGAAATAGTACCAATTGTTTTTATTGATGCAACTGAATTACCGTTTTGCGTCCAGCTTGTGCCAGATCCGCCAGGTAAACTTTGCGCCGCAATATTCCAGTTGGCGCCATTACTTACCAATGTAATAGTTTCGTACCCTGATGTTAATGTCCATGATGCTGCACCGTCAATAGTTTGCGATGATGTAGTGGCAATGGTTAATACTGGTGTAGGTCCTGTAAGGCTTGCATTTTTTATGATATAATGCCTGCCGTCGCAACCTACTGCTGTGGGTAAGGTAACTGTGGTAGCTGTGGTACCAGTAAACATTAAAATGTTATCAGTAGCTGTAGCAGTAGTTGCGGTTGTAAATGCCCTGTAGTTGGTAGATAAAGAGCCCCGAACATCTAAAGTAGAGTTTGGTGTAGTGGTTCCTACACCAACCTGGGCTTGCGATGCCATGACAAACAAATTTGCCGCAAACGCAACAATTAATTTTTTCATAATTTGGATTTTAGGTTTGGTAGATTCATATTTAATGAAAACAGGTAATAATTTTTGCGGCCTGTTTTTAATTTTTTAATTACCACATGGCATTTACTCCTATAATAAAATTCTGGGTTTTAGATAGTGGATTAAATACATACACGGGTATGGTCAATTTTTTTATAATTAAGGCAGCCAATATCCCATATTCGGACATGAGGCGTTCTTTATTTACAATTGTTTGCTGCGTACTTATACCAGCATAAAACCATCGCTGGGGTTGATAAGTAAGTTCTGACCAGTTAAAAAAGAAATTGTTTTTAGCGGTATCCTTATTAATTGTGTATTGCGTTTGTATGGACGCTGCTATTTTTTTTATAGTTACATCCATATTCATTGCTATGGCACCTCCATTAAATTCTCCTGCTACAATACCAAGCATTGGCGTAATGGTATAATTCACTGCTCCTTTTTTGCTAAAGCTTTTTCCCATATACAAAGACCCAGTCTGCAGCGCTTCATAATTATACCTCATCTCTGTATAAAAGCCAGTCTTGCTTACATGATGCACTATTGGCATCCACACATACGTTTGTCCGGTACTTAGAAAACTATAATTTTCCATACCTGTTTTGCTTTGTGCGTTCACTTTATGCAGCATCAGAATGCTCCAGGTGATGATTAATAAGTTCTTCTTCACTTTCTACCAGATTTATTTTTCCGTGTTGCATTTTGTTAAATAATAATATTTCTTTGAGGAAAGGATTCCAGTAAAATATCAACCTTTCTATGGGTTTCCACAATATTACCCAGCTAAATACATCGATGGCATTACTGAACATAGAATGTATCCTGTGTTCCTGGTCAAATAATCTTGGCATTACCCCCTGGCAAAACATTACTACCAAAATGCTGATGAGCAAAAGGATATAATTTTTTTTCTTGAATTTTTTAAATTCAATTTCTTTAAGCTTTTTTTGAATTTGGAAGTGGCGACGGATAGTTCTCATAAGGGGTTCTACCATAAAGCGCATACTGTCCGACTCGGAACAAAAAATTTTGTAATCAATATCGGTATATCTGCCTGCGCAGGCTACAGATGCATTAAGGTATTCCTGAAAATCGTGGCTAAGTTGCCGTTTGTCTAAACGGGCTGGGTCGTGCGGATTAAAATAGTCTTTTATACTATTTTCATCTATTTTTAAATAGATGCTGATCTTCCGTGTTGAAGATTGATTCATTTTGGTTTTTTATGTAAGGATATTGGTAGTATAAGGCTATTAGAATTACCTTATAATATTGAGTGTAAAAATCTCACTTTAAAGAAATAATCAATGTAGACTGAGTTACTATTCAAATGTAGAAGGCTTTCTATAAATGGTATAGAACAGGAGCTATGTTAGTGTAGGATATCACAATTAACTCAAGAGTTGAAATTGTTGGGCTATGCCGGGGTGTATTTTCAGCGAAGCTTTTGCATCACTATGCAAAAATTGATAAATAGTACTACAATAAAAAACAGTGCCCCAATTATTATTGTTTTCATAATATTGGTTTTAAGAGTAACTAAAAAACGCTGTAATATCTAGGGGTAAAATTCAGGCTTTTAAAAAAAAGATAAAGTAGATAAAATAAGACAGGGGTTTGCTTAAAAGGAATGAAGATGTGTACAGTCTCTGGTAAACTGCAAGATAAAAAGCAATGAAGGCGTGAATAAACTAGTACTGGCGAATGCAAAGGTTACGATTGATGGTAAGGAAGTAAGGTGATGCCAAAATATAGTTAGCGGTTTACCGAGGCTTGTGAATATAGGCATTTACTTTCTCGAGGGAATTTCCCACTTTTTCTATTACAGAAAGCAATTTTTCTGGCCCCACTCCCAAATGTGCACACCACCAGATTAATTCTCCCAGGTTATTGGTATTAATACTGGTTTGATTTGATGGGATCTGCATTTTTAGCTCCTGACTCATAACATGAAATTAATGATTACTTGTTTTCTGCGAAGTAGAAAAAAGGGAGATTGCTCCCCCTTTTTAAGGCAACATATAGCAGCATAATATTTTTGTTCTAAAGATATTTTAATTGCTGCCTTTGCCATCGCTTATCCATTTGCTCAAAATCTTTGTATTCTTTTCTGCTTCCGCATCCTGCGGATTAAGTGCTAACACCTTATCATAATAGCCCAGTGACACAGGGTAATTTTTTGTTATTGTCGCTTCATAAGCTCCAAGATATTGATATGCCTTTAGTAAAATAGATTTGTTCTTTATTGAATCTTTTGAAGCTATCTCTGCAAGCTTAACATAGTGCGGCACTGCCAATCCTTTTTCCATTGTTGTATCCATTAAGGCATTGCTTCTGGCTCTCCAGAGATAGCCATATATCTGGTCGGGATATTTATCCTCGTAAATGGCAAATACGCTATCTGCCTTTTCGTAATTTTCTGCACCAAACAAAGCAAGCCCCCAATTATAAATATCAAGATTGCTTGGATGTTCTTTTTTCAGATAAATATTTTCACGCCATACCGCTTCCCTTTGCCTGTTGCCAACCTCCTTTTGCAGGTCGGCAAGGGTGACCATGTAATTCAATGTCTCTTTTTTATTGCTGTCCGCAGCGAGTGCCTTCCTGTACCATGTAATTGCCTGTGTTTTATCAGGGTTTAATTTCTCCAGCAAGTTTGCCTTCAATTCATAGTCTTTGGCCACAAATGAAGAAGGAGATTGCTTTTCAAAATACGTGTTAATATTTTCCAATGCAGCCGCTGAATCCTTTAGTGCTGCATAACTGTAGGCAATCAATTTATAGATACGGGCTTGAACTTTAACACCATCCCTTGCAATCAAATTCCTGCTGCTGACAATTGCCTCAGCATATTTTCTTGACGCATACTCAAGATCAGTTACCATGTAAGCCTGAGCAGGATCGGGATCAGAATGCCTTATGTAGGCATTTAAAAAGGTATCGGCCTTTGCAACATCCCTAAAATAATAATAGTAATACAATTCGTATATCGCTGGGGTGTATGCGCTGTCAATCTGATAAGCTTTTGTAAACCTGTCGATATAAATATCCGCATTATTCTGTGTTTTGTATATCAGGCCTTCTTTATAAACAGGTGCTGCAAAAGAACCATCAAGAGATAAAGCCTTATTATAATTATCAATGGCATTGGCTCCATCAATCATTTTGCGATATGCATCACCGTAAGCAAGAAATATTTCCGGATTTTTTTTGTCTTTTTTTTCTGCCTTCTGCAGTAGCTCGATTGCCCATGGCAGATCGCCATTCTTACTATCAATATTGGCACGGGCTGCTGCCAGTAAAGCCTGAGCGTCTTTGTACTTGGTTTCATTCAATATTTCCTCCATTTCAGTTCTTGCCTGTGTAGTAAGCCCTGAATCGAGCAACATGTGTCCGTGGCCAATAAACAATAAAGGGTAGTCTTTTTTTGAACGATTCTGTTCCAGGTAAATTTTTACAGCATCCGTTAATATAACGTTGGCTGCCTCTACTTTGCCTTGCTTCAGGTACACTTCACCCAACCAATAAGTGGCATCGGGCGATGCATTTGCTTTTGCAATAATGGCTTGTAAAATCTGCTTTGCTGATTGATAGCGCTCGTAATAAATATCCTTTTTTGCCTCTTCAATAGTTTGAGCTTTTATAAAAGGTATAGACAATAAAAATACTACAACCAAGAAAAATATTTTTTTCATAAATTTTTTTTTAATTAAAAATTACGCAGGGTTTACGGTAAGCACAGGAGGTGAGGCATATTTCTGAATAATGTTGCCCAGTAATGAAGAAAAAAATCCTTTCATCTTTGTTTGGGTACCTGGATTTACAATAACCAGGTCTGCAGACTTGTGATTGGCAAAATGATTAACTGCTTCAGCAATATTTTTGCTATAAACTATTTCTTTTTCCACCCTTACATCACAATTATCGCCGATCAGTTTATCTGCCTTAGCCATATAGTGATGTACCTTTTCTTCTGTTTTTGAATTTGCAATGCCCAATAATTTTATTGTAGTTCCCCAGCGCATGGCCATGTAAACACCATACATCAATTTTCTTACAGGCAAAAAATCTGTAATGGGAATTACTATTGAGTATAGCTTTGTAAGCCTTCTGTTTGCAGGAATAGTAATCACCGGAACATTTGTTTTTTCCGCAATGGTATCAGGGTTTAATAACATTTTCCCCTTTTGCAAGAGGTTGCCGGTTTGCCCTACAAGAACAAGATCCACATTATTTTCATTAACAAAATCAATAACACCCTGGTTCCATGTTCCATTAACAATAGTGTATTCCACATGCATGGTATCTCCTGATAAAAAGTCAACTTGCCTGCATAATTTTTCCATTTGAAATTCCACTTCTTTTTGATTGTCAATGGTGTTATACCCGTGCACTATATATCCTTCGGCCGCTGCTATTGCGTTAAATGGGGATACGGTAATGGCATGTAACAGATGCATACTGCAATCATATTTTCTTGCAAACACGAAAGCCCTTTCCAGCAGATCAAAAGATTTGGCAGAAAAATTAATTGGCACCAATATTTTATTGAACAGCTTTTGCATGATGATTAAGTTTGAATTGAAATAGTAAAATGTTGATCAGCCTTCTTTTAAAAATTGAAAAGTTTATAACATTAGCCAGGTGATGGCCTTTTCTTTATAAAATAGCCATCCTGTAACAGTTCTTCAAAAGATGGTTTGGTAATTGATCTGTGTGCTGCATTAACTAAAGAAGAATCTTTACTACAGAACGCAACACCAGTTCCTGACTGCTCTATTATACAGCAGTCATTTTTGCCGGAGCCAATTGCAATACAATCGCTAATTGATATTCCATAATTTTCAGCTACGCAAACCAGAGCATTTGTTTTACAGTAATTGTGATTGCATTTATTTCCTCCATGATAATAATAATATGCAGGGATGGTAATTTCACCTGTAGCTGTTTCATTGAAAAAATGCAGCCTGTTGCCAATCGCAAAATCAAGCCCGAATTTATTTTTAATATGGTGTGCAACAAACTGAAAGCCGTTGGTGAGCATGCCAACAATATGCCCATGCTCCTTCAATTTTTTTATAACCTGGCCTGCATCCTCGACCAGGGGAATATTGTAAAGTACTTTTATTAAATCCCCTTTATCTAAACCGCAAAATAATTTTGCGATGGCTTTAATGAGCACAACAGGATCTTTCTCCGTGCTCTTCAATCTTGATATCTCTTCATCAAATACAAACTTACCTGCACAAGAATCAATAAAATTTCCCTTTAGGACTGTATCATCTATTTCAAACACGATAAGCTTAGTATTTGTACTTCTGTTTCTGCTCATAAAATTCCGATTACAACTGACCATGAATACAAGGCATTGTCAATGACATGCAGCTACAAGTTGAAACGTATTGATTAAAGAATGATTAAACAGTGATTAAAAGAAATTAACTTTTTGAAAGTATGTTTGGAAGCTGCACAGTAAACACTGTATTTTTCCCTGCGGCGGATTCTACCTTTATAGTCCCCTTGTGCAAAAACAATATTCTTTTTGTTAATGTTAGACCCAGCCCAAAGCCTTTCTTTTGCTGGGCAGAACTGGTACGAAAAAAGGGTTGAAAGATGTTCTGTATATCAGCTTCTGCAATTACATCCCCTTTGTTGGCTACCTGGATTATAATGTTTTTTTTATCGAAGATTACGGTGATAATGGACTCGTTATTATCTGAGTATTTACAGCCATTTTCAATAACATTTTTTAACGCGATATACAGCAGGTTTACATTACCAAACACGGTAAAAAGTTTGTCATCTTCCGGAAAAGTTTCAAACCCAAGCAAAGCCATATAGCCTGGATTTTGCTTTTGAACATCTGTAATTACTTTAAACAATACTTCATCCAGCCTTACTTCGCTTAAATCTATGCTGCCCTGCGAGCCTGCTTTGGCTATATCCAGCAAGCTGTGTGTTAACAGGTGCAGTTCCTTTATATCTTCGTAAACACTATCTATCACCTCCTTGTATTCATCAGCAGTTCTTACATTTTGCTTGGCCACTTCCAATTGGCTGGAAATAGACGTAAGCGGTGTTGACAACTCATGTGATGCGTTTGAAATAAACCTGCGCTGGGTAGTAAAAGAATCCTGCAGCCTGTCTATAAAACTGTTGAGGGTAACTACAAGCTGTGTAAGTTCGTCCTTAGCCTTATTTACTTTTATACGTTGCGAAAAATTATTTGTGGTGATAAGGTTCACTTCACCCATTATTTTTTTGATTGGTCGTATCAACGTTTTTGCAAATAAAATTCCGCCACAAAAAGAAAGTATTATTGCAGCAAACAATACAATCAACAATATCTTTTTTAATTGCTTTAAATATTCTATACTATTTTGGTCTGACGCTGAAACAGCAACTACAAAGTTATTATGTGCATCAAGATGATAAACAGCTACTGCTTTTTTATTCCGGTAATAAAAAGAATATTCGCCTTCAATTTTTGTTTTATCAATAATATTACGGGAAGGGTAAAGCGAATCTCCTGCTTTATCTGAATAGAAATAAATTCCAGTATAGTTATAATTAATGATGGATACACTTTTATCGAATAAAGAAGCTACCGCAGCCTGGTCCATTTTTCTCAATACAGACAAATCACTGTCTTTTAGAGCGGCATAAACCTCGGCAGTGCTCAATGCCCGGTTCTTTAACCTGGCATTAAAAACGTGTTGCCGTTCCTGTTGGCTGAAAAAATATATGGAGAGGCTGCCTATTGCGAAGATGACACTGACCAGCAAGGCGAATAAGAAAGCTATTTTATATTTTATACTCATGCCTAATATTTTTCCTTCATCATATAACCAATGCCAGCCTGCGTATGAATTAGCTTTGGTTCAAAATCACGGTCTATTTTCTTTCTCAAAAAATTAATGTAAACATCAATGATATTGGTCCTGGTGTCAAAATTCAAATCCCATACCCTTTCTGTTATGTCAGCCCTCGACAATACCCTGTTTCTATTGAGCATTAAATATTCCAATAGTTGAAATTCTTTGGCGCTGAGTATAATTTCTACCCCTGCACGGCGAACTTCTTTACTATCTACGTTTAGTGTAAGATCTGCCACCTTTAATACGTTGCCCGCAGGTAATTGCTGGTTCATTGTGCGTTTCAGCAAAGCCCTTATGCGAACTACCAGCTCTTTAAATTCAAAAGGCTTCACCAGGTAATCGTCTGCGCCTGAATCAAAGCCTTCTATCTTATCGTCTGTTGCATTTAATGAAGTAAGCATTAAAACAGGAATATGTTGGTTGCTGTTGCGGATAATCTTGCATAGTTCGTAACCATTTATATTCGGAATATTTATATCTGTCACAATAATATTGTACGCCCTGTTTTCAAACAGCCTTAATGCTATTGCTCCATCGTAAGCTACATCCACATGATAATCTAATTCCTTCAAGCCTTTCGCTAGTGTGTCTGCAATCTTCTTCTCATCCTCCACAAGCAATATTTTAATTTCTTCCATACTGTCAATTTTAAACCTCTTGATCAAAGCATTTTAAAGTTACTCCGAAAAATCAGGTGTGTCTTATTTTATAAAAAAATTATAATTTCTATTATTTAATTTTTTTTTAATGGCCCTTTAATTTCTGGAGGCCTATATTGAAGCCAGAAAGAGATACACCCGATTGTATTGTATCCTTTAAAGTGAGGGTCAACAATCCGTACTATTTAATTTGGAAATAAGTTTTTTTCATTTGCTTTTAGTGTTAAGGCGGCCTTAGGGCCGCTTTTTTACTATTTATAATATGGAGCCGCAAATTGAGTTTGCTTTTGTTCCATCAATTCCTCATCTTGCTGTTCATCAATATTATTTATAGTGTTGCGAAGGCTAAGCACTGGCACTTTGGAGTTATTGATTACTCGCCTGGTGTATGCACTCATACAAAACTGGGCATATTTATAATCGAGTGTGCTGCTGATAACTACAAGATCCATACAAAGCAAGCTGCTTACTTCTATTACTTTTTCCGCCAGATTTTTAGAAGTATAAAATTCACTGGTACAGGCTAAATTTGAATTTTGCATCAACGCCATTACTTCTTGTAATTGAGCATTATTTGATGCAGTTTTATCCCCCTCTCTGGGTAAAGCGAAAACACCAATATGAACATGGCTGCTGGTATCCCCCCAAATAGATTCGACTAATTCATATTTGGCGCTCAAATTCTGTGAGGGCCTGATGGGAAACAGGATATTTTTAAATGCTCCTTTTTTAAAACTTGCCGGAATCAGCAATACCGGCTTTGTGGCATATTTAATAATGTTATAAGCTGTAGTGCCGATTGCCATGCTGCTTTCTCCTGCTGTTCCGTGCGTTCCTGCAATAATTAAATCAATAGGCATTTCTGAAGCTGATACGCATATCTCTTCAAAAGGAATACCGGCAGGCAGGTGAATCTGAACAGTTATTTCATCCTCCCTTAAAATAGATTCATACATTTCATAAAGCCTTGCCCTTGCATCATGATCGATATCATTAATAATTTCTGAAACTATTTCTGGAAGTTCCGGAGCAGCCAATATATGGTTGCTTTCGTTTACGTGTATCAGGTGCATGGTTGCTCCATGCTGTTTACACAATTCAATTGCAATATCAATTGCAGCGTTACAGGCGTTTGAAAAATCGGTTGCAACAAGAATATTCGTTAAAGGCTTCATCTCTTACTTTTAATAAAATTGAAGGGGGAATATCCTGACTGGATTAAAAGAAGATTAAAAAACGATTAAAGGGTAGATTTCATTTAACGTTATAGTCGGCAACGTTTAGTTTTTTATGACCGCTAGCCTTATCTAAAATCTCAATTAAGTGTAACAAAAGTTACTCAACTAAAGAAAATCAAAAATTACATTTACATTTTACAAATTCAAACTAAAGATTATGAAAAAGAATATGGGTAATACCGACCGAATTATTAGAATTATTATTGCCGCAATAGTAGTTGGATTGTATGTTACTAATATAATTACAGGCACGTTTGGTATAATATTATTAGTAGTTGCCGGAGTATTTATGCTAACCAGTTTAATTAGTTTCTGTCCATTATATACTCTATTAGGTATAAATAGTTGCCCTGTTAAAAAGCCAACTTTGTAAAATTGAAAAAATAGTTTAGCAGGAAACAAGTCATCAGTAAAATAAAAAACTGGCTTGTAAATAAAAAGAGGCTCCGATTAGAGCCTCTTTTTATTTTAGGATTTTGTTATGTTCTTTTCTCTTTTTTTTAAACTTTAATTTCTTGATTTTAAGTTGCTGATAAAACACTTGTAAGTCCTTTAGCAAGCAATTTTTTTTCTGCGATAATAATTTGCCATGTGCGATAACCTCCGGACAGATTGAATACATCGCTAAAACCATTTTGTTTAAGTATTCTTTGCGCCAGGTAACCTCTTAAGCCTGCTTCGCAATAAATATATATAGTTTTCTCTTTTGGAATTTCCTCCAACCTGCTTCTTATTTCATCTACAGGAATATTTATCGCATTGCCAATTTTACCGCAATCATACTCATCCCTACTGCGAACATCAATCAATAAATCGCCAGGTTGTATCCTGTCAATTTCATCCCAATAGAAAAGCTTAAGCCGTTCCAGTAAGATGTTTTCTGCAACAAAGCCAGCCATGTTTACGGGGTCTTTTGCTGAAGAATACGGTGGCGCATACCCGTGTTCAAATTCAATAAGATCGTAAATGGTTTTCTTTTGTTTTATGTAACTAGATAAGATGTCCAATCTTTTATCTACTCCGTCATAACCTGCAACCTGTGCATTTAATAATACACCATTTGCTGGTGAAAATGCAATTTGTATTGTCATTTGCCTGGCATCAGGATAATAAGCAGCATGCGAACCATCATGTGTAGTTGATACAATGTGATCTATATCAGTTGCCTTTAAATGTTTAGAAGCCACGCCTGCAGTACCTATTGTTATGTCAAATACTTTTACAATTGCCGTATTTATAGAGCCGTGATATTGCCGAACATTTCCAAGGACTATATTGTCGGCGCATATACGTCCCTGCTTATTTGCGGGCCCAGCAAGATAAGTAACCATTGACTGGCCAGTTATAGGGTTCTCAAATTCAATGGCATCGCCTACTGCATAAATATCAGCATTTGATGTTTGCAGGTATTCATTCACCCAAATACCTTTCGCTTTGCCAGTTCTTAAACCAGCCAATACAGCAAGTTTTGTATCTGGCTTTACGCCAATAGATAGCATAACTACATCGGCTGTCAACATTTCTCCATTATTTAATCTTACTTCTATTATTTCGTCAATTTTATTAAAACTTGTTACTGCAGCATTTAAATGAATGTCAATTCCTTTACTGCGAATATGCTGTTGCACCATTGCAGCAAAAGGAAAATCAACAGGGGCAAGTACCTGGTTTCCCATTTCAATGACTGTAACATGCAATCCCAGGTTATGGAAATTCTCTGCCATTTCAAGACCAATAAAACCGGCTCCAATCACAATAGCTTTTTTTATTTTCTTTTGTTCAATATAAGATTTAATGTAATCGGTATCTTTTACATTTCTTAAAGTGAATATGCCTTCGTTATTTATGCCTGGTAGAGGTGGCCGCAAAGGTTCTGCACCAGGCGAAAGGATTAATTTATCATAAGCCTCTTCATACATATTACCAGTGAGTTTATCCATTGCCTTTATACTTTTTAAATCAGGATTGATAGATAACACTTCGGTGTTTATCCTTACATCAATATTGAAACGGCTATTAAATGATGCAGCGGTTTGTACAAATAATTTATTTCTATCTTTTATTACATCACCAATATAATAAGGCAAACCGCAGTTGGCGTAGGATATATAGGCGCCTTTTTCAAAAATGATAATCTCTGCATGTTCATCCAACCTTCTTAATCTTGCTGCGGCACTGGCCCCGCCTGCTACAGCACCTATGATAATGTACTTCATAAATCTAATTATTTTTAATACCTCCATTAATTGATAAGGCAAAGCTATCTCTTAGCATAGGTTTTAATTGTGACTAAAGTCACAATTAAAACCCACCTATATCAGCTATCATTTGTGCATTTATTCCAACGAGATTATTGATACGATTGTAACTTTTGTTACTGATGGGCAGCCGTATTGGATTTAATTTTACACCATAAAACAAATAAATTGAGAGTTATGAAAATGGCAATACTAGGCAATTGGAATTTTATGAGATTTTTGAGACTGGGTTTAGGCATTTTTATCATAGTTCAATCTGTAATTGTAAAAGACTGGACGATGGGGCTTTTAGGAATAATGTTTACACTTATGCCAATATTCAATATTGGCTGCTGTGGTACTGGAAATTGTGCAATGACACCTTCAAAAGGCGTAATTACAGACACAAAAGATATAGCCTATGAAAAAGTGGATTAATAATTGCCTGAACTTAACAATAAAATCATGCAATGACATTTAACGAAATCATACAATCAGACAAACCGGTATTGGTAGATTTTTTTGCAGAATGGTGTGGCCCCTGTAAAATGATGGCCCCAATTCTAAGTGACCTAAAAAAGGAATTAGGCGAATCGGTAACTGTAATAAAGGTAGATGTTGATAAAAGCCCGCAGGCTGCAAGTGCATACCAGGTGCAGGGTGTACCAACTTTAATTTTATTTAAAGGTGGTAAGGCATTGTGGAGACAAAGTGGTGTAGTATCCAAATCTGTGTTAACAGGCGTAATAAAAAAATTCACAACTTAAAAAATTAAACTAATGGGCATTTTACAACAATTATTCGGCGGTGGTAAAGCCGTAGATCTAAAAAAAATTATTGAAGAAGGGGCTTTTTTAGTAGATGTCAGAACACCTGCAGAATTTGCTGAAGGCCATGTAAAGGGCTCAGTCAATATACCCTTAAACATGATATCTGCACAATTGAGTAAATTCAAAAACAAGAAAAATATTATTGTATTTTGCTTGAGTGGTGGCAGAAGCAGGCAGGCAAAAGCTATCCTGGAGCAAAATGGATTTACCAATGTGGTAAATGGTGGTACATGGCGACAAGTGAACAAATACATGAATTAAATCAGGCATAGTATTTATTAGGTAGTACCGATTGATGTTCTGCATCTGGCATCGGTACTTTTTTATTTACGGCATAATTTATTTTTTAAATTTCCATTATTAAACTGTACGTTACAAATGTTACAGTTAAAAAAAATTGATGCAATTAATTTTGCTGCAAAGCAATAATTAATGAACAACAAAATAAAATTCCTTGTAAAGATTGTTGGAGTTGTAATTTTTCTGAACAATTCAATAGCAACAGTTTCAGCACAGGACAGTACAAAACATTTAAGCCTGGATGTGGCTATCGCAGCCACATTAAATAATAACAGGGCCGTTCAACTGGCCAAGCTGGATGAAAGCATAGCTGCATCCAACTACAAGCAAACAGAAGCTATTTACTTACCACAGGTTGGGTTTTCTTACACAGCCATGAGTACCAATAATCCTTTGAATG